>Ga0315312_1000517_pt1 | contig 43376 bp, 37 predicted proteins | sample TDP7_MG_FD_203629 | JGI IMG/M metagenome (GOLD analysis project Ga0315312, IMG submission 203629) | Freshwater sediment microbial communities from Lake Towuti, South Sulawesi, Indonesia - TDP7 | ecosystem: Environmental > Aquatic > Freshwater > Lake > Sediment | place: Indonesia: South Sulawesi... | reverse complement strand
CCATCCCACCTCTGCTGGAGATGTGCGGATTCGAATTAGGCAATCTTCCAGATGAATCTCAGTTCTACAGATTCCTGCAGCAGACCAGGAACTCTATCCTCAAAGCCATACATCAACAGGCAAACCAGATACTGATAAAACAAGCTCTGGTGGGTCTGGATGAATTCATCATGGACTCTAAGCCGGTCATGGCAGCAACCAGAGAAAACAACCTGAAAAACCCAAAAAGAAACACCAAAGACAAGACCAAAAGACCAAAGCGTAATCCGCGGGCTACTCTGAGCTATTACTGCTGTCAGGTTGTTGACGGCAAAAAAGAAAACCTGATCTTCTTCTGGGGATATAGAACACATACCGTTGTTACCAAAGAGGGCATCTGCCTGGTGGAAAAGACCTTGCCCAACAATATCCCCGATGCACAAGTCGCCTTCAGCCTTATTAGAGAGCTAAAACGCAGGTTCCCCTTCAAAAAAGGGGCGATATTTATAGCCGATAAGGCCTACGATGTCAGAGAGCTTTATACCTTCATTGTCCAAGAGATGAAATCGCAGCCCTATATACCCATCAATCCCAGAAACCACAACGATGACAAAACCTTTGGGCCGCACGGCTGTCCAGTTTGCGATGCCAGACTGGAGATGAAATCTGCCGGCAGATGGACAGAGGCTAACAGAGAACGAATCAAATTCAGATGTCCTCTGAAGATCAGCAGAAAGCTCGCAGCCAAACTTGTGGTGAGCTTGTCGAATCCATTTGGCTCTGCCTGCCCGGCTGGGCATCCTTCATTTTCTACCGGCAAATGTTACGGCTGCACAAAGTATCTTGATGTAACGGACGATGCGCGTTCTTTTGTCCCCAGAGACAGCAAACAGTTTAAGGAAACCTTCAAGCACCGCCAGATAATCGAGCAGTATTACTCTCGGCTTGGTGACAGAGAGCTCGAACAGACCACGCACTACGGTTTTACAGCCGTAAGCAACCAGATGACCATTGCTCATCTTAGTGCCAGCCTTATTGCGGTAGCCGCAGCTATCATCTTGAAGCAGCCGGAGCGGATGCGTTGTTACCGAACCTTTGCCCAAGCCAAAGCTGGCTGATTTGCCGTTCTTGATGCTGAAAGATTAATACGCCTCAGGCGTATGAACTTGTCAAAGAGCCAAAGCAAACTGATCGAAGATGCTCTGTTCAAGACTAATACTTTTCAGTCTTAAATTACCTTAACAAGTACGTTTTTGTCATCGAAATTGATTCTGCTGACCAGAATGATCCTTTATCTGTCTTCGTTTGTCGAAAATTAACTCATTTTGCAGAAGTCTTTATTAAGGTTAATATTGAAAACACCTCGCCGCAAGTGTTGTCGTTAATTTTAGCCCCAACCCCTGTGGTAGGGGTCCGTCTTCGCCCACCCCTGTGGTAGGGGTAAAATAGCTCGCACGAGCCAGCCTGCAAGAAACTGGCCATTATGCGCGAAAAAGCGGGGCCGAACCTATGACGGTAAAGTGAGAACCCAGCCGATCCAGGGCGTTTCCTGCAGGTTCGAGTCGAGACTTGCATAATAAAAGCGCCCTTCCACACCTAAGAAGGCATGCTCATCATCTGAATCCGGCGCACGTCCCCGAAAACGATCTTTCGCATAAGATAAATTAATTATGCCCCGGTAAATTGTATAATTTTGCAGGCGAAAAGACTATTGCCAAAGGTTTATACTTGAGGTATCATAACTTTATAGGGTACATATGAGCACAAGAGTCATTGTGCGAAGCTAGATATGTTAGAACGGACTGAACACGTTCAAAGGGTTGAGAAATGCTATGCTCTCTACAAATAAGCAGATTTCGGGCTTTCGAATCTCTAAGGATAGAGGATCTCGGCAGAGTCAACCTCTTCGTGGGTAAGAATAACAGCGGAAAGACAACAATATTGGAAGCTGCAGAAATCCTTCTTTCGGGAGATAAACCAACCGCTGTCGTTAGCTGCGCGGTGCGTAGGGGAGAACTAGTTATAGAAACAGAGCGTGAAATGCCGCGAGAGAGACAAATTGACATAAGTCATTTGTTCCACGGGCATCGATGTGAACCTGATTCCAGCTTTGAGCTTCAGGGCGAGGAATCGCATGCTCCAGTGTCGATAACCTGCGAGATTAGACTATCTGAAGAACACCCGCATACTGATAAAGAACTATTCCCCAATGGGTATGATTTCAAACCTCGGCTTGAGCTCCTCATAAGAGAGGAGCCAAAACAGAAGCCTTTCGCTTTCCCGCTATCGGCGTTAGGCGCTATTCCCTTTGAGAGTTTTCGACGTCAAGCATATAGACGCAGTCCCGAGTCCAAGGCCCTCACTTTCATAAGAACAGAGGCGCTTGACCGTCTCGAGATGTCTGAACTCTGGGACTCAATTGCTCTCACCGAAGAGGAATCGAACGTTATTGAGACCCTCAGAATACTCGAACCAAGAATTGACAGAATTGCATTTCTAAGTCAGAGGGCATACACATTCTATAGTTCCGCTAGCGGGATATATGTTAAAATAAATGGTCTGGAGGACCGGATTCCACTTGGAAGTTTGGGCGACGGAATTCGCCATCTGCTGGCGATATCTTTGGCCCTCAGCCGTTCAAAGAATGGGTTCGTCATTGTAGACGAGATAGATACCGGTCTTCATCACTCCGTTATGGATGATATGTGGGGTGCCTTGATTAAAACGGCAGATCGGTTGAACGTCCAGGTATTCGCTACAACGCATAGTCAGGATTGTGTGCGAAGTCTAGCTTGGGTTCATAGAAGGGAGCCCGATTTATGTAAGGAAGTCAGACTTCATCGGGTGGACGCAGGGCGTCTAACCACCGTGGTTTATACTCCAGAAGAAATTTCAGTGGCCGCTGACCAACGTGTGGAACTCAGGGGATGATAACTGACAGCGCGGTCAACAGAATGGTGGTCGAGGGCAAAGACGACAAGCATTCAGTGATTCACCTGATGAGACGACATGACATCGACTGGGAGTCGGGAGACGAACGGCTACCATGGATACAGGAGTGCGGAGGTTTTGAACCTCTTGTCAATTCTCTAAGTGTCTCAGCAAAGTCGTACCCGCGCCTGGGAATTTTGATAGACGCAAACACCAATATCAGAGACAGGTGGAACCAAATAAGGGGCAACCTCGGGACTGTAGGAATATCCACGCCCACTTCTCCTGAATCGCGTGGAACAATTGTTCAGGGTATTTATCCTGACTGGAAGGTTGGGATCTGGATAATGCCTAACAACGAACAGACAGGAAAACTAGAAAACTTCCTTAAGGAACTGGTTCCGCCAAATGATCCTTGTTGGGGACACGCAGAGATCGCGACAAAGCAAGCCAAGAAGATTGGCGCGAAGTTTGCAGACAAGAATTACCTAAAAGCCAAAATCCATACCTGGTTAGCCTGGCAAGAGACGCCTGGTCTCCCTTTCGGCAGTGCGATCACAGCCGCTTACTTCCGCCACGACTCCCCAGAAGCATTGAGGTTTGCCGCTTGGTTCAGGAATCTATTTCTGGTTCAATGAGCCCTCTTTCGTGTCCGACGAAAACAAAAAGCCCAAAACCGATGCTGAAAAAGAGACCGCTCGAACTCATTCGTAATACGCAACAATACCAAGGACTGCATCCGGTGATGCGCTGAGAGCAACCCATTCTTTGCTAGGGTCGAAGTTCTTATATGGTTGGCCGTTCAGTTCGCAGCGGGTGATTTTCTTGCTTTCAGGGTGGCGGAAACGAACGAAGATTTTCTTCGGTGGATTGCGACGAGGTGGATCGAATGTCACCTCGATTCGGCCTTGCGCAGCGTGGGATTCGTACTTGACCGACATCGGGCCAAAATACGTTGCGGCGTTTTCAATGCCGCAAGTCTTGCCATCGGCCAGCCAGTAACGCGGAATAGCCGCACCGAGCCACAGTTCGTCGCTGCGTTCCTGAATAAACATCATTCGCAACCAATAAGTCGAATTTGATTCATCAGAGGATTTATAATGGTCGCCGCGCCAATCACCAATATTCGGCAGCGCATGCTCGGTCATCATTCGCGTATCCGGCCAATAGCTCACCGCAAAAGCGTTGAAATAAGCGCGAAGGAAATGCTTTGGCTCATCGCGCAATAGGTACGGAATCGGGTTGCACAACAAATTTGCCTGCATAGATATGCCGCCCCTGCTGAACCAGTATCGCTCGAAATCGTCGCCGGTCAGGTTATAGCCGTACTGCTCAGAGATATACAAGTTGTCGTCGAAGTCTTTGATTATCCAGGTGGACATTCGGTCCCAGGGATCGAGCAAGCCGCTGCGAATCAGATGGATTGGCCCTTCGAGCGTTTCGGTAATCCAGCCGAAGGTTCGGCCTCGCCTGTGCACATCCGGCGGAATATGCGGTATCCAGCTACCATCCCGCAGCCGAACTGCCGGCGAGCGCCGCATCGCCTCGGTAAATGCCGCCAGAATATCTTTGCGGTAAGCCTCAGCCTCAGCGAGCAGGCGATTGTCGTCCGATAATCCTGCATCTGCCAGTACTGATGCGGCGTTTTGCATCCCCCACCAGGAATACACGTTAGTGGAAAGCCAGCAGCGCCAGTCCTTTATGTCTTCCAGAACACCGGGCGGCAGCAATCCTCGCTCAATCACCCGGATCGGCGACTTTTCGGCCTCGGCGATGGTCCGCCGCCGCTCACGAATAATCCACTCGCAGCCCTTTACAATATTGGGTGCCGCTCGCTTGAGCCAATCGGCATCGCGGGTGTACCAGTAGTGCTCGCCCAGGCACCAGAGCACAAAGCCGTGATGCTGGTTGTAGTCTCCCATCTCGTATCCACCCGCGCCATAGAACTGGCCCTCCTTGCTTGAAAAATCGCCCGGCAAACCGACCGTGCCCTGATAGTGCAGCCAGGTTTCCAGGGCCTCTTCTGCCCGTTTATGATAGCCGCGCCGGTCGAGGTCGCTGACCATCATGCACGATTCGTTGCTGAACGCCCCATACGAAAATGTCCCTACCCGCGCGACATACCGGTCGCTGGTCCCTACTTCGCGGTCGGTGTTAAGCAATAAGTGTGAAACGTGAGCGGCGTAGAAATCATTTATCATCGGCTCGGGCGTAAATATCTTTGCCCCCTGCGCCACACGCTGCCGCCAGTAGTTCTGCACGGCATTGAAACACTGCTCAAAGCGCAGCCCGCGAAGCTTCGCCCACTCTTTCTCCTCTGTCAGCGTAATAAATGGAATAGCGACATCGACTATCCGCTTTGGCTTATCTCCGGTCAAAACCGCACTATAAACCACTTTTTTGGCCGTTTGCTCCAGGCGATAGTCTGCTGTCGCATCAGGGGAGCTAACAAGGATCCGCAGCCGTCTGGGCTTGGTCCCTTGAACGAATACCAGCCCCCCATCCACCTCTAATGACTCAGCCGCTCTGGTGGCAACCTCGATATCGAGTCTTGCTTGGACTTCCTGGTCGCCGGCCTGCTCCATTTCAAATCGCATCATCAATACAAGTGTATCGTCGGCAAAGATTCGCTCGCCCGGCTGCGGCACGCCGTTGAACGGAACAACAAAAGCAGTCTGGCGATACCGAACCCCTTCTCGCTGCCACTGCGCGACTATCATCGGTAGGCAGCCGTCGACCGTGTACCGCTCGACTAACTTTGCGCCGGACAAGCCGAACGTGTACCGGATCGAATCTCCGTCATACAGGCAGCGTTTTGTGTCTTTGCCGGGTATGCGGCGAAGCCACCCAGACCGGCAGAAGACGCTGCCGTCAGGTTCTAGGCCGAAGTACTGTCGGCCGCCCTCAAAACCCAGCGGAATATACTGCGGCTGCTTCCCCGGGACATCTTTCCACGCGCCTGGCAGGGTTTGCTCAGGCACCTCATTCACGCGGGCGTAAATATTCTTGAGGCGGTTTTCCTTCCATGCCTGCTCAGCCTCGGCGTATGTCGTCTGGTCCCCCACTTTGCGAACAAGCACGCCAAAATCCGGCAGAAATATATGGCCGTACCTCACCAAGTCTGATGCGGCAAAAGAAAAGGTTTCGCAGGCAGTCCGTACCGTAACCACCGTTTCGTCGAACGAATTATAGCCAACGGGCTTGGCGTAGAGAATGTTGCCGCAGATGCCATCCATTCCGCCCCGCACTTTTGACGTCCAGCTACGGTCGGGGCCGACTTTTACCTGGCTGGTAGATGAAATCGGCTCAATCTGCTCCACCACACCATTGAAAACCTCCAGATGCCCATCCCAGACTTGCTCGCTTTGCTCAGCGGTTCCGCCCCACTGCACCTCAAATTCGAGCCGATTCCAGACCGAATCAGTGTAGGCCTCAAAGGCATCAATTACCGGCAACGGCTCATTTACAATCACCCGCAGTTTCAAGGTCGAACGATGGCGGGCGGAAAAATCCTTCATATTCGGGAATTCCCTGGAATTGACCGGATTGAAGGTAAACGTATATGTCGTGCCCTTGACATCAAGGTTGGCGTCGGCTTTTTGCCATTTGCCCTGGAACCAATCGCCCACATTGAGCCAGCCGGAGCTGCCGGCTCCGGAGGGTCTGTCGCGCGGTATCCGATGATGGGGCCACGAAGACTGCCAGTATTCCAGGCGTATGGTGTTCGGATTGGGCAGGGCTTTAGCGTCCGCGAATTTGACCACTACGCGGAAGATGTCCCTGGGGTCTTCCCAGAGCACGCCGTAGTCCCTTGCCTGGCTGTCCCACCTGGTAATTTGGCCAAACGGCACGACATTCACTGGCTCACCCGGCTGCTCCGCCAAGCAAAACGCCAACGGCAGCGCGAGGTTCATTAAAGAAACCATAACAGCAACTCTCATTGGTTTTGCTCCTTCGATAAAAATTTTCGCCGCGATAAAGATAACCTGTTTCTGATACCATTCGTTTGCCGCCATTGTATCAGGTAGCTCCTATTCGGCAACATTGACATACCTGCAGTTGGTCGGTAACATTACCACTTTGGGATTATTGGAGAATCAATAAATGCCTACCGTGACGGTGATTACGGGTGACGGAGTCGGGCCAGAAGTTGCTGAAGCGGCGTGTAGATGCATCGACGCAACTGCTGCGGGCATCAATTGGGAAATAGCCGAAGCCGGGAGCGAAGTGATGGAACGGCTGGGCACAGCCCTGCCGGACGCGACGGTAGAATCTATTAAGAAAAATGGCGTCGCACTAAAAGCCCCTGTCACCACGCCTGTCGGAACCGGCTACAGAAGCATAAACGTGCACCTTCGACAGTCGCTGGACCTGTATGCGTGTCTGCGCCCGTGCAAAAGCTATAAGGGCGTGCGCAGCAGATACTCCGACATCGACATTGTTATCGTCCGCGAAAATACCGAAGACCTTTACGCCGGCATAGAGTTTGAAAAAGGAAAAGACGATACGGCTGAAATTATCGACTGGCTAAATAAGCACAACCAGCGAAAGATAACCAACGACTCCGGCATAAGTATTAAACCCATTTCGGTTAGGGCGACCGAGCGGATAGTCCGCTTTGCGTTCGACTACGCCCGCAAAATGGGACGCAAAAAGGTAACGTCTGTTCATAAAGCCAACATTATGAAATTCTCAGACGGACTGTGGCTGGAGGTAAGTCGTGGGGTCGCAAAACAGCATCCGGACATCGAATTTGAAGACCGCATTGTCGACAACATGTGCATGCAGTTGGTTCAAAAGCCGGAGCTTTATGATGTGATTGTTCTACCTAATCTTTATGGTGACATCGTCAGCGATTTGTGCGCTGGATTAGTCGGCGGCCTGGGCGTAGCCCCCGGAGCAAATATCGGTGATAAGATGGCTATCTTCGAGGCAACACATGGCAGTGCACCAAAATATAAAGGGCAAAACAAGGTTAATCCGACCGCCCTGATACTTAGCGGCGTGATGATGCTCCGGCACATCGGGAAAAATGCCGAGGCAGATAAGCTCGAAGCAGCGGTAGCTGCTGTAATCGCCGAGGGCAAAAATGTAACCTACGACCTGAAAGAAAACCGTGACGACCCCACCGCCGTCGGAACAAGCGAAATGGCCGACGCCATTATCGAAAAATTAGAAATGTAAATGCGACCCCGCAATAAACCTGTCCTGAGCCAGGTCGAATGATTGCGGGGCTAAATATTTAGCCCCATATTTCACGTGGGGTTTTACTTGTTCCCGGTTTCACTGCCGATTTGGAAGGCCTTTCGATTGAACCAGGAAAGTTATTTAAGACTGATTTCAGGCCAGAAAAGTGGACTGACCGCTGCGCTTTTGCGCTTCTTTTTGACCGTGGCGGCAATACCTTACTCAATCGCAATTGGATTACGCGCATCTTTGTACTCTAAAAGGTTGTTAAAAACTCATCATGCCGGCGCAAAAGTCATAAGTGTTGGCAACATAACAGTCGGCGGCACAGGCAAAACGCCACTGGTCATCTGGCTATGTAATCTATTACAGCGAAAAAACATTCAGTGCGCTATACTCACTCGCGGCTATAGAACAACACAGGACAACCAGGATGAACCTGGAATTCTCGCTGAAAGATGTCCACAAGCCAGAGTAATTGTAAATCCAGACCGCGTCGCTGGTGCCGCTGAAGCGGTGAACCAGTTCGGCGCGGAAGTACTTATTATGGACGATGGATTTCAGCACCGTCGGCTGGCAAGAGACCTGGACATCGTAACCATTGACGCAACACAACCTTTTGGCTATGGCAAATTGCTTCCGGCAGGGCTGCTTCGAGAGCCTGTCACCGCACTTGCGAGAGCCGACGCCGTTGTTATTACAAGATGCGACCAAATAAAAGAAACTGAACTTGCTGAACTCGAACAGAAACTGCGGCAGATTAACTCCAATATGATAATTGCAAGGTCCATCCACGCTCCTATTTGCGCAGAATCTGCGGACAATAAAAAAATCAGTCTGGAAGCTCTAAAGGGAAGGAAGGTGTTTGTCTTCTGCGGCATAGGTAATCCGCAGGCGTTTCTGAATACAATCAAAATGCTCGGCTGCAATGTCGTCGAACGCAGAGTCTATGATGACCATCACTATTATAATTCTGACGATGTTGCCAGTATTTATGAACAGGCGATGTGCGGCAAGGCAAAGCTAATCCTTACAACGCACAAGGATTGGACCAAAATCGCCCGTGTGGGGGCTTTAGGAAAACCGGTGCCTCTTGCGTATTTGGCTATTGAGCTTAAATTCATAAGCGGAGAAGACAAACTAAGAGACTTGATTGAAGACGCACTGGCGGATAAAATTCCCGCAAAGAAGAAAGAACCCATATGAAACGTGTATGGGATGAAGGCCTAATAAACTGGCGGGCTAAATATGATGAGCCGTAGCAAGAAGTCTTACAAGTCTATAAAGACAAGCTCGAGTATGGAAAAGAATACGGCAGGCAAGTTACGCTCAATCGACTCGCTGCTGGAGGAACTATCCCGGCACCGGAGGCAAAAAGAAATTATTGTCTTTACAAATGGGTGCTTCGATGTCGTGCACAAAGGGCACATTGAGCTTCTTAAGCTATGCAAGCAGCAAGGCGATATCGTTGTGGTCGGATTAAACAGCGACAGCTCTGTAAAGGCTATTAAAGGTCCAGAACGGCCTATAAATAATCAATATGATAGGGCCGCTGTTCTTGCTGCCTTAGAGTCGGTGGACTATATCAACATCTTCGATGAGCCGAGCGTGCTCAACTTAGTCAAAAAAGTGAAACCCGACGTACTGGTAAAAGGTCAGGATTGGGCTAAAAAGGGTGTCGTTGGCCGCGAGTTCGTGGAATCCTACGGCGGCAAAGTTGTTCTCGCGCCGATTGTTCAGGGCCAAAGCTCAACGGCAACCATCGAAAAAATAAAAGCGTTGCAGAAGCAGCCATTATGAAGAACGCTGTAAAAAAACAGGTTACAGCCGCGATTGAAACGCATAAGAAAATGCTTGCTGAATTTGAAGCGCATGCCCTTGAAATGATTGCGGCTGCTGCCCAGGTAATAATAAAAGCATTGAAGCGCAACGGCACTATCTATCTGTGCGGCAACGGAGGTTCCGCCGCGGACTGCCAGCACATCGCGGGCGAGCTGGTGGGTCGATTCAGTAGGGAACGAAAAGCTCTATCTGCCGTGGCGCTTTCGAGCGACACTTCTATATTGACCGCTATTGCCAACGATTATTCTTACCAGCAGGTCTTTGCCCGGCAGGTGGAGGCGCTGGTCAGAAAAGGCGACATTTTGTGGGCATTTTCCACCAGTGGTACTTCGCCGAATATTATTGCCGCCGCAGAACTGGCCAGGAAAAAAGGGGCTTGTGTACTGGCTTTTACAGGTCGTGCCAACAGCAAGCTCGAACAAATCGCCGATATTTGTTTTTGTGCCCACGACATCTCGACCGCCCGTAGCCAGGAGATGCACCAGCTTGCGTACCATATAATTTGCGACCTCGTAGAACAGAGCTTTGTGGATAGTTAGACCAGAAGAAGAGTTTTCTTTGTATGCCTGATAAAGCAGTATTTTTGGATCGCGATCACACTTTGATTGAGGACCCCGGCTATATCAATGACCCGGAGCAGGTAAAACTGCTGGATGGCGTGCCCGAAGCGCTGGTCGAACTAAAGGCTCTCGGATATAAGCTGGTAGTCGTGTCCAATCAACCAGCCGTCGCACAGGGCATTGTCACGGAGGAAACTCTCGATGAGATTCACGACCGCTTACAGGAGCTGCTGGCGGAAAAAGGAGCAACTTTAGATAGAATTTATTATTGCCCCTATCATCCGGACGGCGTCATCGCCAAATACCGCAAGGAAAGCGACTGGAGAAAGCCAAGCCCGGGCATGCTGCTGGCCGCCGCCCAAGATATGGATATCGACCTTGGCCAATCGTGGATGATCGGCAACCGAGATAGTGACATTGAAGCCGGGTCCAGAGCCGGATGCAGGACCATATTACTAAGGCCCTCGTCGCATCCCAAACAAGCTGACCTGCAACCTCTGTCGGCAGGGCCAAAGCCCGATTATAGCAGCGTAAATATCAAAGAAGCTGTAAACATCATAAAAAAATGCCATCGTTTACGTGTTGACATGAAGAACCAGAATCAATTAGCCCTCGAAAACCAGACTCAGCAGTCTATAGAATTTGAAGAAAAGCCGCCAGCGCCGGAAGAACCGAAGCCCCAGACACCTCCACGAGAGGCAAGCATAGTGGCTGCTGAGCAGCAAATCACCAGTGAAAAGAGCGAGCAGTTGCTGAGCAGCATCCTCGAACAGCTAAAAAGAATGGACAGGGCCGAGATGTTCGGCGAATTTTCCATAATGAGGCTGCTGGCTGGAATTGTGCAAATCCTCGTTCTATTCTGCCTGCTGATAGCAATATGGTTTTTGACCAGTCCAATCAGCCGAGGCAACGCGGTTTTTATATCTCTTGGATTTGCGGCTGTTCTGCAATTGATGGCGCTAACCTTCTACGTGATGCAGGGCCGAAAATAACACTATAGGACAAATGAATTTGAATAATAGTATGACAAAAATCCGAAGCACTAAATCCTAAACAAGTTAGAAATTCAAAATACAAATAACCAAAACAGCTATAGCTTTGATGCGGTGTCGTTGTTTTGAATTTTGAATTTGAATAATTTGGATTTGTTTCGGATTTAGATATTAGGATTTAGAATTTAAGCCCATGTAAAGAAGTAAGCTACGATCAGCATAGCATAGGTGGGTTGCCCTGGATAATAGTTTTTGTCCCCAATCGCAACCGGATAAGAAAACATAATGAAGGCGCATCTGGACACAGTTAAGACACTTATCGTCCGCTGCCCAAACTGGGTCGGTGACATAGTTATGGCCACACCCACGCTGGATTGTCTGCGTGAGAGCTTTCCTGCGGCAAAAATCGTCGGGCTGTTAAGAAAAAAAGCCCAGGGGATAGTCAGGGACGGTCCCTGGTTTGACGCGCTGATCGATTGCCAGGACAAATCATGGGCCGGAATATGGCAGACGGCAAAACAGATACGCCAATACGCAGGCGATGTAGGCATTGTGCTGCCGAACTCCATCCGCTCAGCTTTAACAGTCTGGCTGGGTGGAGCAAAAGAGATTTACGGCTATCGTCGCGGCTTCAGAGGGGTCTTTCTATGTGGTGGACCTGAGCCGGTCCGAAACAATCACAGAATTCTGCCACTGCCTATGACGCAGTATTATCTTGAAATCTGCCGCTGGCTGGGTCTGAAAGTTCCTGACCCGGCAAAGCCAAGACTCTTCATCGGCCAAGAACTTCTTAGGCGCGGACAGTCACTAATTCAAAAATCCGGCATCCAGCAAAATGACCTTGTCATCGGGCTTAATCCTGGTGCAAGTTTCGGCTCGTCAAAGTGCTGGCCTGCAGACTATTTCGCTGAGCTGGCGGAGTTATGCGAAAAAGAACTCGGTGCTAAGATTTTGCTTTTATCGGGGCCGGGTGAAGAAAGCATCGTACGCGCTATTCTGGCAAAAAGCCAGGCCAACATCATCAATAGTTGGCCGGACAAAGTTGACCTTGAACTGTTGAAGCCTTTGGTTCGCCGATGCAATCTGCTGATTACCAATGACACGGGACCCCGTCATTATGCGGTGGCCTTTGACGTGCCGGTTGTGGTCATTATGGGGCCGACCGACCCACGCTATACCAACAGCAATTTGGACCACACTATCGTTCTTAGAAAAGAATTGCCTTGCTCGCCTTGCCATAAGAAGGTCTGCCCAAGCCGGCACGAATGCATGACGCAGATAACTCCCGGCGAGGTTTTTTCGGCGGCAAAAAAACTACTAAAAGAGTACAAGCAATATGGAGCCTTCTGCATATCGGAAAAAATGGCTTAGCCTGAGAAAGGACTCTTGCTCGCAAGATGCCCTGTGCCAGTTGTCGCGGCAGGTGGCCTTATCCTTCGTTGACCGGTACTATCAAAGTGGCATATACGAGCCGGAATATATAACTCTACTGTGTGAAATGGCAACCTCCTTTTCGGATATGGAGCTGAATAGCGCGGCGGCATCAGCTCTTTTTGAAATCATAGTCGAAAGGCTATGCGATGATTTTGAAGGTGTGCCTGTAGAAATCTACAACAAGGTTATGTCGCAGGTGATTTCGTACTGCAGGACCCTCCCACAAGGAGTGGGTCTGGACAAAAGGTTAGCCGATTTCGGCCTGTTCTCATTTGAAGCCCTTTGCCATCGAGCCGACCTCGTGCAGAACCGCAAATATACGTACAAACTCGACAAGCCTCTGAGAAAAGTGATTTTGCTATCGCGAGTGACTATCGGCGCGGACGTGGCAATTCTGAGCGTAATGATTCAACGTCTTGCCAAAATCTTTCCACAGGCGGAATTTGTGGTTATAGGAAGCGCCAAATTGCAGGGTCTTTTTGGAGGCAATCCGCACATAAGAATTTGCCCGCTGGCCTACGCTCGGCTGGGTGGGCTTTTTGAGCGATTCTCAAGCTGGCATGGCACGCTGGAAATCCTGGACCACGAAATGCCACCGGTCTGCCAGGACGATACCATTCTGATAGACCCTGATTCGAGAATCTCGCAGTTGGGCCTTCTGCCTCTGACGCATGGAGAAAATTATCTATTCTTCAATAGCCGAAAACAAGCGTCGTCGTCCAAAGGCGCTTGTATGGCTGAACTTGCTAATCACTGGGCCGATAGCGTCCTGGGCATAACCGACTTTTCCTATCCGAGTATCTGGATACCATCGTCGATACGGCTTAAAGCACAAAACATAATTGCCTCACTCCGCGCTGGAGGTTGCAATCAAATCGTCGTGGTCAACTTCGGGGTCGGGACAAATCCTCGCAAAAGAGTGGGCATAGATTTTGAGAAAAGACTACTGGCAGCGATCCTGAAGGATCGGAAAACCGTATTTCTTCTGGACAAGGGGTTCGGCAACGACGAGCTCGCCCAATCTGCTATGTTACTCTGTAATATCCGAAATCAAGGTTTCGCGACAATAGACTCACGCTTTGAGGATTCCGAATACCCGCGTATGTCACATGGCGTCATAGGCCTTGCGTGCACCATTGGTGAAATTGCAGCCGTTATTGCCGAATCCGACGAATTCATCGGTTATGATTCAGCCTGTCAGCATATTGCCGCTGCTGCGGGAACGCCCACATTGACAATTTTTGCAGGCAGCAATAACGTGGATTTCATTCGGCGCTGGAGCGCATACGGAAAGGCGTCACACAGCGTGGTGCACGTGGACACCATAACCCGTCCACAGAACATCGATATAGACGAGGTTACTTCGCGGGTCATGGCAGAAAGACAGAAAAAACAAGACCGAAGACCGAAGCCTGAATTTACAATTTTGGATACTGATTTCCGTTTGCCGAAATCAATGTCTGATCTGAAGAAGCAGACGTTATGAAGGTCCTTTTTATCTATCCGTCGGCGGGGTCACAACTGGGCTTCAATTACGGCGTGGCCCACATGGCATCCGTTTTGAAACAAGCCGGCCATCAAGTGGCATTCTGGCAGCCTTGTGAGGACATCGAACCGCTGCCCACAGAAGAACAATTCCTTGCCCGCATCGAAAATGAACAGCCGGACATCCTGGCGTTTTCAGTGGTAACCAATCAGTGGGCATATACTCAAATGCTGGCCGCATGGGCCAGGCGTAAATTCTCCATCCCTTTCGTGATCGGCGGCATACATGCTCTGGCTGGCGCCCGAGATATCCTGCAAACGGGCTTATTCGATTATGTCTTTCGCGGCGAATGTGAAGAGGCTTTTCTGGAATTCGTTGATAAACTTCAGCGTGGAGAAAGCGTGGAGGATGTCCGAAACCTCGCCTTTATAAATAATGGCCAAATCAAAATCAACCCCGTTCGGCCTTTGCCCGATTTGGCAAACCTGCCGCCTAAAGACTATGAGAGTATGGATTTCCAGAGGCTGATTGATGCTAAGAACGGATGGGTGGGCTTGATGGCTTCACGAGGCTGCCCGTTTTCCTGCACGTACTGCTTTAATCACGTCATGATCGAGTCCTATAGAAAAGATCTGCAATGCAGCTTCAGACAGCTCAATTACATACGGCATTTCAGCGTTGACAAAGTCATTCAGGAGATTGAATATCTACTAAAGACCTACCGCAATATCAAGATGTTCATATTTGATGACGACCTGTTCACCTTTGACAAATCCTACGTAAGGCGATTTTGCCAGGCTTATAAAACGGTCTGCGACATTCCCTTTGTTGTCAATGCTCATGTCGGTTTCTTTGATGACCAGTGCGCACGCTACCTGGCCGAGGCCAACTGCAAAATCGTCAAATTTGGCGTGGAGTCAGGCAGCCCGAGAATCCGCGACAGAATTTTGAATCGTCACATGAGTAACGGAAAAATCGTAGAGGCGATTAAGACCGTCAGTGAATATGGGATGCACAGCTCTGTTTTTCTGATAATCGGCTTTCCGCACGAAGGCCGCGAGGATGTATTTCAGACAATCAAACTTGTGGCCACCGCCAAGCCCGGCCGATTCCGCTGGACATATTTCTTCCCGTTCCCGGGAACAAAAGCCTATCAAATAAGCCTGGACGGCGGCTATATTAACTTCGAGAGAATGAAGGGACTGAAAAACTTTACGGACGAGTCCTGTCTGGAATTTGGTCGCCAGCAGAATCTACTACTCAAGAAAATCGGACGCATAATGCCATGGTTTGTCAACGCCTATTCAGACCTGCCGGTAGCGGATTTTTACCGCGAAAAAATACAAGAAATATTGGCTATGGACCAAGACCGATGGAACAAAATAGCACCTCATCTGCTGGAAAAAGACAAAGAATATTCTGACCGGCACTGCGAACAAGGATTGTCCCATTACGCCATCAAATATAATCCATTTATGGGCGTCATTTCCGACTATTTTCTAAACGATGACCCAAACCAAAAACAATAACCGGCGAGCCGTTTCTATCCAACGGTTCGTTGAGATTTCAAAATCGTTTTTTGTCGATTCGGATTTTGAGCAGCGTTTCAGGAAACTGGGCTTGACCTCATTTGAGGCCGTCTTTGCTTTTAACGCCGGCAAAAATTTGGCTAAAAAAAACCTCGCCAGCTTCCGCAGTCGCCTACAACTTGAAATAGATTCGCCAAAGACAACATTATTTTTGAAGCGCTACGATATGCCGCCGGTCTTTTTGCAGCTTAAGAACTGGCTGTCCCATCACAGCCGCAAAAGCTGCGGATTAGTAGAATTCGCCTCGGCAAAGCAGTTGTCGGTAGCAGGCATAAATATCCCGAAAATTGTTGGTTATGGCCAGCAATGCAGCATCTTTTTTGAGAAAAGAAGTTTCATAATCACTGAGAAAATACCAAATGCCGAATCTCTGGAGCGAAAATTGCCGGATTTTTTTACCGGCCCGGCAACCGCTGAGAATCTGAGACTAAGAAGAGATTTTATTGCCCGATTAGCGGCTTTTATTAGAAAGTTCCACCGGACAAATTATCGCCACCAGGACCTTTACTTTTCGCATATATTTTATGGCGACGCCGGACAATTCTATCTTATTGACCTGGCGCGAGTCTTTAAGCCCCTCTTTCGGGGTGAGCGATTTCGGATAAAAGACATCGCTCAATTACATTACTCAGCTCCGGAGCGGTATTTCTCCCGGACGGATCGGCTGCGTTTTTATCTGGCGTATGCTCAGACCAATAAGCTCACCGGCAAGGATAGGTCATTTATCCGAAAAGTGGTGAGCAAAGCACAGCGAATGGCGCGCCATAACACCAGGCACGGCAGGAGCGCGCCGTTTGCACGTTAACTAAACTTGCGATACTATGCTGGCATGGGCAAAAAAATCGCTATCATAATAGAGCGAATAGACACAGGTCTCGGCGGAGCCGAACGCTCTGTCATAGAGCTGGCATTGGCTTTATCAGCACTCGGTGCGCAAGTGACGATACTCGCCGCAAAAGGCCAAAGACAGGCCGAAAATCTTCGCATTTTGTGCGGCGATAAGCCCGGCAAGCGAACTTGCTACTTTACTTTTGCAAAAGCATTGGCCAAACACCTATCGCAAAACCATTATGATATAATTCACAGCGTTTTGCCTTTTGATTTTGCTGACGTTTATCAGCCGCGCGGAGGTACCTATGCAGAATCAATCCTCCGTAATGCCGCCAGTTACCAAAACAGACTGATAGGCTCATACAAGAAGCTTACGGCCTTTGCCAATTTCCGCCGGGCTATACTTATGCGGGCGGAGCGAAAACTGTGTGAAAATCCAAACGGCCCGACAATCGCAGCGATTTCGCAGTATGTCGCCCAGCAGTTCAAGCAGCATTATGCCGTTGACGCAGAGCGCATCGTGGTCATCCCTAATGGCATAAATATAAATACAAAAGCCAACGCAATTGAGGCAGATAGACTCCGCTGCCAAATACTGGTTCGCCTCGGCATCAAAGAAACCGACAAGGCAATTTTTTTCTTATTCGTGGCCAACAATTTCAGGCTGAAGGGCTTGTCAGCGTTGATAAAAGCGATGCACTTGGCCGTTGGTTGCGAAACGGCCAATGTTGCTTTTCTAATCGTCGCCGGCAGTGGCAAAACGCCAAGATATTATCGCCTCGCCGAAAAACTCAATGTCCATAAAAAAATTATCTTTTTAGGGCCCGTAAAACACGTTCAAGACCTTTTGTCGATAAGCGATGTCGGCGTCCTGCCGACTTTCTATGACCCCTGTTCGCGATTTATTCTCGAGGCTTTAGCTGCCGGCAAGCCCGTAATTACCACGAGGTTCAACGGGGCAACAGATTTATTTGTTGATAATCGTCACGGCAAAGTTATCGACAGCCCTGAAAATATTTCTTCGCTGGCAGAGGCAATTAGCTATTTCACCGACACCAACAACATCCGAAAGGCATCAGAGGTAATTAGGGCGGACAATCTTAAGGAAAAAATATCCGTAAATCGAGTTGCCAAAGAGCTACTATCTGTCTATGACTGTATATCCCGAAAAAAGAGTGACAGACAATGTATGCAACTTTCATAACAACCATTGCAGCAGCGTATTTGCTTGGCTCGATACCGTTTGGACTGATTATTGCCAGAGCGCATGGCAAAGATTTACGCGCCATAGGCTCAGGCAATATTGGCGCAACAAACGTCTCTCGGGCACTCGGCAAACGATGGGCCTATCTGTGTTTTCTGCTCGATATGCTCAAGGGCCTGCTACCGATGCTCGCAGCAATGGGCCTTGGCAAAGCTCTCTCCACTCAGTCGCAAACACAAGGCATTGTCATACTCTGGCTGTGGTTGGCGGTGGGCTGCGCCGCTATTTTGGGCCACATCTTTCCGGTATATCTGAGATTTAAAGGCGGCAAAGGCGTCGCCACCAGCCTGGGCGTGGCACTGGGCCTCTGGCCCTATTACACAATTTCCGCTGCAGTGGCGCTTCTGATATGGGTGCTGATATTCTCGGCATGGCGGTATGTCTCATTGGCTTCCATTACCGCCTCTATTGTGTTTCCTGTGGCGCTGGTTTTAGCTATCATCGTGGTCCCACAGTGGAATCTCGCTATTCTCTGGCCGTTGCTTATCGCCGCAACAGCGATACCACTGATGGTTATAATCCGGCACCGAGAGAACATAAAAAGGCTGCTGGCAGGAACTGAAAACAAGATCTGAGGGCACAGCCGGGTCTAAACAAATTCCCACTCACGCAGCCAGGCGTACTCCTGGGGCAGTGCCGCCCAGCGCTGGTCAGTAATCTGCGTGAGCCAATCCCTGTCGGCAGGCATCATGGCAAGCTGTCGCACATATGAAGCCCGTGCGGCGTTCTCGACTTCATAAATCGTTGAAAGCCCTGAGATCACAGCCGTTATCGCGTCGCTCACGTTGAGGATGCACTGAAGCGTCAGCCGGACCAGGTCGTTGTCTTCTTTGTTGCCCACGCCCAGCTTTGGCTTGTCGTAGGTCTTCAAGAGACTGCCGCCGAAAAACGGCTTTATTGTTATCAGTCCGACATCATGTTCGCGCAGCGACTGGAAAATGCTTTTGTGCTCAGGGCCGTAACCGGCGTTGACCTCTTCAACGTTGTCCTTCGTGGGGGGCTTATCCTTTTCCTTGGTCTTGGCCGTGCAGGGGAAGATGAACATCTCCACCTCGGGATATTTTTCGATGACGTGCTGTGCCCACGGCCTGCTGTGGCTGGAGATGCCGAAATGCTTCACCTTTCCCGCCTTGTGCAGCTTCTGGAACGCCTCGATCATGACCTCCACGTCGGCGTCCGTATTGGTGCCATCCATCTTGGCCTGGACACGCCAGATATCGAGGTAATCGGTCCCGATGTGCCGCAGGCATTCTTCGACGTTGTGGACCTGAGCCGGAACATTGCAGTATTGATTGTGTCGAGGGCACAGCTTAGAATCGTCCGCGCCGACAATCATCTTCTGTCGGCGTCCTTTCAGCGCGGCACCATAACAAAGACACTCCTCAGCCCCGGTGATATCCAGATAATTCATGCCACATTCTATCGCTTTGGAGACTACCTCAGTGCGGTTTTTAGCGACATCGGCAGGGACCTCATCTTTGACAAATTTGCCCCACCACCAACCGTCGCTCTGGGCTCTCCAGGGCGCTCGCCAGTGCCCGCCCAGGCTAATTTCAGAGATGATTAGGCCGGTTTTGCCCAGTCTGCGGTAACCCATCTGAGGGTTGTAATTGAGTATCTTCGAGGTATCGGCAGAAGTGCTACTGTTGCCAAAAACAGGCTCTTTGCCGGCGAGCACGCCCACTATTGTCCCCGCTGCCAGCACAGAACTATTGCGGATAAAAGACCTTCTTGTAAGTTTCCGGTTCTTCATGGATTGCCTCCTTCTCTCGACAGCAAAATCACACTATCGCACGCTCGACACAAGCACACATGCCGAACACCTGTCACCATGCTTGTATACGACAATATGATAAACCTAATGAGCCAGAATTGCCAGTGATATTATAGTTTTTCAGCGGCGTGGATCGACAGTGAGAACTTTAGGGGGTGTGCCAGTCCCGAGGCCACACTAACACTATGTGGTATGGCTGTAGTGTGTGCCCCCCAATGGACCTCGGCGAGGCAGCTTGCCAACCATCCTGTGACTGGCACCCCCCAATTAACAACCGGCCACCGGTACTTCCCAGCTTTTATCCACCTCCGTCCCCCCAAAAAGCCACTTTTTGCCACAGAGAGCACAGAGAACTCAGAGGATATTTTTAACTTTTACTATTTCTCTGTGTAGCTCTGTGTCCTCTGTGGCCTGTTTTATTTCAGCGATGGCTTGCTTACACATCTGACACCCCCACTGTATTGTGGGCCAGATTCGAAAAAAAGACAACCAGGAAATTCCTAAATTTGACGTTCGTAAACGCTACTATCAGTAGTGAAAATGGCTGCTATCCTGCCAGCAAAACCCTATCTTTGGTCTATCAAACCCCCATTTTCTGGTTCGAGCCGGAATGGGTGACCAGGTTAACAGGTTATCAGGATGTGGATATCAGGTTATCAGGATACCAGGTTAACCTGACTCGGCCCACGATGCATTTGTCTGATCTGCTGATTTCCTGATTTCCTGCACCCTGGTTCCCTGATGGCCTGATTTCCTTTCAAGGCTTTTCATAAGCATCCGGTCAATTGCTGGGCGGACGGTATGCTAAGTTCACCGCTCAAGAGAGGCTAACCCGCCGAGGATAGCAATTTTTACCAAGTCAGCCACGCTGTGAGCGTCCAGCTTTTCCATAATCTTGTGGCGGTTCGCCTCAACAGTTTTTGTGCTTATGTGCAGCCCCAGCGCAATCTGTTTGGTGTTTTTTCCTTCGCCGATGAGCTGGAGCACCTGGCGTTGCCTTTCTGTCAGGCTTTCCAACGGCGACGCAGGCGTCTGGGACAGCCGATTTACGTAGTCGCTGACCACGACGCCGGCTACCTTGGGGCTAAGGTAAGTGCCGCCATCGACCACCGTACGCACAGCTTCGAGAAGTTCATCAAATGTGCACTCCTTCAAGACGTAACCTGACGCTCCAGCTTTGAGCATGTCTACAACAAATGCCCTGTTGGAATGAATTGACAGAGCAAGTACCTTAACTTTAGGAAATTCGCGGACAATCTGCCGGGTGGCATCCGCGCCGTTCAGGTTGGGCATAGTTATATCGGTAATTACCACATCCGGCAGAAGTTCCCGTACAAGGTCGACGGCCTTTCGGCCGTCTTCGGCTTCGCCAACCACTTCCATATCTGGCTGTTTCTCAATCAGGCCGCGCAGACCCTGGCGCACAACCGCATGGTCGTCAACCAATAAAATTCGTGTCTTCATATTTTTCCCCCCAGTTTTACTGTACCGCGCAATTTGTCACCGCTCAACGCTTGTAAGATATTGTTATGAAAACAGTTATGTCTGGTCGCCAAATTCGAAATCCGAATATCGACAACTCCGGTGTCTTTACCGGATGCCGGTTGCCCCGTGTCGTTCGGGAAATCCGAAACAAATCCAAATGACAGAAATCCAAAACTTCTGCCGGTCGTCGGCGGGTATTTGGGACCCCGCCCAGCGGGAACCCTCAAACGTCTGCTCCCACTGCATCAAGCCTTTTGGTTTTGAGAATTCGTATTTTGAACATTTGATATTGTTTCGAATTTCGGATTTCGTGCTTAGGATTTTACCAAAGAAAAAACAATTTTCCGATATTACATTGCGCTGTAGTATTTAACTCTCGTTCTGATTTAACGGTGCCGTCATCGTGACTTTGCAGCCCTGGCCGAGCGCAGATTCAATCTCAAGATTACCTCCTATCTGCTCAAGTCGCTCTTTGGCACTAAACAGGCCAAACCGACGCTCCCGAGCAGCCTTTGCCAGTGCCTCGACAGGCTCAAATCCAACACCGTCATCCTGCACGTGAACCTGTATCCGATCACCGATTTTGTGAACAGAAACCTTCACATTATGGGCTTTCGCGTGCTTGATGACGTTCATGAGCAATTCTCGTATATTCCGAAACAAAATGGCGCGAACATCATCGTCCAGCGGTTTAGGCTGTCCATCCTCTTCGAATTTGGTGCTGATATGATGCTTTGTCTCTACTTGTTCAGCCAGCCAGGAAGCCACTGCCGCCTCAAAACCTAACTCGTGCAATACAGGAGAGCTCAGGTCAAATGTCAACGACCTGGTCTGGGCAATGGCCTGGCCAAGCGAGTTGCAGACCTCCTCCAAAGCTCTGGCTTGCTCGCCGCTGCGCACAGAATGACGCAGCGCATCCAGCTTGATCTTAGAGATAGCCAGTGATTGGTTGATTCGGTCGTGCAGTTCAGTTGCGATCCGGCGTCTTTCTCGCTCCTCGGCCAGCGTCAACTGGGAAGCCAACGACCGAAGCTTTTTCTGATACTCAAGAAGTTTCAGCTCTGCCTTCTTGCGCTGCGTGATGTCTTCGCCGGAACTTAGGATAGCGATCACGCTGCCCTTTTCGTCTCTCAATACGGTATTGTGCCAGGCTATCAGTCTTTCGTCACCGTTCTTAGTCAAAATGAAGTTCTCATAATATTCAGGGGGATCAATTTCTTTGTGTACCGTCTTTTCGAAAATTCCTTTGACTTGGTCTCTAATCCTTTCGGGCAAGAAATTATCAAACCAGTTCTTGCCGAGGATTTCTTCTTCCTTGTACCCTAAAATCTCACAGCCTTTTTTGTTTATGAGTCCGACTCTTTGCTCAGAATCGATAGCTACTAACAAGACGGCGGCAACGTCGAGATACTTTTGTGCTTTATCCCTTTCTTTTCGCAGCAATCGCTCCGCTCGTTTGCGTTCTGTGATGTCTCTCAAAATTGCTTGAATACCGATGATTTGTCCCGCTCGTTTTATGGGATTGTCCATGTATTCTGCTGTGAAGATTCCCCTGGGAGTTATTACGTCCATCTCGCCTCTGACTGGATTGCCACTAATTGTAGCCTTAAAATCCTCAAGTCCTCTTTCTTTTTGCTCTTCAACGATAAAGTCAAAGATGCTTTTGCCGAGTAGCTGTTCTTTCTTGAAGCCGTATTCCTCAACCACTTTATTCACGCCTGTAATTCTTGCCCCCAGATCAGTCGTAATTATGGCGTCTCGTGCATTTTCGAAAAGGTCTCTATATTTTTCTTCGCTTTCTCGCAGCGCATCCTCTACCTTTTTGCGCTCGGTGATATCTATGTAGGCGGCCTGGATAGCTGGCTGGCCCTGGTAGTCAATTCGGCTGGCGTTGAGCTCCAACCAACATATGGTTCCGTCCCTGCGAATTCCACGAAACTGATAGCGGTCGGGCACATTTTTGCCCGCCAGTCTCTGCTGATGCCTGGCCCAAACAAGAGCTCTGTCTTCCGCGTGGACAAATGCCTGCACTTTTTCAGCCGGCATAGCCAGCATCTGCTCGATGCTGTAGCCGGTGACTTCAGCCATAGCCTGGTTGGCAAAAACCACACGGCCATCCTGGAAAATGGCCAGTCCCTGCAGGGAGTGGTCCACGAGGGCATGATATGTCTCCTCAGCGCGCTTGCGGTCGGTGACGTCGCGAACATTCATCACAAAACCAGCGATTAGCGGATTATCTAAGAAATTCTTACCTATCCCCTCAAGAACGCGCTGTGAGCCGTCTTTATGTCTGACACGGAAAGAATTAGCAATAGCAACTTCTCTGGTTTGAATTGCTTTACTGAAATCACTAATAGCGCGCGGAAGTTCATCCGGATGAATGAACTGGAAAGCACTTTTGCCGATTAAATCTTCTGGCTTATATCCGCTGGAACGCTCAACAGAAGGACTTACATAAGTTATATTTCCTTTTTTATCCACAACAATAACGATATCCGAGGAGTCCTCGGTAAGTGCCCTAAAATACGCTTCGCTACGCTGTAACGCCTCCTCTGCCTTTTTGCGCTCGGCGCTCTCAATAATTTCCCACTTGCCTCGCCGTCTTATAATAGCGAATTTATGGTTGCCAACCACATCTATAACCTCTGATACACCGCATTTATCCAGAGAATAAGGACAAATGGCAAGCATCTTATGCTCTCTAATTATCTTGTCTACCTCTTCTTCGTACTTGACAAAATCTTTCCACTCATTGCGCTGGAGCCAGTAAGTATTTCCGGCAAGACGAAGGCCCGCAAACCCTCTTTTGAAAGCCAGTTTCTCTTTTTCAACCCAGAACTGCTTCATATTACTAAATCCTGAATCTCCCGGGACGGTATATCGCTTGCTATAGTCTACCGTCTCTATCTGCCCCCTCTTAATGTATTCATCTATATTCAATAGTACTTTACTTAACGTGAGCCTGGCTTCTTTTGCTCGTAACGGATCCCAGCAAACCCACATACAGAATTCATTATTATCCAATCCCGCTTTGAAATACGGTACCAGAATATCAATTAAATCCTGTTTGCCCTTATAAAAGAGGCAGATGTGTGTGCCCCAGGGTATATTACTCAGGATATCGATTCCCACTTTCCTTTTTACCGCTTCGATACCTGGTCCGATTGCCGCAGGCACCTTGTCTGCATTCTCGTGCTTGGTGATGTTGCGGCTGACACACTCTAATTTCGCCTTGCGCGAACAGTGCGCGGGGATCCGTTCGACAGCTTTCTCTTTGCCTCCGCTGGAAGCTGACATCGCTTCGTCTCCTTACGCTGAGCGAGGCCGATCAACCCCCGGTGGCTTGCGACAGACCAGATTCGCTCACACCTTCACTCTTCCTGAATACATACGATTGAGATGCTCTTTATACTTTATTATTGGAATCCAACGCTGAAAGTCAATCCTTTTTACAGCAAAATATTAGGAAAATGCTGATTGACTTTTGTTTCTACAAGGCAGCCAACCGTGTTTGGCGTTGGATTAGCGGGTGGGTGCGTAGCCATCGCCGTGCCAGCCCCTGCCTACGCAGGGGCAAGCTTGTCCCCGCGAAAGCGGGGAGCTAAACGTACTCAAGAACTCTAACTTTCCGGCGATAACCCCATCCGGTCATCCGGCCTCTGCCGGAATGATGCAGAGCATTCTCAAAATTGACTTTCCCGTATTCTTGAATTGGTGCTCTTTACCCCCCGGCACAAATATCACGTAGTCATCCTCAAAGTGATGTTCCTGCCCCTGGTATACAAAGATGCCGCTCCCTTCAATCACAAATACCTCATGCTCGTGAGGGTGAGTATGGAGTGGCGTGTGGCCGCCCGGGGCTAATTCAAACATACGCATAGCAAAATTTTCGGCTCCTTCTTCTTTGGAAATCAGCCATCTTATGGCCACATCCTTTGCCCCCTCGGTCTCTACCGGAGATTTGCGAATATTACCGCTCTTTTCTATCTTCATCTTCTGCGCCTTTTATCCACCCCGCGTGGCCTCAGCCCAGCTTCCTGGCAAGGATTTGCGAAACAACTTTCGGATTTGCCTGCCCTTTTGTTTTCTGCATAACCTGGCCGAGCAGAAAACTTCGAGCTTTACTGCTCTTTTTGCCGCCAGCGGTTACATCTTCGACAGCCTTGGGATTTTCAGCGAGCACCTGATCAACTATCACCTCAAGTTCGCCAGCGTTACTCTTCTGCAGCAACTTTAATTCTTTTGCCAGAGATTCGGGTTGTTTACCAGTCTGAATTATTGCCTCAAATATAGGCGCGGCGGCACCGGCGCTTATGTCGCCAGCTTCAACCATTTCTGCCAGTTTTGCGACGCTCCGGGGCGGAATCCCCAATTGGTCCAAGCTACATCCTCTCTCGTTTGCCAGTTTCAGGCCGGTCTGCGTCAGTAAATTGCAGACTCTCTTCGGCTCACCGCCGGCAGCCACCGCCTCCTCAAAAAACCCTGCGCTCGAGCGTTCGGCAGTCAAAACGCCTGCATCGTAATCACTCAATCCATATTCGCTGACAAAACGGACTTGCTTGCTGACGGGCAGCTCACACAATCGGGACTTGATTTCTGCGAGCCACTGCTCTGTCAACTGCACCGGCACAAGGTCAGGGTCAGGAAAATATCTGTAATCGGGGGCCTCTTCCTTTTCTCTTTGCAGCACCGTCACTTCACGAACGTCGTCCCAGCCACGCGTGGATTTTGTGCCCGTTTCCAGTGTTTTGCCGGTTTCCAAGAATTCGTCAATTTGCCGGCTTACTTCATAATCTACGCTCTTTTCCAATGCTCGGAAGCTGTTGAGGTTTTTAATCTCGACTATCGGCGTCCTGTATTCGATGCCATTTTTAGTAATAATCAGGTTGACGTTCGGCTCAAACCGCATGTGCCCTTTTTGCATATCCGCTTCAGAAACGCCTAAGTATCTTACCATTCGCTGCAGCTCCACTGCCAACGCTCGCACCTCGGCGGCGCTATTCATATCCGGCTCAGTGACAATCTCCAGCAGCGGCGTACCGGCCCGGTTCAAATCAACCTGTGAAAAATTACCGGCTGCGTGCAGATTTTTGCCCGCGTCTTCTTCAAGATGCGCCCTTATGATCCGAATTTTCTTAGTCCTGCCTTGCTCCAGTGGTATTTCAATATAACCGTTGGCGCTGAGCGGAAGGTCGTATTGACTTATTTGGTAGTTCTTCGGCAAATCGGGATAGTAATAGCTTTTTCTATCCCACTTGGTGAATGGTGTTATTTCGCAATTCAGCGCCAAACCTACCAGGACCGCATATTCCAGTGCCTGCTTGTTCATTACCGGCAGGACGCCTGGCATACCCAGACACACCGGACAAACCCTGCTATTGGGCGAGGCGCCAAACTCCACCGCGCAACTGCAGAACATCTTGCTCTTTGTGCACAGTTGTACGTGAATCTCTAAGCCCACAATAACTTTATATTGCAATTGACTCATCTGACTCATCTGTTACGGCTATTTTTGTCACGATTCAAGGCAAAGGCAAGACAAATTCGTGGCGCGTAGCTCTTGCCTCGGGCGCTGCGCCTGCCGTCGCTAACCATCGGCTGCGCGTGGTGAGAAGGCTATGGCTGCTTGCGTTCAGGTCGCTTCTTGCCATTGACCGTAAGACTGGTGACCAGCAACAGGTCGATGACATCAAATGAGTCGTCCGGCTGGTAGACGATAATGGTCCGGCCGCTCGGTGACGGCAGCGCGAATTCGCGATGATTCAGCGGAATGGAGCGACCATCAGCCAGATGGATGGTAAACGCCCGAAAGGGCTGGGCCTGGAGAAGATTGCGAAACTCAGTGATTGTCATGGCGACCTCTCCTGGTTTTTACATCTTATTCGGCAATCGCCTCTGTATCATCCTGGGCGATTAACTGAAAGATTTCTTTCACCTCTTTATGGGGAATGACTTTGCCGGACTTGATATCAGATAGGCCTTTGTCAATGGCCGCAACGAAACGAATTCGCTCCTCAATATCAGCCCACGTCGCCGAATCGGGCAGGTCCTGAATAATCTTGATCGCGATTTCTTTGCTGGTCATACAGTCAGTATAGCGTGCAAGTGCTACCAGAGCAAGGCAAAAAACAGTGGCTTCTGGCCCGCTCGGCTGGGACGCTGGGTAGCTGCCTACTTCTTGGCGAATTTAACGCCGCGGAAACCAGCTAAGTCAGCGTCCTGAGTCCAGAGGGTAGCGCCACATGCCCGTGCCGTAGCGAGTATAAGACTATCGGCCATCGGCAACCTCAGTTCCGCGCTGAGCTTGGCCGCATCCATCGCAATAGGCGATGTAACATCGACAACGTCGACCTGCTGCATCAGAGCAACAGCCTGCAGGGCGGCATCCTCTCCTCGCTGTTGGAGCACCCGCTTGAATACCTCGTAGATATTAACCGTTGAAACAACGAGGTTTTCGGTGTCCTCAAGAGCCGGCGCAAAGAACTTGGCGTTGCGGCCATCGGCAAGGTACTCCAGCCATCCCGAAGAATCCACAAGATTCATATCCGATCTTTCTCCCGCCGGACGTCTGTCTTGATGCCCTTGAGAAATCCTCTCATGCTCTTGATATTCGCAATGGGGACGAACTCAATACGGTCCGAAAACTGGAGAATCTGCAGCTTCTGGCCAGGCCGGATGCCAAGCCTCTCCCGCACCTTCTTCGGTATGACTACCTGAAACTTGGGCGAAACCGTTACCGTCACCATAAATCAACCCTATTTTTAAGTGCGCTTTACAGTAATATATATCGATCGCCATATCGTATGTCAATATCAAAATGGTATGTAGTTTCCCAAAAACTCTATTCTGCAATCGGCGGCTTTTTCTTGTGCCAGTCGGTTGCCGCTTCGAACATTCTGGCTATCCGCAACAACTTATCTTCACTAAAGGCTGGCGTAAGTATCTGCAGGCCGATCGGCAGATTATTTTGATCGAAGCCGCATGGGACGCTGACAGCAGGGATGCCCGCTAAATTGGCAGCGATGGTATAAATGTCCGACAGGTACATGGTAAGAGGGTCATCAATTTTTTCGCCAATTTTGAAAGCTGTCGTCGGTGAAACGGGCATCATAATGCAGTCGCACTCTTGGAAGGCCCTGTCAAAATCACGGCGGATTAGATTCCTGACCTTGAGCGCTTTTAGATAATACGCATCATAATAGCCGCTGGACAGAGCATAAGTGCCAAGCATTATCCGCCTTTTAACTTCTTTGCCAAATCCCTCCGCCCGTGACCTGGAATAGACTTCAACATAATCTCTCGCTCTATCACTGCGATAACCATAATGGACGCCATCATAGCGCGCCAGGTTACTCGACGCTTCAGCGGTAGCTATTACGTAGTAAGCAGCAATTGCATAATCCAGATAAGGCATATCTACTTCTATCACTTCGGCGCCCAGCTTCCTATATACTCCTATCGCTTCATATAGGGCGTTTTGCACCTGCTGGTCAGCACCTGCGTTAAACTGCGGCACAATCGCTATCTTGAGCCTTTCTATCGGCTCATCAAGCTTTTCAAGATAATCGCAAATAGGTGCGGTCTGTTCATCGACACTGGTGCTGTCGGCTGGATCGTAGCCGGCTATAACGTTCAGCATCAGCGCGGAATCAGCGACCGTGCGGGTTATAGGTCCGATCTGGTCCAGGCTCGAACCGTAGGCGACAAGGCCATATCGTGAGACCCTTCCATACGTCGGCTTTAGACCAACTACCGAGCAGAAACTTGCCGGCTGACGAATTGAGCCGCCGGTATCTGAACCAAGAGCGACATAACACAAGCCCGTAGCCACTGCCACCACCGGCCCCCCGCTGCTTCCACCCGGCACCCGAGCCCCATCCCAGAGATTGACGGTTCTTTTCAGGGCGGAATTTTCGGTGCTTGAGCCCATGGCAAACTCATCCATATTCGCCTTGCCCACTATCACAGCATCAGCAGCAAGCAGTTTTTCCACCACCGTAGCATTGTAAGGGGCGTGGAAATTCTCCAGTATTTTCGAGGCGCAGGTTGTCGCCCCAAAGGTGGTGCACATATTGTCTTTTATAGCGACTGGGACGCCCGCGAGCTGCCCTACCAATTCGCCGGCTGCTATCCGCCTGTCAATATCGGCAGCGGTTTTCAGCGCTATATCGGGGTACGTGCTGATATAAGCGCCGACGATGGCATCAAGCCTGTCTATCTGTTGGAAAATCTCCTGCGTCACCTCGACGCAGCTTATCTGGCCCGCGGATATTCTATCGCGCAGCTCTATTGCGGTTAAGTGCTCCATTGCAAAAGGTCACGTACTATTTTGTCTTATCGCTCTTGCGGTGCTGAAGAAGCCAATCGTAAAGCTCCTGATTATTGTATGTAGCCGTCCAGGAATCATGGCCGGCATCAGGATAAACGGTCAGTTTTGCATCGCCGCCAGCAGCTTTGATGGCCTGCACCATTTCTTCAGATTCCTTTACGGGAACGAGGTTATCTTTGGCACCATGAAAAGCCCAGACGGGCACGTTCTGTAGTCTCTCAGCCATGAAGGGGTATCCACCACAAATCGGTGCTATGGCCGCGAATCGCTGCGGATACATCCAGGCCAAGGCCCAGGTTCCATAGCCGCCCATGCTAAGACCTGTCAAATAAATCCTTGTGGTGTCCACCTCATATCGGGCCACAATATCATCTAACAGGTTTATCAAGACCTCAATTTCGTCTGTCCACCAGGAGGCCCCGGGACACTGCGGAGAAACAACAATAAAGGGAAAATCTTTTCTTTGCTCGACGATTTTGGGCGGACCGTGCTTTTTCACCAGCTCCAGGTCATCGCCGCGTTCACCGGCGCCATGCAGGAATAAAATCATCGGCCAGCGATGATCTTTCTGCCCGTAGCTTTCCGGCAAAAACAACAAATACTTGCAGGTCAAAGTCTTAGTTATCGTCTTCTCAAATGCCTGGGCATGCTGGCCGCGCGGCAGAGATGGGTTGGAAATCACTGTGTTTTTCTCCATGTAGGCACAACCAATCAAAACCAAGGAATTAAACACAACCACTACCAAGTAACGTTTCATTTACTTTTTCCTTACTCTCACAGTGCATATAAAATTCCAACGTAGATTAGACATATCAAAGTCTGACGACTTTCAATCAACAGGTCCTAAGTAGCGGTCGAGCCAATCGAGAACATCTTTTCTGATCTGCCTGCTGAATAACGCCCATAGACCATGTCCTCCTGGATAGAGGAGATGCTTCTTGTCTTCATCGGGGGCCCCCAAAAGTTCATACATTGGCATTTGGGAGGCTTTCAAAGGGAAAATAGCATCCTCCTTCCCATTAACCATGAGCAGCGGAACCTTAACCCGTGGAGCGAAGTTGATCGGATCTGCCGCTGGAGGGCTGGCGAGGTGGGTGGGAAATCCCCCAACGGCAAAGACGCCCGCCTTAAAACGGTCTTCCATCGCCATCATGATCGGTCCGAGCCGTGCTCCCATGGAGAATCCGTAGTAGGCCACCTTACCGGTTTCGATATCATCCCTGGTCTCCAAATAGTCGATCGATCTCCTCAGGTCCTTCGACAATTGGATGACCCAATCTTGATAAGCAATCGGCCTTGCCTCAGACCCCGGGAGCCCCCCAACAACCTTACGCTCGTAGGTTCCCTTATAGACCGGATACATAAAAGCTCGCCCGCTCATGATGATAAAATCCCAAAAGTAGGAGCCAGGGTCTAATCCCGGCCGCACGAAAGCACCCCAGCCGGGAAAAAAGACGACCGTCTGGTACGGTGGCTTAATTCCCTTAGGTAGGAACAGATACGCAGTAACGCGCTCACCACCGTAGGCAGCATCGAATGTGATCGTCTCAATTCGCCAGTAATCTGAACTTTCGTCAACCGATGTCACCTTAGCGTCGAGCTTAGTTCGATCATATGCATACAGTTTCTTATAGAACTTGAACTCTTCGTCAGAAACCGGCGTCTCCCTACTGTAATCTCTAAGTGAAGGATACTCGATGGGGTCGAACAAGGCGTCAGGAAGCGCTCTTTGTTCATTTGGGTAATAAGCACATCGGAAACCGTTCACTGGGGACCGATCCCACGCGGACTGAACATCCGTATGGCTAAACATGTAGCTCTGCTCTCCCCAGGCCCCTCCGAGAATATACCGGTGCTGCCCTGAGCCGTCTGTAGCATTCCAGCACCATTCCTTGACGTTCCCAGCCATGTCATATAATCCGGTAAACCCGATGCCTGGGTGACTACCGACAGGGGCAGGTCCCCCGGCTCCGAAATTGCTCAAAGGAATTATCGCTATAGCAGCATCGCTACAAGCGGCGTTTGACCAATGGTAGATTGTTGGGAGTCTTTTCCCTACAAACTCTGCATAGGCGGCGGCTTCATACCAACTGACCCCACAGACCGGGAATTTGTCCTGTCCCTTGGGATACGTCCCTCCTTCCCACATCGCTGGCCCAGGCCGGCCCGTCTTATCACGGAACCCTCTCATGGCTTCCTCCCAGGAAAGCTCCTTTGCCTGATCGGGAAATTTGTGCTTCCAATACTCTGCCGTCTGATAACCACCCTTATCGACAAACTCTTTGAACTGCTCATTGGTCACTTCGTATTTATCGATCCAATACGCCGGTGCTTCAACGGGTTTCGCGGCGCGACTGACAGGGTATAAATTGAATTCAATAGTCCCACCTGCTATCCGTACCATATCGGACGGAGAACCTCCTTGTTGCCATAGGTCAATATTGAGCACCTTGGAAGCAAAGGAACCTTCCCCTGCAGCGCATTCTCTCGTTTCAAATCCTTGCTTCTCAATTCTCCACCGATAAAGCCCACGCGGAAACCTGATGTTCTCAAGCGGAGACCGCCTAAGATACTGCCACTGAGCGTCGATAGCTGAATACTCCTTGAAGAAGACGTCTGCCCCTGGCGGAGTCGTAATGACCGAATAATCCCTGCAGATACGAGGCCAGAGCTTGACAAGAATTGGATCTTCGGGGATGTACTTCTCGGCCTTCTGGGCGAGGGAAAATGCAGATAAATATTTATCTTGTTCGATAAGGCGTTCGATTTCCGGTAGAGCTTTTCTTGCCCATCGCACCTTGGCGCTTCGATTGATTAGCCAGAACGCTGTGACGCAGAGCGCCAGAAAAACGAGCACGGCACAAGTGGCAATCCGAGGTTTTCTCAACGATCGCAGCAACGCTTTGATGTCCAAAGCTTTCGGAGAAGGTGCTGTTAGGATTGCGTGATAGTCAAGCAGGTCTTGGTAAAGTTCGGCTGCGGATGGATAGCGATGTTCAGGGCCTTTCTGAAGGCATTTGCGAATGAGGTCGCGCATACATGGCCCGACTCCGGCTGGCAGCGATTCCCAATCGGGTTCACTGGTCAGAATTGACTCCAGCAAGTCAGACGTGGTCTCGCCCGAGAAGGGGCGCTTGCTCGTTAGCATCTCGTACAGTACACAGCCAAAGGACCAGATATCTGTGCGCCGGTCAACTGCTTTGCCGAGCGCTTGTTCCGGGCTCATGTACCCCGGTGTGCCTATCGCCTGGCCCGGCTGGGTGACGGCCGTGGTTTGCCGGGCTGAGACTTCTGAGCGAATCAGTTTGGCTATGCCGAAATCCAGCACCTTGACCCTGCCTTCTGGTGTGATCTTGACGTTGCTGGGTTTTAGGTCCCGGTGGATTATTCCCATGTCGTGTGCCGCGGACATGGCCTCGGCAATCTGTAGGGCGATTGATAATGCTTCATTCAAATTGAGCTCACCGGTGGCGATCCGCTCGGCCAGCGTCTGACCGGGGACGTACTCGAGGATCAGATAGGCCACGCCTTCGGCCTCTTCAAGTTCTTCGTAAATCGTGGCGATGTTCGGGTGATTTAACGATGCCAGAAGCCGGGCTTCGCGCTGAAAACGCGACCGTATTACAGGGCTGCTCATCACATCGGCCGGCAGGCTTTTGATGGCAACGGGCCGGTCCAGCTTAGTGTCGTGGGCCAGGTAAACCATCCCCATGGCCCCACGACTAAGCTGGCGCTCGATCCTGAACGGACCGATCCGGCTGCCCTGCTCTTTCACCGAGCCAGAGAAATTAGCGGTTGGACGCAGTCCCTCCTCATCTCGCCCCATATTGTTTGTTTCATCAGGAAGGCTCATTGCTATCTCACTTTCAAACTCCCTCGGCAAATACCTCCATGTCTGTTTTGCACCGTCTCTCACGAGCCGGAACTATCATCCAGGATTTTCGGCACTTTGAAAAACTGGCCATCCCGCTGCGGGGTATTTGCTAATGTCTTTTCGGTTCCGAGCGACTCTCCGACCTTGTCTTCTCGCAAAACGTTGGTAATTGGCAGGCAATGCGCCAAAGGCTCAACATTGTCGGTGTCCAACTCGTTCATCTTCTCCACATAGTCAAGTATCGCGCTTAGCTGGCCTGTAAATTCGTCAACCTCCTCACTGGTCAGCTCCAGACGCGATAACTTAGCTACTTTTCTGACCTGGTTTTGGTCAATCTTTTTTCTCATTTTCCTTTTATCTCTTATCGCAGAGCCCGCGGACCACAGGAGACATCAAAAATTAGAATGCAAAAATCAAAATGACAAATAAGAATTCAAAAAGGAAGAATCGATTCGGTCGCTTCACTTGCTCGCAACGACATTTTGCATTTTGATATGTAATTTTGATATTTAATTTTTAATTTTTGAATTTTCTCCCCCGGGCTTGTAATTTCGCTTAGGCGGCTTGTGAACAAGCCCCATGTGCATAGCCTTAGCTGAGACCTTAACCCTGGTGACCTTGCCATTAACAACAGCCCGGACCTTTTGTATATTGGGCTTAAATTTTCTTTTGGTGCTGCCAGTGATTTTTCTACCTACGCCGCCAAGATATTTAGCCTTACCACGTCGCGTGATTTTTCTGCCTGCTACCGTTCGCTTACCCGTAAAATAGCATACTCTGGACATCCAATGCGCTCCTAATTCTCAAACAACATTTGCCATAAATGCGTATACGGAGTACAGCAAATAGCGATTTTACAGGCAAATTGCAAGGACAAACCATAATTTTATGCGAAAAACACCTGCCATCGCGGCAAGGGCGGGGTTAAACACCAGTAGTTTTTCTCAGGCTTGCCAGCTCAACCTTGGTAAGTGGTCGGAACTTGCCGACGCCAAGACCACGCATCGTAAGATTTGCAATCCGGACTCTTTTAAGGGCCCTTACGGGCAAACCCACTTTGGCCAGCATTCTGCGAATCTGGCGGTTCAGGCCCTGCTGAATGGTAATCTCAACCCAGGATTCCTTGTGGCCATGTTTTAACATCTTGACGGCTGCCCTGGAAGTCTTGCCTTCAGCCAGCCAGACCCCCCTTTTCAGTTTTTCAACCGCCTCTGGATAGATTTGGCCCTTAACCTCAGCCACGTAGGTTTTCGACACCTTGTATCTGGGGTGCGTTAATTTGTTTGCCAATTCACTATCATTGGTCAGGATAACCAAACCAGTTGTATCAGCATCGAGCCTTCCGACACAGAATATACGCTGGCTGGCAGGAATTAGGTCTATGGCTTTTTTTCTACCTAATGAGTCGGAGCTTGTGCAGATGACGCCCTTGGGCTTATTCAGAAGAAAGTAGACCTTCTTTTCAGGCTCAATTCTTCTGCCGCCCACCGTTATGGTGTCCGTCTCCGGGTCGACAAAGGCTGGCAGCTTATCTACTATCTGCCCATTTACTCGAACTATCCCCTGCAATATCAGTTCTTCGCATCTTCTGCGGGAGCCAATACCCGCGGAGGCCAAGAGCTTTTGTAATCTCTGCTTTGCCATCTGGGTCTATTGCAGATCGATCTGCTCCGCATAAATAATGCCGACGCAGGCTACAACCCACAGGACAAAACCGATCTGAAACGGCAGGTCTTTGAGGATAAGGTCCACCGGGTCTGAAAACTTGCCCTGCTGTATTAGCGCGCTGAAGCGAAAGATGCAATACAAAACAAAAGGAGTGGTGTAAACCAGATTATTAGTGCCAAAAAGCGCAAATGTCCGCTCATCCATAGCGTAAAGCAGAAAACATACTACTGCCAGGCCGCTGGTAACATCCAGCATGTGGGCCAGCAGCTCCGGTGTGTAGCTGCCCAGCGTCTTGCGGAATAACTCGCTGTTTTCGCGGAGTTGAACTATCTCGCTGCGGCGCTTGCTAAAAGCCAGGAACAAGCACAAGGCAAAGGTACATATAACCAGCCAGGGCGAGATAAATACTCCCACCACGACGGCTCCGGCCATCGCCCTTAGAGAAAAGCCGACCGATATGACCACACAGTCAAGGATCATCAACTGCTTCAGCGAAAGCGAATAAAGAACCATCAGCCCGATGTATGCCAGGATAATAACCGCGAGCCTGTCTGCGAGTATATAGCTGCAGATTATCGCTGCCACAGCAAACACAGCAGACAATACTGCCGCGTTGCCAACGCTTACCGTGCCTGCTGCGATGGGCTTTTTGGATTTTTCGGGGTGGAGCCTATCCGTCTGCCGGTCAACTATATCGTTGAGGATGTACATAGCTGACGCAGCCAGGCAAAAGCAAATAAAACCGCCAACGGCCCTGGCAACAGCAAAAAGCACTTCGTCAGCCGGGCCGAAAAGCTTCTTGCCAAATATCAGCGCCGCGAAAACAAATACATTCTTGATCCAGTGCAGTGGACGCATAATCTGCAAAAATCGCATAATTAACCCTTCCCTGCTGGGCTAAGATTCAGCACATAGCCTACAGCGTTTTCCTATCCGCTATGTCCTACTTTATCATCGACAAATAGAAACGTAATCAGTAAGATTATAGCTTAGTAATAAAGAAGGAAAAGGACTCCGATGAAAAACGCGTGAGTTTTATGAAACAACGGATTTATATTGATACCTCAGTTATAGGTGGATGTCTGGATGAGGAATTCTCTCTGTGGTCTCTCCGACTGTTTGCGGAGTTTCGGAAAGGTTTACGGATCGCAGTTGTATCCGATCTAACTCGAAGAGAAATTGAGAGAGCTCCAGCAGATGTAAGGAAAGCGTTATTATCCCTCCCCGGTGCAAATATAGAGGACGTTTTCCTCACCCAGGAGGCCGAAAGCCTGGCAAAGAAATATGTTGATGAAAAGGTAGTAAGCAGAAAGCATATCGTGGATGCTCAACACATTGCAATCGCCTCGGTGGAGCGGGTGGACGTTTTGGTTAGCTGGAACTTTCAGCAAATCGTCAATCTTGCCCGCATCTACGCTTTCAACTCGGTTAATCTAAAGTTGGGGTATCCTATCCTTGAAATCAGAAGCCCGAGAGAGGTCATATATGAAAAAGAAATTTGACGCCGTGAAATTTCAGCGCAAAGCTCGCGAAGAATTGAGCAGAAAGTATTCCTCTAACCGCGATGAATTTCTCCGTGAACTCCAAGAAAAATATGGCCATTTGCGAAAAGAAAGAACTATCACGCGCATCAGATAGAAAGCCTATTCGGTTTTGCGCCTTAAGTTTATCAAGCAATGATAACTACCATCGTTTTTGATTTAGATGACACACTCTATGACGAAATCGACTATTGCAGGAGCGGCTTTACGGTTGTTGCCGAGAGGGTTGCAAAGCTACCAAAGGCGCCTTCTGCCGGCCAGATTTTTGACACTATCTGGAAACACTTTACTGCCGGAAATCGCAAAAAGACATTTAATGCAGCCCTGGAAGAGCTCGGCATAAGCTATGACGACAGGCTTATCCAGAAGCTAATCAGAGCCTACCGCAACCACGCCCCAAAAATAAAACTGCCACAAGAAAGCAGGGACGTCCTGGAGAAACTAATCGCTAAATATACTTTAGCCCTGCTGACGGATGGTTTTCTGCCCGCCCAACGACTGAAAGTGAAAGCGCTGGGAATCGAGAAGTATTTTCGGTGCATCTTGTACACCGAGCTGCTCGGCAAGCAATTCTGGAAGCCGTCACCGCTCGGCTTTGAAAGACTACTGGCCAACCTAAATATTAAGTCCGAATCTGCTGCCTACGTTGCGGACAATGAGGAAAAGGATTTTATCGCACCGAACAAGCTGGGATTCGTGACCATTCAGATTGTTCGCCCCGCGCGTATACATAGCGGATCATCAGAGCAGCCCGATGCGGCCGCAAAATATGTAATCGACAGAATCAGTCAGTTGCCTGACCTTTTGGAAAGGATTTATTGACTCCTGTGCTGTTAAAGGGCCACGCAGGGAAGTGCCTAAAGTTCCAAGTGACTAAAGTGCCTAAAATGACCCCTAAGGGGTCATTCTGAGCCCTGCCGGTAGGCAGGGAAGCGAAGAATCTCTCTCTCGTTGGCCAGATCCTTCGGCTTCGCCTCAGGATGCCGGTTGAGACCATGGCAAGACCGGCGTTTTTTGTTGACTCAGAGGGACTTTTTAGAGATAATACTAATGTACAGACGATGCCAGAGTCGTCGGTTTACCCGCCAGACGTAAGGCGGGTTTACACGCCGTAGGGTGAATGAACTGCGAAGGAGGTCTACTATGCCAGTGGGCAAGAGAAAGCAGAGTAGCGCGGTATTTTATGCTTCGCTAACATTTGTGGGGCTTTTTGTTGCTGCAACCACCGTTGCCGTCATCTATTACGTCAGAGCGGAAAAACATCGGACCGAAGCAGCCAGATTGCAGAGCGATTTTAGCGAACTGGCCAACCCGCAAGAATGGGGAAACAGAGGAAAGATCATCGGAACAAGACAAGGCCGGAAAACCTATCTCGGCATGATGATCGATTACCTCGACAAAACGGTAGCCCTGATCACCGGAGGCCCCATTGAGCCAACCTCGGCAGAAGTCAAAGCCGGCACCGCTGCCAAGGACGTAAATGAAGCGATTAAGCTGGCTCAGCAGCGCATCAACGAAAAGATCGACCCTAATACCGCCGGACTGGTGTCAATAATCCAAAAGCTCACTGCCAAGCTCGACACCACTACAGATGAAAAAGCGGCTGTCACCAAGAACTACCAGGACCTTAAGAACAGTTTCGATACGGCAGTACAAGAGGGGCGAAAGAAAGAACAAGAGCTGATCGCAGAGAAGGAAAAATATCATCAGCAGGTGCTGGACATCACTGGAAAATATAATGATCTTCAGCGTTTGATGGAAAAAACCTCAGACGAGCGGGCGCAGACTTTAATGGCCCAATTGGACCAGGAAAGAAACAACCTCAAGCAACTGAATGACCAACTGCTAAAAACCCAGGCGGAACTGACAATGACTCAAGATAGGATGCGGCGCACTTTGGAAGAGCTGGAGAAAATCAAGCCACCGCCGCAGCGCGATGCGGCTGCATATAAACCGGACGGCAAAGTAATACTGGTTGATGAGCAAGCGGCAGTCGTCCACCTCAGTATCGGGACAGCCAACCGGGTCTACCGAGGTTTGACCTTTTCGGTCTACGACAGGAATGCGCCCATCCCGAAAGACGGCAAGGGCAAGGCTGAAATCGAGGTATTCGGTCTGGAACCAAACGTCTCTGCGGCGCGAGTCATACGCTGCGAGCAAAGAAATCCCATTGCCGAAGGCGACATCGTTGCGAACTTAATCTGGGATAGTGACAAATCCAACATATTCGTAGTTGTCGGCGAGTTTGACCTTAACGGTGACGGGAACATCGATTTCGACGCTATCAGTAAAATAAGGGCACTGGTTGAAAAATGGGGCGGCTCAGTAACAGACAATGTCTCTGCCGAGACGGACTTCGTGGTTCTTGGCCAGGCTCCGTACGTCCCCAGAGAACCCACTTTAGAGGATTTGGAAGTGGACCCTACAGCCAAAGAAAAGTACCAGGCTGCCCTACAAAAGCTCAATCACTACAGAGAGGTCCAGAACCGCGCTGAGGCGTTGCGAATCCCCATATTCAAGTACGACAGATTCCTTTATTTTGTTGGTTACAAAGAACAAGCTAACAAGCCTGGGGTTTTTTAACGACCCCGCCATAGTGATGGCGGGGTTAAACGGTTAGCCCTGCCATCATTTTGGCAGGGTTTTTTGTCTAGCAGGTTCCACGCCGATAGAGGCAACAAAGATTTCGCCCGTGTAATCGCCCACGCCGTTTGCAACGGTGAAGCCCTTTTTTAGCGCAGCGAAAGTAACGGTATAGGTTGCTTTAATAGCAGCGCCGAGCGGCTCACCCGTATCGCAATCAAGTCCTGATGGAATATCCACCGCTACAATAGGACACCGCTGCGAATTTATGCTCTCTATCAGTTGCTTGTATTTGCCATCGAGCTGTCCGCTCAATCCTGTGCCGAATAAGGCATCGACAATCATATCGGCGCCGGCAGCAAAAGCATCGACTTGACCAGGCACACCAGCCTGGTCCAAATCCAACTGCTGGATCGGCTGGCCGATCCGCTGGAGAATATCGAGGTTGGTCTTTGCATCGCCTTTGATCTTATTGCGGTCACCGCAAATAGCGACGGTTACTGTCAAACCGCTGTTGCGAAGGTGCCGGGCGATTACGTATCCATCGCCGCCGTTGTTTCCGGTTCCGCAGAATATACAAACCTTCGGGTCGACAACACCAGAGAGCTTGTCCACAATCAGTTCGGCACAACTTCGCCCGGCATTCTCCATCAAAACGATGCCAGGAATTCCAAGCGTATTTATTGCCCAGTTGTCAAACGCCCGAACCTCATCCCTGCTCATCACAACGCCTTTCCTATCCGGCGAATACTTCTGCATGATTGTGAAATGTACGTTAACTCAAATCATATGTTATATAACTTGTTATAACTATCGCGGTTCCGGAAACCGGTGGGCCTGGTAGTACTCATCAAGCTCTTCTGCGCTTTTGAATGAGCGCTCAAGATCAATCTCGTAATATTGCCTGTACTTTTTGAACATTTCATCTGTGATGAAGCCCTTAATCTGTGTATTCTTGTGCAGACTGGCTCGCGACCCTAAGTAAACGTACCCGCGTGCTACTTTACAGAAAGAAACCTCAGGTGCATCATACCACGTAGGAGGAGATAGGATATTGGCAAAAGGTGACACATAGACGTCAAAACCGATAGGCTTGTGCCCTCTGAGACCCATCACATAGTCGACAATGGGGAACATTGCGTCTGACCCCAGCCATACTTGAAAGACGCGATCTCCAAACCTCTTGTACAGGAGATTCCCCATAATGTCACGCCCTGCGTTAATGTTTGGCGGAAATTCGTAATGTGTAAAATCATGACACCGCCCTACAAACAAAAGTCCCTTTTGACCTTTTGCAATAATCTCCTTCTCAACTTGCTCTGCCATAATCTTATCACGCTTTAGAATCTCGGCCAGTATTTCTCGATATTCTGGCGAATCCTGAGGCTTTGTTCCGCTGATGATAAAAAAACGGCAGAAATCAACATCCATATCCAAACCTATGAAACGCAACTTCTCTTGCTCTGGCCCGAGACTCTTGTTGAACTGCCATATCCTTTCTATGAAATCCCAGTGCTCTTTTGAATTCCACTCGTGCGCAAGCTGGTCTCGAGCAAACTCCAAAGCAGCTTCTTTGTCAAACTCCGCAGCAGTGACCAGCCTTTCCAGTTTGTCGTTATCCATGTATCTGGAGAACTCCCAACCGATACATCTTACACCTGCTTGGTGGTACAATCGAGGTATCAAATCAAGAACAAAGTCTTTATGCTCTTTAATATGGTGGAATTCCCCCACAATAACTATTTGATGCCTTGTGAATAGGTCGACCAAATACTGCTGGGCCGGCTTAGCATTCTTATCTAACCATTGGGCCAAATAAGGATAATCTCTCTCAGAGATTTCCGAACCCTTAATGGGCACACCCGTCAGCACCCAATCCGGAATCCCAGGTTCTGGATTTGTGCCCGCCCTTACGCAAGAAACCTTACAGAATATTATCTGAATTGCTATGGCCAAATACACCAAAGCACCTTTTCTCATAACCATCCCTTCTTGAATCCTGGTTCTCGTTTATTTCGAGATTCTTCTAATCGAACCATTATATGTTCTTTTGGTGGGGCGTCAATTGACAGAAGTCCTATGGGCAATTACAATGCTCAATTAGATTTCGTTCATTGTTCTGTGTTCGTTGTTCATCGATGAACAAATAAACAATGAACTATGAACTCTCGTGCCAAACATGCAGATATTGCTGACAAACGACGACGGCATTTTTGCACGTGGGCTTGCTGCCATTTACAAAGAGCTTGTAAAGCTCGGCGATGTAACAGTAGTTGCCCCAATGGACAGCCGCTCAGGTACCAGCCATAGCGTTACGTTTTCCAAGCCGTTGCTGTGCAATAAAGTTGACATAAACGGCCAGTTCGCCGGCTTCAGCGTGCAGGGTTCTCCGGCTGATTGCGTTAAGCTGGCCTGCATACAACTGTGCGATGGGCCGATAGACCTGCTGGTAGCCGGCATAAACAATGGAGCAAATGCAGGAATAAACGTTTATTATTCCGGCACAGTCGCTGCCGCGATGGAGGCAGCTTTCCTGAAAATCCCCGCGGTCGCAATGAGCTTATCCCGCGAAGAGAATATGGACTTTGAAAAAGCGGCTTTCTACTGTGCCAAGATTCTTACAAAACTGATGCCAATAAAAAGCGGCGACGTGATAAACATCAATATACCCCCCCTATCAGGCGGACAGCCCAAAGGCATAAAAGTCGTTCCCCAATCAACCGAAGGCTTCCATGAGTATTACATCGCTCAGAAAGATGAACAAAGCCAAACCCTATTCCAACTGGCGGGAGGCACCCACCGCTCAGAAAGCGGCTTAACCGACACAATAGCGTTGGCCGAAGGCTATATAACCGTAACGCCCCTGGTGGCCGATATGACTGATCATGGAAAAATAGCCAATCTTCAATGCCAAGTAGAAGGCCTTTCTCTGTAGGCCGGCTGCCAGCTATGGCTTGAGCCCATCATGGTCTCGCCGAGCTTATTTGTTCAGAAATTGCCGCAGTTCAATTGACATACCGTATTAAGTCCTGTAAAATATCTATTTGGAATATATGCCTTGTGTGCCGTCACTTTGTGGCCTATTTCCGCATAAACGAGAGGGCAAAATGAATAGAAACGCCTTTACGCTAATTGAGCTTTTAGTAGTGATTGCGATCATCGCGATCCTGCTGGCAATTTTGCTGCCTTCTTTGCAGTTGGCCAGAGAGCAGGCCAATGCTATCCGCTGCATCAGCAACCTGAAGGCCCTGACGTTAGCCTGGCTGATATACAAAGACGACTATGATGGCAGGATGGTGGGCGGCCATGTCGGAGGAAAACAGAACAGTGTTCTCGTCGATTGGGTAGATAGCCCATCCAGTGGCCAGGCCCCGCTGGACGAGAAAAAGGCGGCCTGCAAAAGGGGCCTGTTGTGGCCTTACGTCCAGCTAATAGATGTGTACCGCTGCCCGGGCGACTTGCGAAAGATGAACCCGCCGCACTGGGCCTTTCGCAGCTATTCGCTCAGCGGTAACATGTACGGAGAAGAGAGATTCTCAGGCTGGACCGGAAGGGCGCTAAGACTATACGAGGAGATAAAACAGCCCGCCGATAGGTACGTCTTTGTGGAGGAAATCGATCCGAGAGGATACAATATGGGCTCCTGGGTCGTTAACGCCACCGGCAATAGCTGGATCGACCCGCTGGCAATCTGGCACAACAAACAAAGCACACTCAGTTGGGCCGACGGGCGTGCCGAGAGACACAGATGGGTCGATCAAAGCACTATCCAAAATGCCCTGGATGCCTTCGATGGTAAAAGCGCGTTCAATAGATCCGTGCCCTCAGGTGAGGGCGAAGACCTCAAATTCATGCAGGATCGCTATCAATTGTGGCCCACCAGGCGTCCCTATCCGCCCGGCAATTAGCGAGATAAAAAGCCAGAGCGGTTTTTTGTCCACTCGGGGTCAGAAGTGAAAAGTGAGCTAAAATGCCTAAAGTGAGCTAAAGTTGAAAGTTATAATTTTAGGCACTTTAGTCACTCCAA
>Ga0315312_1000516_pt1 | contig 43444 bp, 47 predicted proteins | sample TDP7_MG_FD_203629 | JGI IMG/M metagenome (GOLD analysis project Ga0315312, IMG submission 203629) | Freshwater sediment microbial communities from Lake Towuti, South Sulawesi, Indonesia - TDP7 | ecosystem: Environmental > Aquatic > Freshwater > Lake > Sediment | place: Indonesia: South Sulawesi... | reverse complement strand
TGAAGCCTACGTACCCTTCGAAGTCATATGGCTAGAGCAGATAATGCTGGGCCTAGCCCTCATATTGATCATGGTATTCAGGCCGCAAGGTCTCATACCAGAAAAACCGACACGCATACGAGGACTCACCAAAAAAACTACTCCAGAAACTAAGAGAGGAAAGGAAGGCATAATCGTCACTTCCGATACTTAACTGATTTTCACCTCTAGCAGAGAAGAAAACCGCTATAACTCGGATAGCATCCAGTCGAATCACGATGAACTCGTTAATGAGAGGTTGTTTCTGCTTTCGCTAACTTCTTGTCTGCCTTTTCTATGATAGTCATAACCTGTTGGCGAATATCTTTTGCAAGCGGCATAGGACGGTGCTCTTTTAGTATGGTCCTAACGCTTTCTTTCGCTCTATCTACAATGGTTTTTGCACCATCCTTAAGCCAACTTTCATACGCCCTTCTATCTGTTATCTCAGGTATAAAATGCTCTTTCCTGAAATATTCCCGTGTGTGTCTTTCACTAAGGTAATGTCCACCAGGCCCAACCTTATCAATCACGTCAAGTGCTAGCGTTTCATCTTTCACTTCAATTCCTTGTGCAAGCCGATGAATCATCTTAACTATTTCTGCATCAATAATAATCTGCTCAAAGGGAAGGGTAGCACAGTCTTCGATGAGCCCAATCCCAACAATCAAATCACATCCAGAGAGGAACGGCGGTAAGCCACTTATTATCTTTTCATAACACGCTTGCCCGCCGGGCACGTTAGCATTGGCTGAAAACCCACCCACTATTGAAGACATACCATAGTATTTAGCTAATTCGCCTAAAGCAGCATCCATTAATCCGTGTTCTGGTCCACCCGCTGCTCGGCTGCCTGTCCTCATATCAAATGCGGCAGCCCCTGCACCATAAATCACGGGTGCCCCTGGCCATGCAAGTTGACTTATCACAAGCGCACTCAATACCTCAGCGTTGTTTACAACAATTGATCCGGCTAGTGTTACCGGTCCTGTGGCGCCAGCTTGGGGCATCCCCATAAAGGCTACAGGAATCCCAGCTTTGGCGAACTCCAATGCGGCTTCAGTATCTCCCCCGCCATGTTGGAGTGGTGCAAAGGAACAGTGTAGAGAAGATAATACGGGTCGTTTCCTAAGTTCGTCCTCGCTTCCCGCTATAGCTGCGGCTATATCAATTATGTACTTTGCTTCTTCAGGTTGGGTCGTTGTTTCTATCTGAACATGTTTTTCCGTGTTTTCAAACGATGTTATAATCTCATGCAAATGTCTTACATGAGCGGGTATATCTAAGGCGCTAACCATGGGCCAGTAAACATGGATATCGTCTAATGCATCTGCAATGATCGCTGATTTCTTGATATCATCCCTTGTTGAGGGTCTTCTTTGTCCAGTTTCTAGGTCTAATGTGTTGACTCCGATTCCATCTGTATTAATATGAACATGTCTTCCATCCAGTTTCACATCATATTTTGGGTTCCTAGCATATAATCTAACGCTTCCCTTCTTCATTAGGGCTTCATTAACGAGATAAGATGGAATCAGTGCAGATTGCTTTTCGAAGTCTACTACACATCCCGCTTCATCTAACATTTTAAGTATTTTTTCGCTATAAACCTTAACCCCAGTCCTTTCTAAGATTTCAAGTGTTGCTAGGTGAATAGCCTCTAAGTTATCTCTAGACAACACACGGAACTTTACCCGATGCTTCTCTATAGGAAAACCAGACATTTTATTTAACCCTCATCCCTCATTACGAAGAGGATTTTTTAAATATCTTTCTTTAGCCTCTTTTATGGCTTCCTTCACTATCGGTAATGCGGTGCCAATTAACTCTCTACTAATTATTAGAGGCGGTGCAATTCTAAGTGTTGACACCCCTGCAGCAATGATTGCCACACCCTTCTTCAATGACCGATAGTCTTGCATCTCTAATCCAGAAAGTTCTGATTAAAGGAATATATCTAGAAAGTCACTTTTTCATTATTTTTTGACAAGTTCAACATTATGGGTTTGACAACTATGTAACAAAAACTGATTAAGTCACATAGGCTATTGTGATTCTTGCTCTCTTGCTTATCGAAAACATAGTTTAAGATTACCTTTATGCCCCACATTTTGGGCAGTCCTCATGTTTTTCTGGATTATACTTTTTACCACAGTATTGGCACTCTACAATTTTGGTATTTAGTTCTCCCCTTAACGCTTTAAGTTTATACTCTTCTGGTGTTAGGTAACTTGTACATTTCTCGGCTTCATCCCCATAGGGTGACTTCAATGCAAAGTCTAACTTTGCACAGTAATACATTGGAATGAACTTTAAGTTCGGAGCAAAAATGCCAACATCTATTTCGATAGAGTCTTCATCAAAGAATTTACAATTTGAACAAAATCTTCCACTCTCCATTTTCTCACTCACTAGTCTTTTAAGCTCTTCTGCACACTCTCTGCATAATTTCTTGTTTCGGTATTCTGGAAAGAAGTCATTGCTTTGCCAAGTTACTACTCGGGCAATAAAGCCGAATTTCTTTCCACATTTTTCGCAGTTCATTCTTTCACTTCTTTGTTTTAGGGAAACACCAAACATAATAATCCATCATTCCCTAAGTCAAAGATTTTATGAACAGAAAATAAGTAGGGAAAATTCAAGTCAATTAATTGTAAACTTTCATTGGAATTAGGAAAATAGTGCAGTAATTGTCCAACAGCGTTTTCTTGAATCCAAACGATTTTATCGCCTTGTTTCACGCCTAGAGCTTCTAAAACGTCTTTCGGAATTGTAGGATTCTCTCTCTTAGCGTTTCAATTCCATAAGAGCCTCATTGGGGTTAATTCGATAAGTTTTTGAGTCGGACTATGGCTAATCACTATTGATTCAAAATGCCATACTATCACGTTAGAATAGCTAAAAAGAGTGGAAAAACCCGCTGGGCTTTTGCTTTTGATTTGACTAAGAAACAAGTCGTAGAGGAAATAATTACACCTTTTACGCATCGAGAACCATTTATGTGTGCAAGGTCGCCGATTGAGCCATCGGATGTTGACCACATACGGATTAACGAGACTGAGGAGTCTTCTTCTCAGATTATCGCCAAAACCAAATGGAAGAGGTTTGGCGAAAAGTTGATGGACCTCTTAGCTGGTGAAAGCAAAGATTACCTTGACGAATGGTACATCATTCATGCTGGAAAAGATGTTACACGGGACCTCATCAAAGGATTTAGTTTGTCTAGGGAAGTATCGAGAACTTTTGTAACAAAAGAACATGTATTCATAGTTCACGGCAGAGACGACGAGCAAGCGTTATTGCTTCAAAAATATTTGAAGGATAAACTGAAAGTTGAAGCTGTAATGTTTGATGACCTTCCAGATAAAGGTAGAACAATAATCGAACAACTTATTAATATTCAAGATAATGTAGGCTATGCCTTCGTAATTGTTACACCAGACGATGTAGGTTGCTCCGCCAAAGACATCATAGAAGCAGGCATGTTGGTGGCGGGTCTCAAAAGCGTCAAAGGCGAGACTGTGGGAAAAATATTTGAAATGTTTCATACACGGGCTCGCCAAAATGTTGTCTTTGAATTTGGATTGTTTATAGGTGCATTAGGACGAGAAAGAGTGTGTTGCTTACTCAAAAAAGATACTGAAGAGAGACCTTCCGACATTGATGGTATTCTTTACAAACCGTTCAACAAATCCGTCAGCGAAATATTTCACGAAATTCCCGAAGAACTTGCAGAGGCTGGCTTTGAAATAAAAATGTGAGAAATGCGGTAAGATAATAGCACAGCCAAAGGAACTGATACGGATTCAGAGACGTAATTGATAATTAATAATATATTACCCTCCTAAAAAATGGGTTATGCCGTTTTCGTATTGGAGAATGAAGTCCATGTGTGTTGTTTCCCACATTTTATCTCGGCACCACCAAAACTTTTGCTTCGAAGTTTTCTCCCCTTTCGTTTAAATCGCTTTCAAAACCACGAGGATTTTTTATCATTTCATCAGGGTCATAAACTAGACAATAAAGAATTCGAGACCCTTCTTTCTTACGATAATATTCCTTGTCTAAAATTAATTCCTCCGCAATCTTCTTTCTGCCATGTCTTTTGCTCGCCATTTTTGCCTCGATAACGATTTGCTCGTTCTTCAGGAAAAAATCAATTCTGGCAGAAGTCCCTGCGTAACTTGGGCAATACTCCTCAGGTCTAACATCATCAAAATATATTCGCAATAGTCCATGAAGAAGGTCTTGAACATCATACTCATTTTCTACATTGAAAGGCTTTCGTCCTCTTTGTCTTTCTTGAAGTTGTTTAACAACCGAATGAAATTTCAAAAACAACTGTTCCAAGATTTGTGTGTCTTCTTTCAGGAAAGGAGGCGGTCTATATTTCAGAAGGATAGCGTCTACCTCAACTTTGAAATCTCCAGCCCGTACCAGAATATCTTTAATCTGTTTTTGAAACTGGGGAGAGAGAGTGCTTTTTGAGTGCTTGAAAGATTTTGTCATAGACTTCCGCATCCTGCGTAACTGGCAAGTCAATGTGAATATTCAAATATCTAAGGTTCTTTTCTTGAAATACTGAAAAATGATGCTTGCTTTTCCAGTGTAAATACATCAGGTGGGCATTTTAGTTTGTCAAACTTTGTCAAATCCATTTGACAAAAACAACATTATTTAGAGGAAATATGGATTTCTAGGAAAAAGTGTGGGAAAGAATTGATAAGCTAATGAAATAAAAAGATACTATTTGAAGGAGGTCTCAAATACGTATAGAACCGAAAAATCAAAGATGCTTTTTGAAGAGGCTAGAAGGTTTACTCCCGGGGGGGTTCACAGCGGCCTTAGATTTTTTAAGCCTTATCCCATATTCATAGACAAGGCTGTTGGATCTAGAATTTATGATGTAGACAACAATGAATACATCGATTATCACCTAGCTTTTGGACCAGTAATATTAGGACATTCTCCAGCAAGGGTTATAAAAGCTGTTAAGGACCAATTAGAGAAAGGGATTATCTATGGTTTGTCAAATGAAATGGAAATAAGAGTGGCCAAAAAAATCGTTCAGCACGTTCCGTCGGCTCAAATGGTGAAGTTCTGTAACACTGGAACCGAGGCAACGTACCATGCGATAAGGGTTGCTCGAGCATTTACGGGCAAAAATAAGATCATTAAGTTTGAGGGAGGATATCATGGCTGGCATGACTATGTAAACATCAGCGTCACGCCAACCCTAAAAGAGGCTGGGCCCAGAGAATTACCCAATCCAGTTCCAGATTCTAATGGAATACCTCAGGATATATTGGAAAACACCATCGTTTTACCATTTAATAACCTTCCTGTTGTAGAAAAAACTATAAGAAAATATGAAAAGGAGATAGCCGCGTTAATTACAGAGCCAATCATGCATGGCAGCGCATGTTGCATACTACCCAAAGAAGGATATCTAAAGGCACTTCGAGAAGTTTGTGATCAACATGACGTTTTATATGTTTTTGATGAGGTGGTAAGTGGCTTTAGGCACGGGTTGGGTGGAGCCCAAAAAATATTTGGAGTGACACCGGATATTACCACCCTCGCTAAGGCTATGGCAAATGGCTTTCCCGTTGCTGCTGTCTGCGGAAAGAAAGAAATTATGGAAATGTTCTCACCGTCTGGAGAAGTGGATTTTGGCGGAACATATAACGGAAACCCCATAAGTATGGTTGCCGCATTAGCGACTATCCGGGAACTAGAAACCCAAGGAGTGCATGAGCGCTTATTTGAATTAGGTTCCCTTGTAAGAGAGAGACTTGGGGAAGTGATCAAAAAATTGAACATAAAAGCTCAAGTGGTTGGTTTTGGATCGGTTTTTCACATACTATTTACCGATAGAGAAATTGAAAATTACCGAGATGTGCTGACTACGAATAGTGAAAAATATGAAAAATTTCAACGTGAGTTAGTGAAAAGACACGTGTTCATTATCCCTAAAGCAAATAAACGTTGCCACATATCCGCTGCGCATACAATTGATGACATTGACATGACAATTGAAGCGATGGAAAACTCCTTAAAATCGCTTTCATAGTAATTCCTTATAAATGTGCATGAAGACTGAAGCGGTAACTCGTTTCGCAGAAGTAAGACCTGTTCTCTATGCTGTCCTTACGTATCAACTGTAGCGTTTGCCGTCAGGCTTTCACCTCGATACCCTCACGTATTTTTTGGTTATTGTTCGTCGATTTTCAATTCTTATAGGCATAGTCGTTATGTTATTTAAATAATAAAATATAAACTAAATACGTGGTGAACAAAATGGCCGCTGGGAAACTAACAAACTGGAACAGTGAAAAAATCTTTGCAACTTTGAAAAGCATAGTTGGCTCCGAAAACGTTTCATGCAATAAAGTTGACTTGATTCCATACAGTAGAGATTGGTCGCTTGCGAATGCTAGTACGATCTATATGCCGGATGTTGTGGTTCGTCCAAAAACGGCAACCGAAATCGCAGAGGTTGTGCGCCTAGCGAATAAGGAGAGGATACCCGTTGTTCCTTGGGGAGGAGGAACCGGTCTATCCGGTGGTGCACTCGCTGTCAAAGGTGGAATAATGATTGATATGAAGGGACTGGATAGGATAATTGAGATAGATGAGGAAAACTTGACTATAACAACGCAAACGGGAATCACCGTTCAGAAGCTCAATGAGGCGTTAAAAAAACACCAACTTTGGTGGCCTCATGATCCTGAGAGCAAATTTGCGTCAACTGTCGGTGCTGCTATTGCTTGTGATAACGCAGGAACCTTTGGGACTAAATATGGCGGAAGCTTAGTTGATTACCTATTGGGAATAGAAGTAGTTTTGCCTACAGGAGATGTGGTTAAATTTGGTTCACAGGCTCCTCATAGCGTTTCAGGTTACCCTCTTCACTGGTTATTCATTGGATCAGAAGGAACCCTTGGTATCATAACACAGGCTACGCTAAGAGTCTACAGGCTTCCGCAGTATCGCTGTGTTGACATCATCGTTTTTGACTCTTTTAAAAGCGCAATAAATGCTGGCTTAAAGATCATAGAGGCCGGACTGGATCCCGAATCAATCCACATCATGGCCAAGGAGGGCTTCATCTATTATACAAAACTATACGAGGTCATGTTTAACAAAGCTTTCAAGCCGCCAGAGAAGATGGAGGCCGCCATGGCTATTTCTTTTGCGGGTTCAAAGGATGTTGCTGAGTTCCAGAGAAGCGTGGCTTCAAAGATCTTTGTGGAAGCTGGTGGAATGGTTGTGGAAGAGCGTGAACTTGTTGACATATTTTGGACTGAAAAGCATACGTTGTCCTATGATGCCGGTAAAAATCCTTGGCCCTTATCCCAAACACAGTATAAATATACGGGTATAGATCTTTGTGTCCCCATTGGTAAGGTTCCCGTATTATATGAAAAATACAAAGAATTGTTAAAAAAGTATAATTTTAAACCTGCTACGGGCTGCTTTATGTATAGCAAGAGGCTTAAATTTGCACCAAATTGTATATTCACTATTAATGTGAATGACGAAGATCCGGAAGAGGTGGAAAGAGCTAAGAAATTCATATGCGAATTGGCAAAGTACTCCATAAAATATGGGGGCACTATAAGCTCAAGTAGAGGAGTAGGTATCGCTGTAACGCAAAGTCTCATGCCCGTTGAGCACACGCACCTAGCACTTGAATTAATGAAAAAATTGAAGCAGATGCTAGATCCAAATAACATTATGAATCCTGGTAAAAAACTTGCAGATTGAGGGATTACCATGCTCATAAAGGGTTTTAAACAAGACATCTATACATGTAACAGATGTAAATGCGGTTTTTGCCGAGAAGAATGTCCAAGCTACAAAACTTTTGGTTTGGAATCCTATAGTGGACGTGGTCGAATGAGTATAGCTTGGGCTGTCTTAGAGGGAAAACTTGATTTTACGAATGAACTCGCAAATAGAATATACATTTGCTCAATGTGTAAATACTGCTCTGTGAGATGCGGCATGGATGTTACTACAATTATTAAGGCCCTTAAGGAAGAATCGGTTGAACGGGGTTTGGCGCCACCAAAGGTTAGGGATTTTCTGGAGAACACTTACAAGTATGGCAATCCATGGGGGGAGCCAAGGAAAAAGAGAGGTGAATGGACCGATGGCACGGAGATAAAGCGCTACAAATCAGGTGACGAAATTCTCTACCATGTCGGTTGTGTGGGGTCATACGATACGAGAGGCAACGAGATAGCCAAAGCCCTAGGGGAGATATTACTGGAGAGTGGCATCTCTTTTGGAGTCTTAGGTAGTGACGAAGACTGTGATGGCAACGAGGTTAACATGCTTGGTGAAAAGGGTTTGTTCCAGTTGTTAATGGAGAAGAATGCCCAGAAGTTTAAAAAACTAGGCGTAAAAAAGATTGTAACTCTCTCTCCGCACGCCTATAACGCTATAAAAAATGAATACCCACGGCACAGCGAAAATTTTGAAGTGATGCACTATACGCAACTTCTTCACGAGATTATCAGAGACGGAAAATTGCACATCTCTAAAGGGCTCAACGCTCGAGTTACCTACCATGACCCCTGCTTTCTCGGTAGGTATAACAAGGAGTATGATGCCCCAAGGGAGATTTTATTGGATATTCCGGGAATCGAATTGGTGGAAATGGAGAGAAACAAAGAGAATTCTTTCTGCTGTGGTGGAGGGGGAGGAAACTTCTACACGGATTTCTTTGGTGGTGGAGAAGATAGTCCCAACAGAATTAGAGTTAGAGAAGCCTACAACACTGGTGCTGAGATTTTGGCGGTAGCCTGTCCTACTTGTATGATCATGCTCGACGACGCAGTGAAAGTGGAGGGGCTGGAAGAAAAGTTAACCATAAGAGATATCTCCGAAATCGTTTCAGAAGTTGTTTAACATCAAGAAAATCGTCTAGCCATCATACGTTTCACTCAGAGTACTGTAACTGAGGCAAATCTCCTTGAAAAGCTCTGTTTTCACTTCTGATAAATTTTTCTTGGGTCAAGCTAGCGAAGAATCATAAACTCCTCTTCTAAGGTTTGTTTTGGGATCTTGGTTTAAATACTATTGCTGGGAAACCATCTGGCATTGTTTTAGCCGTGATTTTCACGGACATTCCAACCTTAGCAACTTTTACATCCATGTCTTCAAGCCATCCCATAACTTTCACTCCTTCCGCTGTCTTGGCTATAGCAATCATATAATTTTGTTCATAGTAGGTGAAGCCTTGAGGTTTTAAGTAAGCTTGGGTGAAGGTTTCAAGGGTTCCCTCAAGTAGCTGAATCCACTCTGCATCTGAGGTTAAGCATTTGGGACAATCAGTTTGAGGTGGATAATAGACTTCACCACACTTCTTGCACTTTGTTGCATACACGTTCCCCTCTTTTAATCCTTCCCAATAGGTTTTCGTTTTGGAAATCGGGATGTCATGCGTGAGTGTTAGCGTCCTACTTTTCATAGACGGGTATTCAGGTGTTTTGGACATTACCTTCACCTTTTAAGTATTGTTACATAACAATATTGCCCGGTCATGCCGACGTTATGCGCTAATGCTATATATCTTTTCAGCGGAACCTGCCTGTCGCCAGCCTCATTTCTTAATTGTTTCGTAAGCTCATAAATCATCGAGCATCCCGTAGCAGCTAAGGGATGACCTTTAGCTTTTAATCCCCCATCGATATTTATTGGGATTTTACCTCCAATCCATGTTTGCCCCTCATCTATTAATCTTCCACCCTCACCTTTTCCGCAGAAACCCAAATCCTCATAAGCCATTATTTCAGCTATGGTGAAGCAATCATGAACCATGGCCACCTCGATATCTTCAGGCTCAACTTTAGCCATTTTGTAAGCCGTCTCAGAAGCCATTCTAGCAGACCTAAGCGAGGTATAATCCTCTCTACGCGTGAGATTACCTGTATCTGACCCGAAACCTATAGCCTCAAGCCATACCGGATCTTGAGCCTTAAATTCTTTAACCTTTTCTTCAGACGCCAATATGACAGCGGCAGCCCCATCACTTATAGGGCAGCAATCGTAGATTTTAAGAGGCCAGCAAACAACCCTTGATTTAAGGACTGTTTCGGTGGTTACCTCTCTTTGGAAGTGGGCCTTTGGGTTTCTTGCAGCATAGTAATGGTTTTTGACTGCAATTTTAGCAAGCTGCTCCTCCGTTGTACCGTACTTTGCCATATGGGCTGTTGCAAACAATGCATAATAACATGCGAAACTCGTGCCGAACATATGGAATTCCCCCAAGTAGCATCCACGACCCCCCACAGCAGTTGAGGTTGGGGTGTCAACCTCACACATCTTTTCAACACCTATAGCAATAGCCGTATCAACGTACCCCGAAGCTATGGCATTATAAGCTGTAAAGACAGCGGCGCTGCCTGTTGCGCACGCAGCTTCGACCCTTATAGGTCCCTTTAAGGTGAACCCTGTGTACTCGTTAATAAGGGGAGCCGGGTACATTTCATAAAGTCTACTCCCCACCGTGCCCACAACACTTAGCTCCACATCTTTCTGAGTAATTCCAGCGTCTTCAAGCGCTTCTTTAATAGCCTCAAAAGCTATTTCAGGAAATGTCGCGTCGGAGCGCACTCCAAACTTAGAGTTCCCAACACCGATAACGGCTACACGCTTCATATACTCACCACTAACCCTTTAGTTTATCACATTAAATATAAATATTGATTATAAATAGAATTGGAACTTGGTGAACAAGTTGGTTGCTGAGAAACTAATGAGTATGAGCGAGGCCATCAAAAAATTTGTCCATGATGGGGATACCGTTTACATGGCGGGATTCACGCATCTGATCCCCCACTCGGCTGGGCAGGAGGTAATTCGACAAAGGATAAGGGATTTAACAATGTGCAGGCCGACTCCAGATATCGTCTATGATCAGATGATAGCGGCTGGTTGCGCAAAGAAAGTTGTTTTTAGTTGGGCTGGAAATCCGGGTGTTGGTTCTTTAAGGGCGTTTAGAAGGGCGGTTGAGCAGGGCTACCCAAACAGCATCGAAATCGAGGAGTACTCCCACTTCGGCATGATCTGTAGAATCTTAGCAGGGGCGCTTCATCTACCCTTCTTCCCCCTTAAATCCTTCCGAGGGTCTGATCTGCCAAAAAATAACCCTAAGATAAAGATTATAAAGTGCCCTTACACCGAGCAAGAAATTTGCGTTGTTCCCCCATTGAATCCCGACGTATCTATTATACATGCTCAAAGGGCGGATAAGCATGGAAACGTCCAGATCTGGGGGATAACCGGTGACCACAAGGAGGCCGCTTTCGCCGCGAAGAAGGTCATTGTCAGCGTCGAGGAGATAGTCGATGAATACGTGATACGTAGCGATCCAAACAAGACCCTGATACCAGATTTTATTGTGAGCGCGTTGGTGGAGGAACCATGGGCGGCCCACCCCTCTTATGCGCAGGGGTACTATGATAGGGATAACGAATTTTATATAGAATGGGACACTATCTCAAGACAAGCTGATCTGCTTGAAAAATACCTGGATGAATGGGTTTATAGCGTGGAGAATCGCGCTGAATACGTGAAAAAGTTGGGTGCAGAGAAGTTAATGAAGTTGAGGCCCAAAAGCTTCTATAGCGTAACAACCAATTACGGATGGTATTAATGAGGGATCATGATGGCTTATACCTCGTCTGAACTTATGACAGTAACCGCAGCCAGAGAACTCCGAGATCATGAGATAGTTTTTGTAGGGGTTGGATTGCCCAATCTTGCATCGAATTTAGCGAAGAAGACTAGCGCGCCAAACCTCATAATGATTTATGAGGCTGGAGTGATAGGCGCGAATCCAACCCGATTGCCGCTTTCCATAGGCGATCCTTGCCTAGTCTCTGGGGCTCAAAGTGTCTGTTCGATGTTTGAAGTTTTCAGCTTATATCTTCAAGCCGAGCGAATCGATGTCGGTTTCCTCGAGGGTGCACAGATCGACAAATATGGGAACATCAACTCTACTGTGATAGGAGATTACAGAACACCAAAGGTTAGACTACCCGGGAGTGGAGGAGCATGCGAGATAGCTTCATTGGCCAAGCGAATCTTAATCATAACGCGACACGAGAGAAGAAGTTTTCCCGAGAGAGTAGACTTTGTCACTAGCCCGGGTTTCCTTAGAGGACGACAAGAACGTGAACAACTTAAGCTAGAGGGTGCAGGACCTAGTACAGTAATTACAGATCTAGGGGTTCTGAGATTCGACAAGGAAACGGGTGAAATGATATTAGAATCTATTCATCCTGGAGTAAGAGTGGAAGATGTGAAGAAAAACACTGGCTGGGACCTCAAGACCTCAAAGGATCTTAAGATCACGAAAGAACCATCAGAAGAAGAGCTTTCGGTTCTTCGGCAACTCGACCCAAGAAGAATATACTTAGCGAAGTGAAAATCGGCGGATAGCATGGCCCATTTGATGAGGTTATTTTGGAAAAGTGGGAGTGGGTTGGTGTGCGCGAGACCGTTGTCGATATGCCTCCTTTCTATGCGATGGAGGTGTTTGAACGAGCGCAGGAACTCGAGCGTCAGGGGCGGTCAATCATTCACCTCGAAGTCGGGGAGCCCGATTTCCCTACGCCCACCTGCATCGCGGAGGCCGCAACGAGGGCGGTAAGCGAGGGAAAGACCCACTACACCTCGAGCGTTGGTATTCTAGAGTTGCGTGAGGCAATCGTCGAGGATTATCTCGAGAGATACGGAGTCTCCATCTCTCCCACACAAGTTGTCGTTACGGACGGGTCCTCACAGGCCTTATTGATCACCTTTTGCGCTCTGCTTGAGGCAGGGGATGAGGTGATACTCTCTAACCCGCACTACCCGTGTTACCCCAACATCATTAAGTTCTTAGGTTGTGTCCCAGTGTTTGTAAAGGTCAGTGAACGCAACGGGTTCCGGCTCAGCCCTCAAGAAATAAAAGAAAGGATCGGTTCTCAGACCAAAGCGATCCTCATCAACTCGCCAGGAAACCCTACGGGGCATGTGCTCGACGCTGACACCATGAACGAGATCGCAGCCCTCAGTCCTATCGTGGTTTCGGACGAGATATATCACGGGCTCGTGTATGAAGGAAGAGAGCATTCAATCTTGGAGTTCACGGACAACGCCTTTGTCGTGAACGGTTTCTCCAAGCGGTTCGCCATGACAGGATGGAGACTCGGGTACATCATCGCCCCGAAAAAGTATGTGCGCCTGCTGCAAAAGTTGATGCAGAACTTCTTCATCGCTGCGAACACCATCAGCCAGTGGGCCGGTATCGCCGCGATCAGAGAGGCCGGTCCAGACGTTAAGCGTATGGTAGAGATCTTCAACAAGCGAAGGAAGCTAACAATTGAGCGCCTCAGAAAAATCGGGTTCGGTGTAGCAGTCGAGCCCACCGGCGCCTTCTACGTCCTCGCCAACGCCAAGAAGTTCACAGGCGATTCCCTGAAGTTCGCCTTTGAGCTGCTGGGGGAAGCGGGGGTCGGGGCTACCCCAGGAATCGATTTTGGGAACAACGCGGAAGGGTACATACGGTTTTCCTACGCTAACTCCATCGAGAACATCTCCACGGCGATGGACAAACTTGAACGATACCTCAAAAGCCGCCAAGCACCATGAAGATAAAAGGTTCCGTTAAATCGAAAATACTTATGAATGGTGAACAACTCCAACAGTTAACGATTCTTTGATTATATCAGTGGCAAACAGAAAAAAGGGAGAAGGAGTGATTCTAGCTCTTAGGGCCTCTTCCTTTTCCGGGTGATATCACCCTGATAGTGTCAGTGCCTTCGAAGGGTTTTCCGTCGACCTTTACCTTTATTGTCAATTTAACTTCTCCGTTTTTGGCGCCTGCTAGCATTTCTGCCACTTCAGATCTGTCAAACTTTACCATGAGAGCGTTGCCCTCTATATTCCATCGGTCCACCTCAACTTTTTTATCGCCATAACACAACACAACGGTGTCCACATCTATGTCCTCTACGTCATAGTCTGCAGGTGGCTTTATGAGGCAGGTGATCCAACGGCCCTTACTTTTCAGGTTCAGCGTCTCAGGATGGATTTCTACGGTTAAGACCTTGGGCGGGACCACGGGCGGAAGCAACTTGAAGGGTGCTTCGGCGGACAAGTCCTCCTCATCCTTAGCTGTAACAGTGTAATCGCCAGCCGCAACCTCAGGCACAAGGAAAGTTCCTTCGAAGCTACCATCCTCTTCTGTGTAGCAGGTCCCTACCTCTTCGTCGTTGAAGGTTACCGTGACTTCGATGTCCTCCTCCTCTGTGAAGTGCTTCCCTTCTATGGTTATTTCGTCGCCTGGCCTTCCTTTAGTTGGATCTAGCGTTATTACCGGCTTAGGAATAACAGCAGTCACGGTGAAGACATCCTTCGCTGAGTAGCCCTCCTCATCAATCGCCCAGATGTCGTAGTCACCTTCGTCCACATCAGACACATCGAATTCCTCAGGTGCGAACGAGCCAAACTTGTCGGTTTTGGCAGTCGCTACTCGTTCACCCGGGTCTATCTTTGGCCAATCGCCGTCTTCGTCAAAGTATATGTCCACATCAGCGTCCTTTGAGAAGCCTGTGCCCTCTACCTCTGTAGTGTCTTCTGGAGCACCAGTGTCCGGCGATACAACAACTTTTGGTTTTATGGTAAATTCTACGGTAGCAGTGTCCTCAATCTTGGTGTCATAGGCAAGTATTTCGTGTACTGCGTCACCGCCAGTTTGTTCGGGCACGATGACCTCAACTTTAAAATCACCTACAGAGTCCGCAGTTGTTCTGCCTAAGTAGCCCGTATGTTTTGTTCCGCTCCAAGCGCGCACCTCATCCCAATAAATGTTGACTCGACGTCCGGGGCTGGCATCGTACCCCGCAACAAGCACTTTAGTCCCGACGGTTCCATATTGTGGATCCGCGATGAGGATGGCCCCCACCGCGACTTCGTCAACGTAAGCGGCCTGAAGCTCTGAGGTGCTCCACTCGCCCATTGCCACCTTAACCTCTATGACCGTGTAGTCATCGTAGTATGTTTGGAAGAAGGATAGCTTCTCCCATCCTGAATTATCTGGGACCGTATCACCATTTGTCCATAGCTCATTATGCCACTTCATGGCGCCTGGCGTGCCGTAGTATGGAAGGTCAGTTGCGGTCGAATCGAACTGTAGCCATTCGCCTTTGTCGGCTTTCGGCACCGATATGGTCTGGCTTACGATCCAGTGATCCGGCGCATCCGTCTTTGTAATGTGGAGGATGACGTAGGGTGACAGGTATCCGCTAGTCTCATCATCCGGCGCAAAGGTTAAGAAGTCCTGCGATTCTGTCGCTTCCGCATCTTCTGATATCATATAGTAGAACGAAATGCTGGTGATGTCCGCTAACGGTTTGTCAACTGGAATTACAACTCGTCCCGCACTATACTCATCTTCGTCTACGTACTCCTGTGTACCGCCAGCTAGTAAGACCGAGTAGCTCCCGCTATACGCTTCGTCGGTCGTCCACTCCGATCGATTTTCAGCCTTTGTTGGCCCAGACTGGAACGTAGGAGTACTCGGAGCGCTTATCATTATTGAGCTTGCACTCGTGCTTCTAGATTGCACCGGCAGAACGTTTGCACTTTTTAGCTGCATCGGCAGAACCGCTAAGAACACCGATACAAGTAGGATCACTAGAAAAAGTTTCGCCTTTAACATAGTTTTCTGCATTCTCTTTTCTCCCTCGCTCATTATGCTTACGTTAAGGCTTTATGCTGGTTCTCTTTAGATAGGAATTGAGTTAGTTTCATGCTAACCGAGGGTTAGCTAAGAAGAGGCGGTTAGGATAGTGTCGTGGGAAGAGGAGCTATACGGGCGGTTGCAACGCGTTTTGCCTCTTTCAAAGAAATGCGTCAAGTACCTCAAAGCGCCTGAGCAAGCTGAAGAGCTCTTAACACATAAGGTTTTGTTATCGCTAGCGAAAAGGGTTCATGAGAAGCGTGAACCTGTCAAGCTACGGGACATCGTGGAGGGCGTGTATGGCTCGGTTACGAAGAGGGACATGGACATTGTGCGGCTGCTGATGGGAAAGACATTGATCCCGTGCGGCATCGTGGAGAAGCTTTACATTGGAAAGAGAGACGTTCGCTACTTGTTAATTGCTTATCGCTTTCAAGAGACCCATCAGGTATACTCGAGCTCGGGTCAGATCCTCACGGAACCGGTAGGACCCATGATAGAAATTCCTCGGGAGCACTTCCCCACACCTTTAGAGGTTTTTCAGCTCCTTTTGAGCAAGAAGGGTTTAGATCATGCCTTGAGTAAGCTCAACGAGGATTTCGGTTGCGGGAAGATCGGTGAGACGCTGTTTCAGAAGATGAAGACTGAATATGAGGGTTTCAGGGAGAACGCCTGTAAAAAACTGAAGGAGTACGAAGAGCTTCTTAAGATACTGAGCTTGGAGCACTAGGTTTTTAAGCCTCGGATCTTCGTAAGCTCGTCTTCGATTTCCCTTCGCATGACCTCATATCTTTCCCTGCTTATGACCCCCTTTTCTAAAAGGCTGCCCAGCTCTTGAAGCTCGGCTTCAAGCCTAGCATCCTCTAGAGTGATTTTGTACTCAGTTTCCTTAATTTCTTCGCGAATGCGCCTTCGTCTCCTCCTAACTATGATGTACGCAGTCACTCCAAAGAGGGCGAGCAGCCCTATCGGCACGACGTAGGGCATCGCCACCTGTCCCGCGCCAGGAGGAGTTACAGGTGGGGGTGTCACATCTGAAACACGGATTTCATCTTCTGGTTCGTAGCTTTCGGGTGGGGGTTTGAGCTTGGACGTTAAGAATATTTGAACCCCCCAGTCCCCGGCCTTCTCTAATCTTGATAACTTGAAGGAGCCAACATAGGAATATTGCGTCATGTTCGGGTGGTAGTTGATATCGAAGGTGTGTGTGTAATTGCCCAATATGAGTTGGCATTCGTGTTGCATCAAATGGTATGGATCAATTCTATAAGACCACGCCCAAACATAAAGGGTGTCGTTCCGCGTGTATTCACGATCAAATGATCTGAAATCTGAATATTTTGACAAGACGTATCCTTCTGCGGGCTCCATTATCCTTGATACCTTCGGTGACATTTGATCACGAGTCGTGCTGAACCTAAACCCTAAAATTGTGCAGGGCAAAGCGGAGACAATGAAAATCGTCAGCAGAAAAATCGTCACGGGACCAATTGCAGCTTTAACCCTCATCGGCCACTCCTATTGTAATAATGACACTTCTACTAAAATATCTCCTCCTATTTTAGGTGCGTTAATATCAGGAGACGAGCTTCTCAAGATTTCGGACCTCGATGAGAAGCTTAGAAAAATCCTGAAATCCCATAAGCGTGGAAGGGGTCACCTGAGCCTCCGAATTTCGTACGTCATTCCTTTACTTTCAAAAGTTCTTTAAGCGCTTTTACTTCCTTTTTGAGTGTGGTCACTTCGCTTTTCAGTTTACTAGCCCTAGCCTCAGCCATCTTTCTAAGGTCCTTTGTCTCCGCCAAAAGACTTGCTCTCTCGCCTTCTAGTGCCTCGATCTTTCCCCGTAAATCTCTCAGAACGTTCACAAGGTCCTCCTTCACACTCTCCATCTTTCGATCAACCCAGTTCACTGCTTGCCCGTGTATGTGGAGGAGCGACTAATCATCTTACCCAGTAATGGTCACCTTCACGGTATATGACACAAGGGTGGTTGCAGTATGGGCAATTGAAACCTAAGGCTTCTGCGAGAAATTCTTTCTTCTCCAACAGACCAGCTTTCTCATTCTCTAGGGTCTCGATTTTTTCCCGCAGACTCCTCACAGTTTGTAAAAGCTCCTCGACGCTTTCCTGTCCGATATTCATCTTTACTTCCTCTTCCATTCTACGCCTCTCCTCTTCCTGAAGTCGCCTCGCCATTTCCCTCGCCTCCTCTTCTATTCGGCGTTCTTCGAGTCTCCGCTTCTCCTCAGCTTCTCTAACGGCTTTCTCCTCAGGCGTCAAGGCCTTCTTCCGCTTCCTCCTTGCCATCTTTTTGAGGACTTTAGCTATTTTCTCGAGGTCTTCCGGAGTTTCCAGCTTAACAGCTTCTGGCACAACTTCGGGCAAAACCTCTTCAACAGCCTTGATGCGCATTTTCTCAATCTCTGCTTTTCGTTCACGAATAACCTTTCGAGTTTCTGCTAGGGTTAGTTTTCTCTCTAGAATCTCATTGATCATGGTGAGCGCCTCCTCTATACTTCTGCTTATCACGTTTTCGAGGGCGATTACATGTGATATACTGAGTCGTCTAGTCCATACCGCATTTTGAATCTCGTCGGGAAACTTGAAAACGTTGAGGTGTGCTAAAACCCAGGGGAGCTCTACATTAAGCTCTTTGCTTATCTCCCATGGTGTCATGCCCTCCTCTATGAGCTTCTTGAAATACCTCGCCTCCTCTTCGACCGTGTAGTTCTCCCGTATCTTGTTCAGCTTGTACACGGAGCGCCTTGCTATCCTATCGTCGACATTGACCAACCGAACGGGAACGGTTTCCCAACCGAGCTCCTTTAGGGCCCTCCACCTTCTCTCACCATCAATTATTTCGTAAAATTCCCCTTGCTGACGGACAACCAAGTCGCTGAGGAGCCCGTCCTTCACGATTTCTTGCTTTAGCTCATGTATGTTCAGGATCAGCCTTGGCTGGTATGGGCTTGGTCGGATTAAGTCAATTCCTATCTCCATTTCCTTTCTTCTCCATTCTCCAAGGAGCATAAATGAAACCAAAAATTTTCTTCAGACTTCTCGTCTCCATTGCGTTACTTCTTATTCGCAGCATGGCTCAACTTCAATCGGTCTCGCTTCCACAGGCTGTGCCCCTAGCGGATCTTTCTTGATCTCGATTGGTTTTGCTTCGACTGGTAATTTTTCTTCAACCAGCGGCTTCTCTTCTGGTTGGGATGACATGTCAATCATCTACCTTAAGTAAAAGTGGTCGAACATCGCTTTTATTTTATGTTTTATTTCGATTCAGACAAAAATTCGGTGCATGTTCGTGATTACGTCACGAGATCCGTGCTTCAAGCAAAATAAACATAATATCTAGGTGATTTAGATTCTTGATCAGAGTTTTCAACTAAATTCACGAATTAAGACTAAAACAGATTCATTTTCGAATTGTAGGACTTTTTCTTTCGACCATTTGTTTTAAGTGGAAAATATCTGGCTTTTGAGGACATGATCGGCTTTGTTCGCTCATGCAGTTTTCTGTTATCGATCAAAATTCGAATATGTTTTCATTGATAGCTATAAATCAATCTTGGTACCATATTTTAAGTATAGAGCATGAGGAATAATTTTGACAATTCCGGAAACTATCTTCAGAGCGTATGACATTCGAGGGGTTTATGGTAAAGACCTCACAGAAGAAGTTGCCAGGTACATTGGTCAAGCTTTTGGTACGTACCTTGGAGGGGAGGGGAAAGAAATAATCGCGGGGAGAGATGTCAGACTAAGCGGGCATGCCCTGGAAAGTGCCTTAGTTAAAGGAGTTCTTTCCACAGGATGCCATGTGCAGGCCATCGGAATCGTGCCGACACCGGTGCTCTACTTCACTATAGTTCACCACAAGAAAGACGGAGGAGTGATGGTCACTGCTAGTCATAACCCTCCAGAGTGGAACGGGTTCAAGCTTTGCCGAGAAAAGGGACTATTAGTCGCACAAAACATGGGAATGGAGAAAATCAGAGAGATCGCGGTCACTAAGCGATTTAGGTCTGCCCCCCCAGGTAAATTGGAAAGGTATGATAGAGCCCTTGCGGACTATACTAATTTTGTGTTAAGCAAAATAGAGATCAAAAGAAAGTTAAGGGTCGCCATGGATTTGGGGAACGGATCCTGCACATTAATTGCCCCAAGATTGTTTAGAAATCTCGACCTAGAAGTTATTGCTTTGAACACTGAGCCCGACGGCAATTTTCCAGCACATTTGCCAGAGCCCACCGAAGAAACCTTGGATGAACTCAGGAAAATCGTTGTGAGGGAGAGGGCCGATTTTGGCGTGGGCTACGACGGAGATGGAGATAGAGCCTTGTTCATAGATGATAAGGGAAGGATAGTTCCGGGCGACACCGCTTTAATCATTTTTGCGAAACCGTATCTGGAACGGCAGAAGGGAGCTAAAGTTGTGTATGAGGTTAGTTGTTCCTCTAGTGTGGAGGAGACGATCAGAGCTTACCGAGGAATTCCGGTCGTAAGTCGCGTGGGGCACGCGTACATCATGGACAAAATGATTCAAGAGGACGCCATCCTAGGAGGAGAGGTTAGTAGCCACCTTTACTTCGCCGATGTACACGGGTTTGACGATGCGATTTATGGAAGTCTAAAAATGGCTGAGCTTCTTTCGAAAACAGACAAAAAGTTATCTGAGATAGTGGACTCGATACCAAGGTATCCATCGACTCCGGCCAGGAATTATGACTGTCCAGATGAGAAAAAATTTAAAGTCGTGGAAAAGATAGCGAAGGAAATGAAACAGATGGGATATGAGATCAACACAATTGACGGAGTGAAGGTCATCGAACAAAATGGCTGGTTTCTCATAAGGGCTTCAAACACCCTCCCACAAATTAGGGTGGTAGCAGAAGCCAAAACTGAAACAGAGCTAAGACGATTGACCAGTTTTGCGGAAAGAATGATAATGCAAAAGATTCAGGAAGCATAATGCAATAACGCTTATTTTCCACGTTTTCTGAAATACAGGGGATAAAAGGATGCTGAAGTTCATTTGACTGTGACAGATTTGGTTAGATGCCTCGGGCTATCTGGGTTGTATCCTTTCTCAATTGCCATGTAATACGCGAAGAGCTGTAGCGGGATGATGTACAAAATGGGTGCCAGTACCTCAGGGACACCCTTTGGTATTTCGACGTAATCATCGACTATGTTTTTGATTTTTTCGTCGCCCTCCTCGATTATGGCAATGACGGATGCCCCCCGAGCCTTCACTTCCATGATATTGCCTAATATAGTTTTATGGGCTTCATCCCTTGGACAAACGAAAACCGTAGGGAAGCCAGGCTCAATTAGGGTTATAGGGCCATGCTTACTCTCTCCGGCGGGATAGGCTATCGAGGGAACGTGGGTTGCCTCTAAGAGCTTCAGCTGACCCTCAAGGGCGGTGGCTGAGCTTATGCCGCGTCCTAAAAAGAAAAAGCATTGTTTATCTCGATATTTTTTGGCAATTTGTTTTGTTTTATCCTCTTGAGTTTGGAGAATCGTTTCAGCAAGTTCAGGAAGCCGTTCCAGTTCTTCCTCTAGCTGCTCTATTTCCCTGTGGGAAATCTTCCCCCTTTTCGTGGCAAGTCTTAACGCAAGCTGGGCAAGCACAGTAAGTTGGGACGTAAAGGTTTTTGTGGCTGTAATCCCTATCTCTGGACCCGATTGCTGGCAGACATAAACGCGGGAAATGCGAGTTAACGTGGATCCAATAACGTTGGTCAGCCCTAAAATGGTCGCTGCATGGATCCTTGCGTGTTCCACGGCAGCCAGTGTGTCAGCGGTCTCCCCAGATTGGCTGACAGCGAGGATAGTGCTATCGATACCGACGGATTTTCCTTGTTGTTCAAGAAACTCGGATGCAAATACGGGGTGGGTGGCTAAAAACGCCAGTTTAGAAAACATATATGAGGCCGCGAGACAGGCGTGATAGGAGGTCCCGCTCGCCACTAAGAAAACCTCTTTAGCTCGGTCGAGAAATGTCGTGATTAACTCTAGGTATTGATCCTGCAATTTAAGCGAGTTTCTAATACTGTTAGGTTGATCATAAATCTCCTTGAGCATAAAGTGTGGATATCCCTGTTTTTCAGCGATCTCTAGGCTCCAATCGATGAGTTTTGGCTCCCTCGCCACGAAGTTCCAGTCAGCAATTTTTCGAATTTCGTACTTTCCATCACCCAAAATGACTAGCTCTCCATCTTCGATCATAACAGCCTTGTTGGTCAAGGGCAAGAAGGTGGGAATATCAGATGCGCAGTAGGCAGCATTTTCTGCGACCCCAACTACGAGGGAGCTTTCTTTTCGAGCGCAAAAAATCTTGTCAGGCTCCTTTGTGGAAACGATGGCTAGGGCATAGGACCCTTCTAACCTATTGATGGACTCGCGCACCGCATCCACGAAGAGTGAGCCCTTCTTCAACTTTTCTTCAATTAGGTGGGGGATCACCTCACTGTCGGTCTTAGAACGAAAGATGTGCCCCTGTTCCTCAAGCTCTCTCCTCAGTTCCATAAAGTTTTCGATGATCCCATTGTGAACTACTGCGATCTGCTCGTTGCAATCTACATGTGGGTGAGCATTCTCTGGATAAGGAGCTCCATGTGTTGCCCATCTTATGTGACCTACACCTATCCTTCCAGGAAGATCATCCAAATCGTATAGTTTATGAACATCATCAATTTTGCCTTGATCCTTTTTTATGAACAACTTATTCTCATGGAGGGTTACCTCCCCCACAGAGTCGTAACCCCGATACTCCAGCCTCTTCAAGGCAGAGTGGACTATTGGCGCAGCGTTTCCGTCCTTCAGAACACACCCAAACAATCCAACCATTAAGCTAACCCCGATTCAAGCTATGAATTTCTCTCAAACAACCGCTATTTCTCAAGGGAACATTCCTTATAAGCTTTTTTAGGGAAAAATTTCGGCATTAAAAGCAAATTTATAAGGGTTTATTCGCCAGATACACATAACCGTTAACAAACTATTTTTAGAGGTTGCTTCTAGAGATTAGTGGTATTAATTAGTACCTAATACAATTTATCAGAACACGAATGAGCCGCGGTGGAGGTGATCATGATGATTGTGGCACTCTTTGAAGATGAAGATTATGAAAACTTTTTCCCCATAACCTATACAAGACCTGTTTTTGAGTGCATAAGCGGGACATCTTCCTTTCTTCAACGCGCTCAAAGAATGTACCCAGAACCTAATACCATTCTGTTTACAAGAGATTACCTTGTGCCTACTTTAAAAAGAAGAGCCTCAAATCACGTAAATGAGCCCGATTCGATTGACGATGAGACTCTTTTGATTAATGGAACTCTTGTCGTCGATGAAAACGTGAAAAAGGTCATTGAGAAAAAGCTTAGCAAGGATGTTGTTATAGTTCAGCGAGAAAGAATGGCTCTCGCCCATCTAAGTGAGAGGCTAGCTAGAAAACATGGAGAGGAACTGTGTAGACCTCTAACTCGTATCTCATTAAGAGATATAGTAAAAGAGTGCAAGATTCTGGAAGCGTCCAACCTACCTTTAATGACATATCCTTGGGATCTGATTAGCATGAACGCGGATTTGATCAGAAAGGACTATGAGGCGTTATGCAAAAAGGAATGCAAAGGAACGTTGGATGAGAGAATAGCCATCTACGGTGAAGAAGCCCAAGTGTATGTAGACGAAGGATCACATATTGAAGCCCACGTGACATTGGACGCTCGAGACGGCCCGATATACATAGGCAAAGAGACTACCGTGCATGCCGGATCAAGAATCAGCGGTCCCACTTATATCGGAAATAAGACGATCATTGCAACGGGGCTAATACGAGAGGGCTGCAGCATTGGAGATGTTTGTCGCGTCGGTGGAGAGTTGGAAGAATCGATCGTTCAAGGCTACTCGAACAAGTATCACACAGGGTTCATAGGTCACGCCTATATCGGAGAATGGGTGAACATAGGGGCTGCCACCACCAACTCAGACCTCAAAAACACCTACGGAACTGTGCAGGTCACAGCAAAAGGGAAAAAAGTAGACACCGGTCAGATCAAGATCGGATGCTTCATCGCCGATCATGTCAAAACATCTATTGGAACGCAAATCTATACGGGCAAAAAAATTGGTGTAGCGTCACAGGTTCATGGCTTCATTGCTGAAGACGTACCATCCTTTACTATATGGGCGAAAAGCCTTGGCGTGCGACTTGTGGAACTATACCTTGAATCGGTTATCGAAACGCAAAAGAGAGCGATGTGTAGACGAGGGGTCAAGCAAACCGTAGAAGATATAGACCTGTTAAAGAAACTCTTCGAGATCACAACTAAGGAAAGGGATGAAGCAGGGGTATCTAAAGGAAAATTCGAGTTGTAACTCGTTTTCACTCATTTCGGTGCTTTTCTTTTTTCAAACTCCTGCTCTAAGGGAAAGGATGTGTTAGAGGGAACATCTTGATGAACCACAACGCCTGATACAATCCTGCTGTTGTAACCGATTTTCACTCCCGGCATGAAGAGGGTATCGGTTCCCACATCTATTCGGTCGCCAAAGACCGCTCCCAGCCTTTTCCTTCCACTATCTACAACTTCATCTTTCACAGTCATTTTGATGGTTGTGCCATCCGGATGATAGTTGGCGACGACCGTTTTGGCTCCAAATCTACAGTTCTCTCCAACTATGCTATCTTCAATAGAGGAAAAGGGGCCAATCCGTGTTTTATCCAAGATTATGCAGTTTTGTATCTTACAGTCGTTACCGATTTCCACTTCTTTGCCGATACTCGTGTATGGACCGATGAAACAGTTAGGCCCAATGTTACTGCCTTCACCAATGAAGGTTGGCCCCTCGACGTAGGCTCCCGAGCAAATCCGCGAACCTTCAGCCACCACTGTGGAACCCGTGACACGCGCTCCTTCTTCTATCTCTCCCTCAGCCTTGAACTCCATTCCGTCTAGTATGCGTCGGCTTGCCTCAAGCAGATCCCAGGGTCTTCCCACGTCAAGCCATTGTTCACTAGGGATCTGAACGACGAAAGCCCTTCGGCCCTCTTGAGCAAGAAGCGTGAGAGAATCGGTGATTTCCCACTCGCCCCGAACGGACCGCCCCGTTTGCCTTATCTTTTCAAAGATTTCTGTTGACAAAACGTAGATGCCAGCGTTCGCCAAATTGGTCGGCGCTTCTCCGGGTCTAGGCTTTTCAACGATTTCAATCAAATGAGAATCGTCAAGTTTCACGATACCATAACGCTCCGGATGTTCAACCGGAGTCACAGCCATGGTTGCGGTGGGTTTTTCCCTCTTGTGGAAGTCCAAAACCTGCTTAATGACATGGGGAGTGACAAGGAGGTCTCCGTAAATCAGCAAAAAATCTCCTTGCACATAAGGTTCGGCGACAGCAGCAGCGTCACCAGTACCTCGCACTCCCTCTTGAAAAACGTATTCCAACTTCATTCCCAGTCTTGAGCCGTCCCCAAACCGCTGCTGAATTCGGTTAGCCATGTAGTGCACCACCACTAACACTTCATTTATTTCCGCAGCCTTAATTGAGTCGAAAAGATACTCTAGGAATGGCTTGGAAGCTATGGAAATAAGGTGCTTAGGGCGCGTGAACGTTAAGGGACGAAGCCTAATCCCTTCTCCTGCAGCTAAAACAACCGCTTTCATCAAATTAAGTAAGACTAACCCGCAAAAAAGCCTTATGTCCCAGAGAAAGCGTCAGCTTGAGCTCCTCAGCGGTCAGAGCCAAGAGTAGGATACCGTAGTTCTCATTTTAAATTCAATTTTAGATTAGTTTTTCTAATTTAGCTATGAATTGCTCAACAGCTTCGGCTCCTGCCAACACCGCCTCTGCAGGCAGAATATTCTCGTAGAAATTTTGATGAAGATAATTCGCTTGTAAAAAGAGTTTACTTAACTCAGGATCTTTTAACTCGGTGTGAAGTTTTGTTACGAAGTTCCAGAGGTCTCCATGAGTCTTTAATTCAATCCCCCTCTTAGCCGCTACCACCTTAGCCATCTCAGCCGAAGCGCCCCAAAGCTTTTCACTTGCTTGAACATAATCTCCTTTAGTAATAAACTCTCTCGCATCTCTAATGTACTTATGCGTCAGCCCGAGATAATGTTCAACTCTCTCACTCAACGCTCATCAAACAATAGATAAGTAAAAGTGCTTTTAAGCGTTAAGTGAATCCATCAAATGAGAATGAATTAATATACACCTATGTCTATGCCTTAAACCACTTGAAGATAAGGTATCGTATCCGTTCTGTTTCTGGGTCGGGTATGGCGATGATGAAACGCTTTCGCACGGTGGTGGCGAGTCTTCCAGCCTTGACGATTTCGGTGGCCGTGACCTCGTCCTTTGTTTCCTTTACGGAAACCATGTATGGGGCGTGGTCGACTCCTGGTCCGTGTTTGTATACGGCGAAGTCGCACCCGTATTTTATGCCCGGTGTAACGATCAACCCGCTGTCGCGTAGGTCTCGGTACACCGCATATTTTAAGTCGAACTCTTCATAGAGTTTTTTGGCTCTCTTCCTTAGTTTTCCAAACTTGACCCCCTTTTTCTCCGGCCCCTCAGAAATGGTGATGACCCCCTTTTCTAGGAGGTATAGTCCTTCCATCAGGTCGAGGATGAGGGGGACATCGAAGTCGGTAACCTTGGGTTTGGGGATGCCTAAGGGCTTTCCGTAAAAGCCGAGCTTGTACAGTTCGGATCCGTCTTTTGGATCCCACACGACCAGAAAGTTCTCGATGAAATCTGTCTCGATTTTCTTAGACATTTTCTCCCTTTTCACATGGCGAAGGCCAATATGCGGGCGGCGTCTGTCGCATCCTCAGCCTTGTCTGCGGCGTCCTCTAGGAAGAGGGTTATGTCCCTTAAAAGAAGTAGCACAGGGATTTCTATCTGGCTGTTGATTATTTTCATTTCCAGTTCTCGGTAGAGGTCGTCCACGATTCGTTCAGCAACCTCAACCTCCCTAGCTTTCTCAAGAGCCTTCGCTGAGCCATAAGTTAGGGTGAGGACGGTTTCTCGAAGCTTTGAGATGGTTTGAAACACCGCTTCTGAAAGCTTCACTAAGCCATTTTTAATATCGGATGGCACCTTCCACCCTCTTTCCATGATCTGTAACAGTCGAAACGCTATGCCTTCGCAAAAGTCGGCGATCTCGCTTGTGAGGTTGGTGAAGCGAAGAAAGTCCTCTCGGCTTATTAAAATGGCTCCTATCTCAGCAAGTTCTTGCGCAACTACGCGTCTAGCCATATCCACGCTCTCCTCCAACCCCTTGATCTCGGTGAACAACTCTCGAGCCGAGTTTTTATCTTCCTTCACGAAGTAGTCTACCATCTGTGAAACCTTGCGGGTGATCTCCATCACCTTTCTTAAATGGTCTTGACAAACACTGAGGGCCCTATGCTTCACCCGCTCCTGGGTTTCCACCGGAAAGACCACAGACTCCTCGCTCCCGAATTTTCTCGTTGACACCTAATATAGAGATGTAGCGAAGCCTTAAAAGCTTGATAGTAAGGTTGCTCTATTGTTCGGGCTACTCTCTCTTATGCCTCTTCCTCCTTCAGCGATGCGGAGGGTTGAGAGGCTGGAGGGCCACGAAGAGAAATGGCTAAAGGTCCCATCGTTCTCAAAATAGCTAAAGAAAACTTTCCGATTGAAACAGAGGGAGACGGCTGGAAAGGATGAAAATCTTATCCCTAGACATCGGGGCCGGCACTGAAGGTGTTCTCCTTTACGATGACAGAAGGAATCTGGAAAACTGTGTTAAGATGGTCTTGCTCTCGCCCTCCCAGATTTTCGCGGCAAAGGTTAGGGAAGCTACCCGGCTCTGCAAGGATCTTTTCATAAATAGTGATATCATCGGTGGGGGTGCTTTTGCCTTTGCATTGAGAGACCATATTGAAAAAGGGTTGCGGGTTGTGATGACCGAGAACGCGGCCTACACCATAAGGAATGACCTTGACGAAGTTAGGGAAGAAGCTATAGATTACAAAGATTTTTTGAAAGTAAAATGAGGTTTAAATTATGCCTTCTGAAAGCGCTATAGAGGTTTCAAATTTAACAAAGTATTATGGTAAATTGTTGGCGGTTGACCACATTAATTTTGAGGTGAAAGGCAAAGAACTGTTCGGCCTACTTGGACCCAATGGCGCCGGGAAGACAACAACCATTCGCATGATTTGCGGCATGCTTAGACCCACGAGTGGAACCGTGGTTGTAGCCGGCTTCGATGTGTCTCGAAAACCGGAGGAGGTTAAACGAAGAATAGGTTTGATCCCCGATATCTCAAATCTGTTCGGAGAATTGAGCGCCAAAGTAAACTTGGAGTTCATGGGAAAACTGTATGGTTTAGACAAGAAGACGCGCCGAGAACGCATCAACCAGGTGCTTGAACTCTTCCAATTGAAGGAACGACAGAACGACTTGGTCAAGTACTATAGCAAAGGCATGCATCGGCGTTTGACCATAGCAGCAGCGCTCATTCATCAACCTGAAATCCTAGTTATGGACGAACCCACGAGTGGCTTAGACGCTCAAACTGCGAGGTTAGTGAGGGAAATCATCCTAGACCTCAACAAGGAAGGCAGAACTGTGCTTTTAACAACACATCAGATTGACGAAGCAGACCGACTCTGCCGGCGCGTAGGCATAATTGACCGCGGTCGTTTAATCGCCTTAAACACGCCGGAAGAACTTAAAAACAGCACTGAGGGCATGCGTGCTCTTGAAATCAAAGTTCTGAACGGTGTCGACCAGCAACGATGGCTTCCTATTATCAGTGAGGCTGAAGGCGTAGACAACGTCTTCTTAGCCGAGGGAAAGATAAGAGTGTTGTCCAAGGACTTGCCGCAGGTGATTCCAAGCGTTGTGAATCTCGTTAACAAGCACGGTGGAAAAATTGAGAACATCTCGGTTGCGCAACCCACCTTAGAGGATGCCTTTATCAATTTGACAGGAAAAAGCATTCGAGAGGAGCCCGTGTCTAAGGAAGACTATCTCAAGGGAAGACTATCTCGGAGTGGAATGCGATGAAAACGTCCAAGCAGTTGACGCCGCTGATCCATTCGATCTATATAGCTGAAAACGATCTGCGCCAGTCGTTCAAGTCAGTGCGCCATGTGGTGTGGAGCCTTCTCTTTCCAATCTTCATGATGTTCACGTTTAGTTTTAGGTACGGCGCTCCTAAACTAGACATTTCGTTCTTAAACTTCCTCATACCGGGCATTGTGGGCATGACTGCCATGTTTGGAAGCATCAATGAAACCATGAGCATAGTGTGGGACAAATCTTTAGGAGTGTTTGACCGAATCTTGGCGGCGCCAGTTTCTTCTACCTCCATTATTATTGGGAAGACTATGGCAGGTGCGGTTATGGGTGTCATAAGCGCCCTTGTCTTACTCATCATAGGCAGTTCCCTCTTCGGCGTTTCATTTGTCAACATTGGTTTCGTTCTTCTGATTGTCGTGCTTGCGAGTTTTTCCTTTACAGGAATTGGAACAATAATATCTGGATTGGCGTCTGAACCAAGGGAAGCTATGATGCTTTCTAATCTTCTTCGATTTCCCATGATGTTCCTAGGCGGCGTTTTCTTCCCTGTTGAGGCAATGCCGATGCCGCTTCCCTACATAGCTAGGGTTCTTCCGCTAACATATGCAACTGAAGCGTTGAGGGCTGCTATGACAGAAAACGTGACTGTGGTTTTGTTTGATGCAATTGTGCTTGTCGCTTATACGGTCGGTGCAATAGTAGTTGGTTCAAAGATACTAATGAGGCTCATAACGAGATGAACACAGCTTAGGTCTTAACATGTTATGGATGGGAATAAAAGTAAAGGATCGAAAGACTCCGCTAAACTGTAAAATAGAAACATGACCCGGCATTGTTCACGGTCTTGTATGGCGGCGCTGGTCACTAACCTTGGATAAGTTGTCCCATATCTTCGAACTCCATTTTATAATGGAGATAGGCGCCGAGAAGCGCCGGAAGCTTCTCTATCTCGTTTCTAACCTGTTTCCACGTGTCGCGGTCGCGTATGGTTACCGTCTCGTCCCGAAGCGTTTGGTAATCTATGGTGACCCCTAGGGGAGTGCCCACTTCATCGGCTCGCGCATATCGCCTCCCAATGGAACCCGCCTCGTCATATTCTACCGTGAAGCCTTCATTAGTTAGCATTTGATATACCTGTCTTGCCTTCTCGGGTAAGCCATCTTTGTTCACTAATGGATAGACACCTAACTGCACGGGCGCGAGATCGCGTGGCAGACTCAACAACGCTCGCCCCTCCCTCGTTGTATAGGCGTATTCGATGGTGACGTAAAACAATCGATCTGACCCAAAGCTCGGCTCAACCACGTGTGGGACAAATCGCCTCCCCTTCTCCTTCACCCTCTTATGGGTGATCTCAACGTGCTCCGGCAGAATTTTGAAGGACTCCACCATATGATAACCCTGTCTCTTGAACGATACCTCAAGCTCCCTCGGATCCGTGGCGGAGAGCAACTTAACGACCCTTGACGCCTCTTCTTTGAAGGCTGGACCAATTTTAGACATGACGGGTTTGACGGTCACCGCCTCAGTCGTGAGTGGCTTCTCATATTCCTTAAAGGCCCTCATGTCGACGCCGCTGAACTCCATGTGACGCTTTAGGTCATAATCCGTCCGATAGTTGTGACCTGAAACCTCCACCCATCCCCACCGATCCAGGTGAACCTCCTGATCGAAGCCTTGGATGGAGTAATGAGCCCTCTCCCACTCCAATTTTTCGATGAAGCGCTGCTCATCTTCTGGTACCCCCAACTCGGCTAGAAAACGCTTGGACAAGGCCATAAAGAACGCTTGCCACTCAGCCTTTATGTGCCCTCTATTCAAAGCTTCCTTTACCGTGACCCTGATAGGGTCCTCTATCCCCTTTACTTTGTTTTCAGCCATTATCAATCTCAGGGTTTCCTCCTCCACTTCCTTCAACATAGGGCAATGGGGCTCTTCGGGATCAAAAAAGAACTCGAGGTCCATGATCGTGAACTCCCTCAGCCTTATGGGACCCTGCCTCGGCGAGATCTCGTTTCTCAGCGCCCGACCAATTTGAGCAACCCCAAAGGGAAGCCTCTCTCGAGCATACTCATATAGGCGCCTAAATTCCACGAAGATTCCTTGAGCAGCTTCCGGACGACCGTAACCAGTCGCTTCAGAGTATGGTCCGATGGTGGTGGTGAACATGGTCATGAAGTGTTTGGGCTCGCCAAATTCTCCGCCGCACTCTGGGCAATGAACTCCTCGTTTATCGATCTCCTTCATCAACTCCTGAAGGCTGAGTTTTTCAGTGTCGGTGGCGCTCATTCCCGCAAACTCTTGAAGTAGGTGGTCGGCTCGAAATTTTCGGTTGCAGGCACGGCATTCCACCATGGGCTCCTTAAAGGCGTCCACGTGGCCTGAGGCTTCAAATACCATCCCGGGCACAATCACCGAAGACTCGATCTCAAAGAGACCGAGTCGGTGGAGGAAGAATTCTCGAAACTTGTCTTCGATCCTTCTCTTTAGCATAGAGCCCAAGGGACCAATCGTTAGGAAGCCGCTTGCGCCACCGTAGATTTCGCAAGAAGGCCAGAAGAATCCTCGACGTCTCGCCAGTTCGCTGATGATTTCGAACTTGTCAGGGTTTTTCATAGGGCTTTCAACCCAGTGTTCATCTGATGTTTACAAACCTTAAGGTGTTACTGAATAATAAATCAAGCGTCTATCTATACCCCCCTATCGTTTTTTAGACCCCCTCCCCCTAACGTTTTTTGCAATAAGAAAATATCTCCATTTGAGCACCCGATTCTTTTGAGTACTCAAATCGGCACCCTTCCCCATTGAGAAGTTCCCATTGTTTCTATTTAACTTCGATTAGAACAGGCATGCTGGATATTGGGGCGTATGTAAGACTGAGTGGGGAAGTTTTGATGGAAGCGATTTACTTGAGGAGAGAAAGGGGGGAAGTTAAGGGGTGCCTAGAACCTTCTCCTCGGGTGGAGGCGGTGGAATCAGCCCCTGCTTCATCAATGCGGCGGTGGATTCCCTAGCGTTCTTAATGATAGATACAGCCCTATCCCACAGCTCTTGCCTGCTCAACTTAACCCTGGCGACACCCTCTTTAATCGACTCTAAAGCACAAGCTACGGCCTCACGTGGAAAGACCTCCCATTCCTCCATCCTAGGGAGGATGTCTCCCTCGTGAACCCCCCTATCTTCAGCAAACTTTGCTAATTCCATCGCTGCGGCAATACACATATCGTCGGTGATGGTCTTTGCTTTTACATCTAAGACTCCTCTGAAGATGCCTGGAAAGCCTAGAGAATTGTTTACTTGGTTTTCGAAGTCGGATCTGCCTGTGGCTATGATCTTGGCGCCTGCCTCCTTTGCCTCCCAAGGCCATATCTCAGGGATGGGATTTGCACAAGCGAACACTATGGAGTTGGTCGCCATCGAGGCTACCCACTCTTTTTTGATGGTACCTGGACCAGGCTGAGACGCGGCTATGCATACATCTACGCCCTTTAAGGCTTCAGGGGTGCCTCCGGTTCTTCCTTCTGTGTTTGTGTTTAAGCAGAAGTCCCATTTCCAAGGATTCTCTTCCTTTTCAGCCTCCAAGTCTTTCCTATCTGAATGTAGTATTCCCTTGCTGTCAACCATTATGAGGTTTCCAGGCTTGGCACCAGCCCTCATGAGGACGATGGCTGTTCGTGTGTTGGCTGCACCTGCACCTATCACAGATATGAGCACTTCATCCATTTTCTTGCCAACAAGTTTTAGAGCGTTCATTAATCCTGCCAATATCACGGTGGCAGTGCCCTGCTGGTCGTCGTGCCAAACAGGGATGTTAAGTTGTTCCTTAGCCCTGTCTAGGATGTAGAAGCATTTTGGTTTGCTTATGTCCTCGAGGTTGATGCCTCCGAAGGTCGGCTCTATCCACTTGCACGCGGTTACGATTTCGTCTGGGTCCTTAGTGGCTAAGCATAGCGGGAACGCGTCAACTCCTCCCAGATACTTGAATAAGAGGGCCTTCCCCTCCATGACCGGCAAGCCTGCCTCAGGTCCTATATCTCCCAGCCCAAGCACCCTGGTTCCGTCGCTAACCACGGCTACGTAGTTCCATCGGTTGGTGTGTTGGAAAACCAGTTCCGGTTTCTCCTTAATCTCTTTGCAGGGTTGGGCTACCCCTGGCGTGTACCAGATGGCGAAGTCGTAGGGGGTTCTTATAGCGCATTTAGGCATCACCTGCACCTTTCCTTCGTAAAAGGTGTGATAGGCTGAGGCGAGTTTGGCTGGCTTCTTCGCCTTAGCTAGAAGCTCTTCCACCGTTACTTTTTTGCTCATGTACTTTACCTCACTTCTCTTTTCGAGTTGTTGTTCCCCAGCAGTAATTTAAGCCTTGTGGGCGCAGCATGAAGAATTGTTTGAACTATTTATATAGAGGCTTCAATGTGGTTGTGGAATCTTTCTAGTTTTCCGCGTAATATTTTTCCTATTGTTTAAAGCGTTTCGCTGGCGAAGATTAAATCCATCGTCTTTGATTTCTTATATCCCACCATTTTTCTCTCCAGCAATCAACAATCTCGTCCTTCAACGGTTCTTATCAATTCTTTGAAGGAAATGGTTTTGATGCCAATTTGCTTGAAGGTTTCATCGTTGGTAATCAAAGTGGCTTTTCTTCCAAGCGTTACGGCGGCTTGCATAGCGTCAAAATATTCTATGTCATAACGTCTAAGCAGTTCGTACAGTCGTATTATGTCGTCGGAATTAAGCTCAACCTCCAATATGTTTGTCTCTACCATCTTCTGTTTCATCAAAAAGAGCGCATGCTCTATTTGTTCTGCTGGAAAGCCATGGGCTTGCAGAACAACTCCAACCTCTAAGAAGGCTGAGGCACAAGAAAACAAAAGTTCAATTTTCCTGTTTTTGTGGAGTTCAATGATTTTGGAAACTTGCTTGTGCCATTTGTCATCTGTTCTTAATCCGAAGAGAAACTCGGTTTCAACGATGTACAACGCCCGGCCCCCATGTGGTACAAAATGTTTATATCGTGTCACAATATAAAACTTTACACGGTGAGCGTGTTGGAAGTAGTTGAGGTTGCGGATAAGTACCGTATCACCATTACGCGTCCCGTGAGGGATGTTGTGCCATTAAAGATTGGGCAAAAGGTGGCTGTTGTTCCGTTTGGAGACAGAATTCTGGTTCAACCACTGCCAGACAAACCAGAAGCGAAACTCGCTGAATTAACAGAGGGCATTGAATTTAACCGGAAAGCCCGCCGAAAAGCGTCTAAATTTCTAATTTCTCAAGCCAAACACTGATTGTACGGTTTCTACCCCTGATGTGTGGGATTTATGCTGAGGAAAGAGCCCTTACAGCGCCATGTATCTTCCCCTCATGTCAACTGGCGACAAATCAGCGATAAACCGAGAACTGGAAAAGCTCTTGGATGTTTTCAGAGGGCTAAAAACTACTTTCTCCAATACTCGCTTCCTGGTGTTTGGTGTGTATCCAGCGTCCTCAATTGCTGAAACCCTACGATTATCTTTTCAGAGAACCCCATTAACTTGAGCCTTTCTCTGACCTCTCTGGGAAACTTCATACAAAGAATCCTCTAGGGACTGTTTCAGCGTCTTCCACGATGACCTTGCTGACGTTAGCAAAGCTGCACTTAACAACCGTGCCTAAAATCCGTAACACTAGAATACCAAATATTAACTCTTAAACAAGTAATCAAAGAATTGGTTTCAATGACAAAGATTAATCACAAAGAACACGGTATCCATCTGCTTTTGTAACACTATAACCATGCTGTAAACCAGCAGCCAAACCTCACCCCTAGGCATCTTTTCTCTTGTGAAGATAGTATCCTTTTTTTAAAAAAAAAACTTACGCATTCGTGTGAATAGTGTTTTTCTCATTTCTGTTTTGTGAAGTTGCGGAGCCTCTTGACGGCGTTGATTCGTTCCGTATCGCCGACCTTGGCTTGTTTTATAGCGCTTTCAAGAACCTCGATGGCCACGTCATAGGCGGTTTTGTCAACTGGAAACGGAACGCCGTCTTTTCCTCCCACGGCAAAGCTGTACTTTACCGGGTCCTCCCAGCTTGGCTTCTCACCGTAAATCAGGTCGGAGATCAAGGCGAGGGCTCGGACAGCGGCGGGACCAATTCCTCGGATGCCGAGAAGTTCCTCGTAGTTTCTAGGCTGAAACTCGTACGCCCTCTTCATGGCTTCCCAGTTGAGGTTATGGGGCAACGAAAGGACATCAATCACGTATTCTTTGCGCCCAGCCTCAGCGGGCATCCACTCTTGTAAAGACTTTTGATGAGCCGGCCTAATCGACTTCAGCATCCTCATCACCTTTCTCGGCTCTCCCTTGATGATGTCCGTGGAGGTTTTTCGACATCCCTCGCTTTCTTTTGCTGTCATGTTCAGCGCAATTTCTCTCTTCACATCACCAAGTACAGCGTTGTGAGGCTCCACCGCGAAGGTTTTGACGTGGTCGGAGAGCCAGTGATATCGCCTGGCGGTTCTATCCCTCACACTCATCCCCTGCTGAACCACTGCCCACTTTCCATCTTCGGTCACGAAAAAGGCGTGGTGGTAGAGGGGATACCCGACTTGAATGGCGGTGGTGTCCACCTTGGCGCTCATCCGACTGGCGTACCGCAAACCCTCGATCCTATCCGTTGAAAAACAAAAGGTTTCTCCTACATGGCTTATCTCCACCGGCGCCCGCATTGAGGTCTTTCCCTTCCCACCACAAACGGCCAGTCCTTGCTCCTCCGGGTCTATGGCGCTCTTCAAGACCCCTGTCAAAACCGTGGTGACGCCAGAAGAGTGCCAGTCATAACCCAAAACACAGCCGAGGCACTGGAACCAGAAGGGGTCCGAGATTCTACGTAGGAACTCGTCTCGACCATACTCATCAATCATAACGGTGACAATCTCTCTCGCCAGCCGCACCATTCGAACCACCAGCCACCTCGGAGCCCTCCCGTAGTGAAGGGGAAGCCTCGCGATGCCAGTCCTCTTCAAGGCATCCACCCAACCCAAAATGTATTAACGAGAGGAACCGTTTAAACGTGTCTTTCTGAAGCAAACTATCTGATCAAACGTGTCGTAGTGCTAAGATTTAAGCAAGCGCCCCTCACGATCAATTTCTCTTCGCCGAATCCTCGTCGTGGAAATAGCAACATGGTTCTCGGCTGGAACCATCTCGATAACAACGATGCTTAGGGGCGGCAGACCTCTTGCCTTTCTCTTTTCGTTGATCTCATGAGCACGCGGTTCTGTCTCTCGGCTCACCAAGATCGCGTCAACACAACCACTCGACAAGGTAACCCCGTAAGGATCATGCAGGGGAATAACCTCAGCCCGATCTAACATACCATGCCTCCTTAAAAAATCCTTTAAGCCCTCTAGGCGCTTTTCATAGGTTGCAACTCTATGCGGTTTCCTCAACTTCTTGGCGAATTCATCCGAGGATAAACCAATCAAAACGCGGTTTCCAACCTCAAAGGCTTTCATGAGCAAGGCTCGATGACCCTTATGAAACTCGTCGAAGGTTCCACCAACAGCCATCACGTTAAACTTTCTGCTCATGGTTTTCTCATCCTAGCAAGCGAGCACCCTGAAGGTCGATTTTCGCCGTCAGAATTCTTTCTTGAGGCAATTGTCTCTTAAAAACTTGAAGAACCGCCTCCATCTTGTCAGCGTTAACAAGGGCATGAACAGCCTCACCCAACATGTTTTGAGCGGCACCAACGGCTCCAGCTTCCTCAGCAGCGTCCATAAGCTTTCTAACTCGCTCAGTAACCAGCCCAGTCTTCTCCGCAAACTCTCTGCAAGACCGCAAAAAGTTTTCGAGAGAAGGATTCGAAAGGATTTTTTTCATGGTTTTCTGTCCCATCTCATTGATTATTGCTTCCTTTTCCCTTGACTCAAGAAAGTTCTTGGTGAGGCGAGGCGCAAAAACTCCGGCAACTATTTGATAATCTTGGGAAATTGGGATGCGATCAATGATGGCGTATCTGGGTGCGCCAGGCTCTATCACAAGGACGCACCCTCCCACCATGAGCCCTTCAACCGTTCCCAATCCTGTTCGACATTTCACCTCGGCAACATGGGCTATTCGTCCCAATTGGTTATAGGTGAGGCTGATGTTCAATTTTTTGCTTAAAGCTAAGGCTGTGCCTAAGGCTCCGGCCGCACTTGATCCGAAGCCTGCTCCTATGGGAACCTCAACATGGTGCTTAACCGTCACGTTGTAGTTTTCCTGAACATTCCCTAACAGCATGTCCACAACCGCTTTAGTTGTTTCTGCTTCAGGTGCGGGTTTTCCGTTAATGAAAACCTTAAACCTATTCTTTTCCGACTTGGTTGCGCTGACTTCGGTGAGCACTCCCTTTGCGAGGGCGAATCCCCCGCCGCGGGCTCCGATTCGCTCTGGGTCGGTGAGGGGTGTTCCGTCTGGTGCTTTATCGCATTTTTGGAAGAAACTGGAGATTCCGGCAGGGGAGAAAGCCCGCACACTTTTTGATGGCATCACCTGCTCCTTTCCTTCATCGGTTTCAGATGTGGAAATGATTTATAGCATGTCTTCAATATGGGTGGACCTAGCGTTATTAGGAATGGTATTTCTGTGGCAAAGGTCCATATGAGCCATATTAAAATTGTCCAGGGAGGTAGTTGAAATCCTCCTCCGACAGCTTCTGGCAGGAGGAAGAGTTGGCTGTACGCCCAGACCCCGACGCCTATTATGGTGCTTCCCACGCCGAGGCCTACCATTGAAGCTATGCCATAGCTTCTCCACTCCGGCCATTTCTGTCCAGCTGCCATTGTGATTACATAGGTTACGATGACGAGGCTGATGAATAGTATGGTTGCGTTGAGAGATACGAAGATATATAGGGCGTAGCCGAATACCATTGAGCTGAGGCCTAGAACCGCGCCTAGCATAGCGAGAGTTTTTCTCCATTCAACGTTTTTTCTGGCTATCAAGCCTAGGAGGTAGAAGCCGACGAAGTTGGATGTAACGCCGACTGTAAGGCTGAGTAGAGGGTCGTGGTGGATTAACGTGTCACTGATGAATATGCCTATTGCTGCACCGATTCCGCCAACTAATGGTCCAAAGAGAACCGCAAAGACTGCTGGAATAACAACATTGGGCCAGAACCTAACTATGCCCACACCCGGAGTTGTTATAGGGAGAAAGAGATAGATGATATATCCGACCGCGGCGTACAACGCTCCACATATTCCGCTTACCACAACGTCTAACGCCTTCAGACTCCACCACCATCTATTCATGAAAGGGGAAAACATGTTTGTTAGATAAGAATTTTGTATGGATTGTTTAGACTTCTTTAATTTCTATGGACCTTTCACTGAACCATACTAAATTTTGGTTAGTTACGCTTTCTGAAGACTTTGCCGCCATCGCTGTACTCGCCGGTAACGTATTCAAAGCCAGCCTCAATTAGTTGGCAAGCTTCTCCAACATTGTGGGCTACCCTAACGGTGAAGTTGTCGTTTGTGCTGTTGAATAGTTTGTTTTCTAGGTCGACGTAGATTAAGGTGTTCTGAATGTTTTTGTGTCCTAGAAGCCTCTGGACATGCAAGATGTCTTTAGTCTTGTGGTATTCCATTGTGCCTTTCCAATGCCGGAAGGTTACGAAAGTGATTTTTAGCAACCTTGGATTCGCCATTTTTTCGCCATTTTGTATGCTGTGTTTTTCCTTTTGTAATAGAAGGCCCTATACAGCTGAAAGAGGTCAAAGATTTTTTCGTTGGAGTTTGGCGTTAGCAGTTCCAGCCTTTTTACGAGTTCCATTGACACGGTTATGATACGCGGTCTATGCCCTTTCACGGGCTTGTTTATGGTGATGGTTCTAGCATCTTTGTTTATGTTGGCGTAACCGATAGCCGCTAGTTCCCCTGGGTCGGCTCCGGTTTCTTTGAGCCCTTGAAGGAAGATTCCCAACTTCTTTCCACAGGACCCTATAAGTTGGTTCAGTTCAGCTTCGCTTGGAATGAAGGGAATTGTTTCAAGCCTCGTGTATTTTGGTGGACTGCCTAAAGTTTTTCATAAAAGGAGCAAGGATATTTGATGCGATTTTGTCGTTACTTGAACCTTTACATCGGGATAGTTGTATACTTAGGATTAATGGCCATATAATCAAAAGACATGTTAAAAATAAACCAAATGAGCCGTTTGGTTGAAGACTAATAAAGAAATAAAAGGGTTCGACGGCGTCGCGAATGTCCTACTGAAGGATAAGTTTTTGAAAGCACGTTAAATAGGGGTCTTAGTTTTATAGACGGGGCAGAGGGTGCAGGTTACGTTAGACAGTTCAATGTGGTAATGGCTTGGTTCACCCTTGCAACCATTTATCCCACACTCGGTGGCTATTGGTATCTTCCTCTTTGCATCGCTTTTGAGGGTGAAGAAGCCGCATTGTCTTTCCTTGGCATATTTGCACTTTTCCATTTTTAAGCCACCGAAGAAAGTTATGTTGCTTAGGATTTCTATAAGAATTAATGTGTCTTCAAACCCGTTTTTCTCAAGCTTCTCTAAGCGCTTCTCAAGCTTTTCTAGGCGTTTGAGCATCTCGTCGCTCATATCCCAAGCCTCATCTTCGTTCAATATACATTTAGATAGAAAGTATTTATACTTAGTACTCGAAGGTTGGCTCGTGATAGCTTTTGCTAGGTTTACTTGGTGTGTCAAGTCAGGATTGAAAAACTTTTCATGACATCAATTTTCTAATTCTGCGCTCATTGCTGTAGACGGTGCGACCAGAAATGCAAAAGGCTTCGCCAATTTCATCTTTCGAAATTTTTATCCCTTTGCTTTTACAAACGAAATAGAGAGCACCGGCTGCCAATGACATAGGGTTTCCACTTATTTTCTTTCGGATGCTTGTGAGGAGTTGTTCAACCGTTTGGATCAAGGCGGCGTCGGATGTCAGCTTCCATCCGTACTTCCCTAAGTAATCTTTCGCCGAAAAGGTTCTGTGGAGATTGCCCATTTTCCGCATGGTCCAAGTATACTTCATAACTTGACGATGGTCAAGAGAGAGCGTTTGACAGATCTCTTTCAGAGGCCTCATTTTATTATACCTTCTCAATACGAGGTGAATCAAGGCGGCGACAGCTTCCTTCTTGTTCTTTCCAAATCGTTGAGATCGAAAAAGTATGTCTTTTTTCAGCCTAATTATGCGCGCTGCCTCTTCCCTGTAAGGGAAGCTAGGAAGATTCAGTTGGCACGAAACCGTTCGCAATGTTGTCAACCATTCTCTAAGCGTATCGGAGTCTTCTTCACTCCAGTTGGAAAGCCATTTCGGGGTCCACTCAACAAAACCTTGGCGGGTTTGATCTTGACTTATAACTAGGCCGCACTTCTTGCAGATAATTTCGCCCTCTAGCCTGTTAAGAAAAACAAGATTGCCGTGGCATTCAGGGCATTTCAATTACGCGACCTCAGCAATACGGTAGTGTTGCAATATCTCATAAAAGTCGTATTCAGTTTAGACGAATATATCGTGTTTTGGTGTATGACAAAATGCGAAAGAAATCTAATATGTTAAGAAACGTGATGCCATGTGTAGAACAAGAGTGGTTTAACTATTTTCGATTCGGGGGCATGTGTCTTTACCTTACAGATTGAAACAAGAAGGGAGAGAAAATTAAAGTGTATCTTCCTTTTTCAATATGTATAGATGGAATAGATGCTTTCATCAGAAGTATCTTCAAGAAGAAACATGAGGAACAACAACATGGAAGTTTAAATGGAGGATCACACGTAAGTTCACTTGGAAATTACGATTTTACTATCTTGATTCCAAGTTACAATGCCTCAAAGCATTTAAGTAAGACTTTAGAAAACTTGGAAGAATATAAAGACAAAGTTCTAATAGTAGATGATGCCTCTAAAGATGACACTTCTAGAATTGCTCTAGAAAGAGGATATAGGGTTTTAAAAAATCCTATGAATGGGAAAAAGGTAGGTGCTATCGCTAAAGGTCTGGAAGAAGTTGATTCTACTTATACGGTTCTGATAGACTCTGATACCTGTATATTAGAAGGTAAGATAGAGGAACTAGTTGGTCTAATGGAAATAGAAAAACTGGATGGTTGTGCAGTAAAAGTTATGCCTAGTACTAGGAACGGATTACTAGAGAATCTACAGAGAATAGAATACGCTAAGGCAATGTCCCTTGGTAGAGGGAGTATGGGTGGAACCGGAAAACCTTTGGTTCCTTGTATCTCTGGTGCTTTTGGTATTTTTAGAACCGATGTATTAAAGAAGATTACTCAAGAACAATTACACAATGGATCATTTTGGGAAGGAGAAGATTTTGAAAGGACACTAAGGATTATTGAAAGGGGAGGAAGAGTTTCATGCTGTAATGAAATTGAAGTTGTAACTGACATACCAATTACACTAAAGGATTTCACCAAACAAAGGATAACATGGCAATGTGGTTATCTAAGATGTCATTGGAGCTTCAAGAAAATGCTACTTAGAAAGGACAAATTAGGATTCAGTTTTATCTTTAACTATATCTTCAACATAATAGGACACCCATTCAAACTTTTTAGCATCGTCCCTCTTCTAATGATAAGCAGAATAGAAACATTACTGATATTCTACGGAGTTTACTTAATTCTAGAAACTATACTTGCAAGAATAAGTCTCACAGAGGAAGAATGGAAACAGTCTAGAAAATATATTCCTCTGATACCTTTATATGGTCTCTATCAGCTTCTTGTTCCTACTACGATAGGATACTTGAAAATTATTGTAACAGTAGATGCGAGAAAGAAGTTTAGATTAGCTAAATGTCCTAAGTGTAAACGTCTAACACCTTATAAGACATGGAGAAAAGATGGTGAAACTAATAAGTGGATATCTCTGAAACTGGATACAATTAAATGTAGAAGATGTGGAACTTCTAACCCCATTAGAAGAGAGAAATGAAGAGGAGTGAATAATGACAAAAAGGAGATGACAGAATGAATGCGAATAAGATATTGTATAAACATCTTGTTTCATTCATTTCTTTTTCTCCTCCAATTCTATTCTTGCCATTTCCTTTCTCTCCTCAATAATAAAGCCAAACCAGCAATTATCGTGAATGAACCAAAGGCAAAGGAAAATAAATTTAGGTTATTTTCTGAATTAGGATTAGTAGGGAATCCTACCTCCTTAGTAGTGCCGAACAAGAATGACAGGAGTGGCAAAAACAGATAAATATACCCATTACTATTATTCCGAAGACCATCATTTTTTCGAAAGGTGACTTATCATCCATCTCTCATTCATCTCTTGTATAATGGAGAAATTATAAAGGATAGAGTCGAGGATAGACGACGTGACATTCCGGGCAGTTCAATGCTTTCCCTCAAATTTCATTCAGGTGGTTCGTTTATAAAGTGTGAAATTACGCTACTTTCTACGTCTGGAAACCGGAAGAAAGTTCGATAAGGTGGTTATTAAGAAAATTCTATAAAAAATCTCATAAATTTTGCCCGTTCTGTGATATGAACAATTTCCCTAAAACATCAGTTTCAAATATATAGCCAAAAGTCCCGAGGACACAACTGTGCCGATGTAGAGGTCTAGCATAAATAGAGTTGTTCTCAGCATCCATGATCCCTTCGGGAAATGCTTCAAGCAAAACCTGTAACCAACAAAGAACACGGTCAACATGCATCCTAACAGCAGTATCCTAAACATCACCCAAAACTGAACTCCCCACATCGTAACCACGGGATTTAACTCAACGCATCCAACCCCTAAGCCCACTACCGTGATCAGGGCGTCGAGCAAAGTAAACGCCGCAAGGACAGCCAGAAGAGTTAGATAAAGCATTCCTCAAACCTGTAAATGGCAATACTTTGTATTGCGGAAGGGATAAATAACATTTCCCCTTGTTTTTCGAGGCTTAGAAAAATAATTAGAGAATGCAACCCAGTCACTGTGGCATTACTATACCGCTCACTTAAATCGTGTATAGAAGATATTGTTGTATTTTTACTCACTATATATGCGTTCCACATGTGATGTATATATGGAATGAAACATATGAGGCACAAGAACTTTCATGGAATGTTTGCAGTATTCCTTTTTTTCGTGTTTCTATCTTCAACCGCTTCAGGGGTTTCTTTACTATCAGAATCGTCGGCGCCGTCTAGGCTGCAAGTTTATGTTGGTCCTCCTAGGGTTCTTGCTGACAATGGTGTCTATGATTCCGTTTTGGTGCAGTTGCAGGACTCCAGAGGTATGCCAGCGAGGGCGCCAGAGGACATTGTTGTCAGGTTGTCATCGTCTAGAACCGATATAGGTTCCATCGATCCAACGGTTACCATACGCTCGGGAACGACCTACGCTATGGCCAAGTTTTATTCAACATACACAGCGGGTTCTACAACAATAACCGCTATCGCGTCTGGTTATACGTCTGGTCAAGCAGTGATGTCCACCGTCGGACCAATACCATCCAAAATCGCCGTGTACGCCTTACCTCCGGTGGTTCCAGCCGACGGAAAGGCATACGACTCGATTGTTGTGCAGTTGCAAGACTCAGCTGGAACGCCTGCTCGCGCTCCAATTGGAGATGTCAGCC
>Ga0315312_1000515_pt1 | contig 43609 bp, 39 predicted proteins | sample TDP7_MG_FD_203629 | JGI IMG/M metagenome (GOLD analysis project Ga0315312, IMG submission 203629) | Freshwater sediment microbial communities from Lake Towuti, South Sulawesi, Indonesia - TDP7 | ecosystem: Environmental > Aquatic > Freshwater > Lake > Sediment | place: Indonesia: South Sulawesi... | reverse complement strand
GACGATAGCACATTGGCTCAGAAGTCACAAGAAAACCATGCAGAGGAAGGAGGCATACACTTGCGTTATCGCATACAATGTGGTCAGAGCGATCATAAATCCACTCAGGTTAATGTGAAACAGAGCCTGCAGCAATGATCTCGAGATAAAACGCACTATTGTAACTATGATCGATGAGATTGAAAAAGGATGTGGGGAAAGGAAGCGGCCTTTCACTTGAAGGACAATTTCCTTTCCGCTATATATAGGCCGGTGGAGCTCGCAAGCATGACGGTAGCCAACACGTAGAGGGACGTAGTTATTATCGTTAAAATTGAGCTATTCATCATTATACCCGTGGCAATTGTAGGGATCATAATGAGAACGAATAACATGTTGTATTTTAAGAATCTCCTGGTCACGGGCCTTATGGTCATGACCTTAGTCAAGGCATATCGTATTGCTAGAGCCAGCGGGAAGAAGTAGATGAGGCCTATCAAGCAGGAAGCTATGAAGCCTGCAACTATGGCAGCCGCTTCAGGCGCTGTACCGGACCAAGGCAAGACAACGTTCGCGGTCAACTCGAGTGCTCCAATGAGCGGATAGATTACGAACTTCATGATAGTCCTTATGACTTCGTGTTCACCAATGAAGACCGCCACAGGCCTGCTCCAGGAGTAGTAGAATGCATTGAACGCGACGTAGAATTTGGATCCAGAATATGTCTTTAGTATGAAGTCGTTCCTAAAGCCCCTCAGGAAGTTCACCTCAGGTGAAAGCTCGGAGCCATAGGTCGCAGTCGCTATGACACACTTCTTCTGAACATTCACCGTAACCTGAGATGACTGCGCAGCATCGTAATTGGAGCTGGCGGGTATTGATGCCTGAACCGTATAAGTCCCTTCACTATCTCCCGTGAATGTATAAGAGAAAGTGCCATCAGTAGAAGTTACACTTTCTTGACTAGTACCGCTAGGGCCAGTTATGTCTAGGATGACATCGGTCGTTCCGGAGAACGGGGAGATCGTACCTGAGGCCGTAACCGATTCCCCAACGCTTACACTCGTTGAGGACAAGCTCAACGATATGGTCGGGGTCACCTTCGTTACAGTCAGCGTTACCTGCGAGGAAGTAGCCGCGGCGTAGTCATCGTCCCCAGGCCAATCGGCTTTGACAACATATGTCCCTATTGCGTCCGGCGTGAGGCTGTAAGAATACCCTCCGTTGCTCAGGTCGACACCCGTCAGTTTGGTAAAGGCCGATCCCCCGAATGATGTATAGATGGAGACCCTTCCCGACCTCGCGGGATTCAGAGTGCCACTTATCGTAATGGCGGTTCCGATCTGTACGCTTGATGCTGAGAGGCTAATGGATAGAGTGGTGGGGCTCTTCGAGATCATGGCCATGGTCCTCCCTTTTAGGGTGCCCCATGCCATCGGTGTTAATTGGTAGTCCAGCGCGTAATTATTTTCAGCTTCCACGTGAAGCGTTTTCGTGACGCTGTTGTAACCCTTCATTAGGCCCATCACCTGTACGTCAGCAGAATCCTCCCCCTCTGGGAGATAGACAGTGAGCGTATACTTCCCATTCTCGTCAGTAAATACGCTGCTGGGGCTTGAAACCCCTGAGACGGTTTCGACCTCCGCGTCGGCAAGGGCCTTACCGTTATTGTCCGTTACGGTTCCTGCGACGATCGCCTGTGAAATCCCAATTCCCGATAGGGTTATGGTGATGCCGCTCACCTCTTCACCCGCATCGACGTGAACGTTGACGGGGAGAAATGAGAAGACACGGCCTGCAGATGCCATAAGGATATAATCCCCTGCGCCGAGATTGGACCCCAATACGAAGTTGCCAGACATGTCGGACGCGGCGGCGCTAAAGTACTTAAAATCCTGTGAGTAGGCCGTGACCGACGCGTTCGGTGCTGGAGAGCCATCGCTGTAGATGACGTTTCCGGAGATCTTCGCCGATTTGTCAAGTTGGAAGTTCACGTCCTCGGTCTCCTGACCAGCTTGAACCTGAACTTGAATTGCGTCGGTAAAACTCCAGACATATCCCGTCGGGGAGAACAGTGTGACGTTGTATGTGCCAGTTCCGAGGTTGTTGGACATCCTATAAGCGCCGCTCGCATCGGTTATGGCAAAAGATCCTTCTTGCCCAATTGAGGATGCTATCACCATCAGGTCCTTTATGGGATTCCCCTGTTTGTCCGTAACCTTGCCCGAGATAATGCCCGATGTACCCAATCTCACTATAACGCCATCTGTGACTGATCCCTCTGTCGCTGTAACGCCTGTTGTAGTGCCAGGCGAGAACCCCACTACGTATACCTGCATTCCTACGACCGTCGTCGCCATGATCGTATACGTGCCCGTTCGGATGTCGGTGTCGAATACAAAGCTCCCGTGTTCATCTGAAAATACGGTAGACTCAACTGCTCCCGACCCTCCCTTCTCAAGGAATACGAAAGCAGGTCCAACAGGATTGTCATTTGAATCGACAACTGTTCCCCTTATGACCGCAGAGGCATCGAGGAATATATCCCCGAGATCGTTGATCTCATTGGACTCGATGGCTACGTCATCGATTGCTTTCGTTAGGTAGCCCCTTGCCATTATGGATACGGAGTACGTCCCCCGAGCAAGAGCCTCAGTGATCTGGAATATCCCGTCGGCACCACTAATGCCCATTCCTTCACCTTCACTGCCAGTCACTTCTATTTCAGCATTAGGAATCGGCACTGGAGTCAATTGCGCACATATCAGTGGCATAGATGAGACGGTAAACAAGGTCAGAACTATTGTCGCTATTACTAGGTGCTCCCTTCGATTCATACTTAACCATGCGATGCCACAAGTCGTCCATTTATAAACCTTCTTCAAATCACCTTACATATAATATACACTAGTCAAGTGGAATAAAAAAAAGAATGGTGACTGTTGAATTGACTCGCTATCTCAATAGGTCAAGTCTCTTGTTGGCTTCGTCCCAATTGACTATGTTCCAGAACGCCTCTACGAATTTGGCCCTATCATTCTTATAATCTATGTAGTAGGCATGTTCGAACGCATCGAGGATCAATAAAATGCCGTATGTTGGATAGACGTTGGTGTTGTGCTTCTCTATCTGCATTACCATCGGCCTGTTGGTATGCGTGCAGAAGGATAGCGCCGCCCATCCCGAGCCCTCCACGCTCGTGGCAGCTTGGGTGAACTCCTTCCTGAACCTATCAAAGCTTTTGAATTCCCTATTTATCATGTCGCCCAAGGTGCCGCTCGGTTTCCCGCCCCCCCTCCCTGCTGGTGCCAGATTGGCCCAGAACAGTGAATGTAGCTGATGCCCTCCTATGTTGAACGACAGCTCCTTCAGCGTTGATCTTACATCGAAGTCCGTACCATCCGCCCGCGCCTTGTCGATCCTCTGCAGTATCGCATTCGCGCCATTGACATATGCCTGGTGATGCTTCTCATAATGAATCCTCAGCTGCTCTTCGGATATGTATGGCTTCAAATCCTCATATTTGAAGGCCAGTTTTGGCAGGCCATAGAGCTTGGCAGTTTCCATATCGCTCACTCGGAATCGCCTGCAGCCCACTTCATATTCTTTTCTCTTGCAAAATCTCAACAATCCAATGAGGCCCTCAGGCCAAATGTCACCCATTTTCACAATATATTCATTCTCAAAGCAATTGAAAAGAGTTTTCCTTTATATGTAATGCTAAATGACAACAGGCATTTACCTAAGCGGCGAATTCCCACGCTTAGAACGAAGCTATTATCGCGTCATTTATTGATATTTTTGCTGTGATAATATAGTTGTATTTCCCAGACCTGGATACAGAGGTTATCTTAAAACCTTGACTCGATATCATGTCAGAGGCCTGCCTCTCGTCAAACCTCATTGAGATCGGCGGACCCATGCCTGCGGTTTCCTCCCTCCCCCAATCAAGATTCACAAGGGTGCCATTGGCCTTCAGCATTACTTTGGCATTCGATAGCACTCGGTAAGGATCATGGAAATCGTGTAGCACTATTCCGAAGAAGACCACGTCGGCACAGCCCCTGCAGGCGATGATCTCCTCGGCCTTTCCGAGGATAGTCTCAACTTTCAATCTCCCGAGTTCTGACGAGTCCTTGATGGATTGGAGCCCGCCATCATCGATGTCTATGCCGATTACCCTCCCGGAAGTTCCGACGATCTCGGCAGCTGGGATCGAGAAGAAGCCATGGCCACATCCCACGTCGATGAAAGTCATACTTGGCTTCAAACCGATTCCCGTTAGGATCGAGTAAGGATCCTGCCATGAAAGCCTATCCGCATTCAGATATCTGCGACGGCGCTCATGCCGATTCACCTGGCCATCATTTCCTGGTGCCGTATCTCATCCCGTGTTCATACATGGTGAATATATTCTCGATGGGGACGTCGGGCTGCGCAACGTTCGCTGTGCAAAGGACGAATCCGCCCCTTCCCTCCGCGAGGTCGATGCACCTCTCAACGTCCTTCTTCACGTCCCCCACGGTCCCAAATGGCAAAGTCGTCGTAACGGATATGCTCCCGAAGACTATCAGTGGCCTGCCCGACCTGCCCCTCATGTTCATGATCTTCGCGAAGTCAACTCCCGTCTCCTCCTGGAATCCCTGTAGGCCATCGAATCCGATGTCCATGAGTGAACCCAAAATCGGCATGACGTTCCCGTCGCAGTGCCAGAAGACCTTGATGCCAGCGCTCTGGAGCGGCTCGATGCTCCTCTTGACGTGTGGGAAGTATATCTCGTCTAGGATCTTGGGCGATACCATGGGCCCGTGGTCGTCGCAGGCGTCTGACCAAACCATTACGAAGGGGGGTAGATCCTCTTCGACCGTTGCCTTCGCTATCACCTCGTTCGAAAGGCGGCAGAGCTCCCCCGAATATTCGAAGTACCTCCCCATCTCCTCTCTATATTTGATGATGGCGCTGAGGTAGTTACTGTAGCCAAACTGACCGAGCCCCTCGTGAAATGGCGGCACGTATCCACTATTGAGCCAAAGCATCGCATCCCCATATTCTTCCTGTGCGGTCCTCGCCCCATATGAGAAACCGTCGTACTCCGCCTCGAAGTTGAAACTGTCCCTGAGATCGCCGGGATCCGGAAGCGAGTCGACGTATTTCGCAATGACATCGTCGGGTGAGTTGTACCTCGGATCTCTGTTCACATTAAGTCCGTGTATCTTAACGCATCCCCTATCGGTCAACTGATCCCGTCTCTCGGGCACCACCAACGACCAAGTTAAATCGGCCCCGACGTTCACATACGCTCGTGCGATGGCCCTCAGGGGATTCTCCCAGGCATTCATCGTGAATCCATATTTCATCTTAGTCCCGCTTGCCTTCTCGAGGAATCCCGGATGCTTAAACCATCCTCCGTGAATTGGGATGCGATCCGTTTCCTCGAAAAGCAAAGCCCTCAACGCCCTCTCTTTACCAGATAACGTCAGGACGCTCACCTTACAGTCAATGAAGTTCATCTCATGCTTAATTGTGTTGTGCATCATTGGGTTGATGTTGCCTGTAGTATAGCTGGGATTGAAAATTGGAGTGGCTCCTCCAACGAGCATGCGCTACGACTTCCTACCCCGAATCTATGAACCCCCTGGTATAATGTCTTAAATATCTCAGAGACTTCCGCCATGCAACGGTAATTGAGTATGAAGGCTCAAGCCATATTCCTATCCAAGGGGGAAGCGAAGTTACGCGAAATCGAAGTTCCGAGGCCAGGGAGGTCCGAAGTTCTAATAGAGACGAAGGCATGCGGCATATGCATGGGGGACATCTACGTTTACGAGGGAATGGTGCCAAGCGAAAGGGCGATGGGCCACGAGGGGGTGGGAGTAGTTGTCGATGTTGGCGAGGGCGTCAATAATGTAAGGTGTGGGGACAAGGTGACAACCCTCGGCGGTCCCGCATTCGCAGATTATTATCTGACAGACCATAGGAATGTCGCCAAGATTCCAGACGACGTCGGTGATTTCACTCTCTGGATCTCGGAACCCCCCGCGTGCGCCGTCAATGGCATAAGGGGCTCTGAAATTCAGATCGGAGACGATGTCTGCATCATGGGTTGTGGCTACATGGGGCTTTTACTAATCCAGGCGATGCCAAGGAATATCACGGGGAACATCGTCGCACTGGATATCAGGGACGAACGCCTGGCCCTTGCGAAGAGATTCGGGGCCGACTTCGCCCTGAATCCTGCTAAGGGGGATGCAGTCGAGGGCGTCCATGGGCACTTGGGTGACGAGGCCGACGTCGTGATCGAGGCATCTGGTGCCCATGGGACATTGGGGCTCGCTACGGAGTTAGTACGTCCTGGAGGGAAGCTCACCATATTCGGAAGGCACGTGATGGACGAGGTCGTTCCGACCGAGAAGTGGCACGGCAAGGGGCTCAGGATATTGAACACCGCCCCAGCCTTCTCTGTAGATTTCAATAGGGACTTTCGAGATGCGGTCAGGCTCCTTGGGAGAGGGGTGTTCGACCAGAAACCCCTCATAACTCACAGGTTCCCCAACGAGGATGTCCAGACTGCTTTCAAAATAGCGGCAGAGAGACATGTCGACTACATAAAAGGCGTAATTACCTTTTAAAACGAGTATAATCATGTAGTCTCTCCCCTCACCCTTCTCACATGTAATAGCGTAAGACAATGTAGGTATCCTAACGATAATCGTTCTTTAACCCTCCTAATCGTTATTAACGTGTCCCTTTTCTTCCCTCGATCAATACACGGCTCGTGTAGTGATCAAAAAGGGGATGAAGCGAAATGATGGATGGTATAGCCGTGCAAGCAGATGGGCTCAAGAAGACGTACAGATCGGGTGGAAAACAGACCCAGGCCCTCCTAGGCGTTGACCTTCAGGTCAAGAGGGGCGAGATAGTCTGCCTCCTGGGACCTTACTATATGGTGCCTTCATGCTCCGAAGATATCCATAGATTGAAGTGGGTCAGCTCACTTTTCGTGAGCTTTCTTTAAATATCGGATTAAGGCGTGTGATAAAGATGGAGACCTATCGCAAAATACGGAGACACCCCCAAATGCAAGATTACGCCATCGAGACTTTCAATCTGTCCAAGAGATTTGGCATAAAGCCACTGGAGGAGTGGAAGGGGTGGGAGGACCAGCTCACGCATTTAATCAAGGAGAGGCTTCAGAAGAAGGGCAAGAATGGGAAAAGGGAAACAACGGCCGTCGACTGCGTCAACACCAAAGTCAAGAGGGGTGAGTTTTTCGGTCTGTTGGGGCCAAATGGCGCCGGCAAGACGACCCTCATCAAGTTATTGACCTGTCTCCTTTACCCGGATGAGGGCACGGCATTGGTAAACGGGTTCGACATAAGGAAGGAGGGGGACAAAGTTAGGGCGTCCATGAATGTCATAATAAGCGGAGGATGGTTGGGCTTTAACTTCGCCCTTACAGTGCAGCAGAACCTAGAGTTCTTCGCGAGAATATACGGCTTGCAGAAGGACTTAGCCAAGGAAAGGGTGGCAGAAGTCCTGGACATCCTCGACCTTAAGGACAAGAGAACGGAGGTCCCTCTCTACCTTTCGAGCGGCATGAGGCAGAAGCTCCTCCTCGGCAAGGCATTCCTAGTCAGGGCACCAGTGCTCTTCTTGGACGAACCTACCATCGGACTCGACCCCAGGGCTGCCTACGATGTAAGGGACTTCGTCAAGAATAAGCTGAACAGGGAATACGGCATAACGGTGCTGATGTCCACCCACTACATGGAGGAAGCGGATCTCCTCTGCGACCGCGTGGCCATAATGCATGAGGGGAAGATCGTCGCGACGGACACCCCTGAGGACCTGAAGTCCTCGGTCAAGAAGGGCGATCTCCTTGAGCTTAAGGTCGCGAATATGACTCCCGATCTCGCGGAGAAGATCAAGGGCCTAGATGGTATCGACGACGTCGTGATGCACATAACGGATCCGGTATCCGGTGTGGGAACCGTTCGAGTTCGTACCCCTAATGGCAGGAAGATATTGGCAGATGTATCGAAGACGATCGAGGAGGAAGGGGCATCGGTGAAATTCGTTAATAACGTGGACCCGACTCTTGAGGACGTCTTCATCAACTTCACGGGCAAGAGGCTGAGGGAATGACCGAAGAGCTGAGGATGGATCGGAGGGCCAATCTGAGGGCGATGTGGACCTTTGTGAAGCGAGACCTCAAGATCTGGACCTACTTCAAGCTCAACTTCCTGATAGACATCGCAGGTATATTCTCAAACATCGCGATCTATGCGATAATCGCCATGGTCGCAGGGAAGGCGGTCGAATCATCACTGAATCCATTTGGTGGGGATTATGCCTCATACGTGATACTGGGGATAATCTTCAATGAGATCATGAGCACGAGCCTCTCCGCACCCTACTGGGGTACTATGGATGCGTTTTGGACTGGCCGGCTTGAGATACTCATGATCTCGCCGATCAGCACTCCCCTCTTCGTTACTGGGACGTCGATAGGGAGATATGTGCGCTCCCTCATTAACGTCGCATTCTATCTAATCTTCGGGGCCCTCCTCTTCGGACTTAAGCTTGGGGGGACAATTAACTACGGTCTGGCCATTCTCTACATCTTGGTGGCGACCATCGCCTGCACAGGGCTTGGCTTGATGGGCGCCAGCCTGATCTACCTGATCGAGGCCAGGGGAGGGGAGGATCCCATCAGGTGGATCGTGGGGATATTAGTGGGCCTGGCGTCGGGGGTCTATTATCCTCTTAGCATCCTGCCCCAGTGGATGCAGTGGTTGGGTTGCCTGATCCCGCAGACATATGCGCTCGATGCAGCGAGGAGGTCGATGATCGGTGAAGCGATCAGGGCCAAGACGCTCCCCATTCATGGCCTGTTTTCCGCCAGCCCCATGATGGTCGACATGGCCGCGCTCATCGCGTTCTCCCTCGTCACAGTTCCGCTTGGCTGGTGGATGTACAATCAGGGCGTGAGGAGGGCGAAGATGGATGGTCGCCTGTCGAGGTGGGTTTGAGGGATGGGATATGCCATCGAGGTGCTCGATCTGACGAAGAAGTTCAGGAAGGTCAAGAGGATTCCGACCGATGCCGGCTTTGGGGAGGCCCACTGGATCATGGCCCTTGGGCTGAAACTGAAGTTCCTGAAGGCGGAGGAGATGGTCGCGGTCGATCATGTGAATCTCAAAGTTAAGGAGGGCGAGCTCTTCGGTCTCCTAGGGCCGAATGGCGCTGGCAAGACCACTTTGATCAAGTGCCTTTCGACGCTCCTCATCCCGGACGGAGGATCCGCTCTGATCAATGGATACGATGTCCTGAGGGAATCTGATCGAGTGAAGAGGTGCATCAACCTGGTTGGGAGCGGCAATTGGATCGGATTCGATTGGGCCCTTACAGTAAGGGAGAACCTCGAGTTCTTTGCAAACATGTACGGCCTGAGGTCGGGTGTTGCGAAGGAGAGGATAGATGAGGCGCTCAAGATCGTTGGCCTGAAGGAGAAAGAAAAGGAGACGCCGAGCAAGATATCGTCTGGCATGAGGCAGAAGATGATCATAGCGAAAGGCTTCATCATTAGAACTCCCATCTTCTTCATGGACGAACCGACGATAGGGCTAGATCCAGTCTCCGCTAAGGACATACGGACTTACATCAAGGAGAAGCTAAGCGAAGAGCTCGGCGAGACCATTGTGTTGACCACTCACTACATGCAGGAGGCTGAGCAACTCTGCGACAGGATCGCGATCATGGATAGAGGTAAGATCGTGGCATGCGGTACAACTCGGGAACTCAAGGACATGATTGTGAGGCAGGAAGTCATCGAGATAGAGGCTATCAATATTGGCACAAAACTCACAAACGAGATACGGAGGATCGACCTAGTTGATAACGTCGCCAATCATATAGACGATGAGGCAACGCTGACGGGGACGATCAGGATTCACACGAAGGATGCGGAATTAGTTCTGCCAGCAATTCTAAACAGCATTGAGCGGAATGATGGTAAGGTACTACACGTGGCCGCATCCCAGCCAACTCTGGAGGATGTTTTCATGAAGCTTACAGGCAAGGGGTTGATGGAATGAGTGCGCAAAGGGAGTTGGCCTCACCCACAGGAAAATACGAAGTGAAGAAGGCCGACTGGAAGACCATGCTCTGGGCGGTATGGGCGAATTTCAAGAGCGCTGTGTTAGGTTGGACATTCTTCTTGGCGAGCTTCGTGATGAACATAACAGGAATGGTCGTCAACATCTGCATATTCTATTTTCTAGCCACATTCACAGGTTCCGCTATGGCGCCATATCTAGCGAAGTATGGTGGCAATTTCGCCGCCTACATAGTATTGGGCATCGCGTTCAACTCTTACCTCGGAGCGAGCCTCAACTCCTTCTATAACTCGTATTGTAATGGATACTGGGGTTGCTCCTTCGAGCTATATGCAACATCCCCGGTGGGCATCAAGGCGTACATGGCCGGCGTAATCCTCTTCGATTACTTCGTTGCTACGATAAGCGTTTTCCTCTACATCCTCTTCGGGGTTGCCGTTTTCAACATCAGCTTTGGTAGCGGAGCCAACTTCGGAGTTGCAGCGCTGGCCATGATCGCGGGGATGGTGGCGGTAGGTGGAATCGGACTCGTGGCAGCGAGCACCTTCACATTGCTGAATGCGAAGCAGTGGAGCAATCCCGTCACCTGGTTCGTCAACTTCCTCACCGGCCTGGTGAGCGGGGTTTATTTTCCACTGGAAGTGCTACCGGAGTGGGGACGGGCAATAGGTTACCTGCTTCCCCAGACATACGCCTACGATGCCGCAAGGATGGCTTTACTCTCGGGGGCAACAATAACAAATCCCTTAATTATCAGCGACTTATCCGAGTTATTCATATCCGCGCTGATCACAGTTCCGATCGGCGTCTTCCTCTTCAGGAGGAGTCTCAGGAAAGCTGAGAAAGACGGGACCCTCTCGAGGTGGTCCTAATTACCTGAACCAATCACAATCTCGAAGGTTCCATTTGTACCTCAAGACGATGATCATAATATTCTAGGGCTTATGACCGTAGAGGCGGCTTAATTGGCAGATCCCCGTACTTGTAAAGGGACTCGGTTACGGTGCCCATCCCCTTCCTGAAGTGGTGGGGATTTATGTCCTCAGTGATGCCTATGATGAATCCCCTTCCCGGCGCGATCTCCTCCAAAAGTCCAATTGTGAACTCCCTTATCTCCTCCGCGCTCCTGAGGAAGACCTCCTCCGGGAAATTCATCCAGACGACCTTGTCCTTCCACGCCTCCTTCGCCTCCCTGGGGGGCAGGTCGCCCATCGGCGGGGGCGTGAACGCCTCTATGGCATCGAGCCTCGTCCTGGCTATCAGGTCCTTGAGAACCCTGAGCCTCCCGTCCAGATGTGAGATCGCTATCTTGCCCCTGTCCTTGAGGATGCCCGCATACTTGTTGTAATAAGGCAGGAGGTATTTTTCGAACAGCGCCGGGGAGATGAACACGCCGTCGACGTTGTCCCCCAGCCTGACTATCTCCGCGGGCGAATCGGCCACGATCCTCAGGGCCTCTATGAATTTGCGATCCAACGCCTCGACGAGTTCCTCTATGGCATCGAGGTTTCTCCTCAGCATTATGGCGAAGGTCCTGAATCCCATGTAGCGCAAGATCACATTCATGAGGGGCGTGTAGTCGGTACCAACCGTCACGATCCCGTCACCCTCGAGCTCCTCCTTGAGCTGCTTGTAGTCATCATAGTACGGCTCGTAGACCGTGTCCTCTATCATGAACTTCACGACCTTGATGTCGTCGACGTCTTTCACCAGGTGCTCGACAGTTGCGGAGCCGCCGGGGAACTGGAACTGCAGCCCCGTCCTGATCTTGTTCGATACGTCCCCGATGGGGGTGTGAAAAGTCGTGTAGATATGGTCGCCCTCGCTCCTGCTCTCGGCCCTCACATTTGGCGTCGAGGCCTTATACACGCCGCAGCGTTCATCGAGCCCAAGCCCCATCTCCCTAAGCCTGCGCTCAAAGTCCCCCCTCGGGAGGTGGTTTGAGTAGATGAGCCACGGGATCTTGTCCGGCAGTTCACCGGACAGGACGGCCCTGACCCTTTCCCCAACTTCCATGGACATCATATTCGGTGAACCGAATATAATCGTTCTTCGATCCCTGGGGCGTGCATATATTTTGCAATAAGGCGTGCCGGCCATAACCCCTCTTTTGTTTTAAGTGGGATTCGACTATGCGGCCTACCCTTTCCCTTCCGCGGACGTGGTCATCGGGAAATGTTTGGCCTTGCTCATCGAGGGTCGGCCGTTTCATCTCTGACCCCAACATAGTCATCGGCCCTTCGGCCGAATCATTCACATCCGTTGAGACGAGTATCGTTTCTGTTCCGTTGCCAAGGGTCTCCCCTTAAGCCTCACGGCATCTCGACATCCGCACAGAGGAGGGAGTTTCCTCAGGCCTCATCGGCCCGTGACCCACTCACCGGCTCGCCTCATTATCCGCCCGCATCTCTCGATTAAAGGCTTTGTGCCCCGATCCGTCGGTCCGTCCGCGCTGGAAGCTCGCTTAAATGTCGAAGAGGACCCTTACTTCGGCGATCCCCCTGCCGCACTTTATCTTCATGCCGTGATAGGTTACGGCCTTTATGGCCACTTCCGTGGGGTGGATCGCGGGATCGAACCTTTCCCCCTCAGCGTTGGCCCTTAGCACGTAACTCCCGTCATGCCTGTCTATCTTGACGCCGTGTTTTGAGAATATCATGCCGTCCACCTCGAACATGACCAGGAGGCGCTCCAGCCACCTGTAAAGGAGGGCCTTGAGATCGTCGGCGACCACCTCGACCGCGACGCTCTCCGACGGCCGGACCTTCGTCGGATCCGTCAGGATGTCGCTCATCGCGAGAGCAGCGGCAGCGAAGGCTTCCCCCAGGTTTCTGCCACTGGCTGAAACGTATGCGTCCGAGGTGTGTTCCAGGAATCGGTATGAGCCTCTGGACACCTTGACCCGTCCCAGGCATGTCCCCGAACCTATATGGCGGTTGCCTCTCGCCGTAACCGCAAGTCCGTAGATATCGAGCTAAAACGATAAAGCCGTGGCCGCGCTCACAAGGGCGCGAGGGTGCTATCTGTTGGCAAATGGCTTTGCGGGTAGAGACCTCATCTCGATCAAGGATCTCAACAAGCATGACATAGGGGCGGTATTGGGACTCGCCGAGACGATGTCGAAGCGGAATCGCCTCGACATAGCCTACGACAAGCTTGCGACCCTGTTCTTCTTCGAGCCGAGCACGAGGACCCGGTTGAGTTTCGAGGCGGCCATGTACAGGCTGGGGGGCCACTGCCTGAGCGTCTACGACGTGAGGAGCACGTCGCTGGAGAAGGGGGAGTCGCTCTCGGACACGTTCAAGATCCTCGACTCGTATGGCGACGTATTGCTGATCCGCCACTCCGACCCGAACGTAGTGAGGCTTGCGGCCGAAGTCGCCAAGAACCCCGTCATAAATGCGGGCGCGGGATGGGACGAGCATCCGACGCAGGCCCTCATCGACGCCTACATCATCAGGAAGAGCCTGGGTTACCTAGACGGCCTTACGTACTGCATACTGGGGGACCTGAAGTACAGCAGGGCCGCGCGTTCACTCCTCCTGCTCCTGGATAAATTCAACACCAAGGTGTATATGGTCTCGCCTCCCGCACTTGAGATGGACGCCTCCCTCATAGCCGGAATCGAAAGGGCCCCGATCAAGAAGGGCGCCCTCTCCGACGTCATCGGCGAGATCGACGTGCTCTACGTGACGAGGGTGCAGAAGGAGCGCTTTCCGAGCGAGGGGGATTACGAGAGGTTGAAGGGCTCCTACAGGGTCACGCTGGATTCCCTGAGGGGGTGCAAGTCGAACATGATCGTCATACACCCGCTCCCGAGGGTCGACGAACTTGGTACGGACATAGACCCCACCCCCCACGCAAGGTACTTCCAGCAGGCCGGACTCGGCATAAGCCTCAGGATGGCGCTCCTGGCCCTCACGCTCGGAGTCGATGAGAGGATGAGCGTCCCCGAGCTGATCTAGGGCCTACCTGCCGCGCCACTTGGCATTGCCTACGTACTTGCCGGCGATCGCCACGAGCTTCTCCATCTCGCCGTCGCCCTGCGATCGCAGTTTCCTCAGGCTCCTCCTCCAGGCGTTCTCGGGCCGGAACTTCTGCAGGACGTATGTCCTCGCCCCCCGGATCCACTTGGAGATCTCCTCGATGTCCCGCTCTGAATGCAAGCTCGGGACGACGGTGGTCCTGAATTCATAGTCTATCCCGGAGCCCATGAGGTAGTCCACGCTCTCCCTCACCGAATCCAGTATCCGCTCCGCCCTCACCCCAGCCGCGCGGCCATAGGCGCGACCGTCGGGCGGCGCCTTGATGTCCATGGCCACGTAGTCGACGAGGCCATCCGAGACAAGTTCGCTCAGAACGCCCGGCCTGCTGCCGTTCGTGTCGAGCTTCACCTTAAGGCCGATCGAGTGGACGATCTTACAGAAATCACCCAGCCTCCTGGAGATCGTGGGCTCCCCTCCGGTTATGCAGACCCCGTCCAGGAAATCCCTGTTCCTCCCAATGAAGTCCGTTATGGCGGACTCGGGCACGTCCGGATATTTCCCTGGATGGAGGATGAGATCGTGGTTGAAGCAGAAGGGGCAGCGGAAGTTGCATGTCGGCACGAATACGGTCGACACTATCTTCCCATCCCAGTCGACGAAACTCGTGTCGATGAAGCCCTTGATGAGCATCGAGTCACCATCCTGAGGTGTAGAATAAACGTTCACTTAACACCCAGTTGCCTCATGACCGTTACCGCATCCGGGAGGTCGCCCCTCCATGAGGCGGTCTCGTTCCCGTCCTCGTCGACAATGATGGCCGTTGGCGTCGAGGCCACTTGGTAAAACGCGGCCTCGGCCATGCCGTCGACGGATTCAACGTCGTAGTATTCCACAGCGAATCCATCGCCCTCGAGCTTCGCGCAGATGGCCTTGGCGGGGCCGCACTTCCTGCAGTCCCCCCTCCAGAACAGCTTCAGTTTAGTCAATGCCGCCCACCGACCGTCTCATCCGAAATACGGCTTGTCGCGGGCCCTTCTGTCCCTCAGCTCGGCCACCTTGCCCCTGTTCCATCCTTCCACCTTCGAGAAGAAACCCGTCACCCTCGTCATCCTCTCGACGTTAGTGGAGCCACATTGTGGACACCTGTCCTTCAGGCCCCTGACCGTAGGTCCTTCAGTCATTACTGCTTCGTCACCTCCATCTGGTTCCTCCTTCCGCAATCCAAGCAGCACGTGAACTCGGGGCTGAACGCGATCTGGTCGCTCATCGTGTTCTTGAACGTCTTCACGACGAAGTTCGAGATCGATGTCGGATCTGGCCTCGCCTCGCCGATCCAGATGTGCGAGAGGCAGCCCGCCTCGATCAGCGGGTGAAAGAGCCCCTCTTTCTTCACCCTCTCGATGGGGCTCATGTCGACGCCCACGTTCAGGTACGTGGAGTTCGTGTAGTAGACCTCGCCGCTGTCGACCCCTCCCTTCACGACCTCCTTGGCCTTGCCGTTGTAGTGCTTCAGGTCAAGGGTCGCGAGCCTGTAGGCCGTCGACTCGGCCGGCGTCTGCTCCAATACAAACCTCGTCCCATATTGCCGACTGAGCGCCTCGGCCTCCTTCTTCATGAAGGCGATGACCTTCAGGCCGAACTTCAGCGCCTCATCGGACTCGTGCATCTCCTGACCGAGGTGGTACTGCACGAGCTCGTTCAGTCCCAGCATCCCGAAGAGGAACGTCGCCCTGTGCATACGGAAATACGATTCGTCATCGAGCGCCATCGCAAGGAGGCCGAGGGGCCCCGAGCCCTTCAGGCCAAGGAGCTTCTCCACGAACCCCCTCTTGAGCTGGTGGGCCTTGGCCATCAGCGCCATGCGCTCAGATATCGACTCGAAGAGCCTCGCATCGTTCCCCTCCGCCTCGTACGCGATCCTCGGGAGGTTGAGCGTGACATTCTGTACGGCCGAGTACCTCATCTTCCAGGGCGTCTTGGCATCGTCGAGGTCCGACTTCTCGAGCTTGAACGATAATCTACAGCACTCGCTTATCTTCGCGGTGCCCCCTCTGTCGAAGACATAGTAGGGGTTCCCCTTCTCTGAGGATGTCATCGCCACCAGGCGCAGGAAGTCCTCACAGCCCTCGCTGCCGAAGAAGTCCTCGGTGATGTGGACATTCGGCTTCGGGAAGAAGAACGGCCTCCCGAATGCGTCCCCCTCGATGTAGACCTTAAAGAGCGCATTCACGAATCTCCTCGACTCCTCGACATAATCCCCGTATGTATTGCCCGTGAACTTACCAGCCGACCCGATGGCGGGGACGTCCTGGAAGTGCTTCGGTATCTCCCAGTAGAGGTTCAGGTCGCTGAAGATCGACTGCCCGCCCCTCGCGACGGCCTGCTGGGCGAACTCGAAGATGAGCATCTGCGCCAGCTGTTCCATCTGCACGTCATCGATGCCGACGAGGAATGGGGCGAAGAAGAGGTTGACGGCATCCCAGCCAATTGCGCCCGAGAAGACTCCCTGAAGTGCCGCCGAGAATTTTATCATCTGCCCTATTAGGACCTCAGGATGTTTGGGGGGCTTTGCGATCGAGATCGCGTTCGGCAGATTGAGGCCGAACCTCTTGATGTACTCGAGCGAATTGCCTGAACAATACGGGCGGTCGATCATCCCGAGGTTGTGGAGGTGGAAGTCGCCCTTCTCGTGGGCGGCTGCGATGTCGGGGGTGAAGACCCTGAGGAGCGCGTACTGCTTCTTTATCGCCTCGGCGAGGACGAGGTTCGTCGACTCGGGCCCGTGTGGGACGTTCGCATTCTCCTTGTTCTTGTAGACCATCATCTGCTCGACGTCGTAGATCGGAAGGCCGAGGCGCGTGTGCTGCTTCCTCTCCTCCTCGAGGCCGTGTTCGATCAGCTTCTCGTTGACGACCTCCCTGATCAGCGGGGCCGTTATGAATTCGATCTTGGAGTCGACGATGGTCCTCTCGACATCCCGGCTGATGTGCTCGGCCATCTCGGCCGGTATCATCGTCTCCCTCAATAGGGCCTCGACGATCGCCTTTCGCTCCCACTTCACTATGTCCCCCCTAGAGACCTTAACGAAGAGGGCGATATCGGTCACGTCCTTTCGAGGAGCCTGCATCGTCCGCGGCGGTCTGCTCGTGGACTTGGGGCGCGCTGTCTTTCCACGTGTGTTCAAGTGAAAGCCTGACTTCCTTTTTTGGGCTGGGCTTCCGGCACTTTGATCTACAGCATTTTATACTTTGCGCCACTGAATCTTGTATTTTCTTGCCATGTAAATGTGTCATTAGAGCTTAGAAAGGCATTTTTCTAGGCCTAAATCGGCATTATTTTCAGGGTAGATAAAATGCGTAAGTAGTCGCATTGCCATATATATATTAAACAAAAATGTAGTTCTAAACGCCGCCCTTTATCGCAAAGTATACAAAATTATGATTAGCTCTTTATCTTTTTTCGCTTCAACTTTTTCATCGATCCATTGGAGAGGCTAGTTGTAACTACTACGGCCCTATTTCTGATTTCCAAATCCATATATGAGATGGCGCAGCAACTAAGTCCAATCTAAAACCACCTTATAACTCCAGTTATCATCAGGTGCCTCTTCACCTTCCCACTCCGTCAGAGTTGAAACACCTACATCCAAGTAATGTAGGATTTTCATTTACCATAATAGTAAATGAATGGGTAAGGAATGGCACTAGATAAGAGCCCGCATGAAATCAAGCACAATATCCTGCGACGACTGGGGCAAGTGGCATCATTTTACATTTCGGTCGCCTGATCCTCTCTCTGGCCATATGCATGGTTGTATATGGGCATCTACTTCTTAGTCACGCTAATCGGCTCACTCATCCTGCCGCTGGAAGAAATAGCCAAACGGGGCAGCAAAAAAGGGAATGTTGAGGAATGGGACATGGTGCTGAGCGGGCTCATCATCTCGGTCAGCCTCAGCATGTATCTGGCCGCCGGTCTTGATTTCCGGCGGCGCCGGTCCCCGGCATTTGCAATGGGATTGTATCTCGCATCGATATTCGTATTCATTTCGGGCTGCGCATTTGTAATATGGGCAATGAGGGCCAACCGCTTTTTTCTCAACTGCCGTGCTTATTCAGTATGAGCGTGAACACATGGTATGCAGCAGTGGCCCGTGTAGGTACGTTCGTCATCCCGGATATCTTGGAATGATCATATATAATTTGGTCTCCCCGATCTCCCTGGGCTCACTATGGTCCACGATCCCCGCAATGATGATCGTGAGCTTAATTGTTATCAGAATTAGGCTTGAGAAAACTCTTCTCCAAAAACTTCTCGGTTATGGACAATATGCAGCTCGCATCAGATATCAACTTCTACCGTGGCTATGGTAACGGCCAATTAACGTGAAAGGTTACCCTCATCGTGCATTATGTCCTCATAATTCTATTCAGGGCTTCGATCTGCAGTAGGAGCGGCAACTGACCTCTCAGGAATTCGCCCTTATGTGAATCCCAGTCAACGAGCATCCTCATCATCTTAATCTCAAGCTGATGACCTTCAGTATTTTCGAGATATAGTACGAGATCCTTCCTCGTCATGGGCAGCTTGCTGGTCTAAGCATAGGCCAACTACGAGAGGTAGAATGATGCGCGTTTCAGCGACGGGTAGAAGACGCTGCCGAGTTTCTCGACTGCATGTGGTAGGAGTATGTAGTGCCTAATCGCATCGAGCTGTTCCCTGCAACAGAACGCAACGTAGTCCAGCACGTCCTCCTTCGAGGGCTATTCATATCCGAAATCACCGTTGATCTTCCTCGATCGCGTGAACTCCAGGAACTCGGCCTTGGGCATCGTCCTGACGTCATCTACATCCAACACGCAGATCGAAAGACCGGAGAGGTTCGAGAACGCCTCCCTCATCGCGAACATCCTCTCCCCGCTCAATTCGGAGACGATGACGATGAAATCATAATCGCTCTCCCCCCTCTCATCTCCCCAGCTTCGACATCTCGTGAAGAAGAGGCAGATGAGGCCCTCGCCCAGAGCTCGGACGACGCGACGCCTTAATTCCTCGAGGTTGGACATACTGCCACTGAATAAAAACTCCCTCCAGCTCAGAAAGGATATAAGAGGACACCAGTATTAGTACATTGAACGACTCATTGATCACTAAAATGCGATGAAGGTCTGGCTTGATCCCGAGTTGTCTCCGATATCATCCGTTCATCTTAATCGACTGGGTCGACTCCCGCTCCAGCTTGGGCACGAAGAAGCGCGTCGTCGAGCCGCAATTCCTGCACCTCGTCACCTCGCCCCCCATTATCGTCCCGCAGTACAGGCACATGGACTTGTTGATGGAATAGGTCAACGACTGGATGCCGTAATCCCTCATCGCCGACTCCGTGAAACGGAGGGCGTGGTCGACGTCGTTCGCCCCCAACATGTCCGGGGTCACGACGAGCGTGTGACCGCCGCTGAGCCTCCTCTGGAAATCGGCCTCGATGCGCAGCCTTGATTCGACCGGCAAGGAAGGCCCCGTCACCTGCAGGATCCTGTACGACTTTTCCCTTTGGCCAGGCCCCTCGCCCCAACCAAACCTCTCGGCGTCGACCTCCGCCATCCTCTTGGCCGCAAATGCGTGCCTCCCAGCGGACGGCGCAAGCCTCATGCTCAGCCTCTCGGTCCTGTGCGTCAACTGCACTGGAACGTGCTCCAGCATCTTCCTCATTATCGTCAAACATCCGTCGGCAGAGGCGCCTTCTCCCAAGAATCCCATCCCGGCCTCCTCCATTCCGACGAGCTCGACGAGGTAGGTGCCCCTGCCGTGGCTGAAGTACGATTCGGCCGGCGTGTGGTGGGAGAGCATCGGCAGTAGTCCCTTCGCCATGTTGCTTGCGACCCACTCCCTCTTCACCTCGAGGGCCTTCACCGCCAGCCTCAATGTCTTGTCCAATGTCTCGAAGAGCCTCCGCTCGTTTCCCGTAGTCAAATGCGCGATCCTCGGCAGGTTAACCGCGACGCTGCCAACGATCCCACTCCTGGATACTTCGGCGGCATAGTCGCCGCCATTATTCGAGGTGATCCTCCCGCAGTTCCACGTGTAGATCGCGCCGCTCTCGTTGTCGAAGTTCCTCGTGAAGATGACGTCCCCCTGTTCGAGTGCGAGTTTGTGGGCGAGCGCGAGGACGCCATCCTCCTCGGCCAAGGCGTCCGGGCTATCGACCCTGACCATCAGCCTGAGGTTGCTCACCAGGGAGTTGTTCGAAAACGAGAGGAGGTGGGAAATGAGCGTCTCGGCTATCGACCGCGCTTTTTCTGAAAATTCCTTCAGTTCAGCCAGAGGGGGGTTTTCCCCGAGATCCAGCGTCATCCCAACCGGTTCCCCCCGCGACACGAGGTCGAAGAGGAACTCCCTGAGAGAGTTCTCCAGGACGCCCTTATCGCCTTCGCCGGCCCATTTGGCCACCACGAAGTTGAAACTGTCGAGCGTCTGACCGCAGCTCACCTCGGCGGTCGCCTTCTCGAGTCCGAGGCTCAATAGGCGGAGGGCGTCACTTATTCCCCCGGAGAACTCGAGGGCGATCGGAGCTACGCCCCACCCGGAAGGGACCTTCTTGCCCTTGAAGAGGAGGTCTGGGTCGTGCACGACGTCCTCGGGCCCAAGACACCAATCCGGCGCGTGGTTCAGGTGGATCATGCCGGAGAGGTGGGCGTCAGCCACTTCCCTCGGAAGGGCGTTGAGGAGGAGGTACTGCAACAGCGTGGCATCGCCCGCCTGCCTCTTTACATTCTCGCACACCTCCCCGGACTTCTCGAAGAAGGACGTGACGTCATATACGGGGAGCCCGAGCCTAGTGAGCTTGTGCCGATAATCCTCGAGCCCCTTCTCTATCAGGACGGCGTTCACGAACTCCCTTATCAAGGGGGCCGTGAGGTACCTCACGGGCACTGAGAGCAGCCGCTCCTCGACCTCGGTGGCGATCTGAGCGGCGAGATCGGCCCTGAGCGCCGCCTCCTTGATCAGGAAGTTCTCGATCTTGGTCCTGTCGAAGGGCTCCATCATCATGTTGGACCTCCTCACCTCAAGCCTCCTCGTCTTCTTCGTCAGGAAATCCCCTATGTTCCGGTAGTAGTCGAGGACCCTCGATCCGAGGTCGGTCAACCTGTACTTCTTCGTATTCGAGTCGATGTCCACCAGCCCGCTCTGCAACAGCTTCCTGAGGTGGTAGGCAAACCTCCCCGCATCCTTGAACTGATCGAGGCCGATCTGCCTCATCAACTCATTGTACTTCGCGCTGTCGGCCTCCAGGGTCTTGAGCATGTGAAGCCGAACTGGGGAAGCGACGGCCTCGAAGACGGTCTCAGCTTCGTCGAAATTATCCTCGGACATCCCGCGCGCCACTCTCGCCATCAACTCCTCTCGAGCAAGTGGTTTTTATCTGTGTTCCATGCGCGATTGCACGTTCTTGAGGCTCAACTCCTCGGTTCTGGTGACCACGGCCTCATTCCAAACGGTAAGAGGAACGCTTGGATCCCGAGTATCGCACTCATCGATCATTCTGAAGGCAGGCGTCCGTTAAGCCATTCAGGCTATAAGTGAATCGTTTGCGATCGTAAAAGCTTTCGTAGATCGATGTCAAAAATACTTTCATAATCAACTGCTCTTGCCAGAAGTCGCTGGCCGCATAGGCCGCCGCCCTCACGCCCTGAAGTTCGCTAGGAAGTTCGCGACCCCTTTCTCGCAGTACCTGTACGCGATGTACGTCAGGGGCGATCCGACCGCCGCCGTTATCGGGAGCATCGTCAGGATGCTGAACCTCTGTGGCGACAAGAGATGAAGTGCCAAAGGCGCGAAGATGGCGAGCGTCATCGCGCCGCCGATGAAGAGCCCCATGATGAATCCCCCAAGCGTGACGTACCTGCTCCTCGACCCCAACGTGAAATCCGGATGCCTCGCGCCGATGCCGAGCCCCAAGTAACCTCCGGCCAATATCACGAACGCGCACGCGACCATCACCGCGACGATGTCCTCGATCCCAATCGGCGTCACTATCTCCGATACCGCCACGATCCCCACGGACGAGATGCCGGAGATGATCCAAGTCAGGAGGAGCTTGCCCTTTATGAACTCGGCGGCGGGGATCGGCAACATGTAGACGTTCACCACCGCCTTTCCCTCCTGGCCAACCGCTATCGTGGAGAGCATGAGCGTGACGGCGAACGGCACGAATGCCATGAGGAAGAACCCCGGCGACCCCCTCGATGATTCGGACGAAAACACCGTTGGCAAGATGAACGGTATGACCATCATTATCGGCACTGCTATGAACCTCGCCATGTCCTTGCGCCTCACGAGCGACCTCAACTCCTTGAGGGCGATGGCCACCTCGAGGGGGTTGAGGCCGAACTTCGAACGCGTTGTGGCCGCTGGCACGTAGTCGGCCGAGGACCTGATCGTTATGTTCATCGGTGTCGGGGACCAGTACATCGCCCTGAGCCTCGATGCGAGGTCGAACATGACGGACGCGAATGCGGCCGAGAGCGCCGAGAACAGGGCCGCCGGCATGAGCCCGAACCGGATCTGGTCGACCATCGCCACCGAGGGCCATACCATCGGCACGAACCAGGCATAGTCCGCGCTGCTCGCGATCGCGTCGAGGGCGTAGTGCAGGATGTATGGGTTGAATGCCAGCTGTATCGTGACGAAGATGAACGTGAGGAGCGCGAGCCTTGAGATGACGCCAAACCTGCCACGCCTCCTGTAGACCGTCGACGAGACCCTGTTCATGCCCGACCTCAGTATTTCGACTATGAGCGCCCCCTGTAGGAACGCCAGGATCGAGAGTGCGACCGAGAGCGGCCACGCGTAGATTAGATCGAATTTCAGGGCGAGTGGCAGCGTGACGCCAACGCTCACGGCGAGGAGCGGTGAGTATGCGGTGCAGATCGACGCTGCCGACGCCATCACGTACTCCCTCGGGGAGATGGGGAGCCAGTTCACGGCCTCGCTCGACGAAAGGCCCGCGCTCTGCCCGAGCTCGAACATTATGCCCGCGAGGATCACCGCCGATGTCAGCAAGATCGGAAGCCCGACGAAGACCTGCTGGACCATTGGGGCCAGGATGTAGGTGAACGCGTCCGGTATCGACTGGAGCAGGAAGATCGGCGCCGCAAGGGCCAGTAGGTCCGCGTAGAGGATGATCGTGGGCTGAGCCCACATGTCGACATTGCCGGTTCGGCCGGCCCTGAGGTACGACTTGAAGAGGACCGACGAAAGGCTGACGACGATGCTCGGCTTCACAGCCTGAGGGCCTCCACGATCTTCTCCGTGTCCTCGCTGCCAGTCAGCTTGAGGAAGATCTCCTCAAGGCTCGAACCGGGCAGTCCGGCGAGGGACCTGAGCTCCTGCACGGAACCCTCGGCAAGGACCGAGCCTTCATTCATGATCATCACCCTGTTACACATCGCCTCCGCTATCTCCAGCACGTGAGTGCTGAACAGGATTGCGACGCCCTCCCTCGCAAGCCGATGCAGGAGCTCCTTCACTATCCTCGCGGATCTCGGATCGAGCCCGTTCAACGACTCGTCGAGTATGAGGGCCTTGGGCCTGTGCAGGAGGGCAGCGGTGATGGCGACCTTCTGCTTCATGCCCTGGGAGAATCCGCTCATGACCTCGTTCACGTGCTCCTCCATCTGCAGGGCCTGGAGGAGTTCCTCGACCCTCCGCTTCCTGTCCTCGGGCCTGATGCCGTAGGCAACGCCCACGAAGTCCAAGTACTCGGCTGCCGTGAGGTATTCGTAGAGGTAGGGGGTCTCGGGGACGTGGCCGATCATCCTCCTCGCGTCGACGGGCCTCTTCAGCACGTCAACGTCGTTGACGCTGACCTTGCCGGAGTCGGGCCTCAGGATGCCCATTATGATCTTCATGGTCGTGCTCTTCCCCGAACCGTTTGGGCCAAGGAGGCCCATGATCTCGCCGGAGCTCACCGTAAGGTTGAGGTCGATGACGGCCCTCACCATCCCAAAGGACTTGCTTACCGACTCGGCCCTTATGGCATCCAAAAGCGGCTTCGACTATACGCGTCATATGAAAACGGAGATTTAAGCATCGTCGTTCGGCTTTGTTGAGCTTTGGGCCTTCATTAGCCGTTGCAAGGGGAATTGGCCATCCTGCAAGCAACGATGAGCTCTCGATGGCCAATGCATTGTGCTTAGAGGGCCGTCTTACACACAAGCGACCTCATCCCCCACGTTTGAAGGGGGTCTCGACGCTTCGTAATGTCGCATACCTCCTCACTAATCCTACTGTTAATCCGGACCTCGAACTCACCCTAGGTTGCAGGGAACTCATTCTAGGTTATAGTGCGAGTAAGGCATCGCTTTTCCTGACCTGTTGGGTTGTCGGATCGACTTCGAGCCCCAAGCTCTCCAAGCCATGCAAGCCGAAGACATTACCATCCCCATCGCTGGCAAAGACCGCCGTTGTTGGCGCCTCTTCGCCGTCGTACTCCACGAGAGCGTGTCCGACCTCCCTTTCCACTATGTCGCCCTTTATCGTCCTGAATCTCACCCTCCTTGTCGGTTTGATGCCCAACCCTTCCAGGGTTCGTCTTGAAATCCAGGAGTACGTTGCACCAGTGTCTACGATCAGCCGAACCTCCTCGCGTCTCGTTCCATCTATCGCCCGGTTTTTTATGCGGACGTAGGTTTCGCCCAAGGGTCACTCATATAATGATCATGAGGACCTCGTTTATAAACCGTTTGTAATTTAGTCGCCAATGCTCTTAAGGCTGTTCTGGGCCGTTGGATATCCCTTTGTCAAAGCTCCGAGGCATTCAACCGGCTAAAATGGGCCCTCACGAGGCATCAGGCTTTAAATCACACTACACTATCGAATATGGGCATAATATATGTAACCGATGCTAGTATAGATGCCTCCATGGATAAGATTACTCGTCTTCCCTACCTACTAACTTAAAGACTGTTACGTGGCCTAAGATCTCAAGTGGTTTCTCATCACTAAATATTGGCTTCACACCTATTAGAATGGTGTTCCTTAACCATTTCGCTCAAGTTTATCATGGTCTATATTAAAAGCTTTAAAGAACCGCTTAAGAGTTCCGACACTTACGGTATTGTGATCCTTTTTGATCAAGGGTAAATACTCTCAAAATCTCTATCAGTCATAAATTTTTTCATGTATGGCGTCCCATAATGCGCCATCTCGTGTTCCACGATATTGCTAATGAAGCTTGAATCGATTGTGATGCGAATTAGCTTGGTTTCATTATACCACTGGTAGTATGTCTTGCCCATGGCCTCTTCTGGAGGCTCTGAAGAACCCTGAGAAACGGGATGTCTGGCAGAGTACCTATGTTGTCCCAAACCTTAACATCTTCGCTTTAGCTCGACCCCGCCATTACCGTGAACCACGATGTAGGTCATCAAGTCCTCCCTTTTCGTCCCTAGAGTCTTGTGCTCGTTATCGAGGGCCCAGCATCCGGCGGAAGCTACCCTCTTCTCCTCGTCGATGAAGGGCCTGTGCAGGTGCCCAACTATCAACCACCTGGCATGAGCCCTCCTCCTCGTATCCTCCATCTGCCCGACGATCGCCTTCAGGGGTGAGGAGATATCCCCTATGACTTCGTGTCCGTGTTCAGCTATAACGAAACTGCCGTTGGCCAGCTTCATAACGAGCTGTTCTTTAGCGCTCCTGTAAAATCGATAAAGGTCGAGATATGTTTGAGCGGAGAGAGGATCGTCCTCTTTTAACCAGAGAGTCGGTTTTACCCTTTGTGCCAGTGCTAGCTTGTCCATTACCGAAGGGAAGTCGTCCTGGTCGCTGTCGCTGCAGCCCTTGACGACGAAGACTAGAGAGCCTAGCTCTCGCAACGCAGTGAAGAAGGCCCTCGTCCTATGAAGATCGGGCCTGCCCTTCAGGTCGAGCACATCGCCCAGAAATACGATGTGGGTGGGCTTCTCTTCCCTCAGGAAGGCCAGGAAGTTGTCAAGCAGCTCCCTGTCCGTCCAGATGTGGATGTCCGATACTAATAGAGCCTTCTCGTCAGCCTTTAGAAGCAGGTCGCTGGCCAACAGCTGGATGGGAGTGGTAGATGGATTGTCTACGTTATTGATGAGGTAGCTGAGGTTGTGCCTGGCCCTAGCACCCAAGTCGTGCATCAGATCCTTGGGCTTGACCTCAGAGCAGGTCGCGCATTTGCATGCCACATACTTGCCAGTAGTATCGACACGGCGCCTGTCAGAGTAGATTAACCCCCTCTCGGTGTCGAGGAACCAGCTCAGTCCAGCGACCGATAGCCTCGGTTCCTTTGGGAAGTCGCTCTTCATGAAGGAGAGCCACTTCGGACTCAGAGCGCCCACGATGAGGACCGACTTGGCCGACTCCGCAAAGTGATTGAAGAAAGAGTAGACGACCTGCCTGACGGTGCTGTCATCTTTGAATGAGACCATATATTCGGAGGCATGGAGGGCCATCGAATCGATGCCGATCCTAGCCAGGATCTCGACGCTGAATTTAATTTGGCTCTCAACATTCCCCTTCGCAAGCCCGTAGACTGGCATTCCCCATTCTGCCGGCTCGTGCGTCAGCCTCAGCCCCATAAGGAGGTTAACCCAGGAGTCGTAGAGGGGGATGTCGACGTAGACGGGCGAGTCCCAAGCTATGGCCGCATCGAACTTTAGCCTATCTACTAGATCCAAGAAGAAGTAGAAGACCGCCTCTTGGGTGATGAGGTCGTCGGGCATAATCGAGGAGATGAGCACCTTGCCATCGAAGTTCAGATAAGTGTGTATGTCGCCCGCTTTCTCGACCTCATTACGGATCTTCTCATCGTATAGGTCCTAGAACATGACAATGAGTGCATCGATGGGTAATAGGCCAAAGTTGTAACATGCGGGGTTCTTGAGGGAGACTATGGGCACAACGTTTGGCAGTTTGGTTGGGCTATTATTCAACATATTGAGGTTCTCAACCTCAGTAACTAGCTTAGCTGCTTCTTCATCTGTCAGATCCCAAGTGGCCTTACCCATGTGACAAACGCTACACTCCTGCATTCTCTTGATGGCCGGAGCCTTCAGCTCGCAACCTGCATTAGGACAGCGGTAGCCACGGATGTTATACTGCTTAATGCCTCCGCAATGTTCGAGAAAAGGGCAGGTATTGCAGTCCCTATCGCAGCCCTGAATCCTCAATATGTTTCAAATTGAGAACTGTAGAATTCTATATAATCACCCATGTATATGTGAAAATGCGTGGCCCATGAACAATAGATTTATCGCCATTGGGAACCCGATGGGGCAGGGGCCGTGGGCTAGTTCAGCTCCCAATCGGTGAAGAGTTGAAGGCCACTCTGGTCGTGGCTTCGCGGCTCGGGAGCAGTTTCGAGCTGCCTAGAACCCGCGAGATAGTAAAATACGCGAAATCCCCGGTCCGAAAGGGAAATTGGCACCGAACCAATCCCCGAATCTCCGGGCGGCCCCACTTTTTGAAGAAATAGAAAATTCTAGTCTACAAACGGCTTGATTAATGCCTACCGCACTAGAAGAGGGCCTTCAGCTTCTCTACCATTTCCCCGATCTTGTCCTGCGATGTTGCGTATGAGAACCTGATGTATCCCTCGCCCGCAGCCCCGAAGGCGGTTCCCGGTAGCACCGCGATCCCGCCGTCCTCAAGCAGGTATTTGCTGCACTTGGCCGAGCTCATGCCGGTCCCGGCGATGTTCGGGAAGACGTAGAACGCGCCCTTCGGATTGAGGCACTTGAAGCCCCTCACGCCGTTCAGCCCGGCGACTATCAGGTCCCTCCTCGCCCTGAATTCCCTCACCATCGCCTCAGTGCTTTCCTGGGGGCCGCGAAGTGCCGCAACGCCGGCCATCTGCACGAACGCCGTCACGCACGAGATCGTGTTTATCGCCAGCAGCACCATCTTCCCGATCAGCCCCTTGGGCCCAACGCCGTAGCCCAGCCTGTATCCCGTCATCGCGTAGGCCTTCGAGAAGCCGTCGACCAGTATCGTCCTCTCTGCCGCCGCGTCGCGGGCCGCGGGGCTGAAGTGCACCGCATCGTAGATGATCCTGTTATAGATCTCATCCGAGAGCAGCCAGAGGTCGTTGTCCTCGGCTATGTCCGCTATGCCGGAGACGTCGTCCCTTGAGAGCACGGATCCCGTCGGGTTGTTCGGGGAATTTATGACGATCATCTTGGTCTTGCCCGTCACCACCTCCTTCACGTCCTCCGCCGTCATCCTGAAGTCGTTCTCCTCCTTCAGGCGAACGGGCACGGCCTTCCCACCGACGTAGTTCACTATCGAGGCGTACATCGGATATGCCGGCTCCTGCACTATGACCTCGTCGCCCTCCTCTATCGTGGCCAATATCGCGTAGAGGATGATGGGTTTGCCTCCAGGCCCTATGAGGACTTGGTCGGGCTTCGGCCTGAAGCCCCTGGATCTCGCGACCTCCTCGCAGACGGCCTCCTGGAGCTCGAAGATCCCCTGGGGGGGCGTGTAGTGCGTGAATCCCTGGTCCAGCGCCCTCTTGGTCGCCTCGATGACGTGCGGAGGGCTCGGGAAGTCCGGCTCGCCTATCTCGAAGTGCAGGATCTTCTTTCCCCCCCTCTCCAGCTCCCTGCAGCGGGCCAGGACCTCGAAGGCGGACTCCGTCCCAATGCGTCCCAAGCTTCTGGCAAACGGCCTCATGTTTAACGCCCCGAAATTGGCTGTGTATTCCCTAAAAAGCGTTGTCAACGCGAAGATGATTGGACGATGGGCGACCATCGGGACGCTAGAGGGCGGCCGTCCGATTCTCAAGAAAGTTCGTCGATACACACTTATAAAGCGTCTTTGGGGTTGTTCGAGAATAGGTGTCGTGTTTGCAGTTCCCTACGATGCTCCTCCAGCAACAGCAGGAGAACCCGCTTGCCTACATCATAAACCTCGCCTTCATGGCGATGTTCTTCGTCCTCTTCGTCTGGGGGCAGAGGATCCAGCTGACCATAATGCTGAGGGACGTCGAGTATGCCCTTTCGCGCCTCAAGATAATGAGGGACGAGACGAGAAGGGCGGTCATCGAGAACGTGAAGAGGCTCGGGAAGTCCCAGAAGGATCCGACCCCCTACATAGACCGTTATCTCGAATACGTCCTGATCCCGCCGGTCACGATGGATCCGGCCGGCATCGTCTGGAAGTACGACCACCTGATCGGGGTCACTGAGGACAGGGTGAAGGACGAGGTCAAGGCGATCGCGCCAGAGGCGACAGAGGCCCAGCAGTACAACATCCAGAACCTCCTCGAGATCGCCCAAACCCTCAACACGTTCTATAGGGTGATCAGGCACTTCTACCTCTTCGGCAAGAAGACCGCAAGCTACTACATGATCATCCAGATCCAGGTCCTCCTCCCGGAGCTTATGCGGGAGGCCGAGGCCTACCTCGGATCGGTCCACGCGTTCACATTCGGCCATCCGATCGGAGACGGCGTCGGCCCGATGGTGGCCGCGAGGATGTTGCACGGCCATGAGGTGAGCGACATCGCGCGTGACACGGTCTGCGGGGAGGTGGACTACGAGGGCAGGAGGGTGATGGTCATAAAGTCGAAGGGACCGGGCGGGACCGTCGGCAGGCCCGGGGATGCCGTCAGCATCATCTTGAAGAGGAGGAAGAACTTGAAACGCGTGCTTATGGTCGACGCGGGCCTCAAGCTCGAGGGGGAGAAGTCGGGCGAGATCTTCGAGGGCATCGGCGCCGCGATAGGCGGGATCGGGACTGAGAAGTACAAGATCGAGGAGATGGTCACCAAGAGGAAGCTCCCGCTCTACGGCGTAGTCGTCAAGATGTCGAGCAGCGAGAACATGACCCCCTTCACTAAGGAGATAATGACGGGCATCGAGCAGGCCGTTGAGCGCGTGAAGGAGCTCATAAGGGACGGCACGAAGGTTGGGGACACGGTGCTGCTGGTGGGAGTCGGCAACACGATGGGGATCGCCCAGTAGGTGGTAGAGAGATGGCAAAACAACCCGGAAGCATCTTCATGTCCATCTACTTCATGGTCCTCGGGATACTCCTCGTCGTCTCCGCCGGCATGTTCATCATAGGCCTGAGGGAGCTCGCGACCGAACCGACCCAATCGTCGATATACATGCTGGTCGGCATATCGGGGATAGCAATAACGCTGTATAGCCTCCGCCAGATCCAATCGAAGAGCAGGTCGCTCAGGGTCCAGGTCGCGAAGGTCGTGTCCGTATTGGAGTGCGCCAATTGCCGCAACAAGGTGACCCGGAACTTCAAGGAGGGCGACTACGTCTACGGAGTCGCTGAGAAATGCACCAACTGCAATACCGATACGTCGATGACGATCACGAGTATCTTCGCGGAGAAACCCCCGCCCAAAAAATCCACTTTCTGAGCCCTCATGATAAATTCTACTTAGTCAGCACCATCACCTTGTCGGGCAACACCGCTACGGTGTGTTCGGCCTGTGCGACGACGACCCCGTTCTTCTCGACCAGCTGCGGATATCCCGATACGCTGCCATCGTCGAGCATGTTCCGAAAGGCGTCCTTCTCATCGGGCGTGAGGTTCAGCCACCTCTCGGCGAATGGCGTGGTGCTGAAGGAATCCCGGATCCTCGACTGCAGCTCCTTCTCGATCCGGTCCATCGGCCTCGGCCTCCCCAGCCTGTAGATTAGGGCCGGCGCCCTCTCGACGACGACGCCCGCGCCATGGCTGTAGGTGATGAAGGGCTCGATCGCGTAGATCGCGTTCGCCTGGACCTTTCCGCGATGCCCTCGAGCCACGTTCGGTATGACGCCGCCCGCATGGAGGTTGAACTTCGAGATCTGGTGGCCGGTGAGGTTCGCTATCACCCTGTATCCCGCTGCCTCCGCCCTCCCTTGGATCGCGGCGCCGACCTTCGAAACGTCGATGCCCGCCTTCATGTGGCCGATTCCAACCCCCACGCATTCCTCCGCTATCCTTATGATTCCGGCGTCGAGGGGCGAGAGGTTCACCGAGATGGCGGTGTCGACGATGCAGCCGTCCAACATCGCGCCGTAATCGACCTTCACGAGGTCGCCCTCATTTAGGACGCTGCCATCGCCGGGAAGGGGCGTGAAGTGCGCGGCGACGCTGCCGACGCAGACGTTGACGGGGAAGCCTGGCTTTGCGCCAAGCGCCCTGATGTCCGCCTCGAGCGCCTCGCAGATGTCGATCAACTTCGCGTCGTCCACTACGAGCTTCCTCGCCGATGGCCGCAGTTGGGCGCAGACCCTCCCAGCCTGCAGGTATCGGTCGAGCAGCGCCTCGAACGCATCGGACATGAATCGAGGCGAAGTCGGGGAGTTTAATAAGCTAACCATCGGCTTCGCAGGTGATGGCGCGGAAGCCGAGGGCCGTGATCGGAGGCACGTTCGAGGCATTCCACAGGGGACACAGGCGATTCCTGAGGACGGCGCTCGAGGGGAGTAGCTGGCTCGTGATCGGGATCACGTCGGACGATTACGCCCGCAGTTCGAAAGGCCATCCAGTCGAATCATATCGCGTCAGGGCGGGGAACGTCAGGAGATTCTTGGAGAAGATGGGATGCGCGGAAAGGGTCGAGATAGTCAAGATAGACGATCCATATGGGCCATCGATCGAGGACGGACGACTTGAGGCGATATTCGTGACGCCGGAGAATGCTTCGAGGGGGATGGAGATCAACGGCCTTAGGGAAGAGAGGGGGTTGCCCCCGCTCAAGGTGGTCGGGACAAAGTTGGTACTTGCCGATGACGGAAGGCCCATCTCCGCAACGAGGATCAGGGAAGGGGCCATAGATTCGGAAGGGAGGGCGCTACGGAAGGCGAGATCGAAGCCCCGAACGTCTCGGCGCTCGAGTCAAAGGTGAATGGACTGGGATTAGCTTGGCGTTGTCAGAGTTCGCCATCGAAGTCCTCGGCCCATGAATTGTCATATGGCCTGAACTTGAAGCCATAGCTTATTATCCCGCCATCTTCCTGTTCGAAGATCTTCCTGAAACAAGCCTCGACCTCCATCCCGATGCGCAAGTCGTCGGGCTTGCAGTCGACTATCTGGGACAGGACCCTCGGCCCTTCGTCGAGCTGGACGAGCCCGACGATGTAGGGCATGTAACGCTCGAACGCCCTCGAGCTGGCGTTGATGACGGTGTAGCTGAAGATCTTCCCCCTTCCCGAGAACTCGACCTGCGTCGTCCTCCCACGCCTCCTGCATTTCGGACAGACATTCCTCGGCGGGAAGTAGTTCGTGTTGCATTTCTCACAGCGCGCGCCCAACAGCCTGTAGCGTTCCCTCATCGTCCTCCAATGCTGCGGGATTCCGGAGTTGCTCATCGCCATCACCTTCTCGACAGTATCGCCACCACGGCCGTAGCCCCGGTCCCACCGACGTTGTGGGCCAGGCCGATCTCCGCGCCTTCCACCTGCCTCCCATTCTTGGCCTCTCCCCTCAGCTGCTTCGTCACCTCGACTATCTGCTTGATGCCCGTCGCCCCGACCGCGTGGCCCCCTGCCTTGAGGCCCCCGTCCGTGTTCACGGGCAGTTCCCCGCCGACGTAGGTCTGGTTATCGCCGTAGAGTCCCGCCGCCTCTCCCTTCTTGCAGAATCCGAGGTCCTCAAGCGCGAGCAGCTCGGCGATCGTGAAGCAATCGTGGACCTCCACGACGTCTATGTCCTTCCTGTCGAGCTTGGCCTCATCGAATGCCCTGCCCGCCGCCTTCACGGTGGCGCGCAGCGTGCACAGGTCCTCCCGCCCGAGGAGGCTGAGCGTGTCGGACGCCTGGGCCACGGCCCTTATGACGATGGGCGTGTCGGTGTATTTGCGCGCGACATCCAAGGGCGCGAGTATGACGCAGGCCGCGCCGTCCGAAACCGGGCAGCAGTCGTACCTCCTCAGAGGATCGGCCACCATCGGGGATGAAAGCGCCTCATCTTCCGTTATCCTGTTCCTGAAGTGGGCCAACGGGTTGAGACTGCCGTGGTAGTGGTTCTTGACCGCTACCTTCGCGAGCGTGTCGGCCTTGAGCCCGTATTCGTGCATGTACCTCCTCGCCATCAGGGCGTAGACGGCGGGGAAAGTGGCGCCGAAGTAAGCCTCCCACTCATAGTCCATCGCCCCTGAGAGGATCGCCGCGGCCTGGCCCGCCCCCACATCGGTCATCTTCTCGACCCCGCCAGCCACGACTATGTCGTACATGCCGGAGGCCGCCGCCATGTAGGCCTGGAGGAAGGCCGCGCCACCGGAGGCGCAGGCCGCCTCTACCCTTGTGGCGGGCGTCGAGTTGAGGCCCATGAAGTCGGCCACGAGCGCCGCGACGTGCTCCTGGCCCACGAAGAGCCCCCCGGACATGTTCCCGAAGACGATGTACTCAATGTCCTTCCCTCCGATGCCCGCCGCCTCGACCGCCTTGACCCCCGCCTCCCAGGCCAAATCCTTCAATCCCTTGTCCCAAAGTTCGCCGAACTCCGTCATCCCCACGGAGATTACGGCGACCTCCCTTCTCTTGAACTGGCCCTTAGACGTGTCCCGTCACCCCCAGAAGCCTCTCGAACCTCGCATACATCGAGTAATCGATGTACTCGCGCCTCTCCATGTAGTACTTGACTGGCGGGGAGAGCCGCCTCTTCCCCTCGACGCGGTCCGTGAGCCTCAGGCTGAAAGAATCGGAGCCGGCGCCGGATCCGTAGGAGGTCATGAGTATCCTCTCCCCCTCCTTTGCCCTGTCCAGGATGGCGGCGAGGCCCAGCAGGGAGGATCCGGAGTAGGTGTTCCCGACCTTGCTGACGATCATCCCGGGGAGGACCTTCTTCTCCTCAAATCCCAGCAACTTGGCGGCCCTGATGGGGAACTTCGCGTTCGGTTGGTGGAAGACGGCGTAGTCATAGTCCTTGGCGGTCGTGCCGAGCTTCTCGAAGAGCGCCCTGCTGCAGTTGATGACGTGCTCGAAGTACGCGGGCTCACCCGTGAACCTCCCGGCATGGGTCGGATAGCGGGTCCCATCCCGCCTCCAGAAATCCGGCACGTCCTGAGTGTAGGAGTGGGTGCCCTCTATCTCCGCGATGACGCCATCGCCACCGCCGATCACATAGGCGGCACCTCCGGACGCTGCCGTGTATTCGAGCACGTCCCCAGGGGCGCTCTGGGCCGTGTCCGCCCCTATCGAGATGCCATACTTCATGTACCCCCCCTTCACGAGGCCCATGCAGGCCTGCATCGCGGCCGTTGCCGCCTTGCAGGCGAACTCGGTATCTGCGGCGGTTATGTTCGGCGTCAGCCCTATTGCCTCGGCGACCGTGGCGGCGGTCGGTTTGACGGCATAGGGGTGCGATTCGGAGCCGACGTAGATCGCCCCCATCTCATCCGGTTTTACCTCCCGCGCCCTCTTCAGGGCGTTCCTGGCGGACTCGACCGCTATAGTCGTCGTGTCCTCGTCCATCGACGGGACTGCCTTCTCCTCCACCCCTAGCCCCTTCCTGTAGGAGTCGGCGTCATGGCCCCAGACCTTCGCGATCTCCTCTATCTTAATCCTCCACCTCGGGATGTAGACCCCATATCCGACTATGCCGATTCCGTTGGCCTTCAGCTCCTGTAACACCCCTTCTTTGAGACTAAGGTCGAACCTAGCCCGCCATCCTCGAACGTAATCAAGTTAGGCAGAGGGTGGCGAAATGTCCAGCCTATAAGGACATACGTTTGTGGTCGTAAAATGTTTTCAGTGTCGTCGTATTACGTCAGTTGTCGTGGGTCCATTTCAACTGCCATCCATACGCGCGATGACAGGCGAGGTCTATCCGGCTTTCCCCTCGACCCTCTCCGCGATGGCATCGCCGACCTGGGACGTGCTCGATGAGCCCCCGACGTCCCTAGTGCGCACACGACCCTCTCTCAGGACATCGACTGTGGCGCCCTCGACCAGCTCCGCTGCCTCCGCCATCCTAGCATCGCCGTGCCTCTCCGCCAGGAACTCGAGCATCATCTTCCCCGCTAGGATGGAGGCGATCGGGTTCGCCACGTTCAGGCCCCTGTACTTCGGCGCAGAGCCGTGGATCGGCTCGAACATCGACAAGCCCTCAGGATTTATGTTGGCTCCCGGTGCGAGCCCCATCCCGCCCTGGATCATCGCCCCCAGATCGGTGATGACGTCACCGAAGAGGTTCGGGGCCACCACGACCTGGTAGTGCTCCGGATTTTTTACGAACCACATGCAGGTGGCGTCGACGAACGCGTACTCCGTCCCCATTCCCGGATAACGCCTCGACACCTCCTCGAACGTCTCCCTCCAGAGCGAGTACATGTTGATCACGTTCGCCTTGTCGACGGCCGTGACAAGCGTCTTGCCCCTCTTCTTCGCAAGCTCGAACGCATACGTCATGACGCGCCTGCACCCCCTCCTCGTCAAGACCCCGATCTGAAACGCCTCCTCGTCCGTCGCCCCCGATGCCCTCACCGAGTAGTGGGTGCCGCGCCCCATCCCAGACGATAGGTTGAATTCGAAGTCGCCATCGCGCCCCGCCACCCTACCGCCGAGCCCGACGTAGAAGTCCTCCGTGTTCTCCCTGACCACGTGGAAGTCGACGTCCTTTGCCGACTTGCCCGCGATCGGACACGCCACTCCCTCGTACAGCTTGACCGGCCTCAGATTCACATACTGGTCGAAGTGGAACCTCAGCTTGAGTAGGATCCCGCCCTCCAGCACTCCTGTAGGTACGCTCGGGTCGCCGATCGCCCCGAAGTACATGGCATCGTAGTCCTTCAGCTCGTCAAGGTCCCTCTCCGTGAGCGTCTCGCCGGTCCTCAGGTAGTGGTCGGCCCCGAAGGGATAGTTCACGAACTCGGCGGAGATGTCGCACGCGCCGAGCGCAGAGCGCATGACCTTTATGCCCTCGGCCAAGACCTCCGGCCCTATGCCGTCGCCGGGGACGGTCGCGATCCTATACCCACTCATCGCCCGCACGCCCCCTGCGCGTCGATTTCATCCAGATGCATCAACATGATCTCCCGGCCATCCTCCGCTTGACGTAATTCATCAGTCCGCCGGCGGAATATATCTCACGCATCGATTCCGGGAGCGGCTTGGCACTGTACGCCTCGCCACTCTCGAGGTTCCTTATCGTGCCCGAGAAGAGGTCGAACTGCATCTCATCTCCTGACTCGGCGCCCTCGGCCGCCTCTTCGCACTGCATCACGGGCAGGCCGATGTTGACGGCGTTCCTGAAGAAGATCCTCGCGAAGGACTTCGCTATCACGCACCGCACGCCAGCGGCCTTCAGGCTGATCGGCGCATGCTCCCTCGAGCTGCCGCAGCCGAAGTTCCGACCTGCCACGACGACCACGCCCTCCCCCTTCCTCGCCTTCGAGAATTCGGGATCGAGGTCCTCGAAGCAGTGGCGGCCCAACTCCACCGGATCGATCGTATTCAGATATCGGGCCGGGACTATGAGGTCGGTGTCTACGTTGTCGCCGACTTTATACGCGATTCCCATCGATCGTGATCGCCCCCTACAGATATCGCCTCGGATCGGCCACGCGCCCCTCCACCGCCGTCGCCGCGGCAGTCGCGGGCGAGGCGAGGTAGACCTTGCTGCTCCGATGTCCCATCCTCCCGATGAAGTTCCTGTTCGTCGTCGAGAGGGCGACCTCGCCCCCGCCGAGCACGCCCATGTGCATCCCGAGACACGGCCCACACGTTGGCGTTGAGACGACGGCGTTTGCCCTCACGAAGGTCTCGATCAGGCCCTCAGCCAGGGCCTGAAGGTAGATCCCCTGCGTCGCGGGTATAATGATGCATCGCAGGCCAGTGCGGACGGCCCTGCCCTTCAGGATCCTCGCGGCGATCCGCATGTCCTCCATCCTGCCATTGGTGCACGAGCCGATCACGACCTGATCGACCTCGGTGCCCGCGGCCTCCGAGACCGGCTTCACATTCCCGGGCGAGTGCGGCAGCGCCACCTGCGGCTCCATGCCAGTGACATCGAACTCGACGGCCTCGACGTACTGCGCGTCCGCCCCGCTCGCGTGGATCTGGAAGGCCCTTCCGCCCCTCGCCCTGACGTAGTCGGCCGTCTTCGCGTCGGGCGCGATTATGCCGCTCTTCGCCCCGGCCTCGATGGCCATGTTGCAGATCGTCAGCCGCCCGTCCATCGAAACCTCGCCTATGGCCTGGCCCTCGAACTCCATCGCGCGATACGTGGCGCCGTCAACGCCGATCCTGCCAATGGCGTTGAGTATGAGGTCCTTTCCCATCAGGCCGTCGCCCATCTTGCCATCGAAGACCAGCTTCATCGACTCGGGCACCCTGAACCAGAGCTCGCCAAGTGCGAGTGCCGCCGCGAAGTCCGTCGATCCGACGCCGGTCGCGAAGCAACCGACTGCGCCGTAAGTGCACGTGTGGGAATCCGCGCCCACGACGAACATGCCCGGGGCCACGAGCCCCTCCTCGGGCAGCAGCGCGTGCTCGATCCCGCCCCATCCGCCCTCATAGAAACGGATGCCGTGCCTCTTGGCGAAGTCGCGCATCTTGACGCAGAGATTGGCCGCATCGATGTCCTTCGCGGGGACCATGTGGTCGGCCACGAAGACGACGCTCGAGGGGTCGCGTATCTTATCGATGCCGGCCTTCTCGAGTTCATCTATCGCGATCGGTGCCGTGATGTCGTTCGCCAACAACAAGTCGATCTTAACGGTCACGAGATCGCCGGCCACGGCGCTCCCCCCGCAGTGTTCGGCGAAGATCCGCTCCGTTATGGTCGGCGTCGCCGATCACCTCTTGGGGTCCCTCGATATCGCGATAACGCCGGTCCTCACGACCTCCTTCATTCCGAACGGCCTCAGGATGTCCAAGAAGTCGTCTATCTTCTCCGACGTGCCGACGAGCTGGATCGTGATGGAGCTCGGCGAGACGTCCACGATCCTGCCCTTGAAGACGTCAGAGTACTTCATCACCTCGGACCTCGCGCTCTTGTCCTTCACGTGTACCTTCACGAGGCAGAGCTCCCTCGTGACGGAGCCCCTCTGCCCCATCTTGTAGACCCTCGTGACCTCGACGATCTTGTGGAGCTGCTTCGTCAACTGCTCGAGCGTTTCGTCGTCGGCCCTCATCGAGAGCGTGATCCTCGAGAGGCCCGGCGTCTCGGACTTGCCCACCGCTATCGTCTCGATGTTGAAGCCCCTACGCGTGAACATCCCCGCTATCCTCTGCATGACGCCCGGCTTGTCCTCGACGACCATGCCGACTATGTGCCTTACGGCGTCCTTGTCGTCTCCGGCGTCTCTGTTCATGATCGATCACCACCCCTCCATCGGACCCAGTGCCTCGAGCAGGGGCTTCTCAAGGCAGTCGCCGAAGAACTGAGACAGCGCCCCTCCCGGTGGCATCATCGGGAGCGCGTGGACATCGGGGTTGACCTTGACCTCGACCAACGTCGTCTCGTCGCTCTTCGCCGCCTCCCTCAGGGCGGGCCCGATCTGCTCGGCCCTCTCGACGCCTATGCCCCTCAGGCCGAAGGCCTCCGCGTACTTCACGAAATTCGGCACGTTGCCGAGGTGGACGTGAGAGTACCTCTTTTGTTGGAAGAGGGACTGCCACTGGTAGACCATTCCAAGGACGCCGTCCCTTACGACGATGACGACGACCTTGATGCCGTTCTCCTTGCATGTTGCCAGCTCCTTCCCCGTCATCTGGAAGCTGCCATCGCCATCGTAGTCGAAGACCTCGACGTCGGGCCTAGCGACCTTCGCCCCCATCGCGGCTGGGAAACCGAATCCCATCGTGCCGAGCCCCCCCGACGATATGAATGTCCTCGGCCTGTCCCTCTTGAGGAAGTGCGCCGCTAACATCTGGTGCCTCCCAACTCCGGTGACGACTATGTCGTCCTCATCCAAGGCCAGCTGCAGCTGCTTCAGGAGGACCCTCTGGTCTATGGGCTTGGCATCGCTGTCGCAACTGCACTCGCAGCGCTCCCTCAGTTCCTTGACCCTCTTGGTCCAGGCGGTCTCCTTCCTCCTGGCGATCATGGATGTCGTCGTCTTCAGGAGCTCGGCAAGCACCAACTTCGCGTCTCCCACTATCGGGAGGTGGACGGGCACGTTCTTGCCTATCTCGGCGGGATCGATGTCGACGTGGATGACGCGCGTCTCCTTTGCGAACTCCTTCAGGTTCCCCGTGATCCTGTCGCTGAACCTCGTGCCGATCGCAAGCAGGACGTCGGCCTGTATCATTGCGTAGTTCGAGGACTTCCTCCCGTGCATCCCCATCATGCCGAGTGAGAGGGGGTGGCTCTCGGGCATGCAAGACTTGCCCATGAGCGTCGTCACGACCGGCGCCCCCAGGAGCTCCGCTATGGCGACCAACTCGAGGGATGCATTGGAGATGATCACTCCCCCGCCCGCCAGTATCAGGGGCCGCTGGGCCCCGAGGAGCAGCTCCGCCGCCCTCTTGATCTGGACGGGGTGGCCATTGACGGTTGGCCTGTAGCCGATCATGTCCACGTCGCCGGGCAGTTCGATCTCGCCCTCCGTGGACTGGACGTCCTTCGGCAGATCTATCAGGACCGGGGCGGGCCTCCCGGACCTCGCGAGCTTGAAGGCCGAGGCCACGATCGGCCCTATCTCCGAGACCCTCCTGACCTGGTAGTTGTGCTTGGTGACGGGCATCGTCATGCCCACTATGTCGGCCTCCTGAAATGCGTCGCAGCCGATAAAGGCCGTTGAGACCTGGCCCGTCAGGGCCACGACCGGGACCGAATCCATGTAGGCGTTCGCAAGCCCTGTCAAGAGGTTCGTCGCGCCCGGGCCGCTCGTCGTCATGCAGACGCCGACCCCGCCGGATGCCCTCGCGTAGCCATCGGCGGCGTGGCAGGCGCCCTGCTCGTGCCTCGTGAGGATGTGCCCCACATCGTCCTCGTCGAAGAGGACGTCGTAGACGGGCATTATGGCGCCTCCCGGAATGCCGAAGATGTGCTTGACGCCCTGCTTCTTCAGCGCCTCGACGACGGCTTCCGCTCCCTTCATCCTCTTCATATCCCTCAACTCCCCACGCTCCTCGCCTTGTTGATGCACTCGACAAGGGCCATGACGGACGCCATGATGACGTCCTTGTCCATCGCCCTCGCCGTAAAGATCAGCCGTTTCTCCGTCTCCATCTCGATCTCGACGCAGGCGACGGCGTCGGTCCCCCCCGTGATGGCCTCAAGCCTGTACTCGCGGAGCTTCAGGTCCGAGCCCGCAAGGCGCTGTATCGTCCTCGCGGCAGCATCGATGGGGCCGACTCCGCTCGATTCCCCGACGCATTCCCTGCCGTTGATCCTGAGCTTCAGCTTTGCGGTCGGGGCCAGGTTGTTGCCCGTTGTGACGACGACGTCGTCGAGTACGACCGACTTCTCGGCGCTCGGCTCGACGACGGACTCGACTATGGCGATCAGGTCCTCGTCCGTGACGCTCTTCTTGTCGTCGCCGAGTCCCTTTATCCTGGCCACTATCGCATCCAGCTGCCCCTCGCCGACCTTTATGCCGAGGTCTGCCAGCGATTGGGAGACGGCGTGCGTGCCGCTGTGCTTGCCGAGGACGATCTTCCTCCGCTGCCCCACCATCTCAGGCGTCATCGGCTCGTAGGTCGCGGCCTTGGACAGGACGCCGTGAACGTGGATGCCGGACTCGTGCGCGAAGGCGTTCCTGCCCACTATCGGGTAGTTCGGCATGAGGTAGATCTTGGTGAGCCTCTCGACGAGGGCCGAGACGCGGGTCAGCCTCTCCACGTCTATCCTGACCGGCGCATCGTATAGGGCCTTAAGCCCCATCACGGTCTGCTCGAGGCTCGCGTTCCCCGCCCTCTCGCCGAGGCCATTGACGGTCACGTGTACCTGTTCGGCACCGGCCGCCACGCCGGCCAGGGTGTTCGCGACGGCGAGGCCGAAGTCGTTGTGACAGTGGACCGATATCGGGATCCTGATCTCCCCCTTGAGCTTCGAGATGAGATAGAGCATCGACTCGGGGACCATGACGCCGACGGTGTCGGCGATGTTGATCCTGTCGGCGCCGGAGCCCTCGACCGCCTTGCAGACGGAGACCATGTAGTCCAGGGGCGTCCTCGTCGCATCCTCGCAGGAGAACTCGCAGACCAAGCCCCTCGACTTCACGTGCTCCACGGCCCTGACGGCCGTCTCAAGCGCCTCCTTCCTGCTCTTCTTCAGCTTGTAGTTCAGGTGAAGGTCGGAGGTGCCTATGAAGGTGTGGACCGAGCCGACGCCGCAATCGACGGCCGCATCGATGTCCTTCTCGAGCGTCCTCGCGAGGCCGCACACCTCGGCCCTCAATCCCGCAGAGGCGATCCTCTTGATGGCGTTCCTCTCCTCCTCCGATGAGATCGGGAAGCCCGCCTCTATCGCATCGACGCCGAGTTCGTCGAGCGCCCTCGCGATCTCGAGCTTGTCATCGGAGGACAACGAGACCCCGGCGGTCTGCTCCCCGTCCCTCAACGTCGTGTCGAAGATCCTGATCCTGCCCGGCAGCCTGAACTTCGACCTCACGTCGTCGATGAAATTACTGACGTATACTCCCTCCATCATCCACATCACACACCATTAACCGGAACGTCCTTCGCGTACCTCAACAGGTAGCCGCTTGCGGGTTTGGCGGGAGGCTTGAGGGCGCCCATACGACGGGAGAGCTCGTCGACGCCGACGAGGACGTCGATCCGCCTGCGCGGTATGTCGATCGAGATCGCATCGCCCTCATGAACGGCCGCTATGGGCCCACAGAGCGCGGCCTCGGGGGAGACGTGCCCGACGCAGAGGCCCCTGCTCGCCCCCGAGAACCTCCCGTCCGTCACGATCGCGACGTCGATGCCCATCCCCGCGACGGCCGAACTGGGGCCGAGCATCTCCCTCATGCCGGGCCCGCCCTTCATGCCCTCGTACCTGATCACGACCACCTGGCCGTCGTTCACCTCATTCGAGAAGAGGGCGGCAGTGGCCGCCTCCTCCGAATCGAAGACCCTCGCGGGCCCCTGGAAGCGGAGCTCCTCGACCGCCGTCTGCTTCACGACGGCCCCCCGTGGGGCCAGGGTCCCATAGAGGACGGCCACGCCCCCCTCTGGGTAGTAGGGGTCGCTGATGGGGCGGATGACCTTCTCATCACTGACATCGGTCAGGCACTCCCCAACCCTCCTGCCGGAGACGCTCAGGCAGCCCCTATCGATCGGGAGCCTGCCCATCAGCGACGGGACGCCTCCGGCCCTCTCGAGGTCGAACATCGTGTGCGGTCCGCCCGGACGGAGGTTGCAGATGTGGGGGGTCGAGCGGCTCAGCTTGTCGAAGAGGTCGAGGTTGAGCCTCAAGCCGCACTCCTCGGCCACGGCCTGCAGGTGCAGGACGGTGTTCGTCGAGCCGCCTATCGCCATGTCTACCATTATCGCGTTCCCGAATGCGGAGGGCGTCATGATCTCGCGGGGAGTGGTTCCGTTCGCAAGCGCCTCCATCACGGCCTCGCCGCTCTCCTTCGCGATCCTGATCTTCCTCGCGGAGACCGCGTGCGCGGTGGCGCATCCCGGGAGCGACATGCCGAGCGCCTCGGTCACACACGCCATCGTGTTGGCCGTGAACGCGCCGGCGCACGAGCCCGCCCCTGGGCAGCATGAGTCCTCCACGAGCTTCAGCTGCTCCTCTGTCATCTTCCCGGCCTTGAACTCTCCGACGGCCTCGAAGGCGCTGTTGACGTCGCAGCCGACGGTGCCCGGCATCATGGGGCCACCGGTCACGACCACGGCCGGCAGGTTCAGCCTCGCGGCGGCCATCAGGTGCGCCGGGACCGTCTTGTCGCAAGAGGGTATGAGAACGAGGCCGTCGAAGCCGTGGGCCTCCGCCATCGTCTCTATCGAGTCGGCTATCAGCTCCCTGCTCGGCAGCGAGTACCTCATGCCCGCGTGCCCCATCGCGAGGCCGTCGCAGACGGCTATCGTGTTGAACTCGAGGGGCGTTCCGCCGCGCCTCCTGACCCCGGCCTTGACGGCATCGGCCACTGCCCTCAGGTGGATGTGGCCCGGCACGACCTCGTTCCAGGAATTGGCGACGCCTATGAAGGGCGAGGCGATCTCATCGTCGGTTAGGCCGTCGGCCTTCAGTAGCGCCCTCGCGAACGCCCTCTCGGGCCCCTTCTTGACCGTGTCGCTCCTCAACGTGCTCGGTCCTTCTTCTCGAACATCTTCCTGATCTCGGCGCCGACTATCTCTATCGGGTGCTGCGAGCCGATCCGCCTGAGCATCTCGAACTTCGGGCACCCTATGCTGTGTTCGACTATCCACTCGTGGGCGAAGGTCCCGTCCTTCACGTCAGCCAGGAGCTTCCTCATCCTCCCCCTCACGCCGTCATCTATCAGGTAACCGCCCCTCGTCCGGCCGCCGTACCTCGCGGTCTCCGAGACGTGGCTCCACATGTTCTCCATCCCGCCGGCCCAGATCAGGTCCACTATCAGCTTCAGCTCGTGCAGGCACTCGAAGTAAGCGAGCTCTGCGGGGAAGCCGT
>Ga0315312_1000514_pt1 | contig 43615 bp, 72 predicted proteins | sample TDP7_MG_FD_203629 | JGI IMG/M metagenome (GOLD analysis project Ga0315312, IMG submission 203629) | Freshwater sediment microbial communities from Lake Towuti, South Sulawesi, Indonesia - TDP7 | ecosystem: Environmental > Aquatic > Freshwater > Lake > Sediment | place: Indonesia: South Sulawesi... | reverse complement strand
CAGCACGTTAGTTAAGGCGATTGTGGGGCGGTCTTTGGGGTCAGTGTGAAAAGGCTCATCGCCTAACAAGTGTAGCCCTTCGATGCGCTCAAGGTGTTTTATGTTGTCCTCGATTAGAGGCTTGAGCAGGTCGAAAGCGTCCATTATGCGCCTGTGGTATTCTGCGCCCTTTCTTAATCGTTCTTCCTCTTCGGACATAGACGACACCATAAATAAGGGTTGTAGGCTTTGCGTGTTTACAGGTAGAATCTTGTTAGAATGGTTGTGGCTCGGTGTGTTCCTTCTGCCTGTCCGTAGCGGTCTGCTAAGTGGTCGGCGAGCCTTTCCCATACTTCTTTAACGTCCAACGGTTGAACCTCCTTCGTATTTTTGTTTTCGTTCTCGTAAGAGTATGACGCATCGGTTGAAGGTTTCTTTTATGTCGTCATCTTCCCACTGTTCCGCCTGTTCTCTGAGTATCCATTTTAGGACTGCACGCTTTACCATGATGACGACACCTCATAGTATGGTTTTATGTTTTGCGTAGAAGGGAGACGACAGAAAAAAGGGGGGGGAGGTTAGGGGAGGCGACCTTTTAACAGGTCTTCGGCTAGTTGGCTTTTCTGGTCTCTGAGCCATTGACGGCATTTCTGTTCTGATGTTTTGATGTCGTCTAGTAGTAGGGTTGCGCCTGAGATTGTGCTGAGGCTCTGCGGGACTTTATCCGTCTTGCCTTCGGGTGTTTTCTTGTGTTTGCCCCATTTAGCGACCCATGATTCAGCCATGCTTAGACCCCATTGCGTCTTATCTTCATCCTTGAACTGTTCCATGACTTGATTGATGGTTTTACCGCCTAAGCCGTAAGCCATGCCCATAGCACCCGCAAGCGTCAGAGCAGTTTTAGACGACACAGAAACATCCTTAGCGTGTTCTACTCGCTGTTCGATGTCTCCAACCTTCTTAACGCTGTTGTCTAGGGCTGATTTGAGGCGTGGCTCTAACTCTGTTATCTTCTGAACCCTTAAGACTCGTTCATAGTCGGTTGGTAAGCCGAAGCGTCCAAGTCCTGAAACGCCCAGCCATGACAGGGGGTTAAAGCACAATTCGACCCGCAGGAAGGATGCAACCCTTATGGCGATGCGTGTTAGGATTGAACCGCCGTCTATTTGTGCGCCGAGTTTCAGCCCGCCGATTTCCTTGAAAACCACGAATCCGCCTCTTAGTCCCTGCTGTTCCTGTATGGATTGACCGAGCAGTTTAACGGTTGTTGCATAGACGAGAGTAGGGGAAATCAGTAGGTGTTTGGTTGACGCAACCGCCTTAACTTCATTGCCTTCTACGATGAATTGAACGTTTCGCTGTTGTCCGCCGTCATAATTGTCTATGAATACTTCTGTCATGTCCTTGCCGTGTTCGAGTTCCGCTTTTATTTTGTCGTCTATTGTGCGCCCATGAACCAAGCGAAGGTAAGACCACATAGCCCGCTTATGCCATTCTGGTAGGATAACCGTTGAGCCGTCTTTTCGCATGACTTCTGTGGGGTCTCTGAGTTTGCCTATGATGATTTGTTCGCTCATGTTTTTTCCTCACTATGAGGGTTCTGGGCTTTGCGTTTTTAGTGTCGTCTATATTAGGGTCGTCTGTTTTGCGTGTTTCTGTCTTCTGACGGGTATAAGAGTTTCCGTGAGCGGGTAGAAGGGGCATGGCTCTAAGTCTTGTTCTACGATGATTCGGCGTAGTTCCATGCAGATTTTTAAGGGTGAGATGTCGTCTCCGTTCTGGATGTATTGGCGGTCTCGTATGCGTTGTTTGGCTTCGTTCCACCAGCCTTTCATCGGACAGTTGGGACACAGTTTCGGTTCTTGAGCCAAAGCGGATTCACCTAACAAAATGTTTGTTCCAGCCACATTTGGCGCAAGTGATGTTGAGGATGTTGATGACGGTTAGTTTTTTGGTTGTCATGTCCGCCTGCGAAACGACTTCTTGTCTTTCGGAGATGCTTAGTTTGAAGGAGTCATTTTCACATTTGGGACAGGTTAACTTTTTCGGCACTTCTTTCACCGTAAAGAAGGGGGTTCTGTTTTGCGTTGTTAGAGGCTCTAGGACGGTTAGAGGCATGCGGAAGAGGCACTCTTCCTTACCTGAGGGAAAGAGGAGTCTCATAGAAGAGCGACAGGTGGTCTCTAACCGCTTTCCCGCCTCTTTTTTTGTGTCGTCTAAGGCTTTGAGGTCGGTGTTTTTTGCATCGCTGAAGGGAAGGAAGAGACTTTAGACTGCCCGCATTTGAGCAGGCTTCTCTGAAAGCAACGGAGTTCAGCCGTTTCCTCGCCTTAGACGACACTTTCAGTGAGTCCGCCTTCGTAGAACACCCATTCGTTTCCTTTGGTAACGTAGATGTGTTTGAACATGAAGCAGGCTTTTTCGTATTCGGATAGGATTGGTCGGTTTTTTCGTTCACCGCTTAGTAGAACCGCTTTGTGTAGTGGTTTGTTGAGGTCGCTACATCGCCGTCTGGTCTCGGATGGGCAGGTTGAACAGATTGGAAGGCTCATTTGGATTCCTCAGTAGGTTTGGCTGGCTGTTTTGCGTATCTTCCTCGTTGCCATTTGCGGTCTAAAGCGTTCTGTAACTCCTCGGCGATTTCTTCAAGTGTGTCGTTTACTATGCTGTCAATTCGGAGGTAGCCGTGTTGCGTGAGTTCTTTTGGGTCGTGGGTTATGTCTTCGACTTTGCCTCTGACGGCTTCTTTGACTTTGTTCCAGATTTCTTCTACTCTGAAGATTTCTTGGTCGTCTCCTTCCATGAAGTTTTCTATGGCGTTTGTCTCGAAGTTGTAGTCTGTCCAGCCGTGTTCCTTGTTCCATTCGGTATCTCGCATGGATTCCCTTATGGTCTCTTGAACGTCTGGAAAGCCAAGAATCTTAACGAGCAGAGTATCATAGAACTTGTGTCTTTCCGCTCTAAGTTGGGCTACAACCTCACTCACAGTCTTGCCTCCCTCAGTTTCCAATCTACGCCGTGTTCTTTGAAGGTTTTATCAAGTTCACGCATGAGAGCGTCTATTTGCTGTTTGTGTTCGGCTCTGAGATGTTTTCTCTTAGTTTTTCCGAATAGGACTTTGTAGAGGGTGCAGGCGACTTCTCGTTTAAGGTTGTTGTAGTCTTCTTTTTTAAACTCACTCATTTAAGGTCGCCTCAACTCAATGAAACGCTTTCCAAATGATGTTTGCTCTCTAGGTGTAAGGTTGCCAAGTATCCTTTGTTCAATCCATCCGTCTATTCGATGACTGTTTTCACCATGCTGTAAATCGTGAACCGCATCAATAAACAGGTATAGGATACGGTAGTCTTCTTCAGAGAGTTTATCACGGTATTCTCGAATGAGTTTCTGTAAAGCGTCAAATGTAGTAGTCATGGCTCATTCTTCTCCTTGTCCTCTGGTGCAGGTGCATTTGTGTCCGTAGTAGTAGTGTCCACAGTATTCGCATTCGTTGAGGTTTTCTTCTCCGTATCGTTCAATGAGGATTCGGCAGGATTCACAGCCGATTCGACATTTGTGGCACATGGTTTTTCCTCATTAGAAGTAGTTGTTTGTTTTGCGTCTTCTGTTTGGGGTTCTGGAGACGACACAGGAAAGAGGAGGATTTGGTTCACTTTCGGCTCTATGGCTTCTTTGATTTGTTGCCATGAGAAGATTGTTGAACATTCGGCGCAGGCGTATTCACAGGGGGTTGCCTCTATGGGTTCTTGGTCGTCTATTTTTTGCATTTCGGCTTTGTGGGTTTCGGGGTTCAGGACGGCTTTGCCGTTTGTTACGATTGTTACGGTTGAAAACTTAGAGATGATTTCTGAGCCACAATGGGGACACTTGAACACTTTTGGTGTCTTGTCTTCACTCATTGAGTTCGTCCCTCACGAAGGATTTGGCGTTGTCTATGAGCCATTGTTCTATGTCAACTTCAACATAGTTGACGAAGTGTTGAAGTTCATCTTTTGTGGGTTCTCGGTCTAGTCGGTTCTTCAGGGCTTCTTTCATCGCTGAGATGGTAATGTATAAGCCTCTAATGTTGGGCATGTTTTTGATTCTCCTATATAGGTATGGTTCGGGGATTTGCGTTATTCTGAGTTTTCTTTTGGGTTCGTGAAGTATTTGTGTTGCGGATGTTTGTCAAAGCATCTGGTTTTTATGATTTCGCAGTAGTCGGGATTGATTTCTATGCTGATGCTGTTTCTTTCTAAGCGTTGGGCTACGTCCATCACTGTTCCGCTTCCTGCGAAGGGGTCGAGGGTTATGTCGTTTGGGTTGCTGTATAGATTTACGAGTTCTTTGATTAGTTCAACAGGGAAAGTGGCGATGGTTACTCTGTCCCAAGCGTCTCCTTTTTCGGCTGTAAATCCTTTATGGTGAGTTATCTCCCAAACATCGTTTTGGTGAAGACTGAATTTGTTGAGGGTGAAGTTTTTGGTTTTTGTCAGTATGAAGATTGGTTCGTATGAGTGGCTTAGGTGGGGGTAGCCTGCGTCTCTTCTTCTTGTTCTGTCATACCATATCACTGTGTCAATCAAGTGGAAACCTATGGCTTTTAATTGAGGAATGAAGTCCCAGACTGAAAATTCTCCGCCTCTGTCCAAGTTTAGACATAGAACGCCTGAAGGGGTCAGAAGTCTGTAACATTCTTTGAAGACGTTTAGTAGGTCTTTTTGGTATTGTTCCACGTTGCCTTTTGTTCCAATTTCGCCTTCTATTCCGCCGTATTCCTTAACTTTGAAGTAAGGGGGGCTTGTTACGATGAGGTCTATGGTTTCGTCTTTTAGGGTTGGCAGGATTTTTTGGCAATCTCCCTGATATAGGGTGAAGTTTAGGGGTTTTCCTTGCGGTATTTGTGTGGGTCGTAGGTCTTGAGGGTTCACGGTTTTGTCGGGTCTGAACCTTATGAGGCGTGGGTGTCTAAGCGACACGAATGGTGTGGTTTCAAGTTCTACATATCTTTCTCCGTTAAATTTCAGGACTCTTCTTTCCTTCTTGTAGGTTTCAGTGTATTCGACTGTAACAACCACTATTGGTTTCACATAAAGGATTTCTTTGTCTTCGCCAACCTTGTGTTCTGTGAGTTTCCATAGGGCTTTTCTCAGGTCTTCGTTTAACCCTGAAGCACAGTCTCCGACTTCGATGTAGTTTCCTTCTTCTGTCATTACGGCTAATCTGAGGCTTGGCACTTGTTGTTGTTCAAAAAGAGTTCTTTTTCCGTATCCGCTTTCCTTGTTTATGCCAATGATTACTGCGTCAAATTCGCCTGCTGGCTTGACCTTGTAGATGTTGCTGTTGGTTCTTGCGACAAGTCCCTCATAGCCTTCAGAGACGACACGTTTTTCCCAAAAGGCTTCTATCATTTGAGGATTGATGTATTGAGGTTTCAGGTAGGGTAAGACCTTGACGAGACGACCTTGTTGTAGCCATGATTCGACTTCTTCAAGTCTCCAATAGTAGTCTTCACTCCATTTGTCAAGTATTGCCATATCAACGAGCCGTTTTATGCTGACTAAATCCCATACGCCAATGTGGATGTTGTCGAGTAGGGCGGGGTTTTTACTTTTTATGTAGTGTATGAATTGTGGTAGTTTTAGTGGTTTGTCGTCTTGTTTGGCGTATAGTTCGCAGAGGATTTCGGCTTTGACTATGTTCGTGTTGTTCATTAGGTTGATAAATTCGTTTAGGGCTGGAAAGTCCCATCGTTTGTGTCCCCATTTGTTTAGAGCGTAGGATTGACCGTTTCTTTCGTAAGTGAGCAGAGTGAACTCGCCGTCCACTTTAACCATGACTACTGTTTGATTTGGAATGATGGGTATGTCTTTAAATGAGCGTAGAGTCTTCATTACAGGTTTAAGGTGGTCTATTTTGGTTTCAACTTTACCTTCTTCCATATTTCAACCGTCCTGCTTCAATGTCCTGTCTTGCACATTTAGGGCAGAGTGTCCATCTATCACAAAGGCTGTTCTCCTTTACGATTGGGACATCACCACATCGTTTACAGATTATTGTTACTCCGCCTTCCCAATCTTTCAGGTAATCTTTAAGAATGATGACTTTCCTTCCTTTTTTCACAATCTCATCCATTTTAGACGACCTCATAAGGCGGTTCTCTGAGTCCAAGCTGTTTTCTCACCTTTTTGCAGAGTTCACACATGCAGTCATCTTGATGGTTCAACCATGTTCTCAGGTCATCAGTGAAGTTTGATTCCATTTTAGACGACCTCACAAAAAGAAAAAAAAGGGGTTAGGGGGTTGAGACTTGTTTGGTTTGCGGGGTTGTTGCTTTTTTGAGGATTGCTTCGAGTTCTAAGACTTTGGGTGAGACTTGTTTTCCTTCTGTTCCTTTGGTGCGGTAATCGTGGACTTCAAATAGGGTGTCTTCTGCTTTGGGTAGTTGTTTGACGAAGGACTCTGCTTCTTGGATGTCTTTTTCGGTGATGCCTGAGAGGTCAACTCGCATGGTTTCTCGGATGTCGGCTATGTTTTCGGGGATGAGTTCTTTGAGGATTATGCGGTTGCTGAGGCTGACGGTGAGCAGGGCTACTCGTTCCTCATAGGTGTCGTTGTAGCGTATGACAGAGACCCAATGTAGGTTTGTTAGGGCGATGAGGAGTTTCTTCAAGTTTTTGGCTGATGTGTCGTCTTCCACAACTACGCCATACTCGGTTAAGCCTGCGTCTGCGTGTTTTTGTCCGAACTCTTCTTGTGTCATAACGTAGAGGTCGGCGATTACGTCTTCTCCTGTGAGTAGTTTTGGCTTGATGATTTCTTCGCCTGTGTCTTTGAGGATTCGTTTGAGTTGACTCCAATGGTTGAAGTGGTTTGGTTCTTGGTAGCCGTCTGTGGGACATTTCCAATTGACTGTTCCTTTGTCGTCTATGATTTGGCGTTCCATAGGTTTGCCACATTTGGGACAGCATGAACAGTCGTATCCGCCTTGCCATTTTGGTTTTTGACCGCAACTTGGACAGACTAATTCTGTTTCTGCTTCAAGCACGTCTGCGAATTTCTCGATTTTCAAAGTAGCAATCGGCAACTTGAACCCGCTAATAATTGCTGAGATTTTTAGGGTTCGTGGTCTCAAGACTTTTTCCTCAATACTATCCTTTTACGTTTTGCGTTTTTTAGAGTTGAAGTGAGTCGCAGGCACTTTCCACGTCATTGACGACATTATCAAGGTCGTTCTGCAAGTCGCTTCTTTCATCATCCCATTCTGTCCATTCGGGTGTTTCGAGTGCTGGTTCTTTCTGCATTTTCACGGCGGGCATTTTTATTCATCATTAAAGTTGACTCTTAGCTTTGCGTTTAGTGGATGAGACGACAAACCAACGTTCATCATCTTTTGCAATCATCTGCTTCTTGTCTCTATCTTTCTTCAGCTTACGGAACGAGAGGTCTAAGACAAGTTCAACATTCCACATATTAGGGAAAGTCTCATTCTCGCCTATAATCCGAAATTGGAATTGAGGCATATCCTTCCGTGCAACTACGTCTCCAACCTTCAAGTTTCTCTTCTCCTTTAAGTTAGTCTGTCGTCATCGCCTCTCTTAGGTCGTCTATCAAGTCGGCTTTATTCCTCGTTGAACTCTATTTTCATTTTTGCGAGTTTGTGTTTGAGGTAGCCTTTTCCCATGTTTATTTTGGTTCTGGTTTCGTTCCATTTGGCAGGGTCTATGTGTGTGTTGACGGCTTGTCGTATGAGGTCTTGTAGGCGGTCAGGCGGGTATGCGTCTAGTTCCCAGCATTGGTCTCCGTATTTGGCAACGTAGTCTTTGCTTCGTGGGTCTGCCTGCTTTGTTGGGTTTGGCGCTAGGTTGAGTTCTTTCACTTGGTCGTATGTGAGGGCGACTCTGATTATGCCGAGCCAATTTTTTCCTTCTTGAATGGTTTTTTCTATTTGGTTGTGGGTTTCTTCATAGTCCAAGTGTTCCATTTCGCTTAGTGCTAGTTTGAGGTATTTTTTGAAGCGGTTTAGTAGGTCGTCTGTCATATTCAATCCTGAGGGGTCGTGGTCGCTGAAATGTAACACGATTATGGGTTGTCCTTTTTTGGCTCGTTCTAGGAAACGCTCTGCCATTGCTTCCATTACTTTTGTGAAACTGCTGTATCCTCTGCTTGGGAAGGTTACGACTCTTAATCCTCCAACTGCGTCTGCGAACAGTGATGCGAGTGCGTCTTTTTCAACCCAGATTTCAACGTATTTTGGTTGGTTGTCCCATACGGGCATTGTGAAGTTTTGGTCGCTTTCTTTAAGTTGTTCTATGAGGTAGTTGAGGTATTCGTCTGGGTCGTTCCAGCCGTAGTCTCCGCCTATGGTTTGTCTTGCTCGGTCTTCTATTCTTCGCCAGTTGATTTCTCCTCTTTCTCTTGCTCTGGTTAGGATTTTGTCGAATTGCTTATAGTTGTTGATGGTGTTGGCGAACAGTTGGTAGGGTGGGCTGATGATTCGATAGTAGAGTTGCCGTATGGTTAGTTTGATTTCGTATTCTTCCATGATTCTGTTGACTGCACTAACAACGGTATCATGTCTCATCTTTATTCCTCATAGTTATGGTTTGGTGTTTTGCGTTTTGCTTGATTTCGTCATAGAGGGCTTCCATCATTTTTTCTATTGCGATTGTTCGGAGCATTTTGCTTATGAAGGTTTTATCAACGCCGTGTTTAATCAGCGTTTTTATGATGTGTTTGGCAACTGTGATGTCGTCTATGCTTAAGGCTTCGTAGAGTCTTTTGATTTCGTCATAGATTCCGCTTTTGCTCGACATTTTCAAGTTTTCTCCTAACGACTAGCCAGAATTTTTTGTCCACGACTTCAACAGTGAAACTGAACTTAGTTAAATCGAAACGGTCAACTTCTACCTCAGTCAATTAAAGCACATCCCAGCGGTCTTCAGCTTCGATTTGCCATATCTTAAGGGTCTCTATTGCACAACCTTTTTTCTTATCCTTATTGCAAGACTTCTCTCCAACACAATCTTTATTGTCTTGTGGACACGATAGTGTGACGGCTATTTTTCTAGACCCTTGCCCACTCAAGTTTTTCTATCCACCTTATTTTTCTAAGAAACTCAAGCATGCTTTCTGTTAGTTTGGCTTCCACTATCAACACTGTTAAATCGTATGCTGGTCTCTGATTTACCTCGATGAAGTCATATTCCGCTAGGAAATTCAACAATGTTTGGATTTGACTTATGGAAAGGCTGCTGAGTGATTTATGAATGCTGATTTCGTTTATGCTGTGCCAATCGCCATCAGAAAGAATTTCTATGAGAATGTCCAAGACTTCCATCTTAATTAGTCCTCAGCAAGTTTTGCATCTCACTGTAGAGTTCCAAGAATCTTTTACCGGCTTGGCTTGTGCGGTATGAGACTCGATGTCTTTTCGGTCCGCATCTACCTTTTTGGGGGATGAGAGAAAAGGCGTTAAGTAGCCCTGCTCTAAGGAGAGCGTGGATATATTCATGTGTTTGCTTTGTGTTTAAGCGGCATTTCAACTCGATGTGGTCTTGCAATGCTTCTTCTTCGGCAACCCTTAATATTTGAGCGTAAATGTCAAGTCTTCCTCGCATTTTTAGTTTCTCCAATGGAAAAAAGTTATTCATGCGACTTTGCTAAACTGGTATTCATTTTTATCGCTCACGTGTAAGAAGAGGCAGAAAAGCAACGATTATAGCCATTGCCATAAAACAACCGAGAAGCACGAGGAGACCTGATTTCACAGTTGGGTCTTCCACTATGTCCCAGCCAATCATTGACAGAATAGCAAGCAACATTGCTGAAAACCAGCGCAAGTCCCATTTAATACTCCGTAGTTCTTTTTCATTCATTTTTTGATTCTCCAATGGAAATGTAGGGGTCATACCATGCTTAAAACCCTTATGAATGATGTCTCTAGAACATTTCTCTATTTGTTTGGGTTCGGTTTAATGGTTGCTGAGAAATTCAAGCCCTGTTCTGAGAGCCATTTCAGTCTTCGAGCCGCTTGCTGTTCATCTCGACAGCCAACTTGAACATGTTGTTTCATTTCCCAAATATGAACGAAGGCATTATACTGCCATTCTAGATCGTCTATTGCTTCGCAGACTTTAACGATTCTTCTCGCATCTAGGGATGATGTAGGCATCAGGTCTAGGATGTAGGGAAGCAGTATCATTTTGGTTGGTTTGTTGACTACTCGCTGTTGTTCTCTTTGTCGTCTCAGTTCGTTGTAGCGTCTTGACCCCTCTGTTTCCAGTCCAAAACATTCGTATTCTTTGCAGAGTGCAAGCCAGTCTTTGTCGCATTGGCTTTCTAAGGCTATGGTGTAGGCATCTTCAAACTTGGTGAATTGGCTTTTGAGGAAGATGACGTGGTAGTGGTCTCTGTCTGTTTTGCTGGCTTCGATGCGGTAGTCTTCACCTAACTCTGGAAACTCTTTCACTAAGCGTTTAGCGTCAGTATCCACGTCTTCTCTGGGGACTTTATCATAGTCCAACTCCAATCTCCAATATTTAGGCAAGGTTTCTCTTTCGCCCCCATCTAGTTCTCAATATGATTAACTGTAAATGAAAATCCTCTACAGGCGGATATAACGCTCCATGTTTTTCTCGCCATTTTTTTGAGTGTTCCTCTGACGCATGTAGCCATAAACCTCCATACTCAAACTCTTGAATGTTTTTTGGCGGTTTCATTCTTCCTCTTCCTACTCAAGTAATGCCATCATTTCTTCTATTTCTGATACACTAGGTTCGTAAACAATTTCTGGGGGTCGGTATATTCGGCTGTAGGTTTCTTCTTCGTTTTCTCTGACGCTGAGTTGTTTCAGGTCGGCGCCTTTAGGCTCATCTATAGTTTCCCATTCTCCGCTTTCTATCCAGCGTGGTTCTTGTGCTTCGGTTGGTAGGTATGCCCAGTTCCAAGCGGCGTAAAAAACGTCTATGCAGTGGTCTATTTCTTTTTGTGTGAGTTTGGCTGAGTAGTCTATTTCGCCTGTGTCCACGTCTCTGATGGCGTCTATGTTGAAGAAGGCTTGGAATCTTTTTCGGTATCGTTTTGGGGGGCGTGCTGAAACTACGGTGTAGATGATGATTTTTGCGTGGATGAGTTGTTTGGCTGGAACTATTTGTTTTCGGGCGATGGTTTCTTCGAGTTTTCTGATTTCAAGTCGTTCTTTAATGATTTCTCCTGCGAGTCGTCCTCGTTCAGCGTGCCATCCGCCGAGTTTTTGTCTGGCTCTGGGAAGCAATAGGTCTCTTAGGCGCAGGTATTCTTTCCGTTCAGACCCAAGAAGGTAAACCCAGCCTCTCGTTCTCAATTCTTCGAAGCGTGAAGTGAGTGTTAGAAGCCGAGTTTCCCAATAGCGAACCCGGGCAGATATGCGGTATTGGTCTCGCCATTTTCTATCGTATTCGGCTTGCCATCTTTCTAACTGCTCTACCTCTCGAATGTAATCGGCTTTGGAGACTCGAAGAGGGGGCAGTTCAGCCAACCTACGTTCCTTCTTTGAAACCGTGTCGTCTTGTTTCTTTTGCTTTTTTAAGCCACTGCCTTTTTTGTTGTTCTGTTGCGTTTTCTATGGTTTGTGTTTCTCCTCTGAAGTGTAGTCCTCTGCATCGAGGACAGCGATTAGCCCATACTGGCGGGATTTTTTGTGCTAAATAGATTTTGAGTTTTCTTCCACAGCTACATTTGACCTCTCTGAAATCTGGGAGTTGAAGTAAGCCATGTTCGTCTAGGACTAGGATTGCGCCTTCTTTTTCGTATTTTATGCCTTCGCCTATTGTGGGTGCTTGGAGAACTTTATCGTATTTTTCAATGTATTCTTTCTGGATTTCCTCTTCACTGGCTCTCTTGACCTTAGTCATTCTTCTTCCTTCTTTTTTACGATGGCTGCTCCGCCGCCCAAATGCTTAATGACTTTGAACCCGAAGTGTTCTGGTTTGATTGGATAGACCCATGAGCCGCTTTCTTTGTCATAGACCATTCCAAGTGTCTTTTTCCAGCCAGCGCAACACGTCCATCGGCGTGAGGGTGCGGCAGGAAGCGGTGTATCTTGCCAATTTGTCCAATCGAGAGGGTAGTCTGGTAGTGGGAGACGACATTTTTCTGAAGCGTAGCGACATCTGTCTGCTCGGTCGCAGGCGCCGTTATGAGGTTTAGGAAGTTCTCTTTCCTGAAGAGTTTGCATTTTAGCCTTCTCCTTCTAATTCGTAATTTAGGATTCCTGCTAGGATTTGGTCGGCTTCTACTCGTATCGTGTCAAAGCCTTCGCTTCGTTTGACCATTTCTTTTGCCTTCTCTAGTTTGGTTATGATTTCGCTTGGAGCGTCAACTTCTCTTGCAAAATCTATTGCATTATCAATCTTTCTCAGCAGAGCATCTTTCTCTAGTGGATGGCAGCCAGCGCAGGATTCTCGGGCGTCTTCAACTTTGCGGTAGAGTAGTTGTCTTGTCGTCTTCATATTGCTTTCACTCTCTTGACTATGGGTGGTCTAATCTTTTTTAGGACGTGGTAACTACAGTAGGGACATTTGATTTGTTCTCGCACAGCCAATTCTTTACCTGAAAACTGTGTGCCACAGCGGACACACTCGTAGGTCATTTGTTCAATGCCTTGCCACTCATCGTGACTCATCACCATCTGATTTTTCCCTCAACCTTTAGTTTCTCAACTGCTTCTTTAGCTCGTCTTCTCTGAAGTGCCTTTTTACAAGCAGTGCAGTTATCGGGGCTATCATCGTTTCCTTGTTCTTTGTCTCCACGGTAGAATCCCCATTTGCCACAGAGGCTCCGCCCATCTTCAGTGAAATAATGCGCCTTCTGTGAACGAAGTGGAAACCCCCATCCTTCTTTTGGGTCAGCCATTTTTTTCACTCCCATTTTTCAGTCTCTCTATCATTATGGTTGGAGGTTTTGCGTTTTTGAACAGTAAGTTATATTTCTTTCGTTTGCTGAAATTAGGCTTGTGGTGTCTGCTTGGGTGAAATTGTCAAGTATGAAGCGAAGAAGTCGCCAACTGTTGCTGACGTTTACTATTTGCTTCGTTCTGTTCTAGATGAAGTAACCGGCGAAAAAATTGACAGGGACATTTGGATTCTTAAAGAAACTGAACTAATGGACGTTTTCAAAGATGTTGGAAAAGCACTTGGATTAACAAGACTCAGAGATCTTCTGGATTTTGCTCTGCGGAACTTATCATTTACTGCTGAAGAAAACGAGAAGTTGAGGAAGCTTATAGAGAGGTTTTAACTTTTGGCTTCCGAGACTATGCAGGAAGAGCCGCACACATTTATTAGTCGCTCCGAACGGTTGAGGCTTCCTCGGACTTTGGATTCTGGCAGGGTGGCTAGGTTGCGTGTTTTTCGCAGTCGAATCACGGATTGGGCTGAGCCTTCTGAGGTCGTCTATGAAGAGCCTGTGATTGTTTGTGTGAAGGTTAGGCGTGAGAGGCCGGGTGCTAGACCTAAGGTGGTTCCGCCTGCGCTTTCTCGGAAAGAGGTTGAGGAGATTCTTAAGAAGAAAGTTACTGATGAGGAGTGGGCGGTTTACAAGAGGGCTATGGCGCCTATTGAGATGGAGACTGCGGAGGTTGAGACAGTTGTGTGGTATGATGAGTTTTGTATTGACCATTTTCATCATAGGGTTGTTCAGTTTGAGGATTTGTTGACTCAGAAGAAGGATATGGGTTATGTGATTGCGGTTAAGGATGCTGTTCTTGCTTATATGTTGATTTTTGAGTGGGGACGAAAGACTGTTATTGCTGGTTTTCTCTCTACTTTTCCTGAGTTTAAGGAGTTGCCTCGGCTTAGAGAGATGGTTGGTGAAAATTTGAGTCGTCTTCATGCTGATGGGTTTATTGATGTTGTTCCAATGCCGCCGAAGAGACCGCCGCCTCCTCCTTACTACGTGCCGAAGCCTCCTGAAGAAGCCTTATACATGGTGAATAAAAGAAGACAGCAGATACAGTTGAAGCGAGCTCGCTGGTGGGAAAAGGGGTGGTAAAATGCCGATAGATATTGATGAGTTGTATAAGCGTTGGGTTGAGAAGATTGGAGAAGACAAGATTGTTCTTAAGTATCCGTCTTTGAGGGGTCTTTGGGATTGGTTTTTGCGGGAGACTGAGGCGAAGGGAATTGACCCTGAAACGATCGATTTTGAGGCTTTAGTTGACCCGACTCTCACGTATAAGGAGAACAAAGCGATTCTTGATGAGGAGTTGAGGGCGCCGCTGACTGAGAGAGAGTATGAGGCGATGTCTAAAGAAATCACGGCTATGATGGAGAAGGAAGCGAGGGAGAAGTATCCTGAGATTTTTGATTCTTTAACTGACCGTATTGCTGAGTTGGAGCGTGAGACTGATAGGAAGAAGCGGTATCAGAAACTTGTTAAGGAATTACGCTTGGAACTTGCGGAGACTATTCGGAAGTTAGAGCAGGAGAGAGCGAAGCCGCCTAAAGTTAAACCAGTGAGCATTCGAGTTTTGAAGGATTTTCGTGAAGGCATTATTGATTATAAGAGTGGGCAGGTTGTTGAGACTCGTGATTTAGAGTGGGCGCTTCAGAAGATTGAGAAAGGGTTGGCTGAACGTCTTAAACCTGAAGTTGAGGAAGTTCTGCCACCTCCTGTTCCAGAAGCGCCTCCTGAGAAGGAAGCGAAGATTAAGGTTAAGGTTGAGGGTGGGGCTGATAAGGGTGAGTATATTGCTCGCATGATGTTTGATTCTTTTGAGGCTGGTTTTGTTGGTTTTAGGACTACTGACCGTTTGGAGAACTGGTTGAGGGATGGAGAAGAGATTGTTAATTGGCGTGAGAACTTGCGTATGGCAGGGTTTAGTCCTGAGGAAATCGAGGAAGAGTTGAAGACTTATCCTGAACCGTTTAGGCAGGGTGTTGATGTTCGAGTGTTTTGGAAGTATCCTGAGGATGTATCTTTTGATGGAGTTGCTCAGTATTATTGGAATGTTTGGCATACCACTTATACAAGAGAACGATTAGAGCCACACACTGTTGAGGGATTGAAGGACATTGCAAAGATTAAGGGGTTGAGAGTGCCTGAGACCAAAGAGGAACTCATTAATGTTATTTTAGGTGTTAGACCGCCCCCTCCTTCTATTGTTTTTCCGCCGGCTCCTCCACCGAAGCCACGAGAATTGACGGCTGAAGAGAAGAGGAAGTTAGAGGATGAATTTAGGGTTACTTTGATTCGTACTTTAGGCAAGATTCCTAGAGACAGTATGGCGGAGTTTCGGTTAGAGCTTGACGCTGTTAAAGTCCTGCCGTATGAAAAGGCTTTAGATGTCATTTTGAAGTTGGCGAGCGAAATCATTGAGAGGGAGACTAGACCACCTCCTGTTAGACCTCCTGCGCCACCGCCAGAGAGAATTGTTCGAGTTGGGATTCCTGAAGAAGAAAGACCGCCCCCAGAAGTGCCTGCGCCGCCACCAGAGATACCGTTGCCTAAAACGCCGTTGTGTCAGGAGTTGCCGTTTCCTCGGGCGCCATGTTCAGCTGAGAAGACGGTGCTTTTTGAGGCATTTAAGAATCGCTTAGAAGCCGCAGGAGTTTGGGATGTCCGTCCATACCTGCACCTTTTCGATGAAAGAATCGCTCGCTGGCCGTTTCGGTATTGGGGTGAAGTTTTAACTTTATTCGACCAGTTGATTGAGGACATTGTTGCTCGTGCGAAAAGGTTTATTCCGATTCCGCCTATGCCTTGGCGTGAGGAAGAAGAGAAGCGGCGCAGAGACGCCATCGTGCACTTTACCGCTACGAAACTTTATGATACAATGGAAGACCTTATTGAGGCTCTTAGCACATGGGGCGTCTTTGAGGTTACGCCAGATGAAATTAAGAAAGCACTAAGAAACGCCTACGAGAAAAAAGAGTTATGGCTCACGTCTGTTTCAAAGGAATGGTTAGAGTCTTTAATTGGCGAAAAACTGGAGAGTTAACAGCATGGTTAAGTGTCCTTGGTGTGGAGAAGAGGTTGCAACAGAGGAATACACGGTTCATTATTCGACTTGTCCCAAAGCACCGAGAAGAGTAGAAGAGGTTCGTCCTGAATGGGTAAGAGTGCGACCAAAGGCTAAGCTACCACAAAACGTCTGCATTATATGTGGCGGGTCACATCCACCGTGGGAATGCCCCATCGTTCCAGAAGACCGCAGAAAATTTGTGGAAGACCTATCTGAATTTGACGACCTACTACAACTTCTGTTTAACAAACTCCTCGTAAGACTAGAAGGTCCTCCGCTTCAGCTTCAAATCGAACGCCTAGAAAACGCTTGGTTCGACATAAGCGGTTACGCAGGTGTCAAGGGAAAAGTCATACTTTCAATAAACGAATCCGTCGGAATCATTGACGCCGAACAAGTCGCCGCCACGCTTATACATGAGATACTGCATCAAAAGTTTCCCCGCCTCTCAGAACCAAAGATTATGCAGTTAGCAGAGCAGAGGTGGAAAGAACTCTATCAAGGTGCGACTTGGTGAGGTTCAAATGGTTCGTTGTCCTTGGTGTGGAGAAGAGGTTGAAACTGGCAAATACACCGAACACTTAGAAAAGTGCCCAGAAGCAGCAAGAAGAGCGCCTACTACTCTTAAGCAACTTTTCAAAGGAGAAGTCCTTGATGGTTTTATTGAAGCCGCTAGAGTCCGCCTACTAACAGAGTTTGTGGAAAAGCCAAAGCAAGGTGACTTCATTAAGGTTGGTTTTCTGCGGTATCCTCAGTTGGTTATTATGGAGCTGCCTGATGAAGTTTTTAAGGTTTGGGATGAATGGGAGATTAAGTGGCGGGAGATAGCCTTCAAAGACATCGAGAGGATTGTTACACCGGACGCTAACGCACCGAAGGGTTCACCTGAAGAGATGGCTTCGAGAATTATTGAGAAGGAAGATTTACTGAAACGTTTGAAAACCTATTACTATCGGAAGACTTAGCCTATTGCTGTGATTACTATATCAAAACTGAAGTTTGTTATTCCTGTAATTTCGGCAGATACTGATAAGGCTAGGTCAATTGGTAAGACATCGTTTGGATTGAGAACGATTCCATTGTAATTCCATGAAAGACTGATATAGTTAGAGGCTTCAGGCGGTTGCCAATTCTCAGTTGTCATGTTTAAGGTGCTTGGCACGTTTGCTATGCTTTTTATGTAGATTCTGACTGTTTTATTTTCGGCTGGTTCAAGAAACCCCCAATCAATATTTGTTACAGGCAGAGTTAATTCAGAGTCCCAGTAGACTTCAACTCCGACTGCTTTGATTGTAGCGTTATTTCTAATCTTGAAAACTCCTGTTAGGAGCGCCCATCCTATGAAGACAACTGCAATTGACAAAGCTATGAGCAAAAGAACGGCTACTCTGTGGGGTCGCATTTCTAACCAAAAGAAAATTCTCACTCTAACGTTTAAAGGTTACTAGACGACAAAGAAAAAAAGAGGGGTTTATTTGGCGCCCAACGTGTAGACTTTGCCATACAGCGGTGAGCCGGGTCTTGCTCGGCTCTTTCTGTGGAAGATGCCTGTCTTCAGTCCAGCGCCTTCAACCGTTTTCTTGATGATGACGTTTCTCTCGCCTCTTGGTGCAATGCCCAACGTCTTGTGGGCCGCTTCAGTGAATTTAGCCTTAACTTCTGGTCGTCCTGCGCCCGGAGCTCTTCGGCTTCGAGTGAAGAGTGTCAGGTGTTTCTTTGCGGCGGTTGCCATCAGCATTGTTCCGCCCGGCATTGGTTGAGCAGCCATTAGGAGTGCGGGTTGCACACGTGCCCATGCGGCTGGCATTTTGATTCCTCGGCTTCTTTTCTTAGGTAGTAAGTCTTTTTAAGGGATTTGTCATAATGTCTTTTTGGTCAAGATGTCAACTGTCAAAAAGGGAAAGGTTATAGACCCTCAGAAGCCTCTTATGGTTAGGTCATGGAGGAGAACTCGTCTTCCTTATGACGAGATGACAACCACATTGAAGAATGGACATGCCTACTTTCTGGCTGGTGTCAAACGCCAGACCGCTCATAACGCAAGTCAAAGTTTGAGTAAGAGACTGGGAGTTAAAATAGTTGCTGTCAGCGCTATGTATGAGGGTGAAAAAGGTTATGCTTTCTTTAAGAAGAATCTTGAGAGTTGGATTGCGCGAGGGCAGAAAGAGGGTTGGCTTAAGGAGACTTAGTTTTTTTCTTCACTACGGCTGGTATTTGGGTCATTGTGGTGAAGATTTGGCTGATTTCTTGGGCTGATAGTCGCCGTGCTTTAGGCACCTTGCATCCCTATTCTTTTTATTGTTTCAGCGTATTGTTCTCTTAGGCTTTTTGCTTCAGGGCTTTCTAATCCTTCGAGGGCATCGTATATCATTCTGGAAAGGGTTACTATGTGTAGTCCTCTTTCGGTTCTTTTTTGGTCAAACCATTCGTTGAAGTCTCTTTTGCCTTGGAAGACTTCTCTTAGTTCTTCTCGGTATTTGTTTTGCACTTTTGCTGCTCTTTTGTAGTTATCGCCGTATAGTCCTGTTGTTGGTGCTAGTGTTTGTGCGATTCTATTGATGAAGATTATTTGGTCTATTGTTAATTCTTCTTCGGTTTTGACTGGTTTCACTTGTATGTCAACTTTGGCATAGTCTTTCAGCAGTGGTTTGTTTTGTCCACGTGGATAGAGAAGTCCGCAGATTGAGCATTTGAGGAGTCCACTTGAATCTCGGGTTAACGGTGAGCCGCAGGCTGAACATGACATCTTAATCAAATAAAAGAATAGGGATTTTTCTATTTTAAAATTGCGATTAGGATAGCGAGGACGCCTAAGGCTACGACTGAGCCGAGAACCCACCATGTTCTGTGGTCGTATTCCCCTTCAGGGTCGATGATGATGACTGCGACGTAAAAACGACTACTTCAAAGAACCCTCAGCTAAAAGAACTGCAAAACCCAGAATGACTCGATAGGACAACTTCTTTTCGGTGGCTATCCGCATCAGCTCATCACCCAATTTTTTTTCTATCGAAATCAAAAGTGCCTCATGCTTATGGTTTTTGTTGTTCTCACCAACTTTCCTAATCTCCTCAATTACGCCTTCGCTGAAAACTTCATGAACGTTAATCGGCTTTGGGTTGCCGCGTTGCAGTCTCGTTGTTTCACTTAATGCATCTTTCACATAGATTTCCCATAACAAACTAACTTTCGTGTCTAAAGTGCCCCATTTGACGCCTACCATGTAAATCCATGCTAAAAAAGAAATAACGCTCAAAATCAGACTTACTGCCACTGCCACTTCAGGCTGTTCGAGAACCATAGTTATCTCCTACTTGCGTGCCAACTCCTTCTCCCAAGGCGGCAACCCAGCAATGGTTTTCATGTCTTTTTTGATGTCTTTGTGCTGTGGTTGTGTTGCTTCTTTGAGGTCGTCTATTTTGCCTTCGAGTCTTTTAACTCGTTCATCGCAAAGTTCTAACGTAACGAAACGACCGGGATTCTTCTTCTTGTTCAAGTAAGTCCCTTTTATGAAGGCGGTGGCGCTGAACCTAACGCTTCCTTTAAGGCGAATCCTATGATTCCGCAGAGCCAGAAGAACATTGCGAAGCCTACTCGAAAGTCTTGTGGCACGAAGTCGGGGATGGCGGCGCCGGCTGTTCCTAAAGCCAAGAAAAACGCTGAAAGCCCAAGCAGAAAGGCTTGCATATTGTTTGATAGACCCAAGTTTTTCACCAGATAGAAATTAGAGCGAATTTGGTTTTAAGGTTTACTACTTGTTTTTAAATAAAAGCTGTTGCCAAGCCCTGCCCATAGCTTTCACCAGCGGCAAAATAAAACGATGCTTCTACAGTAAAAGTGGCAATATTTATTTTCGCTAATCCTGAAGGACTTGACCACCATAATTGATACAAAAATCCTGTGGTTCCTTTTAATCCATGTGTAGAGGTTGATTGTGGCGTGCTTACGTGTCCCACTCTCGTGAATGTTGTTAAATCAATTTTGGTTACACGGTTAGTTATCATACCAACATAAAGGTTATCGCCAATTATCTCAAGGCTATAAACTCTGCCATCGCCAGACGGTAATGTTATTGACCCAACTCTAGTGAAAGTTGTTAAATCTATCTTAACAATTTTGCCAGTTGCAGGCTCATCAAGTCCAGCATACAAATAATCGCCACTAGCAGCTAAAGATGTTATGTAGTATTCACCGCTTGGCAGAGTTAGTCTACCAAGTTTTGTAAAGGTTGAAAGGTCAATTTTTACAACATGTGCTATGGCACCATCAGATACACCTACATAAAGATAGTTTCCAACGATTATCTGGCTATTAGGGACTCTTTCATCAGTGGCTAGGGTTAAGGTCGCTACTTTTGTAAAGGTTGAAAGAGCGATTTTCACAATTTTGCCTGTAGTGCCCCAATCGGCTCCAACATATAGGTAACTTGCATCAGCCGCTAGAGATAACCCATAACCTTCTCCAGTGGCTAGGGTTAAGGTCGCTACTTTTGTAAAGGTTGAAAGAGCGATTTTCACAATTTTGCCTGGATCTGTATGCAAGCTAGCATAGAGATAATCTCCAACTCTGATTAAATCATCAACATCATTCTCTCCTGATTCGAGGGTTAAGGTCGAAACTTTTTGGAAGGGGCTTACACTTGATTTAACAATTTTTGCAGGCGTTGTTCCTAAGCCAGAATATACATAACTTGGTTCTTCCTCTTCTTCTCCGACCATTTGAATTGTAGGCGACAACAGGTTGGATTGATGGGCTAACGTGGATTTACCGACTAGACTTTTTAACGCTTCCTTAGTTTTCCATTGAACACCCAATTAACTCACCATAAAGGTTCATCGGAGGCATCTACTTTGTCTATGTAGAATCCGTCATCAATTGGAGCGTTTGTGGGATAGACGATGTAGCCTATACTTGAAACTGTCACGGGTGTTGTTATGATTTCTTGTATTAGTGTATCGTCTATTAAGGCTTGAACTTTGCCTAACGTTCTTGAAGATAATAATTGCACTTTATACCATGTATCAGCTATGACTTCGCTACTTGTTAGAATGTCATTAACTATCCAGTAGTATTTAGTTCCACTTTTGCTGACGCCAAGTCTAATTGTTCTGACAACGAAACTCCAGAAGGGAGCGCCTCTGTAGCGTCCTATTTGAGCAACGTAAAAGAGGTCTAGTGTTGGCATTCTGATGAATCGGAGGTAGGATTGAAAGTATAATGTATCGTATAGTTCTGCTAAAACATTTGCTAGCAGGGGAGTAATATTGATGTTGTTTGTCCAAAGTTTTGCGGCATAGGTTCCTTCATAAACTGGTGTTGTTACAATCGTTCCGTAGGGGCTGGATGGTTGTTCACTCCATTTGTTGAAATTAGCTAGTTCAAAGCTGTCAGCAAAAGGTAATTCTGGGTTTACTGAGACAATCGTTGTTCCTGCTGACAAGTATCCGAGTTGAATTTTCCCTGCTAAGTGGCGCATAGCTTGTTTTGTTTTCCAGAGGACAGCGCACATTAAGCCTTCCAGACTCTCACGTAGAGTGTGCCTGTTGCTGTTGCTGCTTTATAGTGGATTTCTGTTATGCCTTTTCCTGTCATGGCTAGGCTGCCTTTGGCGAAGATTTTTAGGCTGTCGCTGTCTGTTACTCGGTTGAACTCTACGATGTGGTCTTGTGTTTCTGCTACGAGTAGGATTTGTTTTGGGTCTGGGGTTAGGATTTTGTAGGTTTTGTCGGTTGTGGTTGAGGGTAACGCGGCTCTTTCAGATGGTTCATATTGTTCTTCTACTCTGAGTGGTGGTGGCGGTGCAGGGTAGATGGCTGGTAATTCAGCGCCCATTGCTGGAATTAGTTTGGAGAGTTGGTCTGCGTGTTTTGAGGAGAAAAGGTCGGGGGGTTCAGGTTTGAATGGTTCTTTGATTGGCGGTTTCACTAGGAGTGGTGTAGGTTTTGCTCTTTGAAGTTCTTGCTCAGTGCTCAACCTTAGTCTGCTCCGCCTGATACGCCTCGTTGTCGCTTGTTGGCTGCAATTAGGCTCATTGTTCTTTCGCTTTCGGCTGATTCAACTAGGATTGCTTGTCCGTTTGCCATGATGTGTAGGTAGGGTCGTGGTGGTGTTCCCTCGTATGGGATGACTTCGTATTCCATGATTTCAAAGTAGTAGTTTTGGGTGCCTGCTTGTTTGATTGAGAGGTTCATGCTGGGGTCGTAGCTCCATCGGTCTATTCCTATGGGGTTTGTTAAGCCTGCTCTTGTTGTGTCTACTGTGTCATCGTAGTCTTTGCTGAAGAGGGGTTCGGTTCCCCAATACATGTTTACTGTTTGGGCTTGGTCAATAGAGACATATTGAAGGTGCACGATTCGATTTTTCTTCATTTCACCATGTAGTTGTTCATATTGGGCAACAGTTGTTAGGTAGAGTACGACTTTAGCGGTTTGGGCGCCTGAGATTGCGATTTTTGGTCGATTGTTGCGTGCTGTGATAACCTGATAGAATTTGTCTCCGATTTTTATGATGTAGCCGGGTTTGAGGGCGGGATAGTGGACTCTGTAGGTTGTGTATGGCGTGAAAACGCTCATTTTTTATCCTCCTGTTTATTCTTTTTCTTCTGAGCGTTTATTGTGTCGTCTGTGGTTAAAAGGATTTTGGAAAAGTTAGATGGGAAGGGTGGCGGGGTATCGTCCTGAGGCTATTATCATGTATTGTGCTGTGATGACGGTGGATTTTGTGATTTTAACTTGGATTGTTGGTTCATAGGAGATTGCTTTGCCGTTTGCTTGCCAGTAGTTGAAGCCGTAGGTTACTGTTAGGTCTGGGCTTTTTGGGACGGCGCTGAATTTGTGTATGCCGGGTTTTAACGTGAGGGTTGTTGGAGTAGTTATTTCCAGTTGGTCATCTACAAGAATTATTGTGTTGATAGGATTTGATTTCACTGTTACTTCTAAGATTTCTGGTTGCGCTTTTACTCGTGTTAAGAGCCAGCCTAAGCCGGCAAGACCTGCGACACCGCCGATAATTGCGAGTGTTTTTTTGCTCAAATTCATCGCCAAAATGTTATTAGTGTTATTTGTTCTTTAATCTTTCCTATGTGGGAAGGTGGGAAAACATAGAAGAATCTTCCATATAGTTTTATATGCCTTTGTTTCTTTATAGAATATGGAGAGTTTGACCATGAGAAGGAAACTGCTCGTCCTCGGCATAGTTGTGCAGACGATTGTTTTCACGCTGTATAACTATTCCGGGCTTTGGCCGTTGTGGTCAGTCATATAGAGGGGATGCAATGACCGACACCTACAACCCTCTTCTTTTTTTGTTGTTATGGTTTACTATTCCAGTTCAGTCAGGGTTGCTTGTGGCTGTGTCTCTTTGGTTAAATCTTGGAGTTTGGACGTGGCTTGTCTTTGCTGTATGGGTTTCGGTTTGGACTTTAATCGCTAGAAGAGTTAACCCAGCCCTTAAGAAAGCATCTCCGTAATGAATATAATTTCTCCAAAGTCTTTTATTGTTGACTTCTCTTTTAAATGTTTGAGTAAACATGGTTTTAGTTAAGGTTCCCCCGCCTATAACAAGGGACAAAGTGATTCCTCGGGTCTTGTTTATGGGTGTTCCCAGCCTTGAAACCACATATTTCCGCCACATTTTTGGTTTAGACGGCTCAATCACGATTCGAGACGAGCAGTTTGAGCAGTTGGGCTACGAGTTAAAAATCAACCCAGTAGATTATGGCTTCACTGGAACCGTTGAGTTATACGAGGATGTTGACGCTCAAATCGTGATGGTTAGTTACAAGTTTCGATACCGAGGGAAGGACTATGAAATCCAAGTCTACTTCTATTTTGGCGTTGACTATGGGAACAAAGTGAAAGTGAAGATTAAGGGCATTCTGCCTCGTGCAGGAAACATTAAGATTCCTTTTCAAGCTGTCACCCATAAACTTGACGTGTTCAAGAGGCGTTTTTGGAGCGGCATTCTTGAGAACGGTGAGTTGTTGTCGGGTGTAGGCTTCGATTGGAGTGATGTCACTGTATCCTCAAGTTTTGATGAGACAGCAAAAACTCTAGAGTTTTCTGTCGGCTCTGTTTTTGAACTTGACCCCTCCACAGTCTCAACAACGACTGTTAGCACAGCCACTCAGATGCCTCATCAACGCAAAACTTTCTATAAGCTGGGTCGGCACTGGGTTTTCTACGTTGACGGCATCTTTATAAAGTTTAGTTCAAGCACAGACGGCGTGACTTGGGCTACACCCACAGACATTGCCAGTGGAACTATGGGCAGACAGTTTTCTGTGTGGTTAGACGGAAACTACGTGCATCTGACAAGAAGCCCAGAAGGCGCATTCACCGGATGCTACTACATGCGGGGTTTACTGAACGCTGACGGAACAATAACGTTGGACGCAGAACAGTGGTCTGTGCCCCCGCGTTTCGAGGATGAAGGAGGCTATCAAAGAGACGCCCTCTATCTTGCTAAGCTTTTGTTGACTGGAAGCATTTACCGTTGGGGCGACACCTACGGCGCCTTCGACGACTATACGACTGAAATAAACACGGGAGATGTTGGCGCAGGATGCAAAACTCCGTTTAACCCCTACGTGACAGTAAACGCAGACAACTTTGGATACGCAACAATTGGTGCAAGCACATTATTAAGAACCGCAAACTATAAGATTGCTTGTAGGTTTCAAGCACCAAGAACAGAATCCATCACCAAAATTAAAGCATATATGCGATTAACAACAGCGGGGCAAGTCCGAGCGGGCATCTACAGTGACAGCGCAAGCACCCCTGCTTCACTTCTCGGTTCTTCAGGTGAAGTTAGTGTTGGAACTTCCTTCTCATGGGTTGAATTCACCTTTGCAACACCGATATCGGTTACTTCGGGCTCATACTATTGGTTAGCCTTAATCTTCAACCAAGAAATGGAGATTCGGGCTGACGCTGGCGCTACAGGTCAAACTGCTTGGAACTCAGATACTTACGCTGACGGTTTCAGCGACCCCTTTGGAACGCCAACATACGGCGCTTACAAACTCAGTATTTTTGCTTATTCAACAAGCCTACCAGCCTCAATCGGGGGGGATGGAACACCTAGAGGTTGGCAATACGCAGTTGCTACAACTCGGCGACGGCTTTGGGCTTTAGACGGCAGGTTTCCACTCTACATCAAAGTGGGAAACCCAACAGCAGTCGTTCATGCTGGAAACCTCTACGCGAGAATTTGGGTGAGCGCTAACATAGACTTGTCTGGCGCTACAGTTTGGAAGGATTGGGTTTCTGCGGCTGTTAGCTTCAGTGGAACAGCCGGACAAATGATTACTGTAACCATCAATGTGGATAAGGATAATGCTGTTGGAAGCGCCTTCGCCCTTGAAAACCAATACTTTTTCATAGAATTATTGTGGGATGTTACGACTGCCGCTACAGACGCTAGAGTGCAAGTTGAAGGGACAGCAGGCGGCAGCAACATGATCCCTCCAGCTGTCCTTGTTTACATGCCCAACATCATCGTTGACAGCAACGGTTATCCTTGGATAGGCTACATGAACTACAACGGCATCGGCTACTACCCCTACGTGGCTAAAGGCAACGCAACAGGCGGCACATGGGCGATGAGGCTCAGCTCCTACAGAAAGTTAAGCGCAACAACAGTCTTAATCGGATGGCGAGTTACGCCTATTCCCTTAACGGCTGGAAAAGTCAGAGCCATCTACCATAGAACAGCCGCAGTCTACTCCGACCTATGGGACGGTTCAACATGGACAGCGCAAGACCCACCAGCCATCTCGCTTGCTCAGGCACATGGACTTTCAGCCATCAACGATGGAGACGACACAATATTCGGCGTGTTAGAGGCAACAACCTATCACATCAAAGTGATTAAGCACACTTACGGTGTAGGATGGGACGCAAGCTACACAACCGTTCAATCATCAACAGGCGCATCGACCATTCTGCCAGTTTTAAGCTGGATTTCCACAAACAAATTTATCGTGTTTTGGGCTGGCTCACCAACCGCTGACCACATCTACTACAAAATCGTAACTAACATGACTCCTGATACAGACCCAACCGACTGGATATATGAAGACCCTACTACGACAGGCCCATTAACAGGTAATGACCGACTCACATGCTTCTACAAAAACTATAGTAACTACATCGGTCTAGTTTATATGACTAAAACAACTAGCCCCTACAATGTTAGATACGCATTCATTAGTTTACTTCCACCTGTTGCAATTCAATACTCAGACGGTTTAGTGTCAGTTTTGATTTCAAGCTAAACTGCAACGGATTCTGTCCAGACAATCGCCAGTGCGTTTCCAGCCCCAGTCTTTTCTAAGTATATGTTTTGGTTATCGCCGCCAGCTTCATTAACATTAATCAAGTTCATAGCTGCAACGCCTTTGGCAGGTAGCACCGCAAAGATTGTTCCAGTCGCTCCGCCATACCTTAACCGTGAGATTTCATCGGTTTCAGCCGCTAATTTGAAGCCGTAGACACGAAGTTTATAGCCTGCGCCCGGTGCTGCCACTACTTCTCCGCTTGTGGTTCCATATCGTCTGTTCGGTGTGCCTTTTAGAGGTAAACTTGTGAGTGCGCGTGGGTCAATTTCGGTTCCACCGCTTCTAAGTTGAACGTAGGCATCTTTTGTTATGGCTCGTTGGGCTAGTTGTCCTTGGTCTCCGTAGATTATGCCTAGCAGTCTTGAGGCTTTATCCATTAGGTCAGGAATGTCGCTGCTTCCAAGATTCCACGTTCGGGCTCGGGGGTCAATTTCAACGCCAGCGTTCCTTAATTGAATGAGTAGGTCGTATGTTGTTGCTCTTTGTTGTAAAAATTGTCCTTGACTGCCGTAAGGGATTTCTTGTAAGTATTTGCTTGTTGCTTCTTGCTGAAGTTGATATCCTTGACTTCCATAGACTACTCCTAACAGTCTTGTCGCTCGGTCAGAAATATCTCTTGGGTCTATCTCGACACCTGCATTTCTAAGTTGAACGATTAAATCATAAGTGACTGCTCTTTGTAGAAGTTGTTGTGCTTGTGAACCGTAAATTATGCCGAGAAGTCTAGCTGCTCGGTCTGTTACGTTTACGTCTGGTGTTCCGCTGATTATGGCTGTTATTGGGTCTTGGATTTTTTTTATGCCGTCTGTGTCTTTGATTAATTCAAGCAGTCTTTCTTCATAATCTCTTCTCGATGTCAAACAAAGTCCCCATGATAGTAAATGTTATTAGCTTAAACTTAAAAAGACTTATTCAGGTGAAAGGTTTGCTTGAGAAGAAATATGTTGTCGCAACAGCGAGACTGGAGAGTAAAGAAATTGTATCTTTAGAAGCTCTTGACGAAGGGTCAACTCCACAGTTTGTCAGGACTGTTGTTTTCAGACTTGGAAAAGACGAGTATGACGCTTTGGGTAAGCCGCCTGTGGGTTCAAAGTTAAAATTGACTGTTGAGCCCAGCGAAACTTAGCGTTTCGTGGTTATTTTTACTGTTGAGGTTTTGCCGGTCTCAGCGAGGACTTCTACTCGCCAGATTGTTGGTTTTTTCTCTGTTCCAAACTGTCTTGTTTGTCGGTTGTCGAGTGTTATTGCATTTGGTAGAGAGGTTTTGTTTGTCATAACTTTTACTTCGTCTGGGCCTGCATTATAGACTTCAACTAGGAACCATTTGTAGGGGAAGGCAAGTAATTCTTTGCGTGAGCTTGAAACGATGATTTCGTGTTCTTCTTCTATGCCTTCAGGTGTCCATAATTCCAGCGCCATTTAGGGTTTCCTCATGTAAGCGAGAAAGGCGAGAAAGCCGAAGAAACTGAGCAGACCGACTATGGCTACGATGGGGAGTTGATTTGGTTCTCGGCGGACAATAACTACTTCTTTAGGGTAGCCAAGAGGAACTATTGTTGGTTTCTGTTTAAACGTGTCATCTAATCGTCTTGCAGTTTCATAAGAGAACATTGGCGCTTCTTCAGGTTCAAACAGGCTCATCAGAGTCGGCTTCCCATATTTCCATATGTTGCGAAGTTTATTAAATTATGGTGTAGATACTTGGCTGTTTCTTCTTTTCTTTTTGTTTCTGCTTCGTTGCGGTAGCGTTCAAATGTTTTTCTCACTGCGTTTGCACCGTAGCCGAAGGTTTGTCCATTGACTAGGTGTAGTGGTAGCTGTAGCATGGCTCGGAAAAAGGGTTCTGACAGTTTGTCGTATGCGGGATTGCTTTTTTCTTCATCTGTTAAGAATATGAATGCTTCTCGGTAGCCTGCTACTGCGATTGCACCGTAATCAACTAGGCTAGGTGCGAGCTCTCGACCTGCATTGCAGGTTGCTAAATAAACTAGACGACCTCGAAACCATGTTGGGTTTTGGCGGGTTAGTTTTTTGTTTGTGGCTTCATCGTAACTTTCTATGCCTATTAGAATATTGCTGTCCACGCTGAGTGTTTTGAAGCCTCCATGTCCATTCGCAATGATTAAGCGAGGGTTATATTTCATAATGGCTTGACGTAGCATTTCAAGTGTCGGTGTTCTCTGGAAGATGACTTTGTGTCTTCTTTTGACGGCATATTCACTGAAGAGTTTTAGCCAGTGGAACCCAAATCTGGTCGGCGTGTCTGAGGGATTTGAAACAACCAGAATGGATGCCACATTAGTTTGCCTTCCTTACTTTGGAGCAGCCCATTGAACGAGTTTGATTCCTACAATTGGAAGCACGAGTGGTAGAACAATGTAGCCCACGACTAGTCCAGTAGCGAAAGAGCCTAGGTCGAAGGGGTCGGGTGCCAATTTGAGTTTTTTGCCGTAATGTCTAACTAAGGCATCTGTCCTTTGATATAGGATTGGCATTTTATTTCTTCCTTCTTTTCTGATATTCTCTTTCAGCGTTGATAAGACTTTTGCCAAGAGTAGTGCCTTTTTGCTTTTCAGCCTCCACGTCTTCATGTGTCATAACCTTGTCAAACGAGGCTACTTTTGCCTTTTTCTTTTCTGGCATTTCACTTCCTCCTGACGATTACTGCTACAGGTATTAATACGCCTGCGGCAGTTATAAATATCCACACTAACATCGGCAACCCAAGTGGGCCCGGAGCTAGCAGAGGGTTCACTACTTCTCGGATAACCCATAGTTGAGCGATTGTGCCTACAAACCCCAGAATTGAGGGAACGAGAACAGCTATCGCCAGCCAAGGAACATAAGATGGTAAAACCCTCAGAGTGATGATTCCGCTCACTTCATCAGAGGTTACGTTCACTTGAGCATTCAACAGTTGAAGACCGTGTTTAAGCCAATTGTATCTAGTTAGTTTTTGCAGGGTCATTTCTTTTGTGGCAGCAGGGTTTAGTGATGAGTGCTGAACTTTGAAGCCTATCTTATGAATGCCGCTGAGAGCTTGCTCAGGTTCATACAGAAGTGGCATGAGGTTTCCTTCGGGCTTCAATTACTTTGGGTAGAACCACTGTTACTCCAACTATCGCTACTGTGCCTACGCCGAGCCATAAAGCGTTTTTCTGTAGGAAATCCATGAGTTTTTCAAGCCATGTTTCAGGTGGGGGTTCTATTTCTGGGGGTTGTCCTGTCCATGTTGCTTCAACTTGGATGAGTATGTTGTCGAATCCGCAGTCTCCTAGTCCTGGTGTGTTTTTGTGTATTTCTAGTTTAAACGTGTTGACACCGTTGACTATTTTACCCAGGATGTTAGTCTCGGTCATAACTGATGTGCAGCCGCCGAGCCAATCTTGAGCGATAGCGGCAAGTCCATTAACGGATATATTGAAGCCTACTGATGGTGCAGCGAAGGGTTGAATAGCGTGCATGTTGACTTTGAGAACTACTTGGGTTAAGGTTGTTTTTTTCGTGTCCCATTTGATTTCCATGAGTTTTTCTTCGCTGGCATACGCTCCCGCCCATCCTGTGAAGAGACTTGATGAAAATGGGATTCTGAAAGTTTTAATGATTTCTTGATAACTTCTTGTCTGGCGAGGCTGAAGTTGGAGTTCGTAGAGTAGAGGCATTTGCTTACCTTCTTAAAGCCCATAACGCAACAAGTATTATTGTGGCTGCCGCTACTCCGCCTGCTGCAATCATCGAGATTGGCACTAGGGTGACATCTATGGTTGTGTCTTGTGTGATGAGGCGGTCGCCTGTTTTTGTCCAGTAGCCGCTTTTTGACACTATGATTATTCGTTTTCCGCCTTCAACTGTTAAGGTTGCTGAGCCGTCTGTCCCTGTTGTTCCAACTACGCCGTCTATTTGAACGGTTGCGCCTTCAACTGGTTTACCTGTTATAACTTCTTTAACTGTAACTGTTACCTGCCAAGGGCCAACTTCTGGGGCTACAACTCGGACGCTAACTTGTTCGCTGACTCCGAAGACTGATTCATAGAAAAAAGGGTGGTTAACGAGTTCGGGCAAGTAATTGCACCGCTTTTGAGCAGCCCTCGTAGAGTGCATCGCCTGTAAATTCGCAGTAGTATGTGATTATTCCTGCATCCATTAGGATTTGTTTGAAGTCAACAGTTCCATGTGTTTCGTTGGATGTAACTGTTCCAACCTTGAATGGTTCGCCAGTGCCTACTTTGCGGTAAATGTTGATGGTGCGGTCGCCAATAAATTTGCCTTCGGTTGGTGAGAAAATGCCGACTCGGACATAGATGACGGTGCCTGTGTAGACTGTTTTGCCTTCCATCCGTTCTGTTTTGGCTTCGTTCCAGAGGTAGATTTTGGATTCTGTTGGTCTTTTCTGGGCTGTTACGGCTGCATCTACGCTTCTGCTGAATCTGTTTTCGTATAGGATGGGCATTTTAGAGTCTCCTTTAATCACTGGGGGAAAGAAAGCGGGCTAAGCCTTTAGCATCCTCTTTGTGAGAGAGACAATAGAGGGTTATGCAGGCTTAGCGGTCTAGCCTGATTTCTTCTAGGGTCACTGGCATTACTGCGAAGGCGAGTAACCATGCTTCGAGTGTCGCTACGGCTGCTCCGTGTGTGGTAACGGCTTGTATTCTGAAGGATTCGTCTCCTCTGAATGCGTAGGCTTCTAGGTTGCCTGCGTATGCTCCTTCTCTTTCCTCGAAGAAGTAGACTGGCCTCACGAACCAGTCGCCGATGTATTTTGTTCCTGCGCCTTCATACCACTTGAGGGCTGCGAAGATTGGGTCTGTGTTGAGGATTCCCCAAGGAAAGATGCCTACGTTTGATTTCAGAGTGTAGTCGGCTGCAGTTGTGCCCGGTAGGTTGTAGAGGGTTCGGTTCAGGTGGACTGGTTTTAGGAGCTCGATTTTGGTGTTTATTCGGTTCTGTGTGAAGATTCTTGCGGCTTCAGCTTTTGCCATTGCGTAGGCTTTTTCCATGACTGCCCAGTAGTCGTCTCGGCGTTTAGGGTAGAAATATGGTGCGGGCACTTTGGTTCACCTATATTTCCTTTATTCCTTCAGGGTAAACTCGCTGGGTTAAGCCTTCCTCATGGCTGCCAAGTGGCACTTCTTCAAAGGTATACATGGCTCTTTTCCGTAGTTCGTCTAGGATGAGGATGCTTGCGCCTGTGGCGAGTGAGGCTGCGCCGAAGGCGAGTGCTCCTCGTTTGGTGTCTTCGCTTAGTTTTGTCCAGATGCCGGGTTTGGCGAAGTGCATTCCGATTGGCACGATTCCTCCGACAACGCCAACTACTCCGCTCCATTTCAATGGGATTTGGTCGCTGATTCTTTGTCCTTTAGCGGCGAACTCGATGACGATTGGGACGAATACGCCTCCCATTCCGCCAGCGATTATCATGTTTTCTGGCATGCGGTTCACCTTTCACGAGTGAATTGTCTGTTTGAGTAAAAAAGCATTATCTATATTGTTGTATGCTGTTGTTTCTCTAAAGTCTTCCATCTATTTAGAATTGTTTTTCTTTGGTCTTTTGTTCGTTTTAGGTGGGTGATTGGGTATTCGCTTAGTTCTTTTACTAGGTGTTGGTCGGCTGGTTTGTTGGCGATTTTATGCCATACGATTTCGTGGACTGGTCGAACCCATTGGCAAACTCTTCTGTTGAGTAGGCGAACTTGATGGTCTTTGGGGTTGAGAAGTAGTTTTCTGTAGGTCATGTCTTGGTTTATTCGGGGAAAGCGGAAGCAGTCCACGTTGCTTGTAGCGATTATTTCTTTCATTTTTTGGAGAAACTCTGTGGGAAATCGCTCATCTACATCGCAGTGGAGAACCCATTTGTATTCGGGGGGAAGATGGTCTTGGGCGTAGTTTCTTTCGTTTGCGAAACTTCCACTGAAGGGTCTAGTTATCACATGGTCGGGTAGTCGGCTTGCTTTTTCTATTGTTTTGTCGGTTGAGCCGCCGTCAAGTAATAGAAGCCAATCAACGTGTGGGCGTAGGTGTAGCAGGCAGTCTTTTATGAGGTTTTCTTCATTGAGGGTTAGAACGATTGCGGCTATTTTTGTGATGGTTACGTTAATAAAACCGCCAACCGAGGCAGGATTTACAATCTGTTGCTGGATAGGTTTCACTCTCCCTTTTTTTCTTTAACCATTTTTGAAATCCCTTTTTGAGGACGTGACCGTAATTGAAAGTGAAATTGTAGCAGCATCTAACAACTCTGCCATAAGCATCAATGACTAGGGGTTGCTCGAACATTGGGCAGGGTCTATCATGTGTAGGTGTTTTGTGTAGAAGGTCTAGGACAGGCACTTGGTCGTTCCAGTTCATCAACTCGAAGTCTGAGACAACATCAACTTTGTCTTTCCAAAATTTTCGGAAGGTTTCTAGCTCATGTATGTTTTGTTTGATTCGGACGAAGCTAACGCTGACTTGAGGTTCAGGGTTGTATCCAACTAATTTCATGAAGTTTTGGACGTTTTCGTAAACTTTGTCTCGGTCTAATCTGACCATTATTGACTCGTAGACTTCTTTGCTGAAGCCGTGAATACTCACGATTAAGTGTTTGAAGTTGTCGTGGCTGAGAAGCATTTTACTTTTGGGAATCGTTAGCAGTGAGCCATTTGTGAATATTGTTATCTCTGCTTGTGGTTGTATCTTTTCTATTAGGTCTAGGATTGTGTAGAGGCGGACATCCATTAAGGGTTCATACATTCCGCAGAGAACTACACCTTTCAACTTTGGAAAGAACCTGAGGATTTCTTCAAACTCATCAAGCGGCATGAGGTAGTGCGGTCTGGGCTTAAACTGGTTCGGACAAATTTTGCAGAGAGCATTGCAGGACGTTGCGGTTTCGATGGTGATTGATTCTATCATTTGGGTTGATTCCAACCTGTGGGGACAAAGCGGTAACTTGAGTTTTCACAGAAGAGTGATGAGTGTAAAACTTCTCCTTTTACGCCGAGGATTTCTCTGCGGTTGTGCCATCTTCCTAATGCTGTGTCGTCTAAGCAACTTCCAAATGACCAGCGGCTGTTGTAACAGCAGAGCATTATTTGTCCGTCAACATCTATTGTTGGTCCTTGGCAGTCCCATTGTCCGCAACCAGTTGGATTAGGCTCTTTCATTTCTTGGCACATAATTTCTCTCGGTATTGCGCCTCCCCAGTTTCCAGCGGGAAAAACGCCAACATCCCAATTGCAGTGGTATTGTCTCAGGATTTTATTCCAGTATTCCCTGAAGCGGTCGATTTCATGTAGGTTGCTAACCGACTCACCCTTGTATGTGCCGTGAACTGCTATGAAACTGATTCCCACTCGGAGGTCTTGTTTGCCATCAAAGGAGCAGTCTGTGGCATTAAATTTGGTTTCTCTACCATATTCTCTTCTTTTTTCAAGAAACATGACTATGTTTTCTTCTGCTTCTTTGTAGGGAACTCCCATCACTTTCATTCGTGTGTCGTCTGTTATTGCATTTAGGCTAAAATTGATTGAGATGAAGTGTTTATCAGGGATAATCTTGTCTAGAACCTCAGGTGTCATTTTATTGCCATTTGAGAAGATGGATAATGCAAAGGGTTCATATTTTGCACCGAGTTTTAGGATGTCGGGGATTCGTGGGTCTAGGAACGGTTCACTTTGCCCTGTTAGAATGAATATGAAAGGTTTGTGTCGCTCAAAGATTCGTTCTATTAGTTTCCAATCCATTAATTTTTTTTCTTTAAACCACGTTTCGCCTGTGAAGATGTTTGTTACTTGCTGATGGTCGTAGTGTCCAAAACAGCAGAAGACACACCGAGCATTACAAGTATGAACTGTCTCAATCCCAAAGCCTTTTTGTTCTTGTCCTGCAAATGAGTAGCCTTTTTTAACAACTATCGGTGTGAAGTTAGTGTCTTGCATGGATTTCCCACAGTTTTTTTAAAACATGTTGAAAGTTATCTGGGAAGCCTTCACTTTTTTCCACTACATAGTCATATGGTTCTCCGCCGCCGTTGTAGTCAAGTGTCCAAGGTATTTTCCCTGTATCTGCTAAAATAATGTGGAACCCACATTTATCAAACAGAAATTCCATTTGGTTCGGGTAGAAGAGGCTTGGATGCCACATTGCCCACATGGCTTTGTTTCGTGGATTCGGCAGGTCAAGTATCCATCTTCCTTTAGGTCGAAGAACAACCCATATTTCTAGGGCGAGTAGCCAAGGGGCAAAACTGTGTTCAAATACCTGTCGGGTTAAGGCGACATCGAAACTTTCAGGGGGGAAAGGTAAATCGTGCATGTCGCCGTAAACAGGTGTAATTCCATAGTGGATTCTTGAATATTCTATGTTTGGAGTGCCAAGTGTTACTCCTGTTGGAATGTAGCCTAAGTCTTTTAGCACTTTTAATTCTGCGCCGGGTCCACATCCTACATCGAGACATCTTGGGTATTGTTCTGGGGGTGCGTAGGGTAAAACGTATTTTTGCATGAAGGCTTTAATGCCTTCTTCATCAACATTTCCGTTTATATCATGTGGAGCATCTTGAACTGTTCTGACCAGAGCATTCCACTTCTCTAAGTTCATTTATCCACCTGATACAAATAATACGGCCAAGGCGGTATAGTCTTTAGATGTCTGAAGTGGTTTTCTGCCATGAATTTACTCCAGCGCTTAAAGGAGAAGGTGTAGCCATCTGTCCATTCTTCATTGATTTCTACTTTGGGATTTATCTCTTTGAGTAGTTTTAGTGTTTCTGGTGTGAATACACATTCGGCGCAGAGGTAGTAGCCTTTTGGTTTCAGTGCTTCACGAAATTTTTGAAGTATGACCTTTTTGCGTTCATGTGTGCTGTGTTGGAGAACGGCGCATGTGTGGATTAAGTCAAATCTGTTATTGAAGTTAAGTTCTTGGATTCGACACTGATATAAGTTTCGATGGTAAGGGTTGAGCTTTCGTGCATATTCTATTGCTTTTTTAGATTGGTCGATTCCAACCACGAAGTAACCGAGTTTCCTAAAGGCTTTAACATGCTTTCCTATACCGCAGCCAACATCGAGTATTCTGCCTTTTGGAGGTAAGATTTCTCTGAGAGTCTGCACAATTGATTGTGCAAATTCTACTTCGTGTTTGTCTTCTCGCCATGCTCTTTCGCTTTCTTCATCCCATTTGTCGATTTCTTCACTGTCCAAGTTTTTCAGCCTCGATTCTCGCTAAAGATTCTACTTGATTTTCTGTGAGTTCAGGGTTTTTTGCATGAAGAATCTCATGGATTAGGGTCACAGCAATTTCTATGTTTTCGGGTGGAAATGAGTCGTTTATATATACAACTATTCCCTTAGTAAAGCCATGAATCATAAGGGTATAGGCGGCTACTCTTGACCACTCTTTTGCCATTCCCTTTTTCACTACCAAAACCACTTTGGGTTTAGCAGGATAGGTCACCCCTTCTTCTTGAATATGCCTTACAAGGAAAGGCGCCTCCAGACCCTTCAATTTCGTGGAGAGTTCGTCAAATAGGATTTCGATTAGGTCGTCACGGAGGTATAACTTCTCTGTTTTCAGTATTTCGCCTATTTCTTCTGAGTCCATATTTTCTGCTTATACTCCTCACTGGTTCTTAATATTTCAGGAAGGTCTTCTCTGCTTATTTTACCTTGTATGATGGCTTCGGTGTATGCTTGTTTTCCTGTGTCGTCTGCGTTTCTGCCTAAGATTTTCAAGTATTGTTCCTCAACATAAGCCATAACCTCAGGTGGACTTCCTTTTGAAGGCATTTGAGGAGTTGATTCCCATTCCTTAAACGCTTGAGGGTAAATTGCTTTTAGCCAGAGGAACCAGTCTCGGCTTTCGTTTTCCCAATCCCAACCAGAGTCATTTCTGTGTTTGAGAGCGATGTTTCTGAGTTTATCGAAGAAGGAATCTTCCTTTATTTCCTCCCAAGTTCCTTTTCTTACAACTTCTCGTAGGGTTGGCCAGTCTTTTATTCCGTATTCATCGCAGAGTTTGTGGAGTTCGTCATACATGGGGTTTTTGTCTTTTACGTTGTTTCCTCCGCCGCCACAGAAGACGTTTCGTGCGCCTCTTTCTTTAACTTCTACCATGCTTTTGATGTGTTCGTAGTAGTATTTTTTGTCGAGGTTTGCTGGTCGCCATCCGTGTATGCCGGGGAGTAGTGTTTCGTGGACGCAGCCGACATATCTTACGCCTTCTTCGTATTTGAAGAGTAGGTTTTTGAACCAGTTGGACACTGTGTTTGTTACTGAGCCGTCTAGTTGGGTGGTTATGTCGTGTGCGTTGATTCCGAGCATGTTGATGCCTTGTTTGTCGGCTTCGTGGCATATTTTTCTGAGGTCTTTGAGTAGGCTTAGAGAGTGTAGTTCATCTGGGTCTGAGACTAAAACCCATTCTCCTTCTTTTACTTGGTCGAGGTATGCGTTTCTCTGTTTACTGAAGTGGTTGTCCCATTTACGGTAGTAGAGCTCGCAACCTCTTGTTATGAGCCATTCTTTACTTTGTTCACTAACGGAGAAATCATAGACTAGAATGATTCTGTCAACGTAGGGTCGGGCTTTTTTGACGCATTTTCTGACTTGTGCCATTCGTTCTTCGTAGAAAGTCATGCAGTAAACGATTTTTGGCGGTTCAGCGTTTGGTTTTCCATATTGTTGATTCCATTGTTTCATCACGTCTTTGTATAGATTGTCGTATTGTTCCCGCATCCATTCACGTTCTTTGTCGGTGATTTCCATTTTAAACCCCATACTGCTTGAATTTTTTGATTGTTTCCTGTATGGCTTGACTAAAAGTGTGTTTTGGTTTCCATCCGAAGTCTGAGCAAATCATACTGTTGCTTTTGATTTCCGTTATGGGTTTGTCTCGTTTGATGAAGCGTGGACTCATCGGGAAGTATTTACAAACTTCCAAAACGACTTGTTTTTGGGTTAGTAGGTCTTGTGTTGCTAGGTTGTATATTCCTCTGTAGGGTTGATGTTTCATTAGGTGAATTAAGGCATCGCAGAGGTCTTCGACGTATATGTATTGTCGCAGTGTTTCTTCGCCTTCATAAACGATTGGCGGTTCACCCTTTAGGCAACTGCGAACTGTGTTGGGAATGATTCTAGGTGACAGGTCATAGCCGAAAGCGTTACAACTTCTTGGTATAACAATGCTCATATCATAAGTGTAGATGTAGCTTTGGGCGATTAGGTCAGCGCAACTTTTACTTGTTTCGTAGATTCCAGTGGAAACTAAGGGGTCGGCTTCGCTTGCTTTGAGGCGATTTCCATACACCTTGTCTGTGGATAGAACCAGCACTTTTTCTACTTCGATTTGTCGGCAGGCTTCTAAGACGTTGATTGTCCCTGTGATGTTGGTTTGGAATGTTCCAAGTGGGTCTTTTAGTGCGGATGAAACTATGGCTTGAGCGGCTAAGTGATATACTTGTTCTATGTTGTATTCTGCTAGGAGTCTGCGGATGAGGTTTTGGTCGAGGATGTCTCCTCTGGCTGAGGCGCAGTGATTTAGGGCGGTGGAGAGCCAGTTTGTCCATGCGCTAGGTGGTTGGTCTCTTCCCAAAAGTAATATGTTGTTGTCTTTCTGTAGCTTGTTAGCCAGATGGCTTCCGATGAAGCCTGTGGCGCCTGTTACTAGGATGTTTTTCATGTTTTTTCCTCAGGTTAGGTAGTTTAGGAAGCGTGGGTAGATTTTATACATGTCCCAGTTGTGTCTTTCTTTTTTAGCGTTTTCTGCGAACCTTAATCTTATGTTTTCATCAGTCATTATGAGCATCGAGTCTATTAGATCATCTACGTCAAAGTGGTGGAGTCGAATTGCGTGGCGTTGTTGCCAAACGGTGTCTTCGGTTCTTTTGGTTGGGATAAGTAAGCCTGTGTGTTGGTCTCTGACTATTTCGTTTGTGGCTGGGCAGTTTACGCCTATGACTGGTTTCTCGTATTGGAAGGCTTCGAGGTAGGTTAAGCCGAATCCTTCTACGAGGCTGGGTTGAACGTAGAAGTCGCAGATTTTGAATAGGCTTCCAAGTTTTATGCGGTCTAGGACGCCCCACATGTTTGTGAACCAGAATCGTTTTAGGTCTAACGCTGTTTGGAGTGCAACTATGTTGAAGTCTCCGATTCCAGTGTGTAGTATGAGGAATGAGTCTTTGACGACTTTTTGTATGATTTTGTAGGCGACACATAGTTTGTCTAAGGCTTTTCTTTGGACGTTTCCTGCTACGCAGAGCATTACTTGTGATGGGTTTTTTTCTGAGGAGGGGATTATTCGTCTTAGTCGTTCTGCAAAGGCGGTGTCATAGGTCTTTTTTAAGCTGATTCCGTGTGGGATTACTGTTTTGCATTTTAGTCCGACTGCTTCTAGGCATTGTTTTGCGTAGTTGCTTGGTGTGATGTAGGTTATGCCTTCGCTGATTTCTAGGCTTACTGAGTCAAGTAGGGGATTGCCTTCTGTCACGGCATAGAATATCACGTTTTTGTCTGGTAGAAACCTTTGTAGGTGGCTGATTGTTAATGAAAAGACGTTTCCAACGAATATGATGTTTTGGTTAGGAATCTTTGTGGTTTCCCATGAGCAAACTCGTGTTTGGCAGCCTTCTTTGTCTAATACTTCTGCAATTTGTTTGCTTATCTCCCAAAAGGATACGGCTTTAGGTTCTGAAATGATGGCTACTGACTTGGACATTATTTCACTCCAAGTATTTCAAGTGCGCCTTTTATCCATGATTCAAGGAAGGCTTCTCCTCTTTTTCCATATTTTTGAATGATGGCGTATGTGTTTGGATTCTCGTATTTTAGTGTTGTGAGGGCGAGGTCTAGTGTAGCGATTTCTTTGAGTTGTTGTTTGTATTTTGGTGCGGCTTTTAGGAAGCCTCTTGCTGCGGCTATGCCGAAGCGGAATGGGTTTAAGCCGAGGTTTTTGTATGCTTGTTGTGGACTTATGTTTTTGTCGATGGCATCCACTACTTCTTCTGGTCGGATGCTTTTAAGCCATTCAAAATATGTTTTTATGTGTCCTCTAACTACTGGGGTGATGCTTCCTAAGCGGTGTTCTTTGAGTTCATTGTAGAGTTTTGGTGTCATTTCAATGATTACTTTTTCAGGGATTTGGAGTGGTTCAGGTTTCAATGAAGGGCTGCTGGTTTGTTTGCTCTGTTTCTCCTTCTTGTGTGGTTGTTTCTTCATGGCTTGTCCCTTTTCTTCTGGTTTGAGGCGTTTTCACGTGTATCCATCCTTCGCTCATAAGCGTTTGATATGCCCACATGACTTGTTGTGGTGTTAACCCTAGAGTGGACGCGGCTTCTTGAATGTTCATTGTTGTTGCGCCTGCTTTCATTCTTTGCATGACGTAGTTTTGGACTTGTCTTTTGATGATTGCTTGCATTTCGGGGTTTTTCGGTGTCTGAACGGTGACTCCTGCTGTTGATGTTTCTATTCCGCCTCCTCCAGCTTTTGCGGATTCAATTTCCTTTACGGCTTTAATGGCTTCGGTGCCGATTTCTCCTAGTGTGCTGACTGTGGCGGTTCGCCAGTCAAATTCTCCTGCAGGTTCTTTTTTGGCGTATTTTTCTAGGCGCTCAAGTAAGTTTAGTAGCGGGTCAACATCTGCTACGGTTAGTGCTTTTGCTCCTGCTTTCTCTCCGAGTTTGTCGACTGCTTCTTTGAGATTTCGTGATATTTCATTGAGTTCACTTGTTGATGCTCCTTCAGTTGGTTGTGTTTGTTTTTGAGCTATTGCTGAGAGTTGGTCTTGTATTGCTTGAATCTGTGTCTGTAAGGGTGCAAGTTGGCTCATGGTTTGTTTTGTTATGTTGTCCATGAGTGATTTTTCCTTTTGTGTTTCAAGCATACTTCGGAATGTTTCTTTGAGTCCAAGCACACTTTCTTTTAACATATTCACTTCTTGTTTCATTGCTGGGTCTTCTTGTGTTTGTCTTGTTGGTGGATTGTAGTCCTGTCTCATCATTTCTGCCATCGTTCTCATTCCCATTATCATGGGTGCATATTTGTCTAAGATTCTTTCCATTCTGTCCATCATTGGGTCTGTGCCTCTGACTTTCGGCATCATCTGCAGCATGGTTCGTCCTGCTCGCGCCGCCATCGTTCCGCCAAGTGTGTCTTTAACTTTCATGGCTGTCGGCGTGTTTGGTAGTTGTTTTAGGAGTGCATTCATTTCTTGCATGGCTTTTTGAACGTCTTGCAGGTCTGCGTAGGGGTCTAGTCCCATGTCGTAGAACATGTTGGTGAGCATGATGGCTGTTTGTTTTTTGTCAGTTAAGCCTAGTTTTTCCATGAAGCGGTCAATGAACCAGTCGAACTCTGGTCGGTCGAGAGGCGTGTGAATTTCAACTACTTGGGGTGGGTGCTCAGGCTTTACTTGTTCAGTTGGCTCTGTTTTTTCCCCTTCAGGTTGTTCTTGACTTTCTTCAGGTTCCTCTGTCATGTAGACTCCTGCTTTATTTTTTCCTCTTCTTTTTTGGTTTCCTCTAACACTTTTTTGGCAAATTCTTCAGGATTCAGAGACTTCACGGCTGTTATCTGCGATTCTATGGCTTGTTTCCATTTTTCAAGTTCCTCTATTTTGGAATCCATCAGTCGTTTCGCCGCTGTTTTCAACACTTCAAGTTTCTTTTCGTCTTCGCTCATTTTCAATTCCTCATTATCATAAGAGGGTAATCCCCATGACTTGTTCTAGGCGAGCGGTTACTTGGTCAACGTAGGCGGAGTCTAATTCGATTCCTAATGCTTGAAGTTGTAGGAGTCCTGTTATCCAGTCGAGATACATGCGTTGGGCTGCCATTTGTTTGAACTGTGGTTTAACTGCTTCCACGAAAAGTGAGGATAGAGCCTTCAGCATGTCATTCTCTTGTTTGAGCAGTTCGATTTGGTCGCCGTATTCTTCTCTCATTTCTATTGATTTGATTACATAGATTTTGAGGGATTCGCCTCTATCTGAAGCGTTTTTGGCATATTGATTCACGAGCAGTGAGCCGATTTCTTTTACTTCTTCGAAGAGTTTGTCTGTGGCGCCTTTAGTTATGTCGTCTTCTTTTTTTTGAGTGATTTCACTTGTGGGTGTTGGTTTTTCTCTAGCAAGTCTTTCCGCTCTTCTTCTACGGCGATACCATTCTCCGTTTAATCGTTTGTAGTCTATTTCGCCGTATCTAAGTCCGCCTACCACTAAAGTCCGTAAGTTGAAGCCGGGAACGTCTCTAACTGAGTCTAAAAACCCAAAAAGTTCATCTTTCTCTGGAACCTCGATTGTGCCAGTTCGATATTTCTCGAAGAGGTCTTTGATTACAGGGTCTATTTCTCGCGGATCTATTCCCATTTACGTTTCTTCGACTCCTTCTATGTTCATTTTAAAGTGCGAGCGCATTACCATTTCCACGTAGAGTGATTCTGCGCCTTTTCTGTTTCCAAACATCCTGTGTGCTTCTTGTTTGATTTTCTTTTTGAGTTCTCTTGTGAGGCATAGGAGGAATTTGTCTGTTGGAGTGCTTTTAGACTCAGGTTTAGGCAATAACTCTCACAACAGGGAACTAATTGCTTAGAAACGCATATAAAATTTGCTAACGAAATCTGCTTTTTTCAACCTATTTTGTAGATTACGCAGGCAGCCAAATGCCGATGTGGTATGGGCAGTAGTATGTTGCTCGGTCAACGTCTCTTTGTTTTCCGCCCGCTCTCGCTCTTACATGATAGGTTTTGCCTTTTTGTAATGTCATTTGAGCTTTTCCGTAGAAATCTGCTGTTCGTGACCCAACATAGGATTCCAGTCTCCACCAGAGGAAGCCTCTAACTTCCCAGACATCAATTGAGGCGAATGCCGCTGGCGAGCCATCAGCGTAATCTATGTCGAAAGTCGTAACACAGGACATTTGTTAGCACCCTTATTCCTGTGGTCTTAGTTGGAAGTCGCTTGAGTCATTTCTGACCCTTGCCTCCCTGCAACCAAGACCTCTCGGCTCAGGACGCCGGGCGAGCATCACGCCGTGCTAACCCTATTTTACTTCAGAGCAGATTTAAGGCTTTCACTCGCCTTTTCGTTTGGGATATAACTCCTTTTTGCACTGGTCGGTTACTTTAAGAAATTCTTTGCATTTTTCTCGTTTGCGTTTAACTCGGCTCAAGTGAACGTCTAAAGTTGAGACTGTGATTCCAAGTTGTGAAGCGACAAGTCCTTTCTCTTTTTTTCGTAGGTTTACAAGTATTGTATGTTCTATCGCTGTTAATTCACACACTTCTGTTTTCTCCTTTTTCTTCTCCCTAATCTTTCCAAATCAACGATAAACCAAACTAAAGCAACAACTAGTGGTAAAGGTGCAATCAACCAAACAATATCATTCATTAGGTCAGTTCCTACGGACTTATGTTTAAAGAGATTATGGTTGATTGTATTAATATTTTACGGTTGCATTAAAAATTATGATGTTATATATGGTTTCTTAAAGGAGTATGTAAAGGCTGTTATCCTATTTCTATTTCCGTAACCTATAGGATTTGTGTTCAAAACTTGGTGGAAATTCCTCGTCTGAGTCCAGCCAGAGACCAGCGCAGGTTTTGCAGAGTCCGTCTTTGTGTCCGTCTGGATACTGCCGGTATATGACTAGGGGTTTGGCTTGAGCGCAGTTGGCGCAGGTTTCTGTTTCAGTGTTTTTTTGATTATTTTCATTACTGCGTTTAGGTTGTGCCATACTTCGCCATCCTTGAATCTTAGGACTGTGTAGCCTTCGGTTTCTAAGTCTTTTGTTTTCTTTTTGTCTTTGTATTGTTGGGTTTGGAAGTCGTGGATGGCGCCGTCAACCTCAATTATTATTGGTCTGTCTAGTAAAAGGAAGTCAGCTGAGTATTGGCATCCATTTTTGCATTTAATGGTTTCTTGGGAGAAAAATCGGATTTTGGCTTTTTCTAGGGCGTATCTAAGGCGAAACTCTGCTTTGGTGATTTTGGGTGATTTCCGTCTGAGGAATGTCAGTCTTCTTCGCCTTCTTCTTCGCCTTCTTCTTCGCCTTCTTCACCCTCGGTTCCTTCTTCTTCCTCTTTCTCAGGGTTCAGGTTTTCACCTCCTTCTTTGGCTCTCTGGTTTTCTAAGATTTGGCGTAAATAAGATTTGCCCTCTCTGAACAGTGCTAGAGCCTCTTGTATGTCTGGGTTTCGCATTATGCGGGGTATAACCCACTTGACTGTGAAATAGCCTGTGATGATTGAGCCGAGTAGGAATCCGATGATGACTTGGGTGATGCCGAGTAGCCATTGAGTTAGTGTTTCAAGTAGGTTCATTTTTTTTCTCTGCTTCTTCGAGTG
>Ga0315312_1000513_pt1 | contig 43752 bp, 46 predicted proteins | sample TDP7_MG_FD_203629 | JGI IMG/M metagenome (GOLD analysis project Ga0315312, IMG submission 203629) | Freshwater sediment microbial communities from Lake Towuti, South Sulawesi, Indonesia - TDP7 | ecosystem: Environmental > Aquatic > Freshwater > Lake > Sediment | place: Indonesia: South Sulawesi... | reverse complement strand
GAATTTAAGAAAATGGGGTTTTGAAGACCCGCATAAATAAAGGGTTTGCAAGGTGGAGGTGAAAAATAAAATAAGGGTATCTGCAAACCCGCATCAGATAAGGGTTTCAGAATTTCGTGAAAGGCATTTTGTAAAAATGTCAGGAGGTGAGTGATTTGGCAGGAATACTGGAAGAAATTGCTGATAATCTGATTCGTGGTCAAGCGCCTAAGGTAAAAGAACTGACTCAGAAAGCTATAAATGAAGGTTTCTCTCCAAAAGAAATTCTGGATAAGGGCTTAATCAGTGGGATGTCGGTGGTAGGCGATAAGTTCAAGAAAAATGAATTTTATGTTCCCGAGGTCTTAATTGCTGCCCGTGCGATGCATGCGGGAATGGACGTCCTTCGTCCTCTCCTGACTAAGTCGGGGGTAAAACCGGTGGCCACGGTAGCTATTGGAACTGTGAAAGGAGATCTACACGATATTGGAAAGAATTTAGTAGGCATGATGCTGGAAGGGGCTGGCTTCCAAGTCATTGACTTGGGAATCGATGTCTCACCGGAAAAATTTGTAAATGCCGGACGAGAAGGAGCCCATATAATCGGCATGTCTGCCCTCTTAACTACTACAATGCCGGGGATGAAAACCACTATTGAGGCCCTGAAGGCTACTGGTTTACGGAATAAGGTAAAAGTGATGATTGGTGGAGCACCGATCACTCAAAGTTATGCTGATGAAATTGGAGCTGATGGGTACGGTCGTGATGCTGCCACCGCGGTAGATGTAGCCAAGAAACTTTTAAGGTTAGCTTAACTGATACCGATTTTCTTAAAGAATAATTCTTTCAAGTATTGGGAGGGAGGAAAAGCCTCCCTCTTTTTTGTCCTAAATACGATAGGAATTTATTTTTTCGTCATTCAGCGAGGGAACAGTCAGAATATTTTCTAGTTTTTTTTTCTGGCTCTGACTTTTACCAATGGAAAATAGTGAACGTCACTATAGCGAGAAGTTATTCCAGCAATAATATCTTTTTCCGTGTCATTAGGTTCTCCTTCCACTAGCGCAATAGGGCCGGGGTGATCCATTACTTCAAAAATCCACTGATAGGTACCATACTGAGATAAATGTTTATTTTCCGCTTCATTCCTACCCACTATAATTTTAACCTGAGGACTTAAGCGGAAATGGCGACCAATGCCAAGAAGAATTACATCTTTGGGAGTAAGTATTTTATTTTCCCGATAAGTCATTAAGTCACGAAATTTCCGGGCATAATTCTTGTCGGTCAAGAAACAACATCCTCCGCTGGGAGTGAGGTATCGTTGAATTCCAAGTTCTTCCGCTAGAGCGATCTGAGAGTTTCGGCCTCTACCTTGTATAGCGTACAACTTTTCTCGATCTACCCAACCATTTTGCTCAGGAATAGTAGGGGGCAAGAGCTTTGCAGAAAGCGGACGGAGTAATCGTCCTTCCAGACTACTTTCTTTCTCAATGATTTCCAGTGCGTGCCGATGTTGAGACATAGGGCGTTCGGCTAACACCTCTCCGGTAAAAACAAAATGGGCTCCTATTTTTAGCATGTATTCACGAGCATAGCGAAGCATATAAATCCGGCAGTCAATACAAGGATTTATGTTAGCTCCATAACCATATTTAGGTTGGGTGACCATCTTCATATACTCTAAGGAAATGTCTATCCGTTCAACTGGTATTCTTAACTCCCCAGTTACTCTTAAAGCTTCATTAATCAGGGGTCTATGGGCAGTCTTTTTCCCTCCCACTCTTCGACGAAATTCGGCAATGCAGAACCCAGTGTAAAAGTTGAGAGCGTATATTTCTATACCTTGCATAAGCAAAATTTTGGCAGAAAGAGTACTATCCAGACCTCCAGAGAGTAGTCCAACGGCTTTGATTTTTAAAGTTGCACAACCTTCTTTTTCTTTCATGGCAATATTGATATTATTGAAGAGTAAGGGAGTTGTCAACCTCTACCGACAAATTGTTATGTAACGCATATTAATAATTTGTTGACAAAGCGGATAATTTTAGTTAAAATGACTGAATAGTTAGTCATCAAACATAAAATGAAAAGAAGATTTAACAAGGTAATCCTTATTCAGGAACGGAGAGCCCAGATTCTTGACGCTGCCTTAAAAGTTTTTTCCGAAAAGGGCTATCATAAAACTAAGGTTGAAGATATATCTCGAGAAATTGGAATTGCTAAGGGAACTATTTATCTTTATTTTCGCAGTAAAAAAAGAATTTTTCTCTCCTTGATCGATCATATTATTCTCTCCCATATGGAAAATTTCATTGAGGTAATTGAAAATGTCCAAAGGGAAAATCTGGATGAGCGTGAGAAGCTTGAAACAATAATGATGGCAGCGTTTAACTTTTTCAATCAGCAGAGTGGATTCTTCAAGATTGTTTTTTATGAAGGACGAGAATTCCAGAAAGAAATCGCTAAGAAAATTTCCCGGATTCTATCTAAATTGGTGGATATTTCTCAAAATTACTTTGAAGACGGAAAAAGAAGGGGGATTTTTCGAGATTTAGATATGCGAGTGGTTCTACCAGCTTTACCCGGAATGTTTCTAATTTTTTCTATTCTGGGCCCGCAGTGGGCAAATTTTAATATTCCTCCCGAAAAACTAGTACACGAATTGATAGATCTTTACTGGAAGGGTATTCAGAGTGAAATTCCGAATTCTTTTAAGGAGGTAGAGAATGGAAACCAGGTGGGAAGAAAGAGAACTTCCTAAAATCCGTCCATTTCTTAAAATGAAGGTTGAGGTCTTTTCCCAAAAAATGATGTTTCTTTTTTCCGGTAGCCGTCTTTCTCCTAATATTTTAACTACTGTTGGGCTCTTATTCACTGGATTCGGAAGTTGGAGTATAACCCAAGGTAGGCATTCCCTGGCGGGAAGCGTGATTTTTCTGGCCGGGCTTTTTGATTTATTTGATGGAGCTCTAGCCCGCGCTAAAAATTCCAGTAACTCTTTCGGTGCTTTTTATGATTCTACCATGGATCGTTTTTCGGAAGCGCTGATTTATCTAGGAATACTGATATACTTTCTCCGACAGGGAGACTCTCTGGCTATTATACTCGGTTATCTCACTCTAGTAGGCTCTTTTATGGTGAGTTATACCCGAGCGAGAGCCGAAGGATTAGGTTATCGTTGCCGGGTAGGGTGGATGGCTCGTCCGGAAAGAATTATAGTGCTATCTCTAGGATTACTGGTTCATCAGTTAAGAATAACTCTTTGGGTGCTAGTAGTACTTACCAATATTACCGTTTTCCAGAGAATTTATTTTATGTGGATAAACTCTCGGGAAAAAAAGGGAAATTCTATTACTACCGAAAAGAAAATTCCTTCTCCGGGGGTGGAAGTGAAATTTCCTGCCCAGTTGCATTCCCTAAAAAAATCTGTGAACTGTAGAAAGGAGAAAAAATAATGGGAAAAATCAGGGTGGCTATTATTGGGGTGGGTAACTGTGCGTCCTCTTTGGTGCAGGGAGTATATTATTACCGGAATGTTAAAGATGATGAGTTTATTCCGGGATTAATGCATGTGCGACTGGGTGGTTATCATGTGGGAGATATTGAATTCAGTGCTGCCTTTGACATTGATAAAAATAAAGTAGGAAAAGATTTGAGTGAAGCGATATTTATTCCTCCTAATAATACTATAAAGTTCTGTGATATTCCCCATCTGGGGGTTCCGGTATACCGAGGGATGACTCACGATGGTCTGGGAAAATATTTGTCCCGAATTATTGAAAAACATCCTTCCAGTACGGTAGATATTGTGGAAGTACTAAAAAAAACAAAGACGGAAATAGTGGTCAATTATCTGCCGGTAGGAAGTGAGGAAGCCACTAAATGGTATGTAGAGAAAGTACAAGAAGCAGGATGTGGATTTATAAACTGTATCCCGGTTTTTATCGCCCAGCAACAGTACTGGGGTAAACAATTTGAAAAAAAGGGGTTGCCCATTATTGGTGATGATATCAAATCTCAAGTAGGAGCAACTATAACTCATCGTGTGCTAACAAAACTCTTCCGGGATCGGGGAGTAAAGCTGGAAAGAACATTACAACTAAATATCGGGGGTAATACCGATTTTCTTAATATGTTGGAGAGGGAGCGTCTGGAGTCCAAGAAGATTTCGAAAACAACCGCTGTTACCTCACAGCTGGACTATCCAATAGAACCGGAAAAGGTCCATATAGGTCCCAGTGATTATGTTGCTTGGCTAGGAGACCGGAAGTGGTGTTATATTACTATGGAAGGAAGGACCTTTGGAGATGTACCCCTCCGTTTGGAACTTAAACTGGAGGTGTGGGATTCTCCCAATTCTGCGGGAGTAGTTATTGATGCTATTCGCTGCTGTAAGCTGGGATTAGATCGAGGATTAGCAGGACCTCTGATTTCCCCTTGTGCATACTTTATGAAATCGCCTCCCATTCAGTATTCTGATGAGGAAGCCCGAAAAATGCTAGAAGATTTTATCGCTGAAAAATGAAATTTAGCCTTGGTTCCCAAGAAAAGGAAAAAGAATTGCCTCTTAAGATCGGCATTTTTACCGAATATTTCTATCCCACTCTGGGAGGAGTAAGCGAGCACGTTTATTATATTTATCGGGAATTAAAACGCCGGGGTCACGAGGTAAAAATTATTACCGGCGCGAGGAAAAAGACTGATCGATTTTCCCCATCGGGATTAGGATCTGATGTTATTTACATCGGAAAAAGTTTTCCTATTCCTTCTAATGGTGGAATAGCGTGGGTTACGCTTGGTTTTGGTCTGGGCAAAAAGGTTAAAAAGGTTTTAGAAAGACAAAAATTCAATCTTCTTCACCTTCATGCTCCTTTGACTCCGGTATTACCTCTGCTGGCTTTAATCCATTCTTCCTGCCCGGTAGCCGGCACCTTTCACGCTTACCACCAATCCCATCTGGGATATCTTCTTTTCCGTCCTTTTTTAAAGCCTTTTTTCCACAAATTGAATATGAAAATTGCAGTATCTTTAGCAGCTTGGCAGGCAGTAGCCCGATATTTCCCGGCAGATTACCGAATAATTCCTAACGGAGTTGAAGTGAATAGATTCCGTCAGGCCCCTCCCCTTGAGAAATTCCGTGATGGAAAAACAAATCTCCTTTTTGTGGGAAGATTTGAACCTCGAAAAGGGTTAATTTATCTTCTGAAGGCTTTTCGTCATATCCGGAAGCAATTTCCCGGGGTGAGATTAATTGTGGTAGGAGACGGTATCCTTGGAGTTTATTACCGCGCGTACGTCGGTATATTTCGGTTAAAGGATGTTTGCTTTGAAGGAAAAGTCCCGGTAAAAGAACTTCCCCGTTATTATGCCATCGCCGATATTTTCTGCTCTCCTGCTACCGGGAAGGAAAGTTTTGGTATTGTTTTACTGGAGGCTATGGCCGCCGGTAAACCGGTAGTAGCTTCGGATATAGAAGGTTATCGGTCAGTACTTACTCCTAAGGTAGCCCTCCTTGTCAAACCTGCCAATGTCCGCTCTTTAATCCAGGTTATTGAATCATTGCTGAAGAATAAAGATTTTCGGAATCAGCTGGGGATTAATGCCCAAAAGAGAGCCCAGGATTTTGACTGGTCGCAGATTACCAAGAAATTACTTACCTGCTATCGGGAGATTTTAGACTCTCGGTGCTAATCCCTTAATTTTTCCCTACCTAACTTGAAAACACCCCTTCCCGGTGGTATAATTTAGGCCAAGAAAGGAGAGTAAATTTGCCAAAGACTCTGCGGACAAGATTTTTAATTAAAAAAGATTTTCAATTACGCTATATGGGAACAGTAGTTATGGTTATATTAGTGACTTCCCTCCTTACTGGATTCCTGGTATCTTATGCTCTCCTCACCTCAATAAGTCGCCAGCAGTCTCTAGGTCCAGTTATGTTTAAGACTTTCACTCTCGGTATAGTCATTTTAAGTCTTCTCCTGGCGCTTTTTACAATTTTCATCTCTCACCGAATTGCCGGCCCAGTTTATCGGATGGAACAAATTACGCGCAAAGTCAACGAAGGTGACCTGAACGTTAGAGTTAAATTACGCCGGAGTGATGAACTCAAAAGTCTGGGCGACCATTTTAATTATATGCTCGAGAGTATTCATCGGGATATCTCTCGAGAAAAATCTCTCATTCGGGAAAGCCTGATTTGTCTTAAGGATTTAAAAAATACTATCTCCCGGCGTTCTCGCTCACAAAAATTAAATCAGCAAATTCAAAAACTGGAAAAGTTGCTTCGGGAGAAGGAGAAAAATCTCTCTCGTTATTTGGTATAGATTTCCCTTCCAGAATCCGAGGTGGGGAGTAATACTATGAGTAATGAAGGTTTCAGTATTATAGAAGTGGTAGTGGCCATTTTTGTATTTTTGATGATTGTAGTGGGTATGTTAGGTATGTTTACTCATAGTTACAAAAATATCCAGATGATTAATTATCGGGGGATGGCAGTGAATCTAGCTCAGGAAAAACTGGAGGATTGCCGGGAAAATTGTAATTCTTTATCGGTGGGAACTTTAACTGAGAATAATCTTAACCCCGGAAGTAAGTTTCAGCGGGTAACCACTATATCTCTTCCCCGCGTTGGACTTTGGCAAGTTCAGGTAAACGTTATCTGGAAAGATCCCCAGGGGTATACTCAGAGTCTGGGATTGTCTACCTATATTGCCTATTGATAAGGTAACGGAAGTGAGGTTTAAGCTAGGAAATTGTAGAGGTATAGGACTCATTGAGTTAGTACTAGGACTTTTTATTGTGGGAGCTTTTTCGGTCTCCATTTACGGAGTTTATATTATGGGGGCAGGCTCTTTCCGAAGAGGACATGCTCAGATCGAGGTTCAACAATCCGCCCGGCTAGCTGTGGAAAGAATTATCCGGGATCTCAGAGGTTCCACTTCTATTTATGCTGGTCGCATTGCCCGAAATTATGTTAGCAGTACCTACGACACTTATGCGTCAACAACGGGAATTTTTCCTTCTGTTCCTGCGCAAATTGTAATGCGTATACTAGCAGTTAATGAGTCTGGTGAAGCTTTAAAAACTACCAGTGATATTATTGTTACCTTTCAGTCAGGAAGCTCAACTATTCCTGCTGGTAGTTACATCTGGGAAATTATTGCTTACGAACTATTTCAAGAAGGGTCGGATTATGTGTTGAAAAGCACCTCCTTTACCGCAGTCCAAGATTCTGACCCTTCAGTGGGATTGCAACCAGAAGAAGCAACCTGGTTTTATTATCCGCCTAATCCTAATTTCCGAACCCTCGTGCTTGCCAGAAATCTAGAAGCAAATGGATTAGTTTTTGATTATCATGGGGCAGTAGCTCCTTTTGCTAATGCCCGCGAAATAACCGTCACTCTGAAAGCAAAAAAAAGTATCAATATCGGAGGGAGAAATTTAACTTCCTCCACCGAGTTGATATCCACTGCCCGCATACGTAATCAGTAAAATCAGGAGGAATTATGTCTTTTAAGCGAAAATTATTTTTACTTTCAATGAGAAAAGAAAAAGGACTAGTCCTGATTATAACCTTGTTTGTGCTTGCTATGCTACTTATCTACGGATTAGTGATACTCAGTTCTACGTTAGATGAAGCTGGTCTCAACAGTTACCAAATAAGATCTACCAAAGCTCTTTTTATTGCCGAAGCAGGTTTGGAAGATATTTATAATGAAATTCGTAATGCTCCTTCTCTGGTTATTAATGGAACTATTAGTGGAAATCATCCCCTGACCAGTTTTGCTGATGGGAATTATCAAATTATGGTCTCTCCGGTTAATTTTACCAACAATCCTGATGGTAAAGAATATAAAGTTACGGTTCTTTCTACCGGAGAAGTAGTCAATGTTACTCGCCAGTTGAAATCAGACTTCATAGTTACTGTTTATCCAACCGCTCTGGATTATTCAGTTTATTCTTTTGCCAATATTTGGATGCGAGGGGTAACCGGAAAGACTTTCTATCCTCCTTTGAATCCAGCATTGCCTCCCGATGATCCCACCGGATACGGTAAAGGAGGGGATATAGGTTCCAATGAGGTGATCGACTTTCAAAATGCCAGTGTCAATTTAAACAATATTCACGATACTGCCGAATATCTTTCTCTTTTCGGGGACAACGATCCTGCCCGCTGGGGAAATATTATGGTGGCAGGTAATCCTGCTACTACCTTTGTCCAGACTAATAAAACCAGTCCAGTAAATACCGCCGAGGTTTTACATTCCGACTGTCAATTTACCCATGTAAGTGCTATTGTCCGTCTTTCCCATCCACTTTCCAAGCCGGAAATAAATTTTACCATTTATAATAATGCTAACGACGGAGATACTCTTTCTTATACTTATCAGGGATCAGACTATTCAGTGGCTCTGCGGGTTTATAATGGAGATCTAACGATTACTGGTAACGTAGTTTGGGCACCGGATGCCATCCACATCATACGCGGGAACTTGGTGATTAGGGGAACCGGGGGTTCTCTTACCATCACTGACGGTTCCTTAATTATCCAGGGAAGCTTGATTTTGGAAAATGGTAGTCGCCTATGTATCACCCATGATACGCCAGGTAAAGAACACCGACGGGTACTTCCGGGGGTAATGGTTTATACCCCAGACCCTACCTCCCCTAATGGACAGGCTCTCGGAGGAACCGAATATATCGAAGTGGGAACTCAGGCAGAGTTTGCGGTTTACGGATTGGTTTATGCCGAAAATTACTTCATAGCCAATCCTCAATCCAATGTGGAGGTTACGGGAGCTGTTCTGACCTATGGTGAAACCGGTAATAGTTTCACCAACTGGAATGCCAGAGTGGTCGTCCGTTACGACCCCATTGTAAAACAAACCCTCTACGTAACCCTCCCCTCGGATAGTATATTAGTCACCCGCGCTTTTTGGCGAGAAACCTCATAATTCATTATCGGCAGTATAATCTATCCCTTAGAGACCTCCTTCTCATTTGCTTTTTAACATTTCTAAATTAGGTATTTTCTCACGCCTTGACAGAATAGCCGCAAAAGGGTTATAGTGCTAAAAGAGAAATTTAAATTTCTAAGGAGGATTAATTAAAGATGATAGACTGGATGCGGAAACTAACCCTTGCCGGTCTCGGCCTGGCGGCGGTAACGGAAGAAAAAGTTGAGGAACTGGTAAAAGAACTGGTGAAAAAAGGGGAAGTTTCGGCGGAAGAAGGAGAAAAATTGTTGAAGGAATGGGTGGAATCGGGTAGAAAAAAATGGGAGGAGATAGAAAGAGACATTCAGGATGAAATTAAAAAGGTGCTTGCTAAAATGGACCTGGCTACTCGTGATGACATTGCCTCTCTTAGAAAGGAAATTCAAGAACTGCGAAAGAAATTGGAGTCAAGATCAGGTTAGCAATAGATTAAAATGTTTTTGGGATTCTCACGATCTATAAGACCTTATCGCAATTTACAGCGGATACGCCAGATTTTTAATATTTTGGCACGCCACGGGTTTGGCTATCTAATTGAACGTTTCCATTTGCAGACCTATCTTCCTTGGAGAAGGCGCTGGATACGCCGGGAAGAAATTCCCGGCTCCCGTATGGCAATAGCCCGGCGAGCTCGTATAGTTTGTGAAGAACTGGGACCCACTTTTATAAAGCTGGGACAATTACTTTCTACTCGTCCTGATCTTTTACCTACGGAATTTATTCGGGAATTCTCGAAACTGCAAGATCAGGTAGCTCCTTTACCGGTAGAAAATATCATACCGTTAATTGAACGGTCTATAGGTTTTTCTCTGAAGGATATATTTTCTTTCTTCGATCCTCAACCAGCAGCTTCTGCCTCTATCGCCCAGGTGCACAAGGCAGTTTTATCCGGAGGAGAAAAAGTAGTAGTAAAAGTACGCCGTCCCGAAATTGAAGAAATTATCGAGTCGGATTTAGCTATTTTATCTTTTCTGGCTGGAATAATAGAACGCCGGGTTCCGGAAGCTAATTTGATCAGGGCGCGGGAAACGGTAGATGAATTTAGACGTGCTATCAGGAGAGAACTTGATTTCACCATTGAAGCACGAAATACAGAAAGAATACGTAACAATTTATCTTCCGATTCTAAAATTTATATTCCTAGAGTATTCTGGAATTTTTGCCGTCCCCAGGTCTTGGTACTGGAAAGATTAGAAGGAGTCAATTTAAACGAAATTGATAGAGCGGGAGAAAAATTTTCTGGCAAGGAAGTATCGCAAATTATAACTCGATGTTTCTTCCACCAGATTATGGAGAATGGTTTTTTTCATGCCGATCCCCATCCGGGAAATTTTATTCTGATGGAAAACGGGCAGTTAGCACTGGTCGACTTTGGTATGGTAGGTCGGTTAACCCAAGAGTTAAGAGAAAAAGCCGCTCGAATATTTATTAGTTTAATGGAAAGGAATACTGAAAGGCTAACCGAAGAGTATTTGGCTCTGGGAATTATAACTTCTGGTGTCGATCTTAAGAAGTTCCGGTGGGATGTAGAAGACCTTCTGGATCGATATTATGGGCTGCCCCTGGGGAGAATTTCCCTGGGAGAAGTAATCAATGAAATGGGAAGAATTGCTCTTCGTCATCATGTACGAATGCCGAGTAATATGTATCTTCTTTCTAGAACCTTAATAACTCTGGAAGGCGTAGTCCGGCAACTGGATCCCGAATTTAATATCCTGGAAACTGCCCGCCATTATGCTCAAACCTTGTTGATCCGGAGATTTTCACCTCCCAGGATGAAAAAAACCCTTATCCGTTATTTTGAAGATACTTTTAGTGTTCTCCAAAATTTTCCTCATCAACTGGATCGATTTTTTACCCGAGTAGAAAGAGGCGAACTAAAAGTTGAATTCGAACATCGAGGTTGGGAAGGATTGATTGCAGAACTGGACCGGGCATTTAATCGTCTGGCTTTTGGTCTTATTATTGCTGCGCTTATTGTGGGATCTTCCCTGGTAATGCAACGGGATAGTGGACCGCAATTTCTGGGATTCCCCTTTTTAGGAATAATTGGCTATCTAGCGGCAGGAATACTGGGAATATGGCTGATAATTTCAATTTTTCAGTCTGGAAGGTAAGGAAGTGTACGATCTTATTATCATCGGAGGTGGACCGGCGGGTTTGACGGCTGGGATTTATGCATGCCGGGCCCGATTAAATACCCTGCTTTTAGAAAAGACGTATCTGGGAGGACAAATTTTACTCTCCAATATGGTGGAAAATTATCCCGGATTTTTGGAAATCAGCGGAGCGGAATTAATGGAGAAAATTATCCAGCAGAGCAAGAAATTTTCTCTTTCAGTAATTATGGAGGAGGTAGTGAAACTGGAAATTAAAGAGGAGCTATACCTGCCCTATACCCGAAATAATCACTATGATGCCCGGACGATAATTCTTGCTAGTGGGGTGCGGCCAAAGACTCTGGGGATAAAAAGAGAAAAAGAGCTGATAGGGAAAGGGGTTTCCTACTGTGCGGTCTGCGATGGTCCCCTTTTTCGTGACAAAGTAGTAGCCGTGGTAGGGGGAGGGAATGCTGCCGTCAAGGAAAGTCTTTTTTTGGCCGGAATTTGCCGCAAAGTTTATCTTATTCATCGTCGGAAAGTCCTAAGGGCAGAGAAAATTTTGCAAGAAAGAATATTCCATCATCCCAAAATTGAAATCTGCTGGGAATCACTACCGGAAGAAATTCTGGGGAAAGATCAGGTGGAAGGAATTGTTCTACGTGACCTTAAAAAAAATCGCTATCAGCAAATAATAGTAGAAGGGGTATTCATATATGTAGGGATGGAGTCTAACACTGATTTTGTTCCCCCGGAAATAAAAAAAGATTCCCGAGGGTTTATTATAACTGGGGAAAACCTTGAAACTTCCCAACCAGGTATCTTCGCCGCTGGTGATTGCCGGGCAAAACTATTGCGGCAGGTAGCTACCGCCGTGGGAGATGGTGCTTTGTCAGCAGCAGCAGTTGAAGATTATCTATCCCGTAACCGCTAGGAATTGACTTGGGAAATGGAATTAAAATTTTATATATTTTAAAAAAATTAGTGGAAGGTGAGATTATGAGAAAAAGTTTTTTCCCTATCTTGGTGGTAGGAATGATTTTGCTCTTAGCCGGATGCGCCGGTCCCCGCATCGTTCCCCGTCCTACTGAGGGAAGTATTGTGGACGAGAAAGCCAATACTGTTACCCAGGAAAAAGAAATGGTACTGGTGAGTATTAAGCCCTGGCAGGACGGCAGGTTACCAGTAGAAGTTTATCAGAGTTTTATCCCTTTCTATCTAACGGTTAAAAATAATCGTCCGGATAGAATAACCTGCCGACAGGAAAATTTCCTCCTTCTCGATGAAAAGGACAATCAATATCATGCATTTTCTTTCCAAGAAGTTAATGATATTTTATATGAACCAGTCAGAGTACCACCTCCTTTCTCACTTAGCATCCAGTTGGGTCCCGAAGTTCCACCTCCAGATATCACCGTTAGCTACGAAGTTGAGCTACAACGGCGAGAAGCTCGCCGGAGGGTTGCATTGTATGCTTTTAAAGAAGGAGATATATACCCGGGTGCCCAAGCCTCAGGATATATTTTTTTCCCCAGAAAAGAAGTGTCCCGTATATACTTGATTATTTTGATGGAGGATCCCCGAACCAAGGCAGAATTAGAGTTAAAATTTGAGTTTGATGTACTTCGTCGTTAAAATACCCTCTTTACAGAAAGCACAACTTTCAATATAATTATGAACGAGTGCCGAGATAGCTCAGTCGGTAGAGCGACGGACTGAAAATCCGTGCGTCGGCAGTTCGATTCTGCCTCTCGGCACCATTTTTTAATTCCTCATTTTATTGCGAGTAATGAATTTATTCTCATTCCTGCGATTTACTTCTTGAATGATAAATGAACTACGCCAGTTGATAAATTGAGAGGGAGATACTAAAATGAATATGAGGGAAAGGTTTAAAAGAAGCTTAAATTTTCAGGAAGTAGACCGCTAACTTGAATAAAGCCCGTAAGGCTGGTTGGGTATAGTTCTATGGCCGGCGTAGCTCAGCGGTGGAGCAGCTGATTCGTAATCAGCTGGTCGGAGGTTCGATTCCTCTCGCCGGCTCCAAAGCCTTGTCGCACTTAGGTTTTTAATGCTTCTGGTTTTTCGAGGTTCAAAGAATGACCAACTTATTCTATGAAAACTCAAGCCGTAAAGAAATTAACACCGGAGGAACTTATCAGGATATTTATCCTGCATTGCGAGGGAAAGAATCTCTCTCCCAAAACCGTATCCTGGTATTCCTACATCCTACGCTCTTTCTTGGAATACTGCCAGAGACAAGGAATCTCTTCCGTCAGTAGGGAAGCTATTGAATCCTATCTCAGTTATCTGCGAACAAAGCCAGTGATAAATAATATGACCGGAAAACAAGACAGGCCTTCACTTTCTAACTCTTCCTTACGAGGCCATTACCGAGGGCTTAAGGTCTTTTTCTCTTTCTGTCAGAGAGAAGAACTCCTGGCCAAGAATCCCATGGATTCCCTTGCGACTCCGAGGAAAGAATCAAGAATCATTGCCTCTTTGACCGTGGAACAAGTACAAAAGATATTAGCGTGTATCAGGACAACTTCTTTCCTTGGTCTGCGAAATCACTTGATTATTGCTCTTCTTTTGGATACGGGAATGCGAGTGAATGAATTAATCGGAATAAAGACCGCGGATATTAACTGGCGGGAAGGCATGATAAAAGTCTATGGGAAAGGTAGAAAGGAAAGGGAAGTCCCGGTTTCCAGTTTCCTCAAAAGATTACTCTGGAAATATCTTTCTCGAAGGCCTCAGATGTTTGAAAACGAATATCTCTTTGTCAATGGGGATGGCGAGAGAATTACCGAAGGCGCTATCCGAACTTTTCTTAAAAGATACGCCAAGAAGGCCGGAATAAATGGCGTGCGAGTTTCCCCGCATACTTTCAGACATACCTTTGCGAGACTGTGGATTATCAATGGCGGAGACCCTTTCTCCTTGCAAAAGATTCTTGGCCATACCACCATGGATATGGTGAGAAACTACGTGAATTTGATAAGCGGGGATGTTATTGAAAAGCACCGGCAGTTTTCTCCACTGGAACGATTGAATTCCAGGAGATAAGAAAAGGCTATACATTTATCCCTACCCGGAATTTAAAAAGGCCTCCTGGGACCTCTGGGAGGTCTTCTATTTGATATTAAGAGCTTCTTTCTTGTCTTTTAGGGAATCGAGAGATTTATTCGCTTCTGTGAGAAATTCTTCCCCAGCGTCCTCTTGGGAACATTCTTCCCAAACTTAATTTGCTTTCCAGTTTATACCAATCCGGTTCTTCTTCCGGTTCAATTATGACCGAATAAAAACTCCCGGGACTTTCTTTTACCGAATGGAGGCAACTCATACCTAAAGCCATGACAATATCAGAGTATCCTCCGGAGAGATGGTCAATTCGCCAGCCATAAGAGGTTTGTTTTGCATTAACCGACAAGAGTTCCCGTTCAAGTCCTGAATGAGGATAGAATCTTATTAAACCATTGTGAAAGAGAGAATAGAGATTCTTGGAAAGTGCTTCGAGGTTAGCGGTGGTAAAGGTAAATCTTTCGATAGAGGGAATTCTCTGAATGATAGATTCCGCCTGCCAAGGGTCAATGATAACTTTCAAGCCGGAGAAATTCTCAGAGGCTTGGTGAATATATTCCTCAATATCGGCAAGTAAAACTGGAGAGTCTTTTGTCCCTTCCCAGACTTCGATGGAATCAATTTCCACAAAATCGGAAGTCTTATGAGTGATTACGGCAGCGGTTCTATCACGCCTTAAACCTAAATCAATCCCGAGAAAATGTCTTCCTACTGGGCAAGTGAGTTTCGGCGAAAGAGAAGAATCTTTGCATTTTTCTATTTCTTCTCGGGTAAGAAAGGCAGCCTCTCCGGCAGTCCATTTATTCTCAATGAATCGCTGGAATAGATGAGGGGGTAAAGTCTCCCTTTGCATTTGCACCCATTCTTCCGGTATCCAAGAGGCAAGCTTACCCGGAGCGGAGAAGAAATAAAATCGGGGAGAAATTTTCTTCCGGCACATTTCCCTTACCTTCCAGCAAATAGAATTATAATCAAACCCGGCGGTAGTGATAATAATACCTCGCCAGTTAGATTTTGCACCGGTTGCTGTATAAAAAGCGACCCAGAAATCCTCTTGTGAGTTCCAGAATTCATCAAGGACAAAATAGAATCTTGAGCCCAAAGCACCCAAGCCATAAGCGGTATCGGCATCTGCCGACATAACCTTTGCCACGGTATCAACTGCGGGGATAGATATTTCTTTCCGGTGAATCTTAAAAGAAGGCCGGAGAATCGGATTCCTTTGTATCATTCCCTTTGCCGTTTCCAGAAGTATGGAAGCTTGGTCGCTATCGCCTGCGCAAAGATATATTCTCTGTCCTGGAGGGCCTAAGAGAGGCTCGGTAATAATTGCCTCTCCGGCAATGGTGGTTGTCTTAGCATGCTTCCGGGGTAATTCGAGATAGAAAAGATTATAGTTCCCGGAATCCAAAGGCTCAAAGATATATTTTAGCTGCCAGTCTTCCAGAGCTTCTTCTAATTTACGTCCATCTTCGAGTATCCATTGCTCTTTCCGGAAGGCCATCCTATCTCTTTTGTAGGCTAAAAGTTTGGCTTTGTTAATCATTTTTTCGGAGCGTGAATTCTATCCAGCATTGTCTCAATATCATCCGAGAAGCCCCATTCGGCAGCCAAGAAATTCGCGTCTTCTTCTTTAATCGAATGGTCTTCCATGATTTTGAAAAAATGAGCGAGTTCATGAACAAAAACACCCGCCAAGGCTCTGAAATCAAATCTTTTATCTAAATCCTTATTCAATTTGATTATCAAGCGGTAAGGCCCTCTCTCAAATTCAGGTTGTCTCAATTTCATGGCCCCGCCTGAAACTTCATCGGTGAATTCGAGAATGACTTTTAAATTCTTATCCTCAAAAAGATTAGAAAACACATCCTCGGGAAGATAGATTAAAACATATTCGATAGCGTCCCGCCATCTCCCGGGAGGACATTGCGAAAGAATCTCGTTTATCTTATCCTCGTAATCGGGTGTCGGTTTTTTCATCGGTATCAAATACCCAAAACGAAAAGCGATAAGTTTCTTTTAGATATGCATGGTTTTTCAGAAGCTCATATCTGAGTTCGGCAAACTCTTTATCTTTTTCTTTGTAAGTCTCAATTACCTCTGACGGTCCTCTATCGCCTCTGAATTTTCTCCGAATAGAATAAATTTTCACCGCTTTAAGGCCTCCATTCCTTTTCTGGTTCTGGTTTTTTAATCGGTCTTCCCGGCAAGGACCGGTTGTGAATATCTATCAATTGCCTGAGAAGTATAACCGTTCGCCAGGGCAAACTCCTAACTGCCTCAATTCCCCAGAGCACCGTTTCTGTTTGGAAAGTCAAATCCGGGTGTCCTTTCACTTGGAACATTTCGAGTGCTTGACTGAATAAATGCTCTGATTTCAGATACTCGCAGTCAATTTTATGGAACTCAGAAAATGCTTTAAGAACCTTATTGGCAAAATCCGCCGTTCCTTTTACCAATTCCTCGTAAGCTCTTTTCTTTCTCTCGAATAAGGGAGTTAATTTCTTCTTTTGTTCTTGGAGGAGTTTCTCTTGTTTCTTCCTCTCCGCTTCCGCTTTCCCTTTCCGATAAGTTTCCAGAGAAGCATTTGATTCTCTGAGAATTTCTTCGCTTTCCGAAAGAAGCTTTCTTAATTTCGAAACATCGGATTCCAGCTCTTTCTTTGCAGCCTGGAAATTTTCGTCTAAACTCGCTAATTCAGAAGCTCTCGCGAACGCTTTTTGAACTGATTCCAGTCTTTTTCTTATCCCCTCAGCGTCTCTTTTTGTCCTCAAGATTAAACCTAAAAATTTTAACTCGGTATCGTCCTGGGGGAACTCTAACTTCTCTGGAATATCGACAATTCCCGGGCCCGAAAGATGTCGCTTTTCTCTCGTAATTAATTGATTCAGTCTTTCCAATTCCGGTTCGATTTCCTTAATCCGTTTTCCTTCTTTTGACTCCAAGGAAGAAGCAAACATCATTAACTCTTTCACCTCGGAAATCCTTTCATTTCGAATTCCGATTAATTCTTCCAAAGACCTACTGGTAATCAAGTGTTCTACCATTTATTTTTCCTCCGATTCTTTAAACTCTTTTTTTTCAAATCTTCGAGCAATTGCTTTGCCTGCGCTTTCGAAAGCCAAAAGATTATTCTTACGGTTTCTTCTCACATTGTCTCCCTTCCTCTTCAAAAACCGGTTTTAATTCATCTTCCAGTTCCCGAAATTCCTCATTGAGATACCCTTCCGGGAAGAATTCATAATATCGTTTCTTTTTCGCTTCCACAAGTCTCAGTTCCGAATCAACAAGAATCCGGTCTCGCTGTTTTCTTTCCAGTTCCTTATCCAATTCCAAAAAGGGTCTTAATAATTCCCTTCTTCCTTCTTCTGCTATTTTTGCATATTCCAGAGCGTCCCTGATTCTCGCTAAATCGCTTCTGAGTTCCCGAATTTTCAAAAGCTCGTCTTTGAGTTCATCCATGATTATTTCTCCTTTCAATTAGGCAGGCACTCCCGGCCGAGGAACGCCTGCCCGCAAAGAAATAATTACTTCGGCCGTTTTTTCGGAGGATTCGGATATTTCTTCATCATCCCGGTTATCTCCTTTCTCAATGCTTCGAGAGCAAATAAAGCTCCATGTTTATCGTCGAGCTTAATCTTCCTCTCGAGGTCTGAAATCAGAATTTCGATTCTTCTCATTCCTCCACTTGCTCCTTTGGGGTCGGAGTTTCCTTATTCCACTCCTCGGGAGTCGGATTCCTCTGATTCCATTCTTCCGGTGTAGGATATTTCGGAGGGGCCGGAGTTCGGCGATTCCATTCCTCCGGAGTTGGTTTTATCCGATTTTCCTCTTCCGGTGTTCTAAGTTTCATTTTCCTCCTCCATTTATTTTCATGACGGATGGGGCTCTACTGAAAGATTACCATCGTCAGAGTGATTATAAAGACCAATAATGCCTGGTGGACATTGACCATACTCTTTAACCTTATCTTTCCCTACCTTTTAAAATTCGCTGGCGTCTCCGTATGATTTTCCGAAAAAATCCTACGCTGACGATATACTTTTTTACCCCTCTCAGAAGCTTTTGAGGAAATCTGGGAGTCTATACCCCTCCGGTAGGGATACAATGGACAATATGGAATTTTACAATTCTTTACTTCTTTGCTGTCCTGTCCACTGCAATCATAACAGTTAATCTTTAATAGCTTTTAGTATTTGCTTTTTAGTAGTCATTTCTCCTCCTTGATAGTTTGTAACTCCATCGCTATATCAAACTTTCGTTCCATATCAAGACCCAATTCTTTCCTTGCCTTTGGGGTCAATCCCAGTTCATTCATCATCCGCGTTGCAGTCTGAACTGAAATCCAGTATTTAGTCATAATAGGCTGTAAATCTAATTTGCCCTTCTTTTCGTCAATGATTCCCTTTCGGGAGAGGTATTTTAAAATAATCGCCTGAATGGCCAGCTCTCTCGCCAGCATTTCAACCAAAGAGGAATCCTCTTGTTTCACCCAAGGCAGCTCTAAAATCTCTTTAATTTTCTCTTTCTGGAAATCCAAGATGACCTTACATTCCGCATTTGGATTATAAAACGCGCATTCACTCGCCAGGATACAGCCATGGCAGGGAATCACTCCCGATTTCAAAAAAATATGGATTCCATGCTTTATCACTCGGGGTAGTTTGGGAGCCTTTGGTTTATAGACTTTTCGATAGTCAAGCCCAAGCAATTTCCGCAGAGAACCTTTTCCAATAACTTGGTCGAGTCCCATTATTTTCCATCCTAAAAAAGCTTTAATTGATTTGGGTCGTCAACTTCCCAGAGGTGCAAAGGGAGTGCAATTTGTTCCCCAAATCCCCGGTCAATCACAAAGCCTTTTTCAAAAATTAAATTGAGCGTTGCCATATAAGAGATATTAGTCTCTTTATCAAGAATCTTGACTCTCTCGATACCTTCCACCCGGGCCTTTTCCAGAACCTCTTTCTGGATACACCAAGCTGGAGGTCTCCGAAGTTGGTGGAGACTGCGTTTTACTTTTTTACTCAAGACCCTATCTTTAATCTTATAAATTTTTTCTAAGGGAACAACCTTATTCATCTTCGCTCGCTTCCAATTTGATATTAACTCCCAAAATTAATTTTACGAATCGGTTCCATCTCTCACCCAGACCCGAACATCAATCACTCGGACGCCCTTGAATGCCGTCAGCAGAACTCGAATTTCTTCCATGGAATTTTTCGCTAAAACTGCGATGGGTTCCATTTATACATCCTCCTCCGACAAAATTTTCCGAAGGTTGGGAACTTGCTTAACACTCTGGTATTTACCTTCTAAAATTTTTAAAGCGTTATCTTGATTAACGATAATCCAATCGAAAGTTGCGCGCCAGCCCCTCTCGTTCTCCCCACAAAGAAACGGAGTGTCATTCATTTTCCGAAAAATTTTTTCCCATTCACTGAGAGGGCGTTCTTTAAGCCTCGCAACACAATTCTTAACCCGCTTTCTGGAAAGACCAAGCACACGGGGAAGGTTTGAGCAAATTTTATTCCATGCCTCTAATAAATCCTCAGGACAGGGGGCTGAAAACTTTTCAGCTATCTTTTGTACACTGTTTATTGTAAAAGAGTCTATTGTCTCTTCACTTTCTACAGAGGTGACCTCTTTACAAAGTAAAGAGGTGTTCTTTACTTTGTAAAGAGGTTCTTTACTTTCTCCCTCATCAGCCACCAGTTTAAGCCGATAAAAATTCGGTCTTCCAGTAAACTTTACTACCTCAACAAAGCCCTTAGAAACTAAGCCCTTAAGTGCCTTGGCCAAAGTTTTAGATGATTTAATCCCACAACCCTTATCTAACCATTCTCCGGTTTTTTTTCTAATTCCCTTCAAAAACTGGGAATAGCTTATAAAGTCTTCCATCTTATCCCAACCCCAAGTCCGTCTAAGAAGATAGTCCAAAACCTTCTGCTCCGAACCGCTCAAGACATGCCACCAGCCATTCATAACTCTCGGATAAGGCCAAAAGTTGGTTCGAGGCTCTGGAGGAAAGCCGGGGAATTTTGACATCATGTGGGCCTCATTTTTTCTCTACGGAATAATGCTTAATGAATCGCAAAATTTTCTCCGTATTTTTTTTTTAATTTCCGGCCGAATATTTTTCAATAAACCTCTGAATTCGCCTCAAAAGCTTGGGCCCCGGCACCCGTTTTCCTTCCTCGATGAGGCTATAATAAGACCTGCTAATTTTAAATTGCCGAGCCATCTGTTCGTGGCCCAAACCTATCTTTTTCCTCAATTTTTTCAGCCGCGTAAAAAATTCAGTTGACATGCTCGTTTATCTCTTGGTATTATTTTATCAAGAGGACTGATATTTTCTATGCGATGAAAATCGGGCAAGCTAAATGGCTGGGATTAAAGGATTTACAAAAGTGGCTTTTGAAGGGAAGAAGGACAAAGCCTTTTCAAAGTCCAAAGTCACGACATGAAAATTCCGCTTCATTTTGGAATCTTTTTTGTTGGAACACAAGACCTTCGCAATTTTTTCAAAGAGAGAGGACTGGAAGTTTCTTCACAAACAATTCTTGCCCGTCTTCAGGATGGTTCTATTCCTTCCGAACGTTTCTCGAGGTCAGGTCGCCCCTTCAGAGCGATTCACCAGACTTCTGCGGAAGCTCTTGTCTATCCCTATAATGTTTTTAAAAAGCGAAACATTGCCCGGAGAATGAAGTGTTCTACCCGCCAATTAGAAAGATATGTTTCTCAGGGTTCTTTTCGGGTTGGGAAGGTTCTTGGATTCTGGGCCAGTGTTACGAATTCTATCGATACTTTTTATTCTCTGAGACCTTCGGTGAAGAAAGAACGGGAAAATTTCACCGACTCATCTTCCGGGTCTTCGCTTAAAAATTTTTGAGGAAATTTTTCATGGATAGAGGTGATGAAAGTAAACGACTAAAAGAATAGGGCTTTATAGGAAGCAAAGAGAGGAGGATTACGAGTGGAAAATAAACACTGTCCTCTGTTAGGGTCGCCGATGGCAAATAAGCCAACCTTCTGTACCGGGGAAAGCTGTGCTTGGTTTACCGGGGTAGAATGTGCTATCAGGACGATGGGAAGAGTGCTATCCATGTTTTCAGAAAAAAAAGAGAAATGATAAAAAAAAGCGCTGGATTTCTGGATAGGATTATCCCGGAGAAGCTTTGAGAATTTATCCATCTTCGGGGACTTTTCTTAAGAGATAGGATTAAAACTAATTTTTGGAGAAAAGATGAGAGATTTCAAAGAAAAAATAGAATGGGAAAAAGAAGAAGAGCAAGAAGTGGGAATTCGCCTTTATAAAGGCAAAAATGGAATTAGAAAAGAGAGTTGTCGGAAGTGCAAAAAAGAAATAGTTAAATTGAAATTAGGTCATCCTGTACTCTTTTTAATTAATGAAGATAAAATTGTTTGTAAAAAATGTGGAGGGAAGTTGGCCCCAGATTTAATCTGGATGTTAGAAAAGTGGGAATATTACAATTGGGATAAAATCAGTTCTATTCTTGACTTACGTACTAAGCTCAAAACATCTTTAGAACTAAATAATAAAGGAGATGCTTTGTTAATTCTTGTTAAACTTCGAGAATGTGTAAAGAGTGAAAAGCCACCCGAAACTTCGACAATTATACACATGCTCGATGACATCGCGAAACAAATTCAAACCGATGACCGAAATTCATTGACTACTCTTAATAATTTACAAAACTATTTATGGTTTATTTATCAGAATGAAGAAAAACCTTGACAGCAGAAAAATGAGTTATCCACAGGGCTATTCACAGGTTATTAACAGGTTATTAACAGGGTTATTCACAGATAAAATTTTTCTTGACAAATTTTTCAAAGTGTGATAGAATTTTATTTGACTGACCAATTGATTCGATGTAAAATTAAAAAACGAAAGGAGGGTAAAGATAGGCCATTCTTGAACTTACAGCCCGGCGTAGCTCAGCGGTGGAGCAGCTGATTCGTAATCAGCTGGTCGGAGGTTCGATTCCTCTCGCCGGCTCCAGTCTTTTTAGGAAGATTTTAGCTATGCAAAATCTAGCAAAAATGATTGATCATACCCTCCTTTATCCTTTCGCCACTTCGCAAGAAATAGAAAATCTATGTTCTGAAGCCCATCAATGGAATTTTATGAGTGTTTGTGTCAATCCTTTTTATGTTTCTCTGGCCAAAAGACTGCTTATGGGTAGTAAGGTAAAAGTATGCACGGTGATCGGCTTTCCATTGGGAGCCACTACCCCGCCGACCAAGGTTTTTGAGACCCGGGAAGTAATTAAGTCGGGTGCTGATGAAGTAGATATGGTTATTTGTCTGGGAGCCCTGAAATCGGGCCAATATGGTATAGTGGCTGAGGATATCCGGGGGGTAGTAATGGCGGCGGAGAGTAGGATAGTAAAAGTTATTATTGAGACCTGTTATCTTACCCGGGAGGAAAAGTTGCAAGCAGTTCAACTGGCCATGGAAGAGGGAGCCCATTTTATTAAGACTTCCACTGGTTTTGGAACGACGGGTGCCACGGCAGAAGATATCCAATTGATTAAACAGGTTGTGGGTAACAATATGGGAATAAAAGCCGCTGGAGGAATAAAGAATCTTACTACTGCTCTTTACCTGATTGAGGCTGGCGCAACCCGAATTGGGACGAGTAGGGGGGTGGATATTATTCAGGAATGGAGAGAAAGACAATCCCTTAGGAGAGAAAGGTGAAAAATTCTTCTTTTCGACGAGTAATAATTATAATACTTGATAGTGTGGGCATTGGTGAATTACCGGATGCAGAAGATTACCATGATAAAGGGAGTAATACTCTCCTTCATGTAGCGGAATCGGTTGAGAAACTTCATCTTCCTCATTTGTTCTCACTGGGACTAATAAATCTCCTTCCCCTACCGAGAGTGGAACCCAAAATGAATTTTAAAGGAAATTATGGTAAGATGATGGAAAAATCTCCCGGCAAAGATACCACTACTGGTCACTGGGAAATCGCGGGGTTGATTCTATCCCGTCCCTTTCCAACATATCCGCAAGGGTTTCCCCCGGAAATTATCCAAGCTTTTGAAAAGATGATCGGGCGAAAGGTTTTGGGAAATCGACCAGCCTCGGGTACGGAAATTATTCATTCTTTAGGAGAAGAGCATTTACGGACGGGATCTCCAATTGTCTATACTTCGGCTGATAGTGTCTTTCAAATTGCTGCCCACGAACAAGTCATGCCACTTCCCGAATTATATGCTATTTGTCAAAAGGCTCGGAAGCTTCTTCAAGGAGAACATGCTGTGTGTCGGGTAATTGCCCGTCCTTTTGCAGGAGAACCTGGATTTTTCTACCGCACTAAGAACCGACGTGATTTTTCGCTTCTTCCTCCTGGACTCACTATCCTTGACAAACTGCAGGCCAATTTTTATCCTGTTTTAGCGGTTGGTAAAATTGAAGATCTTTTTTCTGGTCGAGGAATAACAAAAAGTTGGCATACGGGCAATAATCGTGAGGGAATAGAAGTTCTCCTTCATTGTCTGGACAATTATTCGCGGGGATTGATAATGGTCAATCTGATTGATTTCGACATGCTCTTTGGTCATCGCAATGACCCGCGGGGTTATGCTCGGGCATTAGAAGAATTTGATAGAGAATTACCCTCCATTATTTCCCGGCTGGGAGAAAACGACATACTTATTCTTGCCGCCGATCATGGGTGCGATCCCACTACTCCCAGCACCGATCATTCCCGGGAATATGTGCCCTTACTGGTCTTTGGTCCGGGAATTAAATCGGGAGTTGATCTTGGGGTTCGTTCCACATTTTCGGATATAGCCCAGACAGTAGCCGAAATTTTTGGTGTAGAGTTATTCCCAATTGGGAAAAGTTTTCTCTCCCAGATTATCAATTAAAATGGATTGGAAATCTAAGCTTTCGGAAGCAGTTAATTATCTAAGAAGCCGCGACCTAGAAGCTCGAATTGGGATTGTTTTGGGATCCGGGCTTAGTTTTACAGTAGAAAAGCTAAAGATCAAAGAAGAAATAGATTATCGGTTTATTCCCCATTTCCCCCTCCCTACGGTAAAAGGACATCCTGGTAAGATGTCTTTAGTGGAATGGACTGGGGAAAAAGTAATCATTTTGCAGGGAAGAGTGCATTATTATGAAGGCTATGATTTAGCAGAGGTTACCTTACCGATAAGGGTGTTGCGAAGTTTGGGAGTAGAAATAATTATCATTACCAATGCGGCTGGTGGGATTAACCTTTCGCTCCAGCAAGGGGATTTTATGCTCATTACTGACCATATCAATTTTATGGGAGACAGTCCTCTCCGAGGAGTAGATTTTGATCCCCGATTTATTTCCCTAACTAATGCTTATGATCGGGAGCTGGGTTTAATTTATGAGCAAGCAGCTCATAAATTAAACATTCCTGTTAAAAAAGGAATTTATCTAGCCGTTCTTGGTCCTGTTTATGAAACTCCGTCAGAAATAAGAATGTACCGTTTGTTAGGTGCCGATGCCGTGGGTATGTCTACCGTACCGGAAGTAATCGTAGCTCGTCAATTAGGTATTCGCGTTCTGGGTATTTCCGTGATTGCTAATCCTACTATTAATGCTGAAGAATTCGATCACGATAGGATTTTAAATATTATGGAATTTTCCTCACGTCAGCTCGGGAAATTAATATCCGAGATTCTGACTAATTTATCTTCAGGAAGGAAATAAAGATTATGCGAGTATATGATATTTTGATTAAAAAACGGGATGGCGAGGAATTATCTCGGGAAGAAATTTTTTTTCTTATCCAAGGATATCATCGTGGGGAGATTGCTGACTACCAGATGGCGGCTTTCTTGATGGCTGTTTACTTTAGTGGCATGAGTAGCCAGGAAGCTTTTGATCTTACCTTCTCTCTTTTGAATTCTGGGATAACAATAAATCTCAAAGAGATGGAAGGGAGTAAAGTGGATAAACACAGCACCGGTGGCGTAGGCGATAAAATCAGTCTAATTTTGGTTCCTTTGGTAGCGGCTGCTGGATTATATGTCCCTATGATTTCCGGTCGCAGTCTTGGTCATACAGGAGGAACTCTGGACAAACTGGAATCTATTCCGGGATTTAGAACTCAGCTTAATAGTAAAGAATTCGTGCGTAATCTTCGGCAAGTAGGAGCTGCTATTATTGCCCAATCCGAGGAAATAGTTCCGGTGGAAGGTAAGTTGTACGCGCTGCGGGACGTTACTGCTACTATTGAAAGTATCCCCCTTATTACTGCGAGTATTATGAGTAAAAAATTGGCTGCTGGTGCCGATGCTTTGGTGCTGGATGTAAAAACTGGTAGTGGTGCTTTTATGAAGACTTATGAAGATGCACGAATGCTGGCCCGGAACCTTTTAGATGTATGTACCCGGATGAGAAAAGAGGCAGTGGCTCTAATTACTGACATGGATCAACCCCTCGGCAGAGCAGTGGGAAACTCTTTAGAAGTGAGAGAAGCTATTGCTACTTTGCGAGGTGAGGGTCCGGAAGATATCGTGGAACTCACTATCCAATTAAGTGCTTACATGTTGAAACTGGGCAAAAAAGTAGATAATCTACAAGAAGGGAAGCGTATGCTGATGGATTTATTACGGAAGGGAGAAGCTCTTCGTAAATTCCAAAAAATTATTGCCGCTCAGGGAGGAGATCCGAGGGTGGTGGAGAATCAGGATTTTCTTCCTAAAAGCGGAAAGGTAGCAGCAATCTTCAGTGCGCAAGAAGGTTATGTAAAAAAAGTAGATGCTCTGCAGGTGGGAAGAGCAGCCATGGTGTTAGGGGCATCAAGAGTAAAAATCGGAGAACCCATAGATCCGGGAACGGGAATTGTACTGGAAAAGAAGGCGGGTGACCTAGTACTTATGGGAGAAAAATTGGCTTCCCTTCATTATAATACTGAAAATCAATTTTCTCGGGCCCGAGAACTACTGTATTCTGCATTCCAGATTGTTAATGAAAAGCCCCCCATTCGTTCTCTTATCCACGATATCATAAAGCAGCATAATTGAAATTCTCTATTATTGAGGGAGTCTTTTCCTAGGAGTTTCCTTTACCACTTATTCCCTGCTCTTGACAATCCAGCCGAGTATGTGCTAAAAATTAAAAGGCGTCCCCGTGGTCTAGAGGCCTAGGACATCACTCTTTCAAGGTGGTAACACGGGTTCGAATCCCGTCGGGGACGCCATATTTTTAAGTTTCCCGCCTCGTTGCGAAGGCTGTTTTCTAGTGGTATAATTTCTAATGAAAAAATATTCTTTTAGGAATAATTTTATGAAAAATTCACCAAAGTCGCTTCCTCAAGATAATTTACCTTCATTTAGTTGTATTAACGGTGAACCACAAGCGGAAGAAAGTCAATACTGGCTTGGTTTAGAACATCTCCGGCAAGGAATTTATGAATCAGCAGCTGAATATTTCCGTGGTATACTGAGTAGCAATCCTCGGGACAGTCAGGCGCGGTTGTATCTGGGAATAGTATATCGGCAGCAACAAAAAATTACCGCTGCTCTGTTTTCATTTTTAAAGGTATTAAAAATTAATCCTCCTTGCGCTGCTGCCTGGGAAAATCTCGCTGAACTTTATGCTGCTCAGAATTTGCCGGAGGAAGCAGCGGAATACTATTTAGGAACTGCGGAACTCTACGAGAAAAAAAATCAATGGGAAAAAGCTCTGAAAATTTATGAAAAGATGGCAGGATTAGATCTCACTCCCGCTTTCCGACGTAAGCTGCACCGATGCAAACAAAAATTATTATCGGTAATTTCTCCTCAAGAACCATCTCCCACTACTTACACAGAAACCGGCTTTGATCATCTTCTGGAAGATTTCAAAGAGGATTTGGCGGAAGTAGTTGAAACCCAAGATTATGATGGTCGTTACGAATTGGGAATAATTTACCGGGAGACTGGTTTACTGGATGAGGCCATAGCTGAATTTCGAATAGCTCTTTCTGGTCTTGATCTGGGGAAAAGATCTCGTTGTCATGATTATCTTGGGCTTTGCCTAGCGGAAAAAGGTGCCTACGAAGGAGCCATAGAGCAATTTCAACAGGGATTAAAATGTGCTTCCGAACAGGAAGTTATAAAAGATTTAGAATCTCACCTAGTGCAGATCTACGAAAAATGGGAAGAAATTAAAAAGAAAGGATCTACCGATAAGAGTCACACTTTAGATACTCTAATTTATTAGGGAAAATTCCTTGGAATTTCCAAATTTTAACGAAAAAATAGCTCCTTCTTCCCCTGAAAGGCAAGAGGGAGCTTCGGGAGAATCGATTTATCAGGATTCATTAGAAATAGTCCGTGCTCTTCATACCGCTTCGGTAGTAGTCCGGCAATATCCTCCTACCAATGAACTGGTAATTAAATCGATAGAGAATGCCTGTGAGACACTAAAAGGGTATCTGAAGAAGAATCCAGTTTTGACTATAGGAGAAGTTGCAGGAAATTTGCTGGTTGATGAACTTTGTTTTGCCGATAAGGATCAAAAGAAACCTTTTGTAAAAACCATGGCTGATTTTCTTTCTCAGCGTAAGATTCAGAACGTTACTTTTTTGCCAGATATTAATTTCGATGAATTACGTAATTTCCTGGAACTTATCGGTGAAAGACCCGAAAAGATTGCTTCCATTGAAAGTTTGAACATCTTACTGGAAGAGAAAGGTATCAAAAATATTAAACTTAATGAAAAAATTTACCGGATAACCAGTAAAGAAGAACAGGAGAAAGAAAAATTTAAGGAAGAAATCCTTACTCGTTTCCTCGGAGGGACAGTTCCTTCTGGTTTGGAAAAGGATCTCTTGTCTCGTACTCTGGTAGAAGGGGATCCTCAGAAAATCGTGGATAGTTTAATGGGAATTTCTTCTGCTGCGATGGAAGAGCCTGACGTTTTCGACCTCCGGGTTCAAACCATTATTCAGTTCGTTCAGAAAATGATTGAGTTGATAAAGACAACCTCCAATCGACTAATCCAGGAGAAACTCCGCAAATCTCTTATGGGTGTACTTTCGCAGTTAGAGACCGGGGTTCTGGTCCGGCTCTTTACCAGCGACGTATTTTCTTGGAACGATATTCCTGGGCTGAGAGAGACTGTACTAAATTCATTCGCAGAAGACAAGTATCTGAAATTGGTGAAGGAGGTTGCCCAGCATTATCAGACGGTTGCATCCTCGGTTCCTCTTGAAGAAAAGAAAACCAAAATGCAACCTTTTAATCAATTATTTGAACATTTGCTTTTGACCCCCCGAGGCAAATCATTAGCTGGGAAAATTTATCAACAACTGACAGAGGCAGGAATAATTTCTCCTACGGCTCCTCAGATTTCTAAAGAGGAAGTAAAAGAAGCGCCGGTTTATAAATTTCTCTTAGGAGAGGACAAAGAGGAAGAAATAGCCGCCCGAGTGTTAGCAGAGATTAGTCCTCCGCGTCTATTGGTTCTATTAATGCAGGTGGTGCAGCGGATAGTGAAAGAAAATGTGAACTTGGGTAAAACAACCCAAGTGGCTCGATTAGTAGAGTTTATTCAGCGGATGGCTCGTCTATTACCCCGGATAACTAATTCTGCTCTGCGGGAAAAACTCAAAGCAGCATTAGCTAAAGCTATCTCCTCCCTGGAATCTTCCCTTTTAGTAGGATTACTATCTCATGAAACTACTAGTACCATGCCGGAACTGGGATTCCCGGGTACGGTTCTTTCCCTGCTTCCAGAAGAAAGATATTTGGATCTGGTGGAGCTTACTCACCGTGAACAAAAAGCAGAAGACGTGGAATCTAGAAAGTTCCTTCTTCAAAAATTTCATACCCATCTTCTACTGGATCCCCGGGTGAACAAACTAACTGAAAAAATCCACCAACGATTGGAAGAACAAGTAGCCCCGAGTGTAAGTTTATCACCTCTGGAAAAGGCAAAGAAATGGATACAAGGTGAGGATGGGGTATGGATTTCTTCCGGGAAGATCGAGTCTCTTCCCTCGTTAATTAAAGAATTAGATTCCGCAGGAGAAGAAGGTTTAATGTTAGCCTTAGTAGAAAAACTTTTACTATTTAGCCGGCATCCCGAACCAGCAATTCGTCAACGGGTGGCAGTTTCGGCTATGGAAATCTGGAACTATGCGGTAGATAGAAAAAAGGACGCATTGACCAAAATTCTGGAGGAGGGGATTCCGGTATGGTGGGAAGAAGAAAATGCTAATGAAGTTTTTTCTCTCCTTCTTACCAATGTAGATGCTATTGTTAAGACATTGGTTATTAAAGAGAATTTGAAAATGGCCTCAGAATTAATGGAGAAATTGGCAAAAATTGCTCAGCGAGAAACCGCTTTTCATCAGAACGAAATAAATTCTCTCTTCAATCGATTGGCTACCGAAGAGTTATTGAATATACTTATCAATACCTTCGAATTTGCCGAAGAAAATAATCAGCAAATTGCAGGACGGATCCTTTATGCCCTGGGAGTGAGAGCGGTCAGGCCTCTGATTGAGGTTTTACGTCGGGCGGAGAAGATGAGAGTGCGGAAAAACGCTTTGACATTATTACAGGCAGTAGGAAAAGAGTCCCTATCAGATATAGTCTCCGAACTTCAGCGACCACAAAATCCATGGTATCTGATAAGGAATCTGGTTCTTCTACTGGGTGAATTAGGGGATAAAGAAGTATGCAATTTCCTTACCCCAACTTTGGCCCATCCCGACGTCCGAGTGCGACGAGAAACAGTGAAAGCCTTGGCTAAAATTGGAGGGGAAAAGGCCGTTTCCTTGCTTATCAGTTGCCTCTATGATCGAGATCTTTTGGTCCGTAAAGCAACAGTGGTGGCGCTGGGGGATTTGGGAGAAGCAAAAGCAGTTCCTGATTTAAGAAATTTAATGAGTATAAAAAGCTTGGTGGATAAAGACCCTTCTCTTCAGGCAGAAGTTTGTATTGCGCTTGGAAAAATTAAGTCTCCAGCTGCCGTTCCCGATTTGATAAAAATAATTGAAAGAAGGCCCTGGTTTCATTTTCGTAGTGTAAGGGAGGATGCAGTCCGCGTAAGTGCTTGTTGGGCTCTAGGAGAAATTGGTGGTCGGGAAGCCAAATCCGCGTTGGGGAAGGTTTCCCGGGATCCCCGCTCAGCAGTGAGAGAAGCTGCTCAAAAAGCTTTATCGCAACTTCCCGGGTAAGGAGGTTAGTTAGGTGAGTCTGGAAGGAAATTTGCGGGATTTTCCACTACCTGAAATTATTCAGCTATTGGGATTGCAAAGAAAAACCGGTAAACTGGAAATTACTCGGGGCAAAGAACAAGGCGAAATTTATTTTCGAGAAGGAGAGATAATTTTTGCTATTTTACAGTCTCCTATGTATGCGGAAGATTCTCTTTCCGATCCGGAAACCAAGGTCTCCAGTGCAATATACCTTATGTTGGGCTGGAATAGCGGAAATTTTCGTTTTCTTCCCGGGATGTTACCTGCCGAGGAAAGTATTCTGGTAAATCTGAATCCCGATAACTTGATTCTGGAAGGATTACGCAGGATCGATGAAATAGAAAAAATAAAAGAGTATATCCCTTCCTTAAACGAAGTTTTCCAAATTTCGCTGGAAGCTGATGAAACTAACATCCGCAATCTCTCACCAGTGGAATGGAAAGTATTAGCCTATCTTAACGGGAAACATACGGTAAAAAAAGTAGCGGAGAAGGCGCGGCTTGATGAAATCGAGACCGGGAAAATTATTTATGATTTCTGTAAACTAGGTATTATTGAAAAAGTCTGAAATGGTCCCCCCACTAAATATTTTGTTTTGATTGCTGGATGGCCCCGCTACTTTATTTCTCGCCTTTGAATATTGACACCATCATCTCCCTATGTTAAAAATAGTAACAAATTGAAGAAATCGGAGGTTATGAATGGATATTGAAAAACAAATAGAATTTCTGCGCCGCGGAGTTGCAGAAATCGTTTCGGAAGCGGAATTACGACAAAAATTGCTCCGAGCACAAACTGAAGGGGAGCCTCTAAGAATCAAACTGGGTCTGGATCCCACGGCTCCCGATATTCACCTCGGGATAGTGGTAGTGCTCAAAAAATTGCGCCAGTTTCAGGATTTGGGGCATTTGGTTTATATTGTTATCGGTGATTTTACCGCCATGATTGGGGATCCCAGTGGAAAATCAGAAACTCGCCGCCCACTTTCCCCACCAGAAATAAGTGAAAATGCGAAAACTTATGCCGAGCAATACAATAAATTTCTGGATCCGGAAAAAACCAAGGTAGTATTTAACAGTCAGTGGCTGGGGAAAATGGATTTTGCAGAAGTAATCCGGTTAGCTTCTCGACAAACGATAGCCAGGGTTCTGGAACGAGATGATTTTTCCCGAAGGATAAAGGAAGGACGTCCCATTGGAATTCACGAAATTCTTTATCCTTTATGTCAGGGTTACGATTCGGTAGTACTAAAAGCGGATGTGGAGTTGGGGGGAACCGATCAGAAATTCAATATTCTCACTGGTAGAGACCTGCAGCGGGAGTTTCAGCAGGAACCCCAAGTAGCATTTCTAATGCCCATTCTGGCAGGATTAGATGGAATCCAAAAAATGAGTAAATCTCTTGGCAATTACGTAGGGGTGGATGAACCACCGTCACAAATATACGGTAAAATCATGTCCATATCTGACGATCTAATGCCCCAATATTTTGAGTTACTTACGGATATTCCCCTTTCTCAAATAGAGCCAATTCTTGTTGATCATCCCCGGGAAGCTAAGAAAAAGTTAGCGCGAGAAATTGTAACTATGTGCTACAGCCAGAAAATGGCATTGCAAGCGGAAGAGGAATTTGAAAATATTTTCCAGAAGAAAGGGGTACCAGAAAATATTCCCGAAATCGTTATTCCCCACAGTAAATTAAAAGATGGGAAAATCTGGATTGTTAATTTGCTCACTCATACTCGAATGGTAAACAGCCGGAGTGAAGCTCGCCGCTTAATAGAGCAGGGAGGAGTGAGTATTAATCAACACCGAATCATTGGTAGCGATCAGGATGTTTTTATAGGTGATCAATGTATTCTTCGAATTGGAAAGACTAAATTTGTTAGGGTAATTGTTCAATGAATCTATATCAGACGCCAGCGATTGTCCTGCGCCGACAAAAAATGGGAGAAGCGGCTAAGATGGTCACCTTTTTTACCCGGCGATTTGGGAAACTGCGTGCTATTGCCCGTGGTGCGAGAAAAACTACCTGCCGTTACGGTAGCAGTATGGAAGTTTTTTCCTACAATGATGTTATTTTCTATATGAAAGAAAATAAAAATCTATCAACGGTGACTCAGTGTACTATTCTGGAATCTTTTCAAGAAATCCGGCAGGATTTATATCGTTTTGCCGCGGGAATGTATGTGGTAGAGTTAATTGATGAAATGGTTAAGGAAAAAGAGGTTAATCTTCGGCTCTTTAATTTTCTTCTTGATACTCTTCGTTATTTACGTCAGGAAAACCCTCAGGCAGTGTTAACTTATTTCCAAATGCAGCTCCTAAATCATGCTGGATATCGTCCTCAAATTTATCACTGTGTCCAGTGCCATATTCCAATTAAAGCGCTAAATTCTTATTATAGCCCGGAAAAAGGAGGAATTCTCTGTTCGCACTGCTTTACCGGGGATAATAAAGCCGTAGAGGTTTCTCCCCAACATTTATTATTCCTTCGCCAATTGCAAATTGCGTCGGCTCCCATTCCGGAAAAAACTTGTTCCTATCTTCAGAAGAAAATCTGGCAATTTCTTCATTTCCATTTAGTCTATCTCTTGGGAAAAGAACTTAAATCGCGGGAATTTTTGGAAGACATTGAAAGGATGGTAATGTGAAAAAAGGAACTATTTTCCTAACGGTAGTTGTTCTCTTAATGGCGACCGCTATAGGTTCCGCGCAAGAATTTTCTCAATCGGCATACCCTCATTTTGAGGTTGCTTATCAATGGCAAGAATTCATTAATAGCACTAATAGAACAATAGCGGATATGAAGATAGCATTGCAGGAAAAGCAAAGTATTTCTAATTATAAGAAAAGATTAGAAGCAAAAGAGAAAGATTTGATCGCTCTTTTAATGAATGTCGAAAAAGAACTTTCCCGCTGGGAAAAAGTATTGGAAGACGAACCAATTAGTGTCTCCAGAATTCGGCAGGTTAGAAAACAATTCCGAGAAGAGTCCAATTTATTTAGGAAAAAGTTCGATTCTCTTACCCAAGTTGCCGTTTCTTCTGTTCCTCTTGCCGCTAATTCTTTAGAAAAGGATTTAGCGACCTATATACCGCGAGAGAACAAATCCTTGGTTTACGATTATGATTTCTATCTTTTTCAACAATCACCTTCCAATTGGCAGGCCAGCTATTCGGAAGAGGTTCTAAAGCAGCGTCTGCTGCCCGAAGAGGAAGAAGAACCGTGTCTGGAAACCTCGTTAACTTACCCTTCATTTAATACGGTGGAGGAACTTTATTACTATTTGCATGACAACTTTTTTTATCAGCCTTACTTTGGATTGCTTAAAGGCCCGGCGGAAATCCTCCGCAGTAAAGCAGGGAATGATTTTGATCTTGCCCAATTACTGGTGACTCTTTGTCGGGAACAAGGTTACTCTGCACGTTACGTTTACGGAAGGATCAAGGTCCCTCTTTCTAAAATTCAAAACTGGTTGGGGATACAAGAGCTGGAAAGGATTTGCCGGATTCTACAGTGGGCAACTAAGGCTCCGGTGGAAATAGTAGAAGAGCCGGAGGGGGAAAAAGTCTGGTTCTGGCATTTATGGGTAGAGGTAAATCTGGATTCGGAAGAGTGGGTGCCCTTGGATGCTAGTTTTAAGCAGTATTCCTTTTACAATCCAGCACTCCCTTTCCTTCCTTTTTATCCTGAGCAATACTGGAATAACAAGCCAGATCAATTACCCATTGAGGATTATTTTACCCGCTGGAAAAAATATCTAATCCAAAACTCTTTTCCAGTGGAGTCCCTCGCCTGGAAAAGAGAAATTCTGATTGACGAAAATCTATTTCCTCCTCCTTTACCTTATGAGGAATATGATGTTCTGTTAAGAACGGAAAAGATTTCTCGGCGAAACTTCCACCAGGTTAGGTTAATCCTTCCCGGAATAGATGTCTGTTTTAAAACTGGGGAACTGGCCAGTGAAAAAATTTTTCTTTATTACCGGCAAATACCCGAAGATAAAAAAGTTGTTAGCAAATTGGGAGGTATCCTTGACTGTCCATCTTTTTTACTATCTTTACAACCAATTCTGGAATTGGGAAATCGCCGGATAATTGGAAAGCCGGTTTCGGCAGGAGAGGTTCATTTTCTGGAAATCCATTTCCTATCACCGGAAGATTCGCCCAAGGTATATCGCTATCCTGTCAAGGCCGGAACTTATTTGGCTGTTTTTATTAATTTAGGGACTGTTCCCCGCCAAAAAGTAGAGAATATTGCCCGTCGTTTTGGAGCTCTTACTTCTGACCGAATTATTCAGGAGCTCATTCAAAAAAAAGGTGAAAATTATGTCGGGGATCTATTCTATCTCACCTTACTTTCTTATTATCACCAGTTAAATGCCCAAATTAGTCTCCTGAATACTATTTTCCCAATAACTTTAATTCCTTTACCATCAATGGCAATTATGGAAACGGACTTGAAGACGCTCTCCGTTTTGTCGTGTCCTTGGCGATTGAAGATTGGGGGTATAAATTTTCAAATTCTTCGAAATGCTTATGCTCTTTATCCTCTTACCCCAGAGGTTCCCTTGGATATTTTTAATTCTCTATGTGCCTGGCAAGGAATAGCTTTAGTGGAGGAAATTTTTATGCAAATGTTTTATGTTGATGCTATTTCAGTAATAAAGTTATTCCGATTAGCCCAGCAAGAATCTTTACCTTTAGAGAATTTCCCAGGGGAAATTTCTTCGCTATCTCAATTTCCGGAATTGAATGGAGAACTGGAGGATAATTCGGAGGAATTAACTGTCTGGGGAATGGCAGAAGAACTTCGTTACCGAAATTTTTCCGGAAAGGGATATTACTGGTGCAATGCTGATGCCTCCAATTTCCAATTCCGACTTTTCTGTTACCGAGGGAGCACTGCTGAAATTTCGGAAGGGCTCTTCGGATTACTGGCTATGATAATCCTTAATAGTCTGCCAACTTCGGAAAGAGGACCAGAAACTGCTTACCACCGGTTTTGGAGTTATTGGAGCAGCAATGAAAGAGTTCCCCTTTTGAAACCTCAGGAATTTATCAATCGCTACCTCCAGGAAGCTAAAAAATTTATTAACTGGAATTTTGAATTGGGATATGATCCTCAGCGTAAAATTATTGATTGTGCACAACTATTGGAACAAGCTTTTATCCACGCTTCGAAAATCCGTCTCCCTCTAACCGTAGCTGATGGGTTAGCAAATAATTACGTTTTGGGTGGTTTTCTCATTCCTGATATTCCTATATGGATCCAGATTCCATTCCCTTATACTAAATCTGCTACTCACTTACAAACGGGAGATTTAACCTTTTATGATTTAGCACCGGATGATGTCGACCCTCCCGGGGATGGTAATATTGAGCATAGTGGAATTTATTATGGTGATGGATACTGGCTTTGGGCATCTGCTACCATAGATGTCTCTGGTGATGGTAAACCGGAGGTGGTTTACATGCACCAGGATCGTCCGGGTAAATATACCCGACAGATGAGAGATATGACGGAAAAGATTTTCATGCATCGGAGATGGACCTATCCCGGGAATTAGGAAATTTGCTGGGAATAACTTGTTAGTCCAGCAGTTTTATGTTAAAATTTTTAAAAGAGGTGAGGAGATGCTTCCCGAAATAAAGAAAAAATTGGACTCCATCGGGCAGAAAATTAAAGATATAGGAAGTATCTTTAATTTCGATAGAAAGGAAGCTGATATTGCCCACGGCGAAGAGCTAATGTCGCAATCCCATTTCTGGCAGAATCAGGAAGCGGCCCAGAAGACCATCCGGGAGATAAATGCCCTGCGGGCAGAAGTTAAAACTTGGCATGAAATTTGTAAAAAATATCAAGAACTAAGAGAATTTTCAACGGTGGTAAATGATAGTGACTTACCTTTAATGCAAGAAATTTCTACCCATCTGCAGGAGTTAAAGACTGAACTGGAGAAATTAGAAACCTTAAGTTTGCTTCGTGGGGAGTATGATATCAATAATGCTATTGTTTCCATCCATCCCGGAGCGGGGGGAACAGAGTCTTGCGACTGGGCCCAGATGCTGCTTCGGATGTATTTACGCTGGGCAGAAAAAAGAGGATATCATTCGGAGATTCTGGAATTTCTGGCCGGTGAAGAAGCTGGGATTAAAAGTGTTACCTTTGTAGTGGAGGGTGAATACTCCTATGGCTATCTCAAAGCGGAAAAAGGAGTGCATCGACTGGTGAGAATTTCACCGTTTGATGCCAATCGTCGGCGGCATACTTCCTTTGCATCATTAGAAGTGCTTCCAGAAATAAAGGAGAGCGAAATTGTTATTCGGGAAGAGGATATTAAAATTGATACTTTCCGTTCCAGTAGTGCCGGAGGTCAAAATGTGAATAAAGTAGAGACTGCAATAAGAATAACCCATCTTCCTACCGGAATAGTTGTCCATTGCCAGAGTGAGCGTTCGCAGCTGCAGAACCGCCTAAATGCAATGAAGCTATTGCGAGCCCAATTATTTGAAATTCATCAGAAAGAAAAGGAAGAAAAACTGATCCGTCTAACGGGTGAGAAAAAGGAAATTGCTTGGGGAAATCAGATTCGATCTTACGTTTTTCATCCTTACAATCTGGTAAAAGATCATCGTACGGGAGTGGAGTCCGGAGATGTCAACGCCGTAATTGATGGAGAAATTGATGTCTTTATCCAGGCTTACCTGCGTAAATTCTATGCCTCAAAAGCTGCATCAGGAAAGGCGGGACCGATTGACAAGTCGGAAAGGCTTGTGTTAAAATAAAGTCGCTATGGAAGGGCTCCAAGAGCTACGCCGACAGAGGCTGCTCAAGCTTCAGGAAATTAAAAATTTTAAAAAAGATCCCTATCCTTATTCTTACCCCGTAACTTGTCATGTGCAAGACCTCTTGGATAAATATGCTTCTCTTCCCCCAGGTCAGGAAGATAATAATTTCGAGGTTTTTCTTGCTGGAAGATTAATAGCTATTCGGGAACATGGTAAATCCAATTTTTGCGACTTACAGGATTGTAGTGGGAAGATTCAAATTTATCTCCGACAAGATGTTTTGGGGAAGGAAAGTTTTAATCTCTTTAAAAAGTTGGACATCGGAGATATTCTGGGGGTAAGTGGAAAACTCTTTCGCACCCACACAGGTGAACTTACTGTTCTGGTAAAACAATTTCAATTACTAGCTAAATCGCTCCGGGCATTACCTGAAAAATGGCATGGACTTACCGATATCGAACAGCGATACCGCCAACGGTACCTCGATTTAATCTGTAATCCTCAGGTACGAAAGACTTTCGAAAAACGTATTAAAATTATTAAGGGCATCCGAGAATTTCTCGACTATAAAGGGTTTTTGGAAGTAGAAACTCCCATGATGCACCCTATTCCTGGAGGGGCAACTGCTAGACCCTTTGTTACCTATCATAATACCCTGGACTGTAAACTTTACCTGCGGATTGCTCCGGAACTTTACCTCAAACGCTTACTGGTAGGCGGCTTAGATAAAGTTTATGAACTGAACCGCAGTTTTCGCAACGAAGGTATTTCCATTCAACACAATCCAGAATTCACCATACTAGAACTTTATCAAGCCTACGTAGATTACGAAGCTATGATGGAACTGGTGGAAGAAATGTTCGCCTATCTTTGCAAGGAAATAACCGGAACTACTCAGATCAACTATCAAGGGACTCTCATTAATTTAACTCCTCCTTGGCCTCGGCTCACCATGGTGGAGTCCATGAAAAAATATGCGGGCATAGATGTGGAGAAACTTTCTACTGAAGAATTGCAAGAGATTGCTCAAAAATCAAAAATCGATCTCAAAGGGCGGACTTCCCGAGGAAGAATAGTTAATACTCTCTTCGAAAATTTGGTCAGTTCTTATTTGATTCAACCAGTTTTTATCAAGGACTATCCTATTGAAACTTCTCCTCTTGCAAAGAGAAAGCGGGATCACCCCGAATGGGCAGAGAGATTTGAGCCCTTTATATACGGCCGAGAGTTAGGAAATGCATTTTCGGAATTGAATGATCCCCTGGATCAGCGGGAAAGATTCGAAAAGCAGATAATGGAAGAAGAAGGAGAAGAAGGTCGTATTGATGAAGATTTTCTTCGGGCATTGGAATACGGTATGCCTCCGGCAGCGGGCTTGGGCATTGGAATTGATCGCCTGGTAATGCTAATGACCGATTCTCCCTCTATTCGTGATGTAATCTTTTTCCCCCAACTCCGTGAAAAGTCAGTGGAATTGGAAAGGGTTATGACTGATAAATGATGAGTTTTCCTTACGAATTATTCATCGGATTACGATATCTGAAATCAAAAAGGAAAAATAGTTTTATTTCTTTAATCACAATAATTTCCGTGGGAGGAGTAGCAGTTGGAGTTGCTACTTTACTAGTGGTATTAGCAGTTATGAATGGATTCGATCGGGATTTACGAGAAAAAATAGTGGGATTCAATCCCCACATTATTATTCAGGGAACTCTTTCCGGGGGAGAATATCGGATTATTTCTTCTAAGATAAAAAGGCTTCCCCAGATAAGAGCATTGGCTCCAGTGGTGGGCGGAGTGGGATTAATAAAGTCCAACTGGGGTACCACGGGAGTGGGAATTCTGGGTATTGATCCCGATGAGAGCGATGTTACTGAAATAAGGAAAAGTCTCAAAGCAGGTAAGTGGGAAGATTTGGAATCAGGATTGGTGGTGGGTAAGGATCTGGCAAAAAATAACTTGCTGGCGTTGGGGGACAAAGTCACAATTATGACCCCAGCGCTGGTTCCTACCGCGTTAGGACCTATGCCCCGGATGCAAACACTTCCGGTAATAGGAATATTTGAGACTAAGATGTATGAATATGACAGCAATTGGATTTATATTTCTCTTTCTCGGGCTCAACAATTATTCAATCTGGAGGATAATCTTACCGGGATTCAGATCCGATTAAATAATATTTATCAAGCTCCCCGAATAGGCGAAGAAATTCGTCGTTTGCTTTCTTCCGCAGAATTGAATAATCGCCTGGGGGTACGGACCTGGATGGATGTCAATCGTAATTTCTTTCTGGCATTAAAAACCGAGAAAATAGTGATGTTTATCATATTAAGCCTAATTATTTTAGTAGCGGCTTTTAATATCGCCAGTACTTTAATTATGATGGTGGTTGAGAAAACAAAAGATATTGGTATTCTTAAATCTATAGGTGCTACCCGTCAAAGTATCATGCGAATTTTTATGCTGGAAGGATTGGTTATTGGTATTATCGGTTCTCTTGCTGGCTGTATTGCGGGGTTAACTATCTGTCAGGTATTGGACCGGTATCCCGTGCCTATTCCGGGAGGAGGAGAAATTTATCAGATTGAGACTCTGCCGGTAAAAATGGAAAAATGGGATATGGCAATGGTATCGCTGGCCGCACTAACCATAACTTTTCTCTCCACTCTTTATCCGGCTCGACAAGCGGCTAGGTTAAATCCGGTGGAGGCCATAAGGTATGAATGAGAAAGGTATAGTTCTGGAGGCGAGAAATCTCTGGAAAAAGTATCGTAATGGGAACCAGGAACTAACAATCTTAAAAGGTATTGATCTTGAAATTCGTGCTGGTGAAATGGTGGCAATAGTTGGGGTCTCGGGAGCGGGTAAGAGCACACTCTTACATATTCTGGGTGCTCTGGATTTGCCCAGCGAAGGGATGGTTTTTCTGAATTCCCAGAATATTTTTCTGTTGAATGAATTTGAACGAGCAAAATTACGGAATAGTAAAATTGGATTTGTATTTCAGTTCCATTACCTGTTACCTGAATTTAGTGCGCTGGAAAATGTAATGATTCCTTTATTGATTCAGAAAAAACCTCGACGGAGGGCACGGTTTCTAGCAGAAAAACTCTTAGCAGAGATGGAACTAGGAGATAGGATATACCATAAGCCAGGGGAACTTTCGGGAGGAGAGCAACAGAGGGTAGCAATTGCAAGAGCCTTGGTAAATCAGCCGGAAATAATACTGGGAGATGAACCTACTGGAAATCTGGACACTAAGACGGCGGAATCAGTACAGGATCTTCTTCAGAAGTTGAATCGCCAGTATAATCTGACGCTGGTGGTGGCTACTCACAATGAAAATTTAGCCCGCAAAGCAGATCGTAAGATTAGATTGAGTGAAGGGAAAGCCATTGAAGATTAATTAGAACAGGAGCGGAGATTATGGGACAGCAAATTTACTTAAATGGTAAATTGGTACCTCGGGAAGAAGCGTTGGTTTCAGTTTATGACCATGGACTTTTATACGGGGATGGAGTGTTTGAAGGAATTCGCTCTTATCATAACCGCGTATTCAAACTTGATGAACACCTGGACCGGTTGTACAATTCGGCCGCAGGCATTATGCTGGAAATTCCTATGACTAAAGAGGAGTTAAAAGAGGCGATTCGGGAAACTTTGCGGGCTAACAAATTGGCAGATGCTTATATCCGATTAGTGGTAACCCGAGGAGTGGGAGACTTGGGTTTGGACCCTCGCAAATGTTCTCGTCCTACAATTTTCATTATTGTTGATAAGATTTCTCTTTATCCTCCGGAATATTATCAGGAGGGGTTAGAGATTATAACCGTACCCACTGTTCGCAATATTCCGCAAGCGTTAAATCCCCAGATTAAATCGCTAAATTATTTAAATAATATTCTAGCCAAAATTGAGGCTAATAATCAGAATATTCAGGAAGCTTTAATGCTTAATTCTCAGGGTTATATAGCCGAGTGTACCGGGGATAATATCTTCATAGTTAAGGGTGGTGTTTTGGTTACCCCTCCCGAAATTGCGGGGGTATTGAAAGGTATTACCCGGGCTACGGTGATAGACCTGGCTCTTCGCCGGAACTTAACCGTAAAAGAGGAACTTTTCACCCGGGTTGATCTTTATATAAGTGATGAATGTTTTCTTACCGGTACGGCAGCAGAAATTGTGCCGGTGACCAAAATCGACGGTCGAGTAATTGGAACTGGAAAACCAGGACCGATTACTAAAACTCTGATGGAAGAATTTCGTAAGCTTACCGGAACTACCGGAACCTCTTATTAAATAGGAACTTTGGGATGCTTTGTGAAAGTTGTAAGAAAAATCGGGCTACTTTTCATTATACTCATATCATTAATAATGAGGTGAGTGAAATTCACCTATGCTCCAAGTGCGCATTGGAGAAAGGTATCGGAGGGATGTTTATTTTTCCCCATCCCCCTCTAACTGACTTATTTGCTGGGCTAACACAAAGTTTGCAAAAAGCACGGGAGGTTAACATGCCAAGCGGGGAACGTTGTCCTATGTGTGGTTTTACTTATCGTGATTTCAGAGAAACGGGACGATTGGGATGCAGTAAGTGCTATTCTACATTCCGTCGTCACCTGCAATCTATGTTAAAAAAGATTCATGGAAGTAATCAGCATGTAGGAAAAAGTGTTACGAAAATGATAGAGGATAAAAAAGAGGAAAAAGTTGACCTCCACCAGGAATTGTTAGATTTAAGAGAGAAATTGCATATTGCTGTGAGTGAAGAAGATTATGAACAGGCAGCAAAAATCCGGGATAAAATTAAAAAAATAGAACGGAAACTATTGGAGAAACGAATAATTTAAAGTCCGGCAATTGAGGTAGATTATGAGTCTCCATTATCTTCTGCGGTTGACTGGGAAATGGTTGGATGGCACGGGAAGCTGTTCTGATATTGTGATCAGTAGCCGGGTAAGGTTAGCCCGAAATTTAGAAGGATTCCCCTTTCCCGAGAGAGCTGATAGACGACAGTTGCGAGAAATAATTCAGCGAGTAACTCAGGCGGTAAAGAATGTCCCCTATCTCCAAGGAGCGGTTATTCTGCATCTAAATAAACTCAGTCGTCTGGACCGAGAAGTGTTGATGGAAAGACACCTTATTAGCTATGAACACGCAACTGGTGAAGGTGATAAAGCGGTAATTATAACTGAGCAAGAGACAGTTAGCATTATGATTAATGAAGAAGACCATATTCGGCTGCAATGTCTTCAATCCGGTTTGGAATTAAAGAGAGCATTCGAGGTGACGAATTCTATCGACAATGTTCTTGCTGAGCAGCTGATTTATTCATTTTCCCCTCGCTATGGATTTCTGACTGCTTGTCCCACTAATGTAGGGACCGGAATGCGAACTTCGATATTGATTCATATGCCCGGCCTAGTATTAACGCACAAAATTCAAAAATTACTCCAGACGGTTTCCCGAATAGGTTTATTTATTAGAGGTCTTTATGGAGAAGGTAGCGATGTTATGGGAAATCTTTTTCAGATTTCCAATCAGGTAACACTTGGTCAATCCGAAATAGAAATTATTAATAATATGGAAAAAGTAGCCAGGCAGGTAGTTATTTATGAGCAAAGCGCTCGGGAAGATCTCATGAAAAATAATCGCGAGTTAGTTGAAGACAAGGTATGGCGAGCTTATAGCCTTCTTCGCAGTGCGCGGGTAATAAATTCTGAAGAAACACTGGAGTTGCTCTCCGCCATCCGCCTGGGCATCAATCTGAATATCATCAAGTATATTGATATACGTACTTTAAACGAAATATTACTTCTAACCCAGCCTGCACACTTGCAAATGATTGCTGGCAAGCAGCTGGAGGCTTCGGTCAGGGATATCCGGAGGGCGGAATTCATTCGCAAGAAATTAAAATAATAGACCTTTTTTTCTTGCTGGTGGTATAATATATATGATTTAAAATAAATTTTTCTGGGAGGTCCAAGATGGCGGATCGATCCATGTTTGATCGTTTCACAGAACGGGCACGTAGGGTAATAGTTCTCGCTCGGGAGGAAGCTACGCGACTTAATCATGATTATATCGGAACAGAGCATCTTCTTTTGGGGCTTGCCCGTGAAGGAGAAGGGATTGCCGCTTCCGCCCTGGAAAATATAGGAGTTAGCTTGGAGACTATTAGAATAGAAGTAGAAAAGATCGTGCCCATAGGGAGTGGCACTCTGACTTTAGGAGACGTTCCCTTTACTCCTCGAGCCAAGAAAGTTTTAGAGCTTGCTATGGATGAAGCACGTCTGATGAGTCATAATTATATTGGTACGGAACACCTTCTTTTAGGATTAATTCGAGAAGGGGAGGGAGTAGCTGCCCGTGTACTAGAAAAATTGGGAGTTGATCTCGAGAAGGTAAGACAAGAAATTCTTTCTCTCTTAGGCGGAGGGCAGTCTGGTATGCCGGTAACCCGAAAGAAGAGCAAGACTCCGGCGCTGGATACTTTTGGCCGCGATCTTACTCAATTGGCTCGAGAAGGTAAACTGGATCCAGTAATTGGCCGAGAGAAAGAAATTGAAAGAGTTATACAGATCCTCAGTC
>Ga0315312_1000512_pt1 | contig 43803 bp, 42 predicted proteins | sample TDP7_MG_FD_203629 | JGI IMG/M metagenome (GOLD analysis project Ga0315312, IMG submission 203629) | Freshwater sediment microbial communities from Lake Towuti, South Sulawesi, Indonesia - TDP7 | ecosystem: Environmental > Aquatic > Freshwater > Lake > Sediment | place: Indonesia: South Sulawesi... | reverse complement strand
TTCTATTACGACAAAGTTTCAGGGAAGGCCCCGAAGGATATAAAGTTCGTAGCTGTCGAACCCACGGCTTGTCCCTCCATTACCAAGGGAGAATACATGTACGACCACGGCGACACGGCGAGGCTAACCCCCTTGATTAAGATGCATACCTTAGGCCATGAGTTCATACCGCCACCGATCCATGCGGGAGGCCTGCGCTATCATGGTAAGGCTCCTACCCTATGCTTGCTGGCCTTGGAGAAGAAAGTGGAAACGATAGCCTACAACCAAGTGGAAGTCTTTGACGCAGCCAAGCTCTTCGCTAAGACTGAAGGCACGATACCGGCTCCAGAGCCATCCCACGCCATTAAGGGCGTCATCGACGAAGCGTTAAGATGCAAGAAGACGGGCGAAGAGAAGACCATCCTTTTCCTGCTGTGTGGCCACGGCCATTTCGACATGCAGGCCTTCGACGACTACCTCCAAGGCAAACTTCCACCCTACGCGTACCCAGATGAAGAGGTGCGGAAGGCTATGAAGAAGTTGAGGGAACTATATCCATGGTTAGAAACCCTACCTTACTAACCGTTACCCTTTCCTTTTTCCTTCTTCTAAAACCCTTGGCGCCACTTTGAGCCAGAGTACAAGAGAACCTGTGAAGCTTGAGGCTTTAGAACCCAAATGAGTAAAACCTACAGGAATGGGGGATCCATGATGACAGTTTTGCAGATAGGCGCTCGGCCATCTCGCGCGCTGACTAGGATCTCAGAACTGAAGGAACATGAACAGATAGATCCGTTCCACCTTGAAGAATTGAAAAGCGAGTTGGTGCGGGACGGCTACCAGAGAGATCCGATAACCGTCGACGCAAACTATAAGGTGATCCTTGACGGTCATCACAGAGTAAAGATATTAAGAACATTAGGTTGCTCGAGGGTCGCCGCTCATTATGTCGACTATCTAAACGATGCTAACATAAGGGTGAAAGCTTGGTATCCAGTGGTTATGGATTCTGAGAGTAATCTGGTGAAGCTTCTGCGAGAGAGTGGAATAAACCTAGATACAGAAGCTCGAGGCAACTCAGGTCATCTAGTATTTCGCGACAGAGTCATTACAGTGAAATCGGATAGGAAGAGAATCATGGGCGTTCTGGTTGGAAAAGTTAGAATGGATTATGTGCCCTTTGAGGCGTTTGCTAGGAAGCTTGTTGAGACTGGAAGAGCAAGTTGCGCGATAATCTTCAATCCGATAAGTAAGGAAGATGTCGTTGAGGCTGCTCTTTCAGGAGATCCTTTTCCACCGAAGACCACGAGACATATTTTTGCTACTAGGCCGAGAAACTGGTTTATACCTCTAAGAGATTTGACCTGAGGTCCTATTAGAGACTGGCTGCAGTACCGAGATAATTCCTCAAAGACTTAGCTGCTAGAACGTTCGCGTCTACCCGTTTGAGATTTATCGAGTTTGTTCCAATGAACAGTTTCAAAGAAACGTCTATAAGATTACTTATTGAGTTTGCTTTCCTTAGTTGCTATGAAAGTTATGTGGAGCGGACCTGATTGAAAGCTGAACCTGCCTGTATTCCATGCATTCTCCACGACGTATTCTGCACCGGAAACCTTGCAACGAACGACATAAGGATGCAGATGGCTATTCTAAAAGAAGCAAGCAGAGTGGTCGCGGATAAAACTTCAGCCAGAGTTACCCCTTCCCAACTCAACACATACGCTAACCGAGTTGTGAAGCATCTGACCGGCATCAGCGATCCCTATAGAAGAATCAAACGTGTAAGCAATTCTGTCGCGTTGAAGGCTGCTAAGCTTGTCGAAAGAGAACTTGTGAAAATAAGGAATCTTGAAGAGAGGTTCAGGCGATGCATATTGTATGCGATTGCTGGAAACCTCATAGATTACGGGGTTATGGGGCATGAGTTCAAAGTTTCAACAGACCTGATGAGGAGTGTTGAGAAAGCTGTCAAGCAAGGATTGGCCGTTGATGATGTCTCAAAAATCTTCAGGAAGGTCAGATCATCAAAGAACGTGCTCTATCTACTGGACAATAGTGGTGAAGCTGTCTTCGACACTTTGTTGATCAAAGAGATAAAGCGGTATGGTTCAAGAGTTACCGCCGTAGTTAGAGGTGGTCCTGTATCTAACGACGTGACTCTGGCTGAAATTTCACAGATAGGCTTGGATAGGGTTGCTGACGAGGTTATCACCACAGGTAGCGACGCGTATGGCATCGAATTCGCTAAGGCAAGCAGGAAACTTGTGAGAATGCTGAAGACATGCGACCTGATAATAAGTAAAGGCCAAGCGAACTATGAAGACATCAGCGAGATAGAGGATAACATATCAGGGTCAATCGCTTATCTCTTGAACGCGAAATGTGAACCGATGGCACGAACAATGAAGGTTAAGATCGGTGAAAACATAGCAAAGCATGTTTAACTCAGCGTTTCCTAGTTAGATAGCAGGGCAAAGGGAAAGCCTTTCAATGAATGAACTGGAGCGGTTGAGCAGATTCTTATCATACATTTTGCGGCACGAGCCAGAGAAATTCGGTCTTTCTCCTAATGGTGATGGATATGTGTCGATCGAGAGTCTATTAGACCAGATTAGGAAGAAAGATCGTTGGCGTTGGGTTGCGAAGCAACATATAATCGAAGTTGTGGAGAGGTCTGAGAAGAAGCGGTTCGAAATCGTAGGCAACAAGATACGGGCTGTATATGGACACACATTTGAGACTGTGATCCACTACCAACCCGTTACCCCACCCGAACATCTCTTCCATGGAACCGCTAGAAGAAACGTAGAGAAGATTGAGCAGGAAGGGCTTCTACCCATGAAGAGACAGTACGTGCATTTATCCGTAACACCAGAAGATGCTTGCAAAGTAGGACTGCGTAGAGACAAGAACCCTGCAGTTCTTAAGGTCTCGGCTCTAAAGGCCCATAACGAGGGAATAAAGTTCTACACGGCTGGGGACCTGTTTCTTGCGAAGAGGATTCCAAGAAAATACCTTGCGATCGCCTAATGTTGCGAGCTGCAATTGCAAGTTGTTCTCATAGAATCGTTTTGAATTCTATCGCTTCTTCTATCGTCTCTAGTGCCTTTACTCCGTCTTGAATCGACGGGGCTGGATGGACCTTGTGTTTTACGGACGAGATAAAAGAGTTCAACTCTTTCTCAAGGGGAGGTTTCCACACTATCGGAACTTCCGCATTGTCTGCGAACAGTCTCCATCTGTTGTCTTCGAAGAATGCGTAAACGACCTTGTCTTCAAATTCAAGTACCCAACGGCGAACTTTAGGTCCAAGGCAATCAGATATGATCATGGCTTCTATTCCGCCGTTGAACTTGAGCTCTAGCTGCCCAAAATGAAATCTTTCCATGGAACGGATTACTGTTCTTCGAGGTTCACCTAGCATCCAGCGGAGTAAGTCCACATCATGAATGGCTAGATCCTTCAAGACGCCTGTCTTCTGCGCCACTAGAGTTGGGGTGCCTGACCTTTGGCAGAAGATTCTTGACGGCTTCTTCAAGGTGCGTGTAACAAAATGAAGTTTTCGAAATACGGGGTTGAATCTTTCAATAAAGCCAACCATGACGATTACGCCGGGGTTTTCCTTGGCGACATCTTCAATCTTTCGCGCTTCCTGTAAGGAACTCGCCATCGGTTTCTCGATGAAAGTATGTCTTCCCGCTAGTATGGCTTTCGAAGCCACATCGGCTAAGGCTTCAGCTGGAACAACTACATCAACAACATCAACGTTTTCGATCAAGCTTTCTAGTGAAGGTGTTGAGTTAGAGTATCTTGGATCATAGATTGCTCTTACTTCGATATCCGCATGTCTTTTCCATATGTCGTAGTGTCTCCTTCCCCAATTTCCGAAGCCTACCAACCCCAATTTCAGCTTTGGCATCAACTATTCCTTCTCAATCTGTTTTCTAAGTTCGTTCGTCCAAACTCCAAGGTCGCCCTTTCGAACGACAGTATCCCATGCCTCCTCTACGTCTTCTACATCAACTTTTCTCTTCGTCTGAGAGGCAATCCAATTCGCTTCTTTCTCGATGAAACGGCGTAACTTGTTCTTCGAGACGCATATATTCTTCATGAATTCCTTACTTTCCTTGGAGTCCAGCAGCTCCTTAAGCTCAAGATCAGCCTCACTTGTTAGTGGCAGATCCTTGGACGATTCGAACGATTTATCCTGAAGTTTTCTCGGTTGGCTCAAGAGGTTCTCCTGATTCAATAGAGAACTGTTTGAAATTTATGTAAGTATCGGAAATCTGAATTTGACAATCAGGGTAGAGGTCTTAGTCTGTCATTGTAGAGTAGTATAAAAGGCGGGTTGCGCATGCTGAATGAAGGATAAGTGAATAGTGCATTTGAGTAAGAATCGCTTTGCAGCGGTTGTGATCATTGCGCTTTGCATTAGTACGGGCCTATTGGTTTTCTTCTATTTCGGTGTCCTGCAGAGTATCTATCGGGAGAGTACGACCGGACAAGATGCCTATACGAAGCAGAGTGAGATGTTGCTTAGCGAGGTCTCAGGCAAAATAGTTCGAGTGAGAGAGCTCTCGCCGCCAGAAAATATACCTTTGAAGATCGTTACCCTCGATTGGGTTGAAGAGAATTGGGGTAGAAAATTTGCTGAAGAGTCGTCAGAGGAGCTGCAAGTCGAGGAGGAGATCTATAAAGCGCTTTTCCTCATTCCTCAGAACCTTTCTCTCGCCGAAGTTATGGTTGAGCAGGCCGGAACTACGATGGCGGCAGTGTGGGAAGGCAATCTGTACGTTGTCAGGGAGCATTTCAATCCTTTCGAGAAGCTCTCTGCAGAGCGGACTTTGGCTCACGAGATTATGCATATGATGCAAGAGAAATACTTCAAGAGTCCTGAGGCGCGTTTTCATGATGAGCTTCAAGCTTGGGCTGCTCTAATCGAGGGAGACGCAGGCTTCACCGCGGACAAATATATGGAAGAAACGGCTGGTAGACCCACTATTTCAGACGACACTGCGTTCTTCTCCTACTCCAACAAACCATTAATTGCGGCTCACTTGCCAGCGGTCAAAATGCCAGAGTCACTTGTAGAGCTATGGCTTTTCCGCTACAGATACGGGGAAAGCTTTGTCTCGGCACTCTACAAGGTTGGAGGATGGGAGAGGGTTAACGCAGCCTACGTAAATGCTCCTACAACTACTGAGGAGATCCTGCATCCTGAAAAGTATCTTGAAGACGAGAGTTTTGTGCTTGTGGACGCTATTCCGTTGAATAGTTCAGATTGGAACCTTCTTAAGACGGAAAGGTTTGGTGAGCACTTCATACGTGTAATGTTGAGCTGTCATATACCGCGAGATGATGCTGTAAAGGCTGCTGAGGGATGGCGTGGAGACAATTTCACTTATTATAAGAAAGAAGAAGACTATCTATTCACGTGGAAGATCGTTTGGGATACTGAGCATGACTCAATTGAATTTTTCGATTCGTTCGTTCAGATGATGGACGCTGTAGATGCTCATCAGATACCGCCTAGCTGGAGAGGCTACTCAAATAACACGGTCATGTGGAAAGCTGGAAATCAATACGTCTCACTGACAAGAAATCAGTCTTCAGTGATCGTTTCAGGGTCCACGGAATTAAACTGGTACCAAACCAATTGGTATACAAGTTCGCCCATTATGTTTTTGGCTGCATCCTTAAGTTTATGCGACGCTAGTAAGCCACTTTTCAAAACTCAAGGGAATAGAGCTGACGAAGAGTTATTCAATAATATTCTATTTCTTCCTTCAGAATCTACTTCAAGTCCTCCAACGGTATGAACCATTTCTTCGGTCTGTTTGGAATTATATGTCTAGTCGTTTTCGGCGGGAAAGGATCATTAGATAAAGCGACCTTTAGCACATCTTCCTTTGTCACCGGCTCAAAGATGAAGGTGCCAGCGGCTCTCCCATCTTCAATCAAGCTTAATGCAATCTTCTTCGTTGGTACATACTGGAATTTCATCTTTTTAACCAGAGCGTTCATGACTTCCCTTCTGCCGGCTGCTAATTGAAAGTTTTCGTTCTTCAGTACCAGTAGATTCTTCGAATTATCCTTGGTACTTGGCATTAACTCTATCTGGCGGTCCTTGATTGTCTGTATCAATCTCCTTTTCGAGTCTACCACGATTGGATACCAAGTCTTAACTCTGATCCCATCGTCTTCCATGTATCGAACTTGGTAAGAGGCGATCTTTGAGTAACCCAGTGTCTTTAAAATATTCCTTCTATGGTGCCCGTCCAAGACTACGCCAGACTCCTTGTCAACTATAATAGGATCTCTCTGGAAACCATCTTCAATCAATTCTTCCATAAGTTCCTTGAACCGGAACGGATCAACTTTTTCATGATCTCTCAGTCTCGAGATATCGATTAACAAAGCGTTCTTCACTTCACGTCGAAGAGGGCGGTGCTCAAGTAGCGTTCACCAGTGTCCGGTAGAACCGCGACGATCACCTTGCCTTTCCCGAACTCTCTGGCTTTCTGTAGAGCGACGAACATAACTGCGCCTGAACTCATACCGACAAGAAGTCCTTCTTTACGTGCTAGTTCTCTTGTGACTTCAAAGGCGTCTTTCTCATACACGTAGATCCGCTCGTCAAGCTTTCTATCATCGAAGATAGAAGGCGGGAAAGCTTCTTTCATGCTTCTCATGCCCTGTATCCTTTGACCGAAGACAGGCTCAACGCCTATGACCTTAATCTTCGGGTCGTATTCTTTGAGCCGCTTTCCCGCGCCCATGAGCGTTCCAGTTGTTCCCATAGCCGCTATAAAGACATCGAGCTTTCCGCCGGTTTGTTCTATGACCTCTCTGCCTGTTGTTTCATAATGCGCCAGAACATTGTGAGGATTGTTGAATTGGTCTGGAAGGAAGTACTTCTCAGGCTGTTCTTTAGCCATTCTGTAGCCTACTTCAATTGCGCCTGGAGTGCCTTTCTCACCAGGCGTTAAGACGACTTCTGCCCCGAATGCTCGGAGGATCCTCCTCCTCTCTATACTTACGGATTCAGGCATGACGAATAATGCTTGGTATCCTTTGACAGCGGCTACAATGGCTAAGCCGATGCCTGTGTTCCCGGACGTAGGTTCAAGTATTATCTTATCTTTGGTTAGTTTGCCCTCCTTCTCTGCGAGTTCAATCATGTATTTTGCAATCCGATCTTTGACTGAACCGCCTATATTGTATTGTTCTAGTTTCGCGAGTATGGTTGCATCATCCTCTTGGGTTAACCTGTTGATTTTGACTAGTGGAGTGTTGCCAATTAGGTCTAAAGCGTCATGCGCAAACATTCTGCTCACGCAGGCGGGTGCTAGAGATCTATTCTATAACGCCGTTATATAAGCCCTAGGCTCGAATGCTTGCCTGATGCTTTCTCAAACTTTGTCCTGCTCGTCTTCATAGCTTTGGGAAATGTGGCGTTGATATACTTCGAGTGATATAGGTTCGTGAGATTCAGGGGTTTAACGGTGGAAGCAATCTCAGTCGCCATCTTAGCCCTGCTTGCAGCCTTAGTTGGAATATTCGCAGCTATGACCGGCGTAGGAGGCGGCTTTCTTATAGTTCCAATCTTAAACCTAGTCTTCTATCTGCCAGTTCACCAAGCTGTAGGAACAAGCCTACTAACCATTATTTTCACAGCACTGTTCTCAACGTTTGCCTATGCAAGGCAGAAGAGAATCGACTACAAGCTAGGATTAATCTTCACCATAGGAACTATTCCAGGAGCAATCCTCGGCGCATACACAACAAAATTCTTGACTGAGAGAGTGCTCGCAGCAGTATTCGGCGTCTCCTTAATGCTTATCGCTTTAAGAATGATGGGGATCTGGAAGATCTCTTCCGTCGGAAGCCCGACGGCGAGTACAGGATGGCGTAGAAGACTCGTAGATTCAAAAGGCGTGGTATTCGAATACTCAGCCAACATGAAACCTGGGATAGCCCTGAGCTTTCTAGGAGGCTTCGCATCAGGTTTACTCGGCATAGGTGGTGGAGTAGTAATGGTGCCAGTGTTGAGTTTAGCTGTGGGCTTTCCAATCCACTTAGCTGTCGCTGCCTCAATGTTCATAATGATATTCACCTCCATCTCAGGCGCCGTAACCCACCTAACATTAGGGAATGTTCAAATTGAATACGCTGTATATCTCATCCTTGGGGTGATAGCGGGGACCCAACTCGGCGCGGCAATCGCAAATAGGCTGAAAGAGAAAGCTCTAACGAGAATCTTCGGGTTCGTTATAATCCTAATAGGCTTGAGAATGATCGCAAGCTACTTCCTGCCATAGGCTATAGACAAGAGCACGTAACACTTGCTTTGCGATAGATTCAAATTCAAAGTGTGACACATTCTTGTAGTGGAACTTGCTAAAGCTGAATTCTGAAGGCGATTGAGCATGAGTGTTAAAATCTGTCCGAGATGTACTCGCTTGAGCCCTTACTACGCAACGCTCTGCGCTCATTGCGGCCTCCCCTTCATGGAGGATTACCCATTGTATTACTACTCTGCACCGATACGAGGCTCAACCTTAAGAGCAATCTCAATGATAGGGTTCGTCGCATTTGTCTTCGGCCTCCTTGGATGGCTCTATGTAGCCTCATTCAAGATAACGATACTTAACAGCTCGAGCTGGCCATTATCGAGTTGGACGCCATGGTTGACTATGGGTGATTTCGGAATAATCTCATTCATAATCTCTATAGCTGGACTACTATTCGGGACGGTCCTCTTCGTAGCAGCAAGGGAACGATACTAGATCCCAAAGCCTGCAGCGAGCGAAACTGAACTGTACTAGGGAAGGCTCTATCTTAATCCTTCAACGAACTTTCTGATCCTGTCGAGCCCTTCAACTATATTGTCTCGCGATGTAGCGAATGAGATTCTCAGGTATCCCTCACCGGAAGAGCCGAAAGCGCTTCCAGGTATAGTCGCAACCTTAGCCTTTTGAAGTAGCATCGTCGCAAATTCTTGAGATGAAAGCTTGAAGCTTGAAACATTCGCGAAAGCGTAGAAAGCGCCCTTCGGCTTCTTGCACTCTATTCCAGAGATCTCATTGAGGCCCTTAACTATGAGATGTCTTCGACGATCATACTCATTCAACATTTCCCTAACACAATCTTGCGGTCCCGTCAACGCCTCTACAGCAGCCTTCTGGACAGCGGCATTGATGCAACCGTAACCGTAAGCAACAACCTTCTTTATGGCTGTAACAACCTCCTTACTGGCGGCTATGTATCCAATACGCCACCCAGTCATGGCGTAAGTCTTAGAGAAAGAATTGACAGTTATCGTTCTATCACTCATACTTGGGAAAGAGGCGATACTATAGTGACTTAGACCATCGTAGAGAAGCTTCTCATAAACCTCGTCAGACAAGACAAGCAGATTCCTTCTCTTAGCAACTTCAGCGACAATCTCCAACTCCTCTCTCGAGAACATACTCCCGGTAGGGTTATTCGGAGAACTGACAATAATCAGCTTAATCCTATCAGAAACCTTCGATTCAAGAGCTTCCCTCGTCAACTCGAAACTGGGGCCATGTAGAGCGCACGAAACCTTGATTCCTCCAGCCAAAGCGATAAAGCCATCATAGGTCCAAGCAGGCTCAATCAAGAGGATCTCGTCACCCGGATCTGTCAAGGCTTGAAGCGAAACATAGATTGCTGCATAACCGCCATGAGTCACTAGCACTTCATTGTCGGGATCGACATCGATCCCATTCTCTCTTCTAAGCTTCTCAGCTATCGCCTCACGAAGCTCAAGGATCCCAGCTGTATTCGTGTAATGCGTATAACCAGCATTCAGAGCTCTCGTCGCAGCCTCCTTAATGTGGGCGGGAGTATCAAAGTCAGGCTCCCCAACGTGGAGGCCGACGACTCCAGGGGTAGTAGAAATAGCATCCACAAGTTTCCTTATCGGCGAAGGTTCAACAGCCAAAGTTCGAGCTGAGGCTATAGATCCGCCTCTCAATTCTACCACTCTTTGCAAGTGATCATCAAGACGTTCAGCTAATGAATCTATACGCTAAAAGGCTTGTTCTACGATTTCGAACATATGTTCCAAACTGAAGATTAATGACTCGCCCAATTCTTCGTCAACGAAGGGGGAGAAACCAGATGCGCAGGAACAGAAAAATTGCAATCATCGCGGTTATCCTAATCCTAGTTGGAGTTAGCGCAGTCGTCTACGAGAGGTATTACTACACACATAGCGGCATCGATCAAGAAGAAGCTGTGGCTATCGCTGTAAGATTGATCCGTAACTCGTCCACATTCAAGTTCGACGGCCTAGATGACGGGTTTGAGGTAATCGAAACTCGGAAGATAGTCAATGAACCCCCTCCCTATGGCTATTCTTGGATTATTAGGATTGTATTCTATACAGCTCACCCCGGACACGGAGACAGAGCAGGGCAAATCCTCCTACAAGTCATAGCCAAACATGAAGCCGTGGTAACCGTAGGGCAGAGAGGCGAAATCATCGCAGCCGTATGCGACGGCATTTGGGATCTCATAACAGACAACGAGTTATCTCATCCAGCCACAAAGCCGACAAGATTTACAGCTGTAGTCAATGAAGGAAGAAAGCTGGACATAGTTGTGGATGTAGACGTAACCGACGGAGTAGCTGAAGAGGAAGCGCAAGAGATCGCGGAAATAACATTCTTGACGGTTATGGGGAACACGACTCATAGGCTAGATTCACTTATCACTGAGAGGCAACTGATAAAAGCGCATTTCACATGGGGAGTAAACGAAGAAGATCTAGGCCATATCTTCGAGATGACAGTTGACTTAACCTCACTAACAATAATAGTCACACACTGCAAATAGAAGCAGTCCAGCTCAGTTTTAAGATGTTTAATTCACTTATGAAAGCCTTCTTCTCCATCTCATTCTTCTTAATTCTCTCTTTCACTCGTCTCCAAGCTTGAGGGCAGTTCTTATACTTCGCATTTACAATCTTATGGATCGCTCGATCGATCTGCTTCTTATTCTCGTCTGTGACCTTAATGCCTGCTTCCTTGAAAATGTCTTGAAGATGCCTAAAATAGCAAGTCATAGTTGATACATGAGCGCTGGTTCAGTATAAGTCGGTTGGTATCTGAACACATTGGCCGATTTCGTATTTGTGTGGCGCACAGCAACACTTATATATGCAGAGCTTCTGGAATGTAGAGATCGGTGAGCCCTGTGAAGATACATGGAAGACGCACTATTGGAACACAAACGTTCGCGTTAATGCTTCTATTTCTAGTATTTGTCTCGCCTCTAGCAAGCGTTGTTTCAAGCGAAGAGAACAGCTTTACCCTCAAAACGTCGCCAACCTCAGTAATAGTAAGCCAATCTGGGAAGGCGACGGTGACTCTTACGGTGAACTCTAGCGTGTCCTTCGACCAACTAGTTTACTTCCAACCCGCAGACGTAATAGGGCTACCGAATGGAACAACCGTGTCATTTCAGCCTGAACAAGTAACTCCACCAGCAAATGTGACCATGACGTTCACCGTATCTTCGTACTCAGCCTCGGGACGTTACAACGTAACTGTATATGCCGTTTCAGGTTCAATCAATCAGTCGGTTCAAATTCAACTTACAACAGATTATATTGGTCCAACTACAAGCTTGACTATAGGCGGTGTTATTAGACCCGACGGCAAATACGGATCAGACGTGCTTGTAACTTTAGCAACGGAAGACAATGTGGATGGTTCTGGGGTCGCAGAGACAGCCTATAACATAAACAAAAGCGCATGGGTACGCTACAGTGGGCCGTTCCTAGTTAACTTAGACGGAAACTTCACAATCCAGTATAACTCAACTGACTATGCTGGAAATGTAGAGCGGACGAAAACAGAGTACATCACCATAGAGAAGCCGATTAAGATAAACAATGACGCGGCCTACACAAATTCGTCTATAGTGAACCTAACACTTACAGCGAATCTCGTGATATCACACGTCATCAGTGTGTCACTCTCGAATGACAAAATAAACTGGACGGAGTCAGAATTACATGCAAACACAACGGTTTGGAATCTATCAGATGGGGAGGGCCTAAAGACAGTTTACGTTATGTTAAGTAATGGGACTTACGATTCACCAGCTTACTTCGATACGATAACTCTCGCAACAACGCCACCAAATACCACGGTTTCTCTCTTTGGAACCACGGGAGAAAACGGCTGGTACATCTCAGATGTCCAAATCGAATTTCAAGTCAATTCAACAGCTCCGCTAAACGAGACATGGTGTCGCCTCGACAATGGCAACTGGACGAAATACGATCAGACAATAAATATTACGACTGAGGGTCAAACCTCAGTAGAGTTCTACTCAACAGACAAAGCTGGAAACGTCGAAGAGACCAAGAACATAATCGTAAAGGTCGATAAGACCCCGCCAACAATAGAAGTAACTTCACCAAAAGAAGGTAGAAGCTACGAGTTCAATAAGCCTATTACAGTAATCTTCGAAGCAACGGATGGAACATCAGGTTTAGCAAACGCTACTGCAACTCTGGACGACTTACCGGTTCAGAACGGTTCAGTCTATTCACATCTATCGCTAAGCAACCATACCCTAGCTGTGGGAGCTGTAGACTTTGCGGGCAACACAGCTACCAACACCGTAACCTTTAGCGTTGTCAAAAAGATCGGGGGCGGGGGAGACGATGATGGAGATGAGGAAGAACCGACTACGCAAACAACAGATGATCTGATCGAGAAGGTCAATCATCTGATCGACTCAGTCCGGAACGGGAAGATCGACAACAAAGGAATAGAGCGGAGCCTAATAGCGAAACTGGAAGCATGTCAAGAGAAAATCGAGGATAGACAATACAGGACGGCGATGAACATACTCAACTCATTCATAAACCATGCCGAAGCACAGTCAGACAAACATATACCACCGGAATTAGCAGACATATGGATCGACGAAGCAGAGGAATTGATCCGAGACTTAAATAATGCAATCTAAACCTCTGGGTTCAAGAAGAATCTTGGTCCGTGGACTCCTTTTTGTTTCGTTTCTTAGCTCTTGCCTCAAGCTGGCCTATCAACTTCTGGAAAAGCTGCCTTTCCTCAGTTAGAGTATCGACTCTAATCTTTAAGTCATCCCTTTCTCTCTCGACCACGATCATTCGATCCTCAAGTAACTTATTTCTTTTGACCAGAGCGTGGTATTCTTCGTTGAGGCGTTGAATCTTCTTGTTCGCTTCATCAAAGTTCCTTCTAGTCTCTTCTAGAGATCTCTCAACCTTCTCCTTCTCATGCTGTAACTGCAAGTACTTTCCATTCGAAACGAATCCCAAAGGACACATACGGCTACCTCGAGATGCATCTAAGACTAGGGCTATTGTTCAAGCTAAAACGCTTGCTACCGAACGTATTTTCTTCTCTTTCTGGAGACGATTTACGCAAAAATAGAGAGGGGAGCTAGCTGAACTGGTCTAACAGTACCGTCTGCAGTATGGACAGTACCATCGTTTGGAGGTTGAGTCGTATTGAACAGGCATCAGGCATGTCGGACAGACGACTCGTCTCCTCCAGAATCCAATCCCTCTTCCAGGTCTAGGACGGGGTATCCACCTCATCGGTCGAGCTGCTGCAGGTCTTGTTGGTGGGGCTCTCCTTTCAGCAATCCCCAAAACAGGGACGAGAACAGCGACAGCAACGAAAACGGCGAGGAGTGCGAGAAGCAGGAAAAGAAATCCGAACCCGCCTGTCGTGATAGTCACATAGAGCGGCTTCGAACAGACATTGTTAGTCTCGTTAGTCTCTGTAAGCGCATTACCTGTGTCAACTTTTGCTGATATATTGTAGGTTCCAGGCATCACGTTTGTGGTATTCCAATCAAACGTGAGCACTGAAGAGGTTCCGGCACTCAATGTAACTGAGCGCGTGGCGATGGATATATTGTTGTAGTAAACTCCAACGCTGAAAGTTTCAGATTTACTGCCGAGGTTATTCACAGTAACATTTATCTTAACTATGTCACCGGCAATTGCCGACGTCTTTGAAGCAACCTGTTCGACAGCAGAAACATCGCGGGCGATTATGCCTGTTGGTATATCCATAGTGTAAGAGGCTCCTGCTAAGACGTATTCGACCTTAGTTTGAACAGCCGTTGTGTCGACAAGTACATCCTTAATCGCGTGGACGGTAAACGTAACTTGCCATACGTCTCCGACATCCATCGTTCCTACGTTCCAAGTCAACTTTCCGTCTTGAACGCTTGTAGGCGCAACGGTAGCATCTTTATTGTATGAAACGAGTGTCGTCGGCAACTCTTCGCGAACTTTGATGCTGGTTCCAACGATCTTCGAAATCTCTTGAGAAATCTCCGTGTAGATCGCTTGAAGGTCGGCGCTTGTAGGTGCGAAATAGTATTTGCCGTCTGTCGCGTTTGCGATACTGCTCAATAGGTTTGCATCAACGTCCTTGCCCAATCCAATCGTGTAGATTCGTATTCCCGTCGCATTGGCGCTGACGGCCAAATCTATTATGTCATCCGCTTTCGTATTTCCAGTTGTAGGCCTTCCGTCTGTAAGTAAGATTTCAACCAATAGGGTGTTGTCTCTGCCTTTGGTGTCAAGTTCACTATTCGCTTTCTGTATCGCTTCATAGATGTTGGTCTTATCAACTGAAGTCAACTTATCAATAGCGTTCTTGACCGTAGTTTTGCCATCTGCAGTCATACTTGTGAACTGCACTTCGATTATAGCTGAGCCTGCGAATGAGATCAGTTCAGCTCTGTTGTTCGATCCTTGTAGATCAACGAACGTCTTAGCTGCGGTTTTAGCGTCGGTGAGCTTCTGGCCTTTCATGCTTCCCGATCTGTCCATGAGGAGCACAATATCTGCTGGCGTAGGGGTCAGTAAGGGATCACCGATACCTTCGAGACGAATTGTTATCGTAAGATTCTTACAAGCCTTGGCTGAGTTTGGCGTTATGGTTTTAGACGCCTTGAGCTGTGGTGGGACTGCTGCTTCAATAGAACTCGAGAATACCAAGAAAGTTGCAGCAACGATTAGAAAGAGCATTAGCGTTCCTTTTCCAATCTTCATCTTACATCATCCTCGAAAATCAGTCCGAACAGCATTTTTAAACCTAAGTTAAGGCTTGAAGCGCACTTATGTGTTTCGTCGAGAATCATGGACGGAGGGGTTCAAGAACGCGTTTAATATGTGGACTTCAGCCGCATGGACTCGTATGACCGAGATTATGGCTGGAACGTTAGTCTTCTTGATAGCTGTGTAATGGTTCATGTATCTGTGGGAGACGGTTCTCTCGCTGTGTAGAGGCGTCTATTTGGCATTATAAGAGATCTCAGAATTCGAAGAGTCTTCTCTGTACGAATGCTGGAATTGGACGGGCGTCTACTCCAAGTTTCCTCTGCAGATAGGTGGCGAACATATTTGTATATCCAGTAAAGGTGTAGACTGTCTTCGCTCTTGTTGCTTTGACAAATTGCGTAAGCTGCTTGAAGTCAGCGTGGCTACTCAATGGGAAGGCTGAGAAGCATTCTGGAGACATTCTAACAGCCCAACCAGTTGCTACAGCTCTTACGGATTTCTCTGCTGAGAACGACTTTGTGGAAGGTGTTGTCACAGAGACGCAGGCACCGCCCTCCAATATTTTGGCAGCTTCGTCATTGAACGCACTGGTGTACTGTAGCCGTATCCCTTGATTCGAGTAAGTCTCATTCACCTTAGCGATAATAGGATGTGTGACTACGTGTAGCTTCGTGTATACATTAAACAGCTTCACGATCTCTTGCGCCTTTCCGGCCGCATAGACGTGAAAAGTTGGAACTCTTCCATCCCTTGCTTGCTGAGTTGCCCATTCAACAATCTTCGCGTACGTCCTATCTCTATGAGGAAAGACGTAGGACGGGTTTCCGTAGGTTGCTTCTATTACCAAGAGGTCGCACCGTATTTCATCGGCTGAAGAAGTTGTCAACGTGTCAACACAGTTGATGTCGCCGGTATACAGAATGGTCTTCTGTGGTAGCTCAACTTTGAATTGAGTAGACCCAAGAATATGTCCAGCATTCAAAGCAGATACTGCAACATCGCCTATCCTGACTCTGTGCCTGGTCTTGATCTCCTTAAAGTTCCGAATCGTCTTCTTGCGTATATCCTCAAAGATCCTCTTAGTCTCTATAGTTGAATACTTGGCGGCGCCAGTTGAGAACCCAAATGTATGGTCTGCATGTGCGTGAGATATGAAGACGTGAGCATTCGGTTCCACTAGACCGCCTGGAACGGGGTCGAATACAAGTTTTACCTCATTCGTTCTAATCGCTACGCCGCCAAGCCATCCGATTTGCTCATCCTTAGCTTCAGGATTCATTCTTGGATAGTTCAGCTTCCAAATCCAGCCTATGCCGATCTATCACTATTCTCTACGAAAAGGTATAGGAGCTCTTCTAAAGGTTTTTGATAAAGGTTCTTGAAGCTGGGTACTCATTCATCAGCGTTCATAATCAGAAACAAGTCAAGGATGGCTTCATTCGGATGGAAGAATCTCAATTCGCTGCACAGAATTCAGATTGATAAAAATCTCGCTCTTCTTGTGACGAGAGACTATTTGAGGTAGAGGATTCGCTAAAGTAGTTCGAAAGATCACAGCGTCTACTCCAGAGAGCCAGATCCCAGGGGGTGACCTTGAGACGGCCAATAAGGTTCCTTCAAAACCGTGATCTCTCTCGATCGTTACTAGAACCTTTCTATTGAGATACTGTTCAGCCAAATGAAAGATATCCACAATCTTAGAACTCGAGTCGCGAGATCCAGACATACCGCATCTTCACGGTTGATAGAGATGGCGCATGAGAAAAGTCTTTTGGGATCGCCGCGGTCGGGACATATACACTAATTATTAGGCAACAAGGTTTGTTGACGGGCTCTGAGCTTTTCTATTTCTCTCTTCGTCAGCTTTCTCCTCTTGATCTTTCTCTCGTCCTTCGCTATTATAGCACTATTTCCTAGAGGATCCTTGATAACTAGAGTGAATTTAATGCGTCCATCTCGTGCTTCTTTTATTCTTTGGAGAAATCTTTCAGCTCGTTCTCTTTTCTTCGGGTCGCGAACTAGCATGCGTGTAACCCGTTCAACTCTCTCTAAAACCCCTTCGACGTTAGAAATGAATCCTTCAGCTATAGGCCCGGGGGTGATCAGCACACCTAACTCAGGGATTTGAATGGTAGCATTGCTGGAACGCACAACGGACATTTTCAAATCTTCTAGATCTTCTATCGACGCGCTTATCGAGGACGGTTCTTGTACATTGAGGCAAATAACATCGCTGTGTTTGAAACTGCAGTTGGCGCAAACGATAGTGGTAAGTAGAACAGGCCCAAAGTGGTCTACATCATACTTCGTTTCCTGTTCCGTTAGACTTTTGGCACCGCACACAGGGCACTTTACCTCTGGAATTTGGCGCGTCTTAGAAGACATAACGGTTCCACGGTTCACTTGTTACCGTCGTTCTTTTAAATTGGGGGAAGTATATCAGTGATGCCCTCTATCCTAAGGGGATTTACGTCTCTGAAAGAGATCAGTTTTCACGGACGAGGAGGCCAAGGTGCGGTTACAGCTGCTGACCTATTAGCGAAGGCAGTTTTCAACGAAGGAAGGTACGTTCAAGCCTTCGCTCTTTTCGGCGCAGAGAGGCGGGGAGCGCCAGTGAAGGCCTTTACGAGGATCGACGACAAGGAAATCTTGATTCGAAGCCAAATCTACCATCCGGATTATGTGGTTGTCTTAGATTCAGGTCTACTTGGAATAATCGACGTGACAGAAGGACTGAAAGAAGGAGGACTGGTTTTAATAAACACTCGCAAAAAGCCAGAAGAAATCCAACTCGGAACAAACTGTACGTTGGCGATAGTGGATGCAACGAGTATCGCGCTCGAACTGAGCCTTCTCGTGGCCGGGCTTCCCGTGGTCAATACCGCTATTCTAGGTGCTTTCGCAAGAGCCACCGATGAAGTAAAGCTCGAATCCGTCACCCATGTCATCAAAGAGGCGTGGCCAGGAAAGATCGGTGAGAAGAACGCATATGCAGCAGAACTTGCATTCCAGAAGACCTTTCTAGCCAAATAGAGTTCTCGACCTGGAGACATGCCGTTCGCTTCCAGCAACTATTTATTTCCTTCAAGGTAGTTATCAAGCGCCCTGAAGAGGCGCAGTTTTGTTGGTGCATGCTAAACAATCGAAGCAGTTCGATATGCCATTTACTTGCATATCGATTCCAACGAAGGGATCTGCGGGAAGGACAGATACTTGGAGGACGTTCAGACCTGTGATCGACATGAAGAAGTGTACAAAATGTCTTCTGTGCTGGGTCTTCTGTCCTGAAGCTGTTGTCCAACGTATGGAAAACGACACTCCGAGGATCGACTACGACTTTTGCAAGGGATGTGGAATCTGCGCAAAAGAATGCAAGGTTAACGCTATCTCGATGATCCGTGAGGGATGATAGAATGCTTAAGACTATAGTTGAGACTGGGAACCATGTTGCAGGGTTGGCCGCCCTTGCAGCCAGAGCTCAAGTGGTAGCAGCCTACCCAATTACACCTCAAACTCAGATAGTTGAGAAGATAGCTGAACTCGTAAACTCAGGGAAGATGAATGCTGAGTACATTTGTGTAGAATCTGAACACAGCGCAATGTCTGCGTGCATAGGCGCTTCAACAGTCGGAGCTCGAACGTTCACAGCGACATCTTCGCATGGTCTAGCTTATATGCATGAGATGTTACAGTGGGCTAGCGGAGCTAGACTTCCCGTAGTGATGGCTGTAGTCAATCGCGCTATGGGGCCGCCTTGGAACATATGGACGGATCATGGAGACTCATTACCGCAGAGGGACACAGGTTGGATTCAAGTATATTGTGCATCAAATCAAGAGATATTTGACGGCATAATCCAAGCATATCGAGTATGTGAAGATCAAAGAGTATTAATGCCAGCCATGATCTGCCTAGAAGGCTTCATTCTGTCGCATACAAGTATGCCAATAAAGATCCCAGACCAGAAAGAGATTGATGATTTTCTGCCACCATTTAAGCCCGGCTGGACACTCAATGTTGAGAACCCAGTTACACATGGGAATATGCTTTCGCCAGAATACTACATGGAGTTGAGATATTTCATGCATGACGCGTTACAGAACGCCAAGCAACTCATCCCGAAAGTCGCTAGAGAATATTCAGAAAAGTTTGGTCTCCCGGACTACGGCGGCCTAATTGAAGAATACATGTGCGATGACGCTGAGGTAATCCTAGTCTCTATGGGAACTATCGGCAGCGAAGCCAAGCTCGCTGTGAAAAAGCTTAGAGATGGAGGATATAGAGTAGGTTCAGCGAGAATAAGAGTTTTCAGGCCTTTTCCGCGAGAGGCTGTGAGGGAGATAGGGATGAGAGCTAAAGCTCTCGCCGTCATTGATCGAGACATAAGCTTCGGAATGGAAGGGATTCTCTTCACAGAGATAAGGAGCACACTATTCGATTTACCCAAAAGACCGTTGACGAAGAATTTCATAGCTGGACTTGGCGGAAGAGACGTAACACAAGGCGACATCGAGGAGATCGCAAAGAAGACCTTTCGAATCGTTGAGACTGGGACGGGCGTCGAAGGCATAGAATGGGTGAATATGAGGAGGTAGCGGGAAAATGGTCATGCTGAAGGAATTGCCGATACAGGAACTTGTACTTTCAGGGAATGCGTCGTGCACTGGGTGTGCGGCAAGCCTAGCGTTGCGTCTAACCTTGAAGGTTATGGGTAGCAGAACGATATTCGTTGTGCCCGCCTGTTGCACAAGCATAATTCAAGGCCAATTTCCAGCAACCGCACTCAACATTCCTGTCTTGAACATCGCGTTTGCGGCGACAGGTGCAGCAGCATCGGGCGTAGTTGCGGGGCTCAGGATGCGGGGGATTAAGGATGTGACTGTGGTAGGATGGGCTGGGGATGGAGGTACGGTTGACATAGGAATTCAAGCATTGAGTGGAGCAGCTGAAAGACGAACAGATTTCATCTACATCTGTTACGATAACGAAGCTTACGGAAATACTGGGATGCAAAGAAGCAGCGCCACGCCGATGGGTGCGTGGACGACGACAACACCGACTGGGAAGAGAGAGAACAAGAAAGATATGCCATTCATAATGACCGCTCACAGGATCCCATATATTGCAACAGCAGTCCCATCTTATCCAACAGACTTCATAGAGAAGCTTGAGAAAGCGAAGAAGGTTAAGGGCACTAGATACCTTCACGTTCTTACGCCTTGCCCTCCAGGTTGGAGGTCAGACGCGGATCTATCTATAGAGTTAGGAAGGCTTGCTGTTCAAACAGGAATGTGGGTCCTATTCGAAATAGAGAACGGGGTGTTCTCAGTAAGTTCCCCAAGCCGCCTCATGCTAGATAAGACCAAGAGGAAACCGGTAGAAGAGTACCTCAAGCTGCAAGGAAGATTTAGACACTTGACAACTGAGGAGGTAGTGCAGATCCAGAAAGCGGTGGATACAACACTCGACTACTATATAAAGCTGAACGGCCAACGCGTATATCCGCAACTCACCGACTAGTCCGTTGAAGCCTTGAATGAGTACCAGCCTTAACTTAACCAAGGCGATGATCAGACTGTTTCAATGAGTTTAAAACGTTAGTTTCAATCTTTTACTTTTTCCCGTTCATAAGGAGAAATACGAATCAAGTGGGTATCCAGACGACCGGATATTTCTGGAGCATCTGCAACTACATCAACATCTTCCAAAGAACGTGAGTTCATCCGTTTATCGATACATTATGCTTGACTGTGGCCATCGGCTTTGTAACCGTCGCGATATGGACTATATGCTTTTAAGTAGTAGGCGTAGAAAGCTATCTAATGGATTGCCCCCCATAAGATAGCAAGTTTAATCTTACCACATTGTTTCCTTAGAGGAGATATCCAAGGCTATATCGGAGCGATGCGATGGATGATGCCTAGTCAGACAAACCTTGTTCGAATTGGAAAGAAACCTGTGATGAACTACGTTGTGGCCTGTGTAACCCTATTCAACTCTGGTAGAGGAGAAATCATGGTAAGGGCAAGAGGTCAAGCGATCTGTAAGGCAGTCGACACGGTCGAGATGCTTCGGAGAGCATTCGTTAAAGATCTAGTAATCAAATCGATTAACGTGGGCTCGGAAGATATTACACGCCAAGATGGAACGACGGCAAGCATATCGACGATCGAGATAACTCTAGGCAAGAAATAGTCCGTGAGTTCGTCTGCATTCAAGGAGAAACGGCTTATACACGCAAATAGAATCTAGGATAATCCGGATTCCTTGACTTTTCTGAGAACTACAAAAGTTCTCGTTCCTTCAACAAAATCGTAGGACCTTATTTCTTCCAAGATTTCATCCAACCTACTTATGTTCTCACATGTAACCCTCAATAGAAGATCAAACTCGCCCGTAATGACATAGAGATCTGAAACCTCCTTGATGTGGGCCAATTTGTTTGTGATCTCTGGCGTTGTCTCGCCACCGATATCAACCCCGACCATGGCGGTTATGGCTTTGCCAAGCTTCTCAGGACATGTTCGAACTGTGAACCCTTTGAGTATGCTTTCCTTCATAAGCGCCTTCACCCTGTTCCGAACAGTGGTTTCAGATATTCCGAGCTGTTTGGCGATCTGAGTATATGATGTTCTGGCGTCTTGCTCGAGAATGGTCAAAATCCTCTTCGTTACCTCATCTATTCGTTCCATGACTGCTCACCGAAAGTCTTTTAAAACGAGTTCATCCTCTTCGATCTGCCAATACCTTAATGTTTCTCGTCTTTGATTTCAGCTTTTTGGGCCGCCTGATGAAACGGATATCGAAGGCAGAGCGCATACATAGATGCGGCTTTCGTGGCCGGGTAACTATATTTTGGGGAACCAAGTGTGGTTGAGAGGTATCCGAAGATAGTTGTTACTCCACCTGGACCGAAGACAAGAGCCCTGCTTGAGAAAGATGAAAGATTTCTTTCTCAATCGATGGTTAGATTCTATCCGCTGGCTATAGAATCTGGGAGAGACTGCATCGTCCGCGATGTTGACGGCAATGAGTATATCGATTTGAACTCTGGGCTTGTCTGCCTGAACGTCGGGCACTCTCATCCGAGAGTTGTTGAGGCTATAAAGAAGCAAGCTGAAAAGTTCACCCATTACTCGTGGACAGATTTCTATTATCAAAACATCGTGGATTTAGGTGAACAGATATGCAAGATTACGCCGGGAACATTCGAGAAGAAGGTCTTCTTCGGCAACAGTGGAGCAGAGGCTATTGAGGCAGGAATAAAACTTGCGAAGTGGCATACACGCAAACAACTGTTCCTTGCGTATGTCAACTCTTTTCACGGAAGAACGATCGGGTCGCTCAGCCTAACCGCTAGCAAGCCAGTCCAGAGAAGACATTTCTTCCCAGTGATGCCAGGGGTTACACATGTGCCTTATCCAAATTGCTATCGGTGTCCATTTAAGCTGACGTATCCGGAGTGTAGCTACTGGTGCGTAGAATTCATCGACGAACACGTTCTTCAGAGATATGTTCCGCCTGAGGATACAGCTGCAATCTTCTTCGAGCCAATTCAAGGCGAAGGCGGCTATGTTCTTCCTCCACCTGAGTACTTTAAACGCTTGAAAAAACTTGCAGACAAGTACGGAGTTCTCCTTATTGATGATGAGATTCAGTCAGGACTTGCGAGAACCGGCAAATGGTTTGCAATCGAACACTGGGATGTAGAACCTGATGTCGTCTGCATAGCCAAATCAATAGCCGCTGGAATTCCCCTGAGCGCGACAGTTGCTAAGGCTGAATTGATGGATTGGGAAGGAGGTTCACATGCGAATACTTTCGGCGGAAACCCTGTAGCTTGTGCTGCTGCGATAGAGGTGATCAATATAATCAGGGATGAACATCTCTTGGAGAATGCCACGAAGCAAGGGACATATGTAATGAAGCGGCTGAAGGAGATGCAGGAGAAATACAGTATCATAGGCGATGTTCGAGGTAAAGGCCTAATGATCGGGGTTGAGATGGTAAAGGACCCGAAGACTAAGGCTCCAGCGAAGGAGGAAGCTAGTGAGATTATGAAGAAATGTTGGAGACGAGGGGTAGCCCTAATCACGTGCGGACTTTCGACGATACGGATAGTTCCACCATTGACTATAACGCGCGATCTTCTAGACCCAGCTATTGAGATAATTCAAGGTGCGATCAAAGAGGTTGCCAAGAGCTAGCTTGGGAAAAGTTTCTCCTTGTATGCTGGCAAATCTAGGAATCCGTGGCCTGAAATGTTGAATGCTATCACCTTATTCTCCTTTCTCTTCTCAAATTCTTGTGCCGCATCTACTGCCGCTCTGATCGCGTAGCTTGACTCGGGCGCCGCAAGCCATCCTTCTGTTTTGAGGAAGATTCTAGCCGCCTCAAAGATCTCATTCTCATCTATTGGGTATGCTCTTGCTTTGACGATGCCATAATGGCGTAGGAGGCTTATGATCGGAGCAGCGGCATGGTATCTAAGGCCATCAGCCTTTATTGCAGGCATCTCAACGCTATGGCCTAAGGTATACATCTTTAATAGAGGGGTGTGTTCGCTCACATCCGCGAAATCATACCTGTATTGACCTTTGACTAGGTTTGGTGCAGCCATCGATTGTGCTGCGAGAAACTCGCATGTCCTCTTCTTTCTCAGTACTTCACCTGCGAAAGGTAAGATGAATCCGCCGAAGTTACTGCCTCCACCTAGGCATCCTATCATTAAATCAGGAGACTCGTCTATTGATTCGAACTGCTTCATTGCTTCAAGGCCGATGATCGTCTGATGAGTGAGCACATGATTCAGGACTGAGCCCAAGCAGTATACGCTTTCCTCTCGTTTCTCAGCGTATTCTAACCCCTCTGAAACAGCTATTCCCAGGGAGCCGGGATGATCCATGTTTTCCTTAAGCAGTTTCCTTCCAGTTTCGGTTTGATCGCTTGGCGAAGGATGGACAGTAGCTCCATACAGCTTCATTAGAGTGCTTCGATCGGGTTTCCATTTGTAGACAGCTCTGACCCAGAAGACAACGCATTCTAAGCCCAGTAGTTTCGCTGCATAGGAGAGAGCGGTTCCCCATTGTCCAGCTCCAGTCTCAGTGATTAGTTTCGTTTTCCTTTCTTTCCATGCGAAGAATGCTTGTGCAATCGCGGTATTGACTTTATGGCTTCCGGTTGGTGAAAGGTCTTCCCTTTTGTAGTACAACTTAACACTCTTAAGTTTCAAGTATTTTTCAAGTCGTCTAGCTCTATAAAGTGGGCGTGGTCTACCAGCTTGCACGTGGAGTTTCATAACCTCATCTGGTATAGGGATCCGGCTCTTCGATGAAGACTCTTGACTGAAGCATGTTCTCGACATGACTTTTTGCATGAACTTTATTCTTGATATTCCGTCACCAGGTTCCTTAGGAGGGGGCAGTGGCTCAGGTAGGTCTGAAAGGATGTTATACCATGATTTTATGCTATAAAAGTCGTCAATCGAAAGGTCCACTCGATCCTCCTCCTTCTTTCTCATAGAATATCACATTCGGTACAAAGCTAGGCTGAAGTCAGGAATTATGCCTTTGCATGCTGGGAGCGGATTCAAGAGATGTATGGTTGAGCGAAGCTAGATTTTGGAATAATAGAAGAATCATGTCTTCATCGGAGCGTGCAAGCATAGGGCGGTATTCACTTGCCTCCAATCTACATCTGTGTTAACGCAACCATCTCGAAGCAGGGGAACTCCTTGTGCTATTATGCCAAACTTCTCACAAACATAGCTTCCAAGCACAAGCTCCTTCAAGCAGGCTATGCCTAAACAAGCTTTAGGCCGCACTTTGGCGAAGATCTTCGCTACTATGCTTCCTCCTGGCAGAATGAAGACGTTTTTATAGCCTAGATTCAAGGCTTGGCGGGTCACTTGGAGTAGTTCACATTTTCCGCACTCTTGGCATTCATAACCATGGCTTCCAAGCTTCGCTGGGCATTCCTTCGCACGTAAGCATTGGGGGAGAAATAGGATTCTCTCTGGGTATGGGGTAGTTGCGAATTTTTCCTTGCCAGCCATGTTCTTCGTCTTAACATAGAGTTCAAGTAGCTTGTTCTCATCGACTCCTATTTTAGCGGCAAATCTTTCTATCTTTGCGACCGCGATTCCGCTGACTTTAAGTTTTGAAAGCTCCTCGATCAAGCGCATAACGCTACTGTTCTCGCTTAGGTTCAGCTTTCTTCTCCCAACTGTGCGTGCAGAAGGCAGTATGTTCCACAGAACCAGAATGGTCTAACCTTGTTTTTAGAGGTTTCTAATTACTTGTTTCTCTCTATGGCTATTGCTCTAACTGGTGAGGCATCCAAGCCGACAATTCTCAGAGGTAAGGCTATTAGAATGAACCTTTTCCTCCTCAATTTATCAAGATTCTCAAGGAACTCTATTATTGGGATTCCTTTGCGTAGAAGTACATCGTGCACAGGAAGGTTGTTAGGCGCTTTTGCGCCGGGTTTTTCGAGATGTAGAGTTCTATCGATTCCAACCAGCTTGACGCCTCTTTTAACAAGCCATTTGGCACCTTCAACTGATAGATATGGCCGTTCCTCTTGAGCGAACCAGTCCTTAACCCTTAATAGAGCTATATCTCCTCTGCGAAGTTTGCCGTTTTTCGCCAAGTCTATTGATTTTACTTCTTGATTCGGCCTTATGCCTGTTAGACACAAGAGAACTGCCTCTCCGATGAAGAGTTCGATAGGAAGCTGCGATATGTTTTTCAATTTTGCTAAATAGTGAGATGGGCCTTCAACATGTGTGCCTATGTGGCTTACAGTGTTAATCTCGTGCATTATCGTGTTGTCATACGGGATTCTCGAACGTTTTAATTCGAGTCTTCGATTCCATCCTTCCCTTTGTCTTCCTCGGGAACATTTCATGGACAAGTCTACTATTCGGTATTTGGATAAGTCTAGCATTTGATTCATCCTCAATCATGGACACCTCAATACTGCTGATACGAGTTATCCTACTGCCCTTTGATTATGGTAGACGCTATCGGTAGAGTTAAAGCAAATGTGTTGCTGAACATTTAATCGCCTAAGCGACCTGGAGAATCTAAGGATGCCGGTGGCGCTATTTACTAGTTTTTTCGATAATAGCGCATAGTTCTTCTTCTATTGTGCCGTACCGTTGAGGTTTTTCAACAAACCTTCCCAATTCACGCCAGCTTTTGTCATATACTATGATTGTTGGGATGCGGAGGACACCTAATTCCTCAGCTATATCTCGGTTCTCATCGTAGTCTACTATTTTGACTACCAAGTTGCTGTTTCTAGCCGCTAGCAATAGCTTCGCTAGGCTTGGAACGTGCGCTTGACAGTCCGGTGACCATTCGGCTGAGAATACTGCGAAGTACAGTTTTCCGTCTATTCGCTCGAGTTTATCTATGTACTCTTCTTTTGGGAGATACTCTTGTACTCTCTTCTTCATCGTCTGTTTAGCTTTCGAATTTCTAATGTTGTTGATGTAGTCGAAGACATCCTTACCTATCTTCATTGTTAACATTCAGGTCACACTACGGTTTGGTGTTCTTATCTGAAAAACAATAAGGCAGCAAAAGGATCTCCTGTTCCTTGCTAAGTGATTACTTTCAGTCTGTTCACGAGAAACTTGGGTTTTCCTGTTTTCGTATCGTGTTCCATTATTCCGGAAGCTTCTATCCTCATTCCTATGAGCTTCCCAGTAACCTCTATTGGCAATGATACTTTAGAAACTTTCTGCTCACGCAACTTCTTCCAGAGGATGTCCATATTCTCTTTCAGTAGATTCTCAGCGTTAGGAGATTCAGTTGTGGCGTCAACGAAGGCTGTTCCATCATCGATCTTTAAGTGCAATAAGAGCTGCGGAGAAATATCCTTTACAATTCCACAAGAACTGCACGTAATCTCATCATCTTCAAAGTCGACTCTGCCCATGCAGTTGCTGCAACTAGCGTACATGAATGATTTTTCCGAGACCTCAAGAATCATAGCTCGTACCGTTGCACTTTCTCCATTCCTGAGCTCCACAAGTCTCTTTACCTCTTCGGTTGAAACAAGTTGATCTTCAGGTTTCGGCATTATCTCCAACCTAGTCAGTGGGTCTGAGGATAACTCAAGTTGCCCACTCACTCCGGCCCTGAACCGTATTCCTACCAGCCTAACCCTCATCTTCGATGGAATCTCTACCGCTCGCCTCGCAAGAGCTCTCCAGAAAGAGACTCGTGCTTCGCCTGTCTCATCCTTGATTGTTGACGATGCTACTTCAATCTTCTCTCCGCCTTCCGAGAGTACCTCTCTGAGAATCGGCGTCTCAGTCAACGTCCCCTCTACGATGACCATTCCCGAGGCCTGAGGTAGATCCTTGATTCTAATTGCTTTTGGAGGAGCTGGTTTCTCAGCATCTGTGATTTGAGGATTTACGGTTACGGAAGCTGTTTTCCCTACATTTATTGAAATCGCGCCAGTACGTTCTCTAGTTGAGGCGTCCTCTATCAAGAGGATGTCGCCCTCTTTTACGTGTTCGAGTAGCTTTGCATGCTCATCCCACAGGGAGACCCTTGTCAAGCCAGTATCATCGTTCACCAGTAGTCTTCCCACATGCGTGGTCTCTCCAGTTGTTCTCTTTAACTCTCGTTGTTCTCCAACTCTCACAACTCTGATCAGTAGGTCGATTCCTCTTAATGTAGGTTTCAATGCAGCTATCTTTGTGAATCTTGAGGCTGGGGCCTGAAGGTATGGTGGGCTCTCTTTAAAGATCTCAACTTTGCTTCTCTTGTCCGCATGTATCTCTGGGAACCCGCTGAGATCCTTCTTCACTTTTCCGTTAATTACTTGAAGAACATCATCCCTCTTTAGGTCTCTAATCTCCCCAACTTTTTCATTCCAGATGACTACCGCAATGTTCCCTGTTCTATCTGCGATTCGGGTTCGAAGCACATAACCTTCTCCATCTTGTCTTTGAAATGTAAATAACTTCGGTTCGGATTTCACCACGCCGATGACGTTAACTTCTTTCTTGTCTAAAGTGATCTCTGCAATATTGACGAAGAACTCTTCAAACTTAGGGTAGTCCGCATCTTTAACTCCTGCAGGTGAAATGATAATATCACTTCTATCGCCGCAATGTAACTCGATCGAACCGGCAAGCCCTTCTCGAGTGTAGCCGTGGGCTATCTTCACAATCTTTCCTTGCATCAGCCCTTCTTTTTCAAGTCTTTCAGCTTTAGTGTTCCATGCAGCACAATGTATCTTGCCGGTTCTATCGGCTAGAAGGAATCGCAGAATCTTCCCTGTGAAGCCGTCGCTCTTTCTGAATTCTTGTGTTGGCCAAACAACCATGACTCGACCGGTTATCGTTACATCATTTAGCCCAGTGACGAGGTCGATTATTCTTATTTCCGCCATCCTCTTTGCTTCCATTTCGACGAGTAGGTCTTGGGCAACCAATCTCGTCGCACCCTCATCGGATAGCAGGTTTCCTGCTTGTTTCTTCTTGTCTTCTATAAGGGCGAGAAGCTTCTCCCGCGTCAAGTCTCTCCGTTGAGTAAGTATTGCTTCGACGATCCGTTCCGTTTCGGACAATATTTAGCCTCGCAAAGGTGTTCCGTGTCCCGGTTCAGAGCCAGCTGTTATTCTCCGCAAGACATCTAAGAGGCGGTTTGTTTTATGTTTTGCTTCAATATTTGCTGGCGAAAATAGAAAAGCCGAAATCACTCGTCTCTTTTGCGTTCAATTTGGATGTACGATTTTAAAACTTCCTACAATAGTAAGTATCCTATTTAGGCGGCGTGCGGTTTACCGAAGACATCCCAGTATTCTGCTAGAATCGACTTGATCTTCTCAACTCTTGATCTAACCTCACTGCTTAGCGTCTGGGGAGGAGGCTTTCTCGGCTCAATTATATCATAGTCTTGGATTTCGGCTAAAGTTGCGATTATTCCTGCGATGGCGTGCGGCACAGCTTCAAGGTGGTATCCCCCTTCCAAGACCATCGCTATTCTTCCTTTGCAGATGTTCTGGGCAACATCCATGACTTTCCTAGTTATGTCCGCGTACGTGTGAGCTGTGAAATTGAGATTTGCAATAGGATCGTTGAAGTAAGCGTCTTGCCCTGCTGAAACAGCGATAATCTCCGGCTTGAAAGCTTCAGCTAACGGAATGAAAAGCTCATCCAGAATGTAGGCGTAGTTGGCTCCAGACGTTCCGGACGGCAATGGTACATCTACATTGTATCCTTTCCCTTCACCATCCCCAATCTCATCTAAGTAGCCTGTCCCTGGGTAGAGCGGCATCTGGTGAGTTGAGAAGTATAGGACCGTAGGATCCTCATAGAATATGTCTTGGGTTCCATTACCATGGTGGACATCCCAGTCTAGAATCATGAAGCGTTTCAAGTGATACTTCTTGCGGAGATACTCAACCATGATGGCTACATTGTTGAAGTAGCAGAACCCTCCTCCATAATTTCTTCCAGAGTGATGGCCTGGCGGGCGAATCAATGCAAACGCATTCTTTACATCTCCTTTTACTACGGCCTCGCCAGCCAAGATAGCGCCTCCAACGCTTAACTTAGCTATTTCATATGTCCCTAGTGGAACAGGCGTGTCTGCAGTAATAGCACCACCAGATGTGCTCAATGATCTTACCGTGTCGATATACTCGCGTGTATGAACGAGCGCCAAGTCTTCATCGCTTGCAGGTCTAGGTTTTAGTATCACCATGTTCGGTTTCGCTATCAGCTTAGTTTCAGCCAAGACTTGAAAAGTTCTACGTAGCCTTTCAGGGCTTTCAGGGTGACCCCAACCGGGGTCGTGTTTCAAATAGGCTTCATGGTAAACTAGCGCTGTCTTAGCCATCTGCCGATTCTCCCAAGATGCGTTCTAAGAATTTAGGACTAGCTATCTTTCTTCTCATATTTGTCTGCGCAAGTAGCGCAGCAGAAGAAATGCTGTTTACCTCTTATCACTCTCTTGTAGATGGCGAAGGCGCATTCATCGCCTACCTTTGTTCCGCAGAGTTCGCACATCTTTGAAGTTTTCAGTTTGATGCCTCCTTTTTCTTTAAGTAGTCCTCTATGGCTGCTCGTAGCCCGTCAGCCGCTAGGTTGGAGCAATGCATCTTTATTGGAGGTAAGCCTTCTAGAGCATCTGCAACATCAGCACGAGTGATCTTCAAAGCCTCATCGATCGTTTTCCCTTTCGCTAATTCAGTTATCATGCTGCTAGTGGCTATAGCAGCTCCGCAACCGAAAGTCTTGAACTTGACATCTTCCAACCTATTGTCTTTCACTTTGATGAAGATCTTCATCATGTCGCCGCAGATGGGATTTCCAACTGTTCCTACGCCGTCGGCATCCGGGATCTCACCCATGTTTCGAGGGTTCTTGAAGTGTTCCATAACCTTTTGGCTGTACATCTTATCACCCGAACTCTTCTTTCGGCGTCAATGGGGACATAGCTCTCAATCGCTTCACTATGCTAGGCAGTATTCCTGAGACATAGTCAACATCCTCTTTTGAAGTTTGCCTACCGAGCGAGAAGAGGAGAGATCCATGTGTCTCCTCATGGGCCAGCCCTATCGCAAGCTTTTGAATCTATGAGTATCAAAGGCATCTTTTGTTCGATTGAAATCTTCTAAAGCTCAGTATTTATTCTTGCTGAGTTAGCGCGTCTAGAGAGTTGTCTCGTTTCCGCTCGCGCTTTTCTTTCCCGAAACGTAAGCTTTGGCGCAGATCAATGGCTCCAAATTGGTCAGCGCTTAGCTTCGATGCAAGGCTTCTGATTTTTTGTGTTTCGGAATAGGCGATTGTCAAATCGTCTTGTCGAATTTCCCTCATCCTATCTTCTGTTAATTATGAACTTATTCGTGGATGTCTTCTTTTCAACAATGCCAACATTGGCAAGCATGAAAAAGCGTTTACAAATGCGCCTATCATGAATGGTGCTGGGTAGCCCATTTGAGCCCAGGCTATCGCGCCGATGAGTGGAGCGGCTATTCCTACTCCTGTTGTTATTGAATCTACAGCTCCTATTATCGTAGCTTTGCCAGCTTCTGCAGTGGCATGCTCCAGCATTATCGTTCTTCTAGCGGGCATATCCATTGCGCCTATTATGCCGAAAAGGATCGTCGTGATGGCTGCAACTGTGAAGGTTCTTGAAAGAGCGTATGCCACCCAAGAGAGTGTCGAGAGTGCAAAATGCATGAAGAGCATCGGCTCCCCACCCAGCGTGTCGGTCATTCTACCGAATGGAATCTGAGCTGATATCAACCCAATATTCCATAGTGCTATTATGACGCCAGTTTGGACGATGTCGAGACGAATCGCGTAAGTGGCGTAGAGCGCGATGTACGGGTTCAACATGTAGAATCCGAACGCGTGGAATGAAAGAGCGACCGCGAGCAACCGGAGCTCTCTATCTGTCCGCAGCAAGGAGGCGGTTCCAGAGATTGATCTTTTCAAACTCTCTTTGAAGGCTAGACGATAGGATTCTCTCCTCCGTCCGTCTACCTCTTTGATGAAGAGATAGATAATTGCAGCAGCGACTGCCAAGAGTATAGACGCGATTGGAAATAGGCTTTGGAATCCGAGGGAACTTGCTAGAAGTCCGGAGAGGCTTGAGCCTAGCACTGTAGCCGACAGGATGGAGATGTAGTAGCTCGCATAAGCCATTCCAGATTTGCTTGGATGACTGGCTTCTGCGACTAGAGCGTTGACTGCTGGCGTCGCCAGTCCTTGGCCGACTCCGTAGAGAATAGTGAATAACATGATTAAAAGAGGGTTCTTGGTGAAGTACAGGAGGAACGTGTTTACAGCAATCAAGGCGCTTCCAGCAATGAGGGGAACTCTTCTTCCGACAAGGTCGGACAATCTTCCTGACGGAAGGTACGTTAGGCTGATTGAGGCATTGATTCCTGTTAGAACCGCACCGATCCAAATAGCCGTTAAACCTGCATAGTCAAGGTAGACTGCGAACAGGGTTAGCCAGAGGGAAGTTCCAAAGTTCAAAATGAAGAAGGCGACGCAAGCAACTAGCACTATCCGTTCCAAGCCTAGATACGTTGCAACTCGATTGAGCGTATTCTTCGACATTTACCGCAGGCAAGTCCCCGTTTGGTGAGTGGTTCTTAAGCAGAATGCAGAACTCGATATTTTAGTGTTTATCCACAGGGAAGGGTGATGGGCCTGCTTTTTCTGTTAACCAAGTAAGATTTTCAAAAAGGCAAACCAGTTCTGTGAGTTTCTTATAGGCTTGCCTTCAATCAGATAGGCTGACCATGCTTATTGGAGGATTATTCCTGGCTTTACGTGAAAGTAGTAGGGTCCATCATAGGGAGACGGCGTGTAGGGTAACCCCTCCTGCACAAGATGCTCATACGTAATCGTTGTTTGATTCTTGAGGATGATCAGGAATGTCAACTTGTTGCTTCCAATAGTCGTCCAAGCAGAGATAACATTACCATTGATTTTGGAGTAGATTGCTGATTGATTGTAGAACGGTGCGTAGGCGTGGAAATGGAATAGTACAGGCGCATTGAAGCGGGCTCGCATAGGCGCCTCGCCGCCATGACCGCCAATTATAGGTTTTATCAGCGAGCCGTTCTCATAGACCAACAAGATTTCTTCGATGGTCTCTGTAAAATCTATTTCAAAGGGCGTCCTAATGTCTCGGAAAACTTCAACAGGACGAGTGAGGAAGACGACTATGCTACTGACGACTAGAATGATTAAGGAACTTGCCAATACAACCTTTATCACTGTTCGTCTCTGAGGTAAGCTGATAATGATCTTCCTTTCTTTCCTTCTGATACTCATCTGAAATACCGCCTTTTCAATGGACGTGCGGCCATATAGCAAACTCACTCCTAGTGGCCGCGGTCTAATTCGAAACGAGAGTTAAGTCGTGTAATAATTGGATCGGTCTGTGCATGCCAGCTTCTAGTAGGCAGCCAGCGCCTCGACCTGTCTTAATTGGCGTGTCGTTGGGTCAACTTCTAAACCTAGGATTTCAAGGGCTGTCGCACCTAGAACGTTGGCGTCGCCCTCGTCCGCGAAGACTGTGGGGCAAGGCATTCTTATCCCAAGATATTCCAACTCGACGGCTCCGACTTGTCTTCGAATACGGGTGCCGGTGATGGTCTTGTAGGCTCTGAAGAAGCGGGGCTCAGCCCCAATATCCTCTAGAGTACGCCTCTCAATCCAAGTGTCCTCTGAACCTGTGTCTACGGTGAGAGAAACGTCTCGGCTACCTCTGGCACCGTGAATCTTCACTTTGACTTCGGTCAACCCCAAGACCTACACCTCAAATAGCCAACTCTTCCTTTATTCAACTTTACCATTGAGCCTTATCAATGGGGCTGCTTCAAATAGGCGCCCACAAAGTTTGATATCAAATGGGAAAACCTTATTTGATAGCTTTTCCGTCAAGCTGCTTTCTTTCAGAGACCTTTATGATTACGGCGAGTATCGAACAGGGATGTTACGCGTAACCAAGCCTAAGACGGAACACTGGCTTTCATTTCGATTGCAGTGTACTGCTTGAACCTCGCGATGGTTTCCTTGATCTTTGGTTTCCGAAAGTTTAACGGAGAAAGTCGCTCGACTCTGAGCATAATGATTGACAATGTTGGTAGGCTTTCAATCCCAGAATAGGCGAGTTCTAGCGTACTCCCTCTCAGCCTTCAGGATTTCTATATAGAACTCCTGTTCATTGCGAACGAATTTCCTCAGTATTCGTGCTGCTGTCGTTGGGCCGACTCCTCTGCCGCTCATCGAGATGACGGCTTTCTTGCCTGAGGTTTGAACTAGGCTTGCGCTCTTCCAGCCTCTGTTCCATGCTTCCTGTTCTTCGATTGTCAGTTGTTGCTTCTTCTTCTTTTTCGAGATCTTGAACAGTTCTGCATCACCTTGGTATGTAACTGCGATCAATGTGGAGTTGCAGACGGGGCATCTGATTCTCTCAGGTAGGGTCTTGACTGATCTTATGCCTTCCCAGTCAGCGTTGAATATGCAGACGAGTCTGACCGTATGCGATAGTAGTCGTTCTTTGACTATTTCAGCTAAGGATGCTGTTGGAACAGCTGGTCTCAAGAGATCGTGAGGAACTATCTTGTCGACTATCGGCATAGCGAATGGTGAGCAACTCGTTCCTTTTTGCGGGGCGAGTTCAACAGTCAGCGTTCTCTCCATGATTTGCTGAACTATCCGCTTTGCGTTTTCAACATCCAATTTTTCTAGGAAGATCTCTCTCTTCGCCTCTTTGTTTATCGGTGTTCCTCTATAGACGTCGACGAGAAGCCTAGCTCTATTCATTTTGTAGTCCGCTGTTCTCTCAACTGCTCCGAACCTTCTGGCTACATGCCAGTGCCTCCAAGTGAATAGTTCAGTTCTCTCGATGGCTTCGTTGATTGTCTTCTCAAGCTCTTCAGGGGTGAGCTTCGCCAATTCATTTGCCACTAGCTGACCGTTGATCTTGAATGGGCACATTAAGGCTACTCTATACGGGTCTGCTTGCGTCGCAATGTGCACACCGTACTTTGAGCTGAGTATTGTAGCTAACGCTGTCCCTATTGCCTCGTTGACTAGATTGCCGAAGCAGCAGTGGACTACTATGCAGTTCTCATAATTCTCGACGATTATCCTGTTGTCTGTCGGAAGAGCGTAGTCATGAATATGGTTCTCGATTGTCTCGATGACTTTGCCGATAGCGTTCTCGCCTATACCTGTCTCCGCAGCTATCCTTTCTTGCTCAAGTCTGTTCAGTGTAGTTGCTATTGTGCTCCTAAGGTTGCCGACTTGTACGGCGATTTCATAGCTTACTGGGATGATCTCCCCTTCCCAGCTCGGTATCGCATTTAAGCTTGGTACGGTTGGCTCAACCTCGATCGAGAGTTTTGCCTCGTCTACACTTATGACCCGCCAAGTTTGGCCGTGCATTATGAATTCTGTTCCGGAAGAGCATCGTCTGGCAACGAACTCTTGATCTAGAACGCCTATCCTACGTTTTCTGATGAAGTCGAAAACAGTGTACTTCTTTACATCTGGAATTACTGAGAGATTTTCATAATAGTATCTAAACGCCTTCGGATATCTTGGTTGAACCGCGTCTTCTCTGAGTCTTATAATCCGAAGATTCTCCAGCTGCTTTACGACGGCCATCAAGTCTTCAGGCGGAAGATCTCTGTACGGGTAAGAGTTTCTCACTATCTCGTAGACTTCTTGGAGTTTCATTTGTTTTGAGTCAAGTAGCATGCCGATAATCTGGTGGGCCAAGACATCGAGAGCATTTTCATGGATCTTGACTTGTTCAAGGCTCTCCTTTTCCGCTCTATTCACGATTGCAGATGACTCCATTATGTCGTCTGCCCATCCGGCTATGATGCAGCCTTTCGGGACTCCTCTTATTCTATGTCCGCTTCTTCCAACTCTCTGTATTAGGCGGGTTGCTTCTCTAGGAGACATGTATTGGATTATGAAGTCGACTGTTCCGATGTCTATGCCCAACTCTAACGATGAGGTGCATATGACGCTCTTGACGGTTCCTTCTTGGAAGCCCTTCTCGACTTCTTCACGTATCTCTCTGGAGAGGGAGCCGTGATGGACCTTGACAGGCAGCTCACTATTCAACGCGTGGATTTGCGATCCTAGAGCTTCGGCATGTTCTCTAGTGTTTGTGAAGACGAGAGTTGACCGCTGCTTCGAGATTAAATCGATGATTCTTCTAACTCTAGCGACGGCTGGCGCCGGGATACCTAGTCTGTCAGCTTCTTTGTAGTCATCCTTTGCAGCTGTAACATACTCGACCGTGACGTCGAACATTCTGAGTTCTGGAGACTTTACCGTCTTTGCTTCACGATTTGTTCCTGCTAGAAACCTAGCAACTTTATCTTCTTCACCTATCGTTGCTGATAAGCCGATTCTTTGAAACTCTCTGCCTGACAGCTGGCGTAGTCTCTCTAAGGCTACTGAAAGCTGTGTTCCACGCTTGTCAGTAGCTAATTCATGAATCTCATCGATTACGACCCACTTGACATGTTTCAAATGCTCTCTCATTCTCTTTCCGGGGAGAATCGCCTGCAGAGTCTCCGGGGTTGTTATGAGCATGTCCGGCGGGAATTTGGCCTGCTTCGCTCTTACACTAGCGACCGTGTCTCCATGCCTAACTTGAACATCGATGTCCAAGTCTTTCCCGATTTCGGAGAGTCGCCTCAGCAAATCTCGGTTCAATGCTCTGAGCGGGGTGACGTAGAGGATCGATATGCCGACGGGCTTCTCCACACTTCTAGCTGAGAGAAATAGATCGAATACAGGGAGGATGGCTGCATATGTTTTGCCAGTGCCTGTTGGCGCAATGATGAGAACATTCTTACCTTCGAGGATCACCGGAATACCTAGCTTCTGAATCTCGCTTGGCTCCGCTATCTCCTCTCTCTCTAACTGTCTTCTCACAGGTTTCGAAAGGATTTGGAAAGCGTTTTCAGGCATGGGTTTCTGCCTAGGTTTGACGGAGATCTCCTATCCTCTACAGAGGGAGCTGTTCATAAACATTTGATTTGGAAACCAAATCCCAAACGGAACGGAATGAAAAGCACTTTCAGCGACCAATTTCATTCGAGCCTTTAACGCATGAAGGCTTTATCTGGAGTTCGCTTACTATGCGTGAGTGCGCTGGCTGCGAGCTCTAAACGGCCCTTATGGCGCCTTGTTCTGCATCAAACAGTGGAAATAGAAGCAGCGGCTGGAAAGCGGCGTTTTTGCAAGCTTTTAATGTAGTATGCCATTCTTTGGAGTGATAACGTTAATTTTCTTGAAACGGTGCATACGCAGCAGTTTTAAATCTTTTAATGCAGTATGCCATAGAATGGATAACTGCTTTAAAGACGGTGAAAAGAGTTGGTCACGAAGACAGAAGCATTATACAACGCCCTTCTATCGATGAAAGTGGTAGACTTCAATGAGATCGTAGAAAAAGCCTCAAGAATTATCGAGGCTACCCCAAGCCGCAGATATATCTACCGTAAGTACGTTGACAGACTGATTAAGAATGGTAAGCTGCAAAGGATCCGAAAGGGATTGTATCTGGTTTCACCGACTCTTGAAGAGCCTGAGAGGCATATCGTGGATAAGCTTCTGATCGCCTCTAAGGTCAGAGATGAATACTACTTAGGCTTTCATACAGCCCTAGAATACTATGGTTGCGCAAGCTCCTTCCATAATGAAGCTTACATATGCGTAAAGCCGAGAAGCAGATTCGACCCATTCCAGTATAAACGCTTCAGCTTCAAACCGGTATTCGTCGAGGATGTTACTTCCCAAGTGGAGGAGAAACAATACCAAGGCAACGAAGTAAGGGTGAGCAGTAAAGAGAGAACCCTCATTGAATGCATTGATAGAGTCCAATATGCCGGGGGCTGGGAAGAATGCGTCAAAAGCCTAGAAGGCCTTGGAGGGCTCAACATGGAGAAGCTACTGGATCTGCTGCATAGGTATAGAAAAGATACGTTGTTTAGGCGAGTGGGCTACGTCCTAGAACTCCTACGAGAACGATCGGCGTTCTACGAACATGTAGATGACCAGTTATTGGGTAAGCTGGAGGAGCAGGCAAAGGGACCGCCACGATACCTAATCCACAGGGAGAAAGGCCCTCTCAACAATAGGTGGAGGCTCTACATCCCAGATGACTTCGAGGAGAAGCTTAGGGGCATCTAGATTGAAGAGGGAATACAACTTCAATGAACTTGCACGAAGATATGGCTTTAATATTCGAGAAATAGAGAAAGTCTTCAGAATCTCCGACGTAATCGAAGACATATCTGCCATAAAGTTCCTCAGAGACCGCCTCTCTCTTTACGGCGGAACAGCCCTAACCTTCATCTACTCCAAAGAAATTCTGCGCCTCTCTATCGATCTAGACGTAAACTACCGCCACCTAGACACAAGAGACTGGGGAGAAGTGAGAGACGAGATCGACGAGAGAATAAAGAATCTGCTATATAGACGAGGATACGGAGAGTCCGGGATAGCCATAAGCCCAACCTACCCATTAACCAGAATAACCATACAGTACACGAATACTTTAGGGATCAAAGACAATTTCCTGATCGAGGTTGGGTACATGCGAAGATACCCGATCCTCAAGTCGGATGCATCAGCAGCATTCAAACATATAGGTACCCAAGAAAGCTTTCTGGTAAAAACGCCGATAAAGGAAGAACTCTTCGCAAACAAATGGTGTGCCCTCCTCTACAGAAGAACACCGAGAGACCTCTTCGACATTCATCAAATAGCGAATATGGACATGGACCTCACAGTCTTCCGAAAATGCGCCGTAGTTGACAGCCTAATGCGCGGAAGGCCAAAACTCTACAAAATTGACATTCAAGAAACGGTAAGCGGAATCCCCATAGACTCCAGCCTAAGAAACCTTTTACAAGCAGAGAAGTTATCAAAATTCGACTTCAACAGGATGAGGAAACAAACGATGGAATTCAGTAAATCGATAGTAGCTAACCTAACAAGAAACGAGATAAGAGCAATCGACCAATTTTTTGAACTCAAAACATTTGAACCAACCCTGATCGATGAAGAAGGCATCTTCTACGAGAAGATAGAAGAGCATCCAGCCATCAAGTGGGCGCTGACTCGATTGATCTAACAGCTTCTCAGCGACAAACAACGAGAGGAAGTCTCTTAAAGCTACTATCTCTGCATCGCTTTCTCAAGATAGATTAGGTAGATCCTTAAATCGCTCCTTCTCGTAGGTTCTTCCTCTTGGTCTTTGAGTTGCTCTATCTTTTCTCTCAATTCAATTAGACTTTGGCTCTCCTCGATGGTTTTTGCGATTGACGCTTTAGTCCATTCTATGTTTGAAAGGTATGGAGCTGCATCACTGTATGCTAGCCAAGCTTTCTCCTTCATTTGAAATGCGCTTCTTGCCGTGGGTTAGGTTGCTTCCGCTTTCTCATACGAGATGTATAGGAATATCAGGATCAATGTTATGAATGCGAGCACTAAGACGAAGAGTCGGATTATCTCGAACGTATCATCAAGGGACACTTCGCAAGCGCCTCGTTTCAGAACGATAACTATTCGCCAAGATTTAAAAACCTGTCCTATTCAGAAGTCTGAGCTTCCTCCTCTCCAACCTTCCATTTCTCTGTGACACTACTGTAAGCCTTATCCGGCAGCTTCTTGACCGTGTATTTGCCGAATGCCTCAGCGAACCTTTGGGCTACGATATGGTAGCATAATGTCTTCTCCCGGTCGATTACTCTAAAGTAGTAGTCATCGCAATTGCAGAAGTTTGTTTCAGGGATCACTTGGTACTCTCCTTTTCTTCCTAAGACCGTCCATATTACTCGGTTGCTCGGTCTGAACATGTACTTCTTTACTCTATTTTTTTCAACGAGGTTCATCGCGTTCTCGAATCTCTTCGAAAACTGTTTGAGAAGTTTCGTTCTGGTTTTTTCGCTCAGCTGTCCTTTAGAACGTATTTCGTCGCAAGCTCTCTTGACTGCCGCGGTCTCCCTCTTGCCAGTCTCCTTCATCTGCGAGTGCTTCCTATACTCCGGTTGCGGTAAGTCATCACCTTTCTATAAGAAGGTTAGGTCTTACATAACCTCTTAGTTAATTTTGAAAAGGATAAATAAACGGGTAGTTCTGAAACGGTTACTGGAGGAACCGAACGTTAGCCGTCTAAAACCCGTTAGCCCTTTTGCTGCTCTGCTCTTACGGAAGAAATCTGAACGCGTCGTAATTATCGGAGACCTGCATATAGGCTGGGAAGTGAATCTGGCGCGACAAGGAATTCATGTACCATCGCAGACCTCCAAGCTACTTGAGAAAGCAATTCAAGTTATTGACGTTTGTAAGCCGACTAGATTGATCTTCCTGGGTGATGTGAAGCATACGGTCGCAAGGGTGGAGATGGAGGAGTGGCGTGATGTTCCAGAGTTCTTCGAGAAGATCAGTAAACAGGTTTCGGATATTAAGGTGGTGCCGGGGAATCATGATGGGAACCTTGAGCCTTTGACAACTCCGAACGTCAAGATTCTTCCGTTGACTGGAACAGTTCTTTGGGAGAGTATCGGCATCTTCCATGGGCACGCTTGGCCTTCGCCTGAGCTTCTCGCGTGTGACAGCCTCATTATGGGGCATCTTCACCCAGTTGTGATGTTCAAGGATGTTCTCGGTTTCAGAATTATGAGGCAGGTCTGGGTTAAGGCTAAATGCGACGGCGAAAGACTCGCGAAAGCTCTTCTGAAACATTTGAACGTTCCTGTTGAGGGAGCTGTGGCTGATGAAGTTAAGCGACGCTTCAACGTGGGTTTGAAGAATCCTGATTGCATCATAATGCCTTCATTCAACGACTTCCTTGGGGGTCAAGCGATCAATAAGAGAATTGTTGGAGGTTCGAGGGAAGCTAGGGCTGAGTATATCGGGCCAGTTCTCCGTTCTGGAAGCGTCGGCTTGGATGATGCTGAAGTATATTTACTGGATGGAACATTTCTAGGGAAGATAGAGCAGCTTCGATCATATACATAAAGCTGAAAGTGCTTGAAGATCGACCTCTTCAACCTTTAGATTTCAGGGCTTCTCGCTGTTAGGAAGGATGAGAAGATAGATCTGTGGTCAGCCATATAGCAATGAAAATATAATAGATATGGCCCACTGGTTCGCACTCAGATTGCTTCTTTCTCATATGTTCAAATCTGAGTGGATAGTCTTGATCCGCTTTTTCCGAGTCTTGAGCGCAATCACTCCAATCAACAATAGTGAAGCCACAGTCGATCCAACTAGGATGTATGAAAGCTGGTCAGCTCGACCAGCAGTTTTTACCGTGAGGCCTGTCCTTGCGCTACTGCTCATGTGCAAGGCGTCGCCATCGTAGGCCACCTCAACCAAGTCCAAGCCTTCTGTATCGGGCCTGTACGAGATCGACGCAGAACCATTCGTGTTGGTCTTTTCGGAACCGATTGTCCTCCGCCCTGCGTCATTTTGGACGTAGAACACTAGTGTTGCATTTTCAACTGGACAACCTTCTTCATCCTTGAGGACGGCTACTAATGTTACAGTTTCGCCTTCTACTGCTGATAGCGGAGCGTTCAACTTCAGGGAGGTATTGAACCTGAGTGTCCAAGACTCTGGGATCGGTAGCTCTATCACCTCGCGAAGGTGGAGAACGTCGTAGTCTAGGCCTGTACTTGAATTCCAGCTGAATAGCTCTCGAATCTCGATAGCTTTAGGGTAACCAAGAGCTTTCAACGAAACCGAGAACTCTATCGATTCACCGACACTGCTCGTGACGAAGCCGAGAATAAGGTCTTTATCAATATTCAAAACCATGAATGGAGAAGACGTGTGCATATGAATTCTATAATTATTGATCATAGTCTCTATGAGAAAGTCGGATCTTGGAGGAGGGCCTTGGACTTCTATCAATCCGTAGAGATTGATTGCATCTACTAATATGTAAAGAGCCTTTATTTCTCTTCCCCGTTCTCCCACGCCCGGAGTCTTCGAAGCGACAGGACAGATTCCAGACCAGTCGCCACCCTTTCCATCCACTGTTATGTTGAACGGATTCTGTAAGATCTCATTTGCCTTTAACTTCACTTCTGCATAATTTTCATTTTTGAATTCTTGTAGCAGGCTATTGAACTGCTTCTTAAGACTATCATGCTTGACACTGCTAGTGTTTGCAGCATATTTCATGTAGAATTGAACCTGACCTAAGAGACTCAGTGCCTCATTCTTCAGCTTCTCTTTCTCAATCTTGATCTCTTCTCGAATCCGTGTCGCATTGAATTCAATTGTGAACTTGCTGTCTCGACCTAGGTAAACTTCAATATACTTTTTCGTTGAGAGCTCCCCGTATGAAAGCGTGATTTCATATTTCCCTGAGAAGCCTTGGAATTTGATCTGGCCATCTTTGTCGGTGATAGAGGTTCCCGACGCGTTCCAGTCTTTTGTAATCAGTTTTTTTAGGACATAGTAAGCCGGCTTTGGATTGTGATTTTTATCGAATAGAATCGGTTCCGTTAACCGCTGATATTCCGGGCCTTCTTCGTAGTTGCTGATTATAAACCACCATATTATCGAGTCGACGTAAGGCTTGCTGAACGAAAGGATGTACATCCCTTCAGTGTATGCAGCCTGCATTTCATCACTCCAATCTTGAGAACCGTAACGGACCATGCCATCATACTGTATTGAGGGCACCTCGAACTCAGTGATATGTATCCTTTTTCCGAGTTCTGAGTATTTGTCGAGTAGCGCTGAGATTTCATGAAGATAAGGCGTTGCGTAACAGACCCGGTTTTGATCGTAGTAGCCAGGTCTATATTGTAGACCCACGTAGTCGTAGTCCAGACTATTCTCCTGTAGATACTTGAACCAAGAATAGGTTTCCATTGTGTAGCCGTCATCTGGAGGTGTCCAAGGTACGGGCCAGAGGTCGCCTAAGGGTCCCGCGGTGTTCACCCCGATGGTTGCATTCGGATTTCGTGTTCGGATAAGGTGTGCGGCAGCCTTAACGATATCGAGATATTGCTCTCTCGTGAGATCGGAGGCGCGCCCCCACTTCCAGTTTCCTTCATTCGAGATTTCATAGATGGAAGCGTTTGGAATCTTGTGTACTATAGCGGAAACCAGTTCCAGCGTTTCATCTTTCAATGTCTTCGGATCTAGACCTAGCTTGTCCCTTGGAATGAGACCGGGGTCATAATAGACTACCGGATGTACCTTCAGCTTGAAGCCAGCGTTGAGCAAATCGAAAGGTTTCTCTCTATCCACGATCCACCAGTCAAAATTGTCATCTGTACGCTCAATTTCACACCAGTAAGGCGTCGTAACGAAGAGGTTGAAACCTGCTGCCTTCATGTATTCCAAAGTATTCTGATGGCAGGGGTCGAAGTCTTGGAAGCCAAAAAGGAAGTCGTGGCAAATCAAACGATAACTCACTTGGACATCTTGCAACGGCTCTCCAAACTCTCCGATCACGCTCAAGCTTACGTTGACTTTCCTGTACCTGTCGATGTTTTTCTTGGCCTCTTCTACGATTCTCTGATCCCGCGGAGTCAGATAGTTCAAGTAGGACTCTTCTAGAGGACTAAAGCGCTGCGAATTCCCATTTGGTACTATCGGAAAGAAGGTCGCCATCAATAAGTATATGCAAGTTAATAGCCAGAAAGCCTTGAGGTTTGTCCTCATCGCGTTTCAATCAATCCTTTTCAGCGCAGCTCTAAAGCTTATCTCTTATGACTAGAAAGTCGGTTGAAGACGACCTATTTCCATTTTGAATATGCTCTTATGATTCTAGACGAGAAACAGCATCCAAACCAAAAGATGTAAAAATGGGAGAGTAACGGTATAGAAGGGTGATTGAACATCCTAAACACGAGAAACTCTGAAGCTTACGATGTAGTTGTTGTGGGCTGTGGTCCGGCTGGAATTTTGGCTGCTTACGAGTTGTCTGAGAAGACTGATCTGCGCATATTGATGCTCGATAAGGGTCCTGATATCGATAAGCGTAAGTGTCCGACGAGCCGCGGCATCGGTTGTGTGCGCTGCATTCCTTGTTCGCTTCTCAGCGGTTGGGGTGGGGCTGGGGCTTTCAGTGACGGGAAGCTTACGCTCTCTTCTGAGGTTGGCGGATGGCTGAATGAGTATCTTGACGGGGATGAGTTGAATGGTCTTA
>Ga0315312_1000511_pt1 | contig 43927 bp, 42 predicted proteins | sample TDP7_MG_FD_203629 | JGI IMG/M metagenome (GOLD analysis project Ga0315312, IMG submission 203629) | Freshwater sediment microbial communities from Lake Towuti, South Sulawesi, Indonesia - TDP7 | ecosystem: Environmental > Aquatic > Freshwater > Lake > Sediment | place: Indonesia: South Sulawesi... | reverse complement strand
TGATCTTCTCCCACACGATAGTTAATCAGCGTATTATCAAACACCTCCTGGGGCGTGGCAGCCCAACCCATTAACCAGCCCTGATCCCTCGCAGACATCGCATCGGTATGTTCCGAACCAAAATCACCCGGAGGATCGAGGGTTCTATCAGCAATGGCCATTTGAATGGGATAACGGCCACCCGCTGCCGGGCTATATACCTCAAAGGCATAGGTAACCCCAACTCCGGAACTTCCAGTGTAGGCACGAGCACCAGCCGCCGAGGCTCCCAGCACCACCGAGACCTGGGCATGCTCACCTTCACCATGGATAAATTCCGCATCCAGCTCCCCGTTGGCTACCATTTTGGCAAGCTCCATCATGATGGCTGTATAGGGACGGATGGGGTACGAACAGATTACTTCCACTTCTGCAAATTTTGCACCCTGAGCCGCCGCCGCACAGCCGCTGAGCATCTTTTCTTGAGCCATAATATTTCCTCCTCCTTAAAAGGGCTTTTCCAAACGAACCACCCCGTCCTCAAAGTCAAGCTCCGGGACAGCGGTCAGGGCGTCCGTTGGGCATTCATGAATACATATCTGACAGCCTTTGCAAAACTTCCAGTTCCATTCCATCTGGTCTCCCTTTTCGTTATAGGACCAGCAGGGTTCTGGACAGGAGATATAACAAGTAAGACAGCGCGTACATTTCTCATGATCAATCACCGGACGAACAATACGCCAGTTGGAGGTGATGAAGAGTTCCTGCTGTCTGACGGGAGCGGGCGTGATCGCTCCGAATGGGACCTCTCGATCCTTGGGAATTTTTATGGACATGATTTTCTCCTTTCGATTGGGTTGATGACAGAATCCAGATAGGTTTAGCCTCCCCAGAAATATTCGGTGCGGGACTTGCGGAATTTCTGGAGTTTGACCTCGTTATACCCACGCTCCATGGAGGCGACGTCGCTGATAATCTTGGCTAGATTCTCCTTTTTCACCATTCCGGTTACTCTGGCCATGGCTCCGAGGATCGGAGCGGCGATGCCTCCCCCGATGCCCGCTGCGTCCACGCCTCCTTCTGAACCGGAAAAGTCGACGGTGCGGATCCCGGAGATGCCGTCGGCGTCCACTGCGGCGATGGCGCCCAGCATGTCGGCGTTCACGATAAATTTCAGCATGTAATCGATCGGCCGGTTTGTATTGATGACCAGAAGCCCACCTTCCGGCATCCCTCTCAGCGCATTGATTCCCTTAATGATCGTAGGCTCGATAACCACCACAATGTCCGGATGGCTGTTAGTATAGAGATACTTCATTTCGATCTCTTCGTCGCTGATCCGGGCGTATTTACGGGTGGTAACGAGCACGCGGTCGGGCAGATCCTCGTAATTATCGAAGGCTTGGACAAATTTTCCTTCCATCTTCGCAGCCTGGGCAAAGGCGTTGGCCACATCTCGGGCTTCTTTGTCCATGACCACCCCTCGTGTCCAAACCGTAATTTCGGTCACTTTAGCCATAAATGCCTACCTCCTTGATGTTGAGCGATCAAACTTCCCTGTTAAATGAAACCTAAATTGAGCGATTTTTTTAAACCACAGAGAACACAGAGAATAATTCCATAGTTAAAAAACAAAATAAGTTCGATCCTTTCTCTGTGCCCCCATGTAATAAATTCGTCAGCTAAGATATTGTATTGTTTTCAATTAATGAGTGTACAGAGTAAAGCAGAGAAAAGGAGTTTATTTCCTTGTTTTATCTTAAATTTCCTCTGGGACCTCTGTGGTGAATCGCCTTTTTTAGGTGAAAAATAAATATTGGCGAGGTCACCCTTCCATTGGAGACTATAACCCTCTCCTACCTCTTTTCTCTTTTTTGAACAGGACACTTTCTACTTCCTCTAAGTGTATGCGCATGGCCTTGCGGGCGGCTTTCCCGTTGGCATTTTTTATGGCCGCGAGAATATCATGGTGGCCCCGGATAGATTTTTGTTTTCTTTCCTCTGATTGCAGGTACGCTTCGCGCGTTTTGCTCAGAAGGTCAAAAAGGGCAAGCATAAGGCGTTCCAAAACACGGTTTTTGGCCATCCGGGCCAAGAGGTGATGAAAATTGGTGTCCGTTTGGATGGGGTTCTCACCGCTGGCCACCTCTTTTTCCTGCTCTTTGAGGATCTTTTCCAACTCATTGACTTCTTCGGGCGAGGCATTTTCTGAGGCCAGTTGGGCAACTTCTGGTTCGATGATTTTGCGCAGGGAAAAGATGTCGATCAGGTCATCCTTCTCGTGGAAGAGGGACGCCGCCAGGGGCTGCACCAGGGCTTCTTCACTGGAAGCGATCACATATGTCCCATTGCCTTGGCGCCGATCCACAAGCTTCATCGTTTCCAGGGATAAAATGGCCTCCCGAACGGTAGCTCGGGATACCTTAAAAGTTTCCGATAAATCCCTTTCATTGGGAAGCTGGTCACCCCGCTTAAATTTCCCCTTCTCAATAAGGTTAAAAATCTGTTTGACAATGTCTTCATAGGCCCGCTTTTTTTTCACTGCTTTGAGCATACAGGACCTTCCTCACTCTCCCGCAGTTCTTTGATTGCCTCTTCAAAGTGCTGGGCACCGATAAAAAGTTTATTGGGCAACCTTTTCTCCGCAGCATGAATGGATTCAGCAATGGCCTTCATGGTGGCACTCCTACAGATCCAGGCGATTTGGGAGCCCACCATTCCTTCTGTCGATTTAGCTAACTGCGTCAGGTCTACATCGCTTCCTAAGGGCTTTTCTCTGGTGTGGACCTGGAATATCTCTAACCGCTCTTTCTCATCAGGGACGGGAAATTTTAGTACGTAATCAAGTCTCCCGGCACGGATTAAGGCGGGATCGAGTAAGTCCTCACGATTCGTGGCCCCGAGGACGATCACCTGTGAAAGATCGCTTAAATTATCCAGCTCATTAAAAAACTGACTGGACATGCGCTCGGCAGCCCCTCCATCCCTTGTATAGCCACGGGCTGATACCAGGGCATCGATTTCATCGAAAAAGAGGATACAGGGTGCCGATTGTTTGGCTTTTTTAAAGATCTGATGGAGTGCTTTTTCCGATTCTCCGAGCCATTTCGAAAAAAGGATCGGCCCACTGATGGAGATGAAATTGAGCCCGGTTTCACCGGCCAGGGCCTTGGCCATGAGCGTCTTCCCAGTACCCGAAGGCCCGGAGAAAAGGATCCCCTTCGGAGGGTGTACTTTGCCAGCTTTAAAGAGGTCTGGATATTTATTGGGCCAATCGACAATGGAGATGAGGGTCTCTTTAATCTTGCTTAATCCCCCGATATGATGCCACTTCACCGTAGACCTTTCGGTATAAAATTCCCGCGTTGCCGTCGGTTCAATCTCTCGCAGGGCCGTTAAAAAGTCCTGCATCGTGATTTGCAACTTCTCGGCAGTGGTGAGAATCGTATGAAGATGGTTTTCCCCCTCAAAAGAGAGATATCTCCTTAAAGCGACCATCCCTGCCTCTTTGCATAAAGCTTCTAAATCAGCCCCGACAAAACCATAGGTAATCTGGGCTAAACGATCCAGATTAACTTCAGAGGCCAGAGGCATATGACGGCTGTGAATCCTGAGGATGGCCTGGCGTCCTTCGGCATTGGGGATCGGCAGAACGATCTCCCGGTCAAACCGACCTGGCCGTCTAAGGGCGGGATCTATCATTTCAGGAATATTGGTTGCCCCTATGACAATGACATGGCCTCGAGAAACCATGCCATCCATCAGGGCGAGGAGTTGGGCAACCACCCTCTTTTCTACTTCTCCCAAAACTTCGGCACGCTTGGGGGCGATGGCATCTATTTCATCGATAAAGATGATACTTGGTGCTTTGCGGCTTGCCTCTTCAAAGATTTCCCGCAACTTGGCTTCGCTTTCCCCATAAAATTTATGGATAATTTCTGGTCCATTCACTCGGATAAAATGAAGTTTGGTCTCACTGGCAATGGCCCGGGCGATCAGGGTTTTACCTGTTCCTGGAGGGCCATAAAGTAGTACCCCTTTGGGGGCCTCAATGCCCAACCTTTCGAAAGCCTCGGCATAACGTAGGGGAAGCTCTACCATCTCCCGAACGAGCCTTAACTCATTTTCGAGTCCACCCACATCCTCATAAGAGACGTGCGAAGGTGCCTCCATAGAAAAGTCGGGCTTCTTCAAGAGGAACTTGGTTTTTTGATTAATGATGGCCCCGCCTGAAGGAGAAGTCGCTTCCACCTTGAAGAGACGTTCTTTTCCTCCCAAAAAAGGGATATTAATTTTATCTCCCAACATCACCGGCAAACCCTGGAGAACTTTGGCAAACTGATCTAACTCACTTTCTTCGGGCAATACACTGGTAAAATCGAGGGGAGTGACTAAAACTGTGGCGGCTGTCTTACGGGGGATTTTTTTCACGCGTACTACCTCTCCTAAGTTTGTTTGGGCATTGCTGCGGGTGATCCCGTCAATCTGGATTACCTTTTTCCCATAGAACTCTGGAAAGGTTCCGGTAATCCTGGCGACCGTCTTTTTGGCTCCGCTGATCTCAATCAGGTCTCCAAGGACGCCGTTCAAGGCCTTGATATCCTCAGGGTCAAGGCGCGCCCAGCCTTTGCCCACATCCTCCGCCAAGGCTTCGGTTACCTTTAATTCAAGATAAACATCCATGTTAGAATGCTCCTGTTAACGGCAAGTAAATTGGTCTAATGGTCAGACCATATGATGTCTCAACCATATATCATTTCCCTCTATTTTGTCAAGAAGAAGTCTTACCGAAAAAATTCCTGTTACCTAAATTGAGCGATTTTTTAAACCACAGAGAACACAGCGCGGCATAGCCGCAACCAAACTCACCCCCTCGCTAACCTCCCCCCTCGAGCCCTGAACCAACATGGTACAGGGCGAGGGGGAGGGCTTCGTCGTGAGCCTTCGGCCCGAGCTCAGGCCGAGGGCTTAGCCGAACGGTAAGGGTGGGGGGGAGATTTTTTGCTTAATAAAATTTTAAGAGTTTGCAAGTTAGTAGTACAGAAAGTTATTTCATGGTTAACCGTTTCACCGCACTAAATGAAGATGAACCCATGATCTATTGACGGTTGAAAGTGATTGATAGTTCCTCAAAGATCTCCCCGCTCGCTCATTGAATTTAAAAATGTTAAAGATTACCAGCACTTTGATTGATGACGCTGGTGGAGATGAAGTGCGACTAATTTGAAATCTGTCCAAGTCTCAAGGAAAAACCAGAGGTTTTCAAGCCTGGAAGGTTAAAGGGGTTGATATGAATGGTCGTTTTAAAATTTCTATTGACAGGTTTTAAGGCCGCGGTATAAAATGCATTTTAGATGAGTCGGATAGTAGTTTTGGATAACAAATGAGATGGCCAGAGGGAACGTTGCACAAATCCCGATGGCCTTTTTTGTTTGCCAGAGCGATATCCAGACTTATTCTAAAATGCCCGGAGCAGAAGGGAGGGATATCGCGGTGGCCGAAGGACAAGTAAAGTGGTTCAACGAGAAAAAGGGCTTTGGCTTCATCCAGCAGGATGGCGGTAAGGATCTTTTCGTCCACTACACAGCCATTCAGGGTGAGGGCTTCAGGACCCTGACCGAAGGCCAGAGGGTACGCTTCGAGATCGAAGAGACCGATAAGGGCCCGAAGGCTAAAAACGTCCAGATCATTTAAAATATCTCCCGATCTGGCTTAATTTAAAGGGCACCCCAACTCGTTTGAGGTGCCCTTTTTTATCCCTTTTGTCGCTTCCATTTATAGCGGAGAAGGAGACAGTGGCAGTGTTTGGGGGGCATTGTCACTATATTTTTAGAAAAGCATGCGGATGCCCACGTCCATCAGCAGCAGGGCAACGGCCCGGTGGAGCCGCAAAAAATGAATCCCGGAATTTACCGGGATTCAGAAGAAGGAAAAGCTTAAGGACCCACAAACCCTGCAGACCCTCAGGCCTCTTCTTCCTCCAGGCCTGTTGTGTAAGCCAGGCCGCGGTATCTGAGCTCTTCTTCCGCCTTTTTCAGAAGGGTCATTTCTTTTTCTAATTTCGATTGGCAATTGACGCAGTATTTGGCCAGGGGCATCACTTTCAGCCGACCAGGGCCGATTTTATCCCCGCATTCTTCACAGATGCCATAGGTTCCCTCCTCGAGTTTTTCCAGGGCTTCATCGATGGCCGAGAGTTTTTCTTTGTCTCGCCCTGTGAGAAGGAGGGAAAGCTCCCGATCGCGTTCATCACCAGCCTGATCCACTAAGTCCCCGATATCGGAGGAGGCGGTTAAAGACTCGGGTGTGAGGTTCTCGGAAATCTCCGCAATCAGCTTCTCTCGCATGTCCAGAAGCAATCTCCTGGTGGCCTCTTTCTCATCCTTTGGGGCTGGAGCCTGCTCAGGCTTCTTGGATATTACCGATGATTTTACAGGTTTCTTGATTAATTTTTTTGCGGGCGCCTTGGCAATTTTTTTCTTCTTCTTGAGTTTTGGGACGGGCCTTTTGGCCTGGATGGTTTTCTTTTTTTTCTTCTTTAATTTCGGAGTCGCCATGGAAGGCTTCCTCCTTTCTGTGGACTGCGCCGTATTTGCGGCTAAGGCCCTTTAGTTTACAAAATATTTCTACATTGTCAAGGACAATTTTCGATCTTTTTGCAGGTCTTCTCGTCTGCGACAATGGGCCCAGGAGCGGATTAAAAACAGGGAGTGATCAGCTTCAGGACCACCTTTTCTTTTCGGGCCATCTTGATCAGTTCCACCAAGTTATCGACCAGGGCTTGATGCAGGCGTTTCCCCTTCTCCAGGGTCGAGATGGTTGGATCTCCGGTGACGCCACTGGGCTGTGTAGCCTTGCGGAAGCTTTCCAGGGTGGAAGGGGTGAAGGCCCGGTCTGCCTCCACGTATGGGTCCATGACATGAAATTTCTTCTTCTTGGGAAGGTTCTTCACAGCCTTCTTGATGTCCACCAGCTCGGGGAAAATATACATCATGTGGGAGGTCTCCAGTTCTTCGGCGTGGCCAATTCCTCCGGGGGGAGACTCCCGGATTTGCCGGGCCGCAATTTCCGCGAGGAAGAAGGGATCGGCAATCGTAACATAAGCACCAGTTTCGTTGCGAATGCGCGAGCAGGCGATCTCCAAGGGCGGAAGGTTAGCTTTGCGATGGCCGTTGATAACAATCAGCCTTTTAAACCCATGGAAGATCAGGCTACGCAGGACTTCGTAGAGTAAGCGAGTCAGGGTCTCGGGCGTGATGGAGATTGTCCCGGGATAAGCCATATGGTGGGGAGACCAGCCAAACCAGCAAGGGGGAGCTACGATTGTCTTCGTGGCCCGAGCTGCATCTTCAGCTAAGCGAATGGCCACCAGGGCATCATTGCCCAGCGGAAGATGGAGGCCGTGCTGTTCTGTGGAACCGAAAGGAAGGATGATTACACTATCCTTCTTCAAATAATCCCGGACTTCTTCCCAGGTCCATTCATAGAGATACAGCTTTTCCATAATTTTCCCTTCTATTCTCTGTTCAGGTCAATTTTTAATGAGCATCTTAAATGAAATTCTTGCTGGGATCAAGCAGATATTCCGGGTTGCAAAGTCCTTCACTCCGTATTCAGCAATCTGCATTCCCCATTTGATTTCACCCCCGTTTCCTTCCCCTGATTTTGGGGTTCAAAAGATCGTTCAGCCAATCGCCCACTAAGCTGAGACTCAAAACCGTGACAAAGATTGCCAGCCCGGGAAACGTTACGGTCCACCAGGCTTGCCGAAGATAGATTCGAGATGATCCGATCATATAACCCCAGCTCATAACATTTGGATCTCCCAGACCGAGAAAGCTGAGCCCGGCCTCAAAAAGAATCGCAATGCCAACTGCCAAAGAAGCATTGACGATCATAGGGGGTAAAGCATTGGGAAGAATTTCCCGCCAGATGATTCTCGTATTGTTAGCGCCCAGGGCTCTGGAGGCCGCAACAAAATCCCGTTCCCGAAGTGACAGGAACTCCGCCCGCAATATGCGGGCGATTCCTGGCCAGGCAGATACGCTGATGGCCAGAATAATGGTCCCCAAAGAGGGTTTGAAGAGAGCCACCACCACCATGGCTAAAATGAGGGAGGGGAGAACCTGGAAGAATTCGGTCACCCGCATGAGGGCATCATCGATGAAACCTCCATGATAACCTGCCAAGGCCCCAAAAAGGATGCCGATGGTCATCATTACGGCGGCGGCCATGATGCCCACGAAGAAAGAGGTCTTCGCCCCATGGACGATTCCGGCCATTACATCTCTTCCCAAATAATCTGTGCCCAGCGGAAAATCACCCCCCGGAGGGATAAACCGCTTGCCCACCATTTCAAAGGGGTTTAGGGGATAAAAGAGAGGGCCGAAGAAAGTGGTCAGCAACACCAGGGAGAAGATGATCAGACCGAAAACCCCGGCCTTGTTTTGGAAATATTTTCGTCCGCTTAGGTTGCTAACCTTTGGCCGGCTCCGCCCACTATCTGTCTGAGGATTAGTTGATCCCATCCTTGGTCCTAAGTGCCAAATTTGAGTTAGTTATCATCCGGAAACTCCCTCTCCCCTCGCTGGAGAGGGACGAGGTCAGGGGAGGGGAATTCCTGGGTTTCCGGACGGGCACGAGTTAGGCGCAATTAAATGGGCTTCGGGGATTGAAAAATCCGAAATCCGAACAAAGCCCACTTATTTTCATTCAGGGATTTAAAACTCGGTGCTCTCCGTGTCCTCTGTGGCTAATTTACCGGCGCCGGATTCTTGGATCCAGGACGCCATACAAAACATCAGTGACGAGATTGACGATAATAACCACAACAGAAGAGAAAAACAGAACCCCCATGATGAGCGGGTAATCCCGGCGAAGAATCCCGTCGAACATCAGGCGCCCCATCCCCGGCCAACTGAAGACCGTTTCCACTAATACCGCCCCCGCCAAAAGGCGCCCGAGCTGAAGACCGGCCATGGTCATGACGGGGAGGATTGCATTTCTCAGGGCGTGTTTAAAAATGATTTTGCGCTCGGGAAGTCCTTTGGCTCGGGCCGTCCGGATGTAATCCGAACCGATTACTTCCAGCATGCTGGCCCTGCTTAGCCTGCTGTAGGGTCCGATCAGAATGATTCCCAGGGTGGAGGCGGGCAGCACGAGATGATGGAGGATATCGATCAGGATTTGCCAAAAATTCGCCGCATATCCGGCAGTAATCATTCCATAGCCGGGAAATAAAGGGATGTATAGCGAAAAGGCTAAAATCAGCATGATTCCCAGCCAGAAGGAAGGCATGGCAAATCCCAAGAGGGAAAAGACCGTGATGAAGGCGCTGGCCGTTGAAGTGGGTTGCTGGGCAACCATCACCCCGGTGAAGACGCCAATGATGATGGCCATGAACATTGCAGTGAGAACCAAAAGCGCTGTGGCCCAGATCTTTTCCAGAATCAACTCCAGGACCGGTTTCCCCTGGAAATAGGAGAATCCGAAATCTCCGGTGAGAAGTTTTGTTCCGTAGATAAAAAGCTGCTCCGAAAGGCTTTTGTCCAGGCCAAACTCTTTGCGGACGGCCTTGAGAGTTTCCTCGGAGGCCCCTCCGGCTTCCCCGATATAAACCATGGCCGGGTCACCGGGGGCGAGGTGGAGGAGGGTAAAATTCAAAAGCACGATTCCGATGATCACGGGAACCGCCTGCAAGATTCTGCGGAGGATGTACCATACGAGAGAATCGGGGCTCAAATGGGTCTCTCCAAAGATACGTTAAAAACAGGGAAAATTGTAAATTGCAAAATGAAAATTTAAAAATGAATTCTTTAAAATTTGGTAGAGTCCCTTTAATGGTTGATAAGTAAAAATCTTTGAAAATTTCTCCCGCGAGTCATTGCGAGGAGTCCGCCTTACGCGGGCGACGTAGCAATCGAATTGATTTTTCAGTAAGACGAGATTGTTTCACTTCGTTCGCAATGACATAAATGGGAATTCATGGGTTAAATCGAATATATTAACGACTAAGGGTTGACTACCTAAAATTTTGCAATTTTCAATTTGCATTTCACATTGATTTTTTTACGGTCTTCCTTTTCCTTTGCGCCAGAAAACGCTATCCAGAGGGTTTAATATTCCCCATACATCCATCGGTATCCCATCGAAATCTTTATTATAGAGGGTAGGAATCTCGATATCTATTAACCATATAACCGGAAGCTCATCCATGAGAATTTCTTGTACCCGATGATAGAGCTTTTTCCGTATTTCAAAGTTCAACTCCTTCTTGGCCTCATCGCATAGCCGATCCACCTCCCGATTACTGTAGCCCATGGTGTTCGTCCAGGGAATCTTTTTAATATTCTTAGCGGTGAATACAAGGTCAATAGCGAGAACTGGTTCCATAAAGTCGCCTACAGGAGCCCAGTCTATTTCATAATCCCAACTGCTGATTCTCGCTACCCAGGTCGCATAGTCCGGAGGAGGGCGGAGAGTGGCCTGAATTCCTGTTTTTCTAAGCTGGGCTCTTAAGAATTCACTGCCGGATTGACCCCCCGGATAACTACTGAGGGTAAGGGTAAATCTAATTCCATCCGCCCCCCTCTTGAAACCGGCTTCGTCCAATAGTTGATTCGCCTTGTTCAGGTTGTATTCGTATTGTGGGAGATTGGGATTATGAAACGGGTTGGTATAGCGGAAGGGTCCAGTGGCAGGTTTCGCTAGGCCAAAAAAAGACTCGATAAAAAAATTCTTATCGATGCTGTGGGCAATCGCTTTTCTAACTTTTAGGTTACCCAAAGGGGACTTTCTGTGGTTTATTTGGAGAATACCCCGGATACCCACAGCCTCGTACCCTTTTGTAGTCATGGCTAAATGCGGCATCTTCTCGAGTCGATGAATGTCAGAAGGGGGAATGCTGCCCGGTGGAATAAGAGAGGTGGCTCCTGTTTCCAGGGCTATGATGCGAGAAGCTGCATCGGGAACGAATTCGATAATTATGCGATCCAGATAAGGCCTTCCCTTGCGGAAAAAATTCTCATTGCGGTCCAGGATGATATACTGTCCTTTCTTCCATTCCACGAATTTAAATGGTCCAGAACCGATGGGTTGCACATTGGCCGGGTGCTTGCGAATCTCTCCTTGGCTGTAGATATGTTTGGGAAGAATGGGGAGAAAATAGGGATGATTGGCAGCAAAGCAAGCAGGGAAAGGATGATGCAGCTTGAAGATGGCTGTATATGGGTCAGGAGTTTCAACTTTCTCAACTACTCCAAACATTAGTCCGCCCATAGGATGGTTTTTTTTGACAAGTTCCAGGGAGAACGCAACATCGGCAGAGGTAATGGATTTGCCATCATGGAAGGTGGCTTCTTTCTCCAAGTGAAAAGTATAGGTACGCCCATCCGGGGAAATTGACCATTTTTTTGCCAGGTAGGGTCTGGGCCCATGATTTTCGTCGAATTGGAGTAAACCAGCAAAAATTTGACAGGCAGGAATTACGACCGGGCCCCCACCGCCAAGAGCTGAATTTAGGTGGATAGGCTCTGTATGAATCATCTTAAGCGTTCCCCCGCGCGGGATCTTTTCGGTCTGGGCCACGGCTTTGGGGTCTATCCATCCGATGAGAACCATAAAAATGATCATTGTCAATAAGATGCTCTTATACACAGCAGCTTTAATCGTAGCAAAAGTCGTCATTCCCGCGAAAGCGGGAATCCAGGAAAAAACTGGATCCCGGGTCGAGCCCGGGATGACAAATCCCATAAAATTCATGTCGTCATGCATAATCGTCCTCTGTTTGGCGATTTCCATGGCCATCCCCTCCTTTCAAATAATCCCCGGAGAGCGCATCCCGATATAGCCGCTACCAAAAGATTGTAAGGGCGACCCGCCGGGTCGCCCCTGCGCGGTTTTATTTTCTAGGTAAAAGGGTATTCCTTATTCTTTTCCTTTCCCATAGCCTGAAGAAGCGCGTTTTGGTCTGAGAATACGACGGAAGTCTCTTCAGGTAATTTATGCACCATTGATATAGATTCTGTCGGGCAGGAAGATACACAAAGACCACAACCTATACACCGCTCTTTGTTTATAATAGCATAATCATTTTGAATCTGGATCGCCTCCACCTGACACCGATCAACGCAGACTTCACAGGCCGAGCAGCTATTTTTATTCACACTTGCGTAATAATTTGATTTGGCTATTGCTGTAGAGAGATTATATTTGGTGATGAATCCCAAAGCTTTGCAACAGCATCCACAGCAATTACATATGAACATCTTGGCGCCGGAATGGTTCGAGGAAAAGTGGACTAAACCTTCCTCCTCGGCCTTTAAAAGAATTTGCCTGGCCTCTTCTTTGGAGATTTTCCTGGCCAATCCGTTTTCGATAGAATAATCCGCCACGGGCCCAAAGGCCATGCAGGCCTCCAAGGTCTTTGTGCAACCTTCCCCCATGATCCTCTTCTCTTTCCGGCAGATGCATTCGGCCACCGCGAATTTGGTATGAGAATTGATAATCTCCGAAACTTTTTCATACGGTTGGATTTCAGCCATTCCCTGTATTTCTTTTTCAACAGGAATGATGCGCCCCGCGGGGGTCTTTGATCTTTTTCTTTCCTGGACCATTCCTTCTTCAAAATATTTCTCATACAGCTTGATGTTTTGCGGGTTTAAATTCTTCAACTGGAATTCCCATATTCCAATCACCCAGGGTAGCAAAAAATACATGAATTGTTGCTCAGGTGATTGGAAGCGGAAGATTAGACCCTTTTTGGACATTCGGTATAGGATTTCGGCCAACTCTTTTTCGTCCCGGCCCGCCCTCTCGGCTATCGTGGAAACAGGCTCTGGCAGGAACGGCCGCAGGAAAAGCATGATCTCTGCCTCTTCCGGTGTAAAGAGCTGTTTTAGTATTTCCATTTCTACGCCGCTTTTGGTTCTGGGAAATCCTTGAGGGAATTTATCCAGCCTCTCCTGCAATTTTTCGTAAATGTTTGTCATGGCCTCCTCCTTATTGAAATATCCTCCCCTATCAATCATTAAATTCTATTCTTTTTTTCTCCTGGTGTATAATGCTTTTCGAAGAACTGAGGATGTCCCAGAGTTCATCATAATTGGTAAAAGCTTTTTTCCCCTTACCTCCCACTTCTTCCACGAACCCAACGATATGGCGAGGTTTTTTCCTATCAAAACGATAAATACGAACGACGAAATTTGCCGAAACCATTTTCAGTGCCAAGAGAACCCTCCTAAGTGCCTAACCCGGACGAGCCGGAACCAATTAAGATATTGTAGGGGCGGCCCCCTGTGGCCGCCCGCAAGTCGCAGACTCGACTCTAAGAGATGGGCAACCACGGGGGGGTTGCCCCTACAGTTTATTACCATTTTGCGATCAACTCAATTTGTAAGGAGCTACGCCTTTTCCGCGACCTTGCGCGGAAAAAGTGGCCCCTGCGGGGCAGCGAAAAGCCCGGAAATCCCCCCAACCCCCCTTTGTTAAAGGGGGGCAAGGGGGGATTTTTCGGCAATGCACGGCATATTTCCTTCTTACAAACATGTTTGTATTAATGAGGCGCTAAGCGCCTAAAGTTCGAAGTGCTCCAAAATGTCTAAAGTTGGCCCCTCACCCCAACCCTCTCCCGCAAGGGGAGAGGGGGGATGTCCATTATTCCATCATTCCAACTATCCGTTCTATTGATGTTTATCTCATGGCGGGTTACAGATTGGTTACAGATTCAGAAAAAAACGAACCGGGGAAAAGGAGAAACGGAGAACCGGGGGAATAAAGGAAAGGGAGAAACGGCGAAGAGGGGAGCCGCGACTCGGAAAAAGATATATCCCTTGAATATCAATCGATTAGCCTGGCTCGATCGGGAATTTTTGGGCTCAAAGCGGTTGCAAGGGGATTTTCATTACGCTAACATAAAAATAGATGAGCAAAACATTCGAGAGAGTACTGCGGCTTATCGACCGGATCCCGATCTTTGGTCGAGTGATTTTCTAAGGAGAAAAGGATGAAAAAGAGACGTCATACAAAGCTAGTACATGAAGGTGCCTACGTGGCGGAAGTTGATTTGGACCTGATTGAAACTGACACGGGTTGGTCTCCATATCTGAGCTTGGACGATGCTTACAAACTCGACGACGTCCGCGATGCCCTCCGCCGGGGCGATATCGCTCGTGCTACCAAGCTTGCTCGAGTTTATACCCTGACACCTGTGACAGTCTGAGGATGAGGGAAACAAACGGATTCATTCCTTTCCCATTTCTATGGCTCTCCGACTCCTCGGTTCACCGTTTCTCTAAAAGTATTGTCCGGTAAATCGCATCGGTTTTGCCAGAAGGTTCAATTCCGAGGGCCGAAGAAAGGGTCCTCTTGCAGTGCTGGTAAACCCCCAGGGCTTCGGAACGGCGGCCCAGATGGTGATAGCAGGTCATGAGGCCCTGATAAAATTCCTCGGCGAGATTGTCCACTTCTAGACCCTTTTCATAGCAATGCAAAGCCTTCTCCCATTGACTAGCCTGTTGCCAGTAAATGCCTAACCTCCCCACACTTCTCAGAAACTTTCCCCTGAGACGTTCCCTCATGGATGTTGCCCAGGGCTGCTCGATTTCCCGACCCAGGAAAGCCCCTCTGTACATCTCAATGGCTTTTTCAATAAGCCCAAGGGCAACCTCCTTCTTCCCTTCTTTCCATCGAGCATCTGCTTGCTCCAAGATTTGCTCAAAGGCCCAGACATCCACCCAGCAGTATCTTGGGTCCAATCTAAGTCGCCCCTCTTGACGCTGGATAGCCTTTTCATAGCCGAGTAACTGGCGGAGGCGGTGCAGGGTAATCTTGAAAGATTGATAAGCGATATCCCCGTCAGCCTCAGGCCAAAGGGCATCTTCGATCTGGTCTTCCCTTACTTCCTTTCCCCCGAAGGCAATCAGGGCTTTGAGCATGGATAGAGGCCTCTGTTGTGCCTTTCTGGAGAAACGGATTGGTTTTTCTTCTTTTAGTATTTCAAATCGCCCCAGGGTGTATAATTTCAGAGGCCAGGGCCAGTTTTCCAAATGAAGCGGCGGTTCCTCTGGAATCAGCTTGCGCTTCCGGATAAGGTTTTGAACATATTCAACTTCAATCCCAGCCTCCAGCGCCTTTTCACAGAGCCTGGCCATAGAAGACGGCTGATCGATGAAGGTGCCTAAATATTCCTCTTCCCTTCCCATTACCAAGGCTTTACGAAGGATGGCCAAACAAGAAGCTTCCTTCCCTCGATCCAGAGCGAACAGTGCTTCGGCTATTAAGCCAAAATATTCCCAGTTTTTGCTTTTGATCTGGCGGGCCAAATTCAAAGCTTCGCTAAGATCCTTGGTGGCTTCTCGGTCTTTTCCGAGCGCATGGAGGACATGAGCCTTCTCCAGTTGACACAGGACCTTACTGAAAAGAACCCCCGTCTCTTCGCAAAATTTCAAAGCCAAATCTGCATGCAGAGAGGCTTTCTTAAGGTCTTCCTGAAGCAAGGCCTGATGGGTTCTTAAGTGATGATAAAAACAAGCATCCCACGGCTTAAAGCTACTTCCAGGCGAATTCATTTTCTCCAGTAACTTCTCTGCTGTGGCCGAGTCATTGGTATTCAGAGCGCTCAGTATACCTTGTCCAAGTAAAAAACGTTGATTAAATTGAATGCCAGCCTTGCGGTACAGTCCCAGGCCAGCGTATACCGCTTCAAAGCATTTATCATGATTCCCGGCACTCCGGTAATAGTTGGCTTCGGCATGTTTCGCCGTGATCAGAGATAATGGATCTAGGGCCTGGGATAAGGCCAATTTCTGCATTGAGTTCATGGCCAGAGCAGCTTTTCTGTAATCGCCCATATATAATCGATAAGTTACCAGACGGGATAAGGTCTGGATTTGGGGGTTTATGGCTGAACAGCCTTCAGCTAACGAAAGGGCCCGCTCTGCCCATACCTCGATCATCGGATGCTGTGGCTGTCTGAGCATCAAAGCCGAGAACATGCTGGATGCTACCCGAAGCCCGATCTCTTTTGAAGGAAATTCTTGGCCAACCGACATAAGCTCTTCGAGTACAGAAATCCATCGATCGAGGGGCTTAAAATCTTCCCTAGCGGCTATTATCGACGCAGCCGTACCGGACCAGGCTCGAAAAATCCCGTCTAAATCTTCTCGGGCCTTGAATCTTTCAAATGCTCTCTCAAAATAGGATCGGGCGAAATTGGGATTGAATGGTAAAATGGCCTCACCCATCCAGTAGAGAAGCCATGGATTATTATCCATGATATCTTTTGGAATATAGCCCATCCATTCTTCCAGAGGATGGTATCTCCCCTGAGCGATCATCACTGGGGCATGTTTAAGAATTAGACGGATAATCATGTCCCAATCGTCCAATTCCTGGAGGAGCGAAATGGCAGCCTCAGTCTGACCAGCTTCCTCAAGAAGTCGGGCTGCGCGGCGTTGTAACATTGAAAGGGTTTCTGAAGGAATGGTTTCCCTTGCACTATGGAGTAAAAAATCCCTGAATAAGGGATGATATTGGTAAATGTGTTCATGGTGAAAATGCATTTCGACAAAATAATTCCTCTTGCTCAATGTGGAAAGGATGCGGTGGGCATTGGGTAGATCAGTGAGCTCTTCGGCCATTTTGCCTGTCATTTTGGGAAGGAAGGCAGTCTTGAGAAAAAATTCCCGGATCTCCGCAGCGGTTTTATTGAATAGTTCATTTCCAAAATAATCCATGATCTCTTCTGGAGTAAGCTTTCCCAGGGCCTGAGGCTCAATAACTTTTCTCTCCACACTCTCCATCATTAATACAAGTCCAGCCGCCCACCCATCGGCAGCCTTATGCAGAAGGGATATGGTGTCTTTTGGTTGTTTTTCCCGGGCACGCAGGCGGACGATTCCTTCCGACTCCTGCAGGGTCAAACGGAGATCATCCCACCCCAGAACCTCCATTTGATGGTTGGCCCGCAAGCGGATTAAAGCCGGAGGAGGATCGCTGCGGCTGATGATGATTACATTGATTCCTTCGGGAATTATGGATAGGCCATTTAGGATCACTTCCTGGAATGGAGATTCGGCAGGTACCTCTTGGTAATTGTCGAAAACAACGGCGGAGGGGATTTTTAATCGAGCAAAAAGTTCTTCAAAATACCGCAGGGTAAACGTTGGGATGCCTTGAAGATATTCAGGGGTGAGAAGAGGTAAGGGCTTACGCTTGTGAGGAGCGGCGCTTTTAGCTGCCAGGCCCAGGTAATAGAAGAAAGTAGCCGGATCGGCATCCCCCGGGTCAACCTGGTACCAAAGGCAGGGGAGTTTCCGGGCATCGAGATAGCTGGACACCAGAGTGGTCTTCCCGCAGCCAGGAGGACCCGACACCCAGATAATCGGTCTCTCCCGTATGCGGTCCAAAAGTCCAAACAACCTCGCCCGCGGAAATACTTCCGTAAGGATCGGGCGGGTGATCTTGGCAATTCTGGTTACTGCCACGATGGCACCTTACATCGTTAATCGAAACGAAGGATTGAATTAGATATAAGGGTTTGGTACCGACCCAGTCTCTGAGGGAAGTTTACTAAATTTATTGAAGGAAAACAATCAAAAGAGGGGGGAAGCTCTCTTTTGCGCCCACTTCGATTTCGCCCTGGACATTGCCCGGGGTCAAGGTGGTGAGAGGATTTGAGGGGAAGAGATGGGCAAAATTTTTCCCGTATAGGAACTAAGAAATGGGCATGGTATAAAAAAATTGGGCAGGAACGGGATAGGTAAGAGGTCCGGAGGTATGCATTTCTCTCGATGCGTACCTCGCCGATAAGAATAGAAACAGCCGTTGATGGCCTATTTCCGTGGCGAAAAATCTCCCTGAGTCTTTAAGAAAGCTAAAGAGATGGGAAGAAAAGAAGATTTGCGAAAGTTAGCTCAAGAGGCCTCTGAGATTCTTAAAAAGAGCTACCATGTAAAGAGAGTTTTTCTTATCGGTTCCCTGGCTAAAGGTCATGTTCATGACAGGTCAGATATCGATATTGTGGTAGAAGGGTTAGAACCGCAACTTTACATCAAGGCCTTAACTCAAATCTATGATGCTCTACCCCCGGGTGTAGAACTAAATCTAATCCCTCTTGAGGACGCTTATGAAAGCCTTAAAAGAAAAACGCTTAGAGAAGGTTTGAGGATCTATGGCTAAGAAGCAAGTTCGAGAGGACATAAAGGTAGAAATAGATAATCTTGACAGATTGAAAAAGGAAATGGACCAATTGCTGGTCAAGATGAGTGACAAACCAAATTTCATAGAAGTAAGGGCAGCAGCCATCATTCTCCATGATTTTTATTCCGGAATAGAGAAGATTTTCGAAAGAATCGCTATATATCTTGACAAAAATATCCCGAAAGGAGAAGAATGGCACCGCGAATTACTCTGGCAAATGGCTACGTCCGGGCAGGAAGGTAGAGAAGCAGTTATCCCGGATGAGCTCTTTCAACGATTAAAAGAGTATTTACGTTTTCGCCATCTTTTCAGGCACATTTATGGTTTTGAGTTAAAATGGGAAAGGTTTAAGTCTCTTTGTATTCCTATGGGAGATTTGCTCGAAGAATTAAAGCGCAATCTTAAAAAATTTCTCAAGTGAAATGATAATCGCAAAGATTATCCGAATTCCCCACGTTAGTTTTGCCCCCCTCACTTTCTCGTTTCGGTGAGCTCACGACGAAGCCCTCTCCCCCAAAGCGGAGAAGGAGGCGGAGTGAGGGGGTATTTTGGGCATTTCTCCTTCCCTTGAACCCTTGACTCCTTGGCCCCAAGAAGTTTTTTATTGTCCCACCTTCCCTTTCCGCCAAAAAACGGTGTCCAGGGGATTTATCATTCCAAATCTATCCATGGGTATGCCGTCAAATTCTTTATTATAAATCGTAGGCGACTCGGGATCTATAATCATTATGGTGGGCAGCTCGTCGGCCAGGATTTCCTGCACTCGATGATACAGCTTTTTCCGTTTCTCGAAGTTTTGTTCCATTCTCGCCTCATCACAGAGGCGATCCACCTCCGGGTTGCTGTAGCCCATCGTGTTTGTCCAAGGGAATTTCTTGATATTCTTCGAGGTATATACCCGATCAAGACCAAGAGCTGGATCAGGGCCGTCCGTTAAAAAAATGTAGTTAATTTCATACTCCCAGTTGGAGATCCTTCGTATCCAGGTTGCCATATCCGGAGAAGAACGAAGAGTAGCTCTTATCCCAACTTTCTTAAGTTCCTCCCTTATGGATTCGCTTGCAGCCTGTGCGCCCGGATAAAAGTCAATTGAAAGATCGAATCTTATTCCATCTGGACCCCTTTTATAACCTGCTTCGTCCAGGAGTTGATTGGATTTGCCCGGATTGTACTCATACTGCTGAACATTGGGATAATGAAAGGGGTTGGTATAGCGAAGATGAGCCGCTGCGGGTTTCGCGAAGCCACTCGCAATTTCGATTATGAGATCCCTGTTGACCGCATGGGCGATTGCTCTTCTAACCTTTATATTGTCAAGGGGAGCCTTGCGGATATTGATATCTAACCCACCTCTTAAACCGGCAGCCTCAGCCCCTTTGATGGTCACGGCTAAATGGGGCATTTTTTCAAGGCGGCGAATATCCGCAGGATTTAAATACCCTAAGGGGATACAATGTGTAGCTCCTGTTTCTATAGCTATGGCCCGAGCGGAAGGATCGGGAACAAATTCAATAATAATTCGGTCCAGGTAGGGCTTCCCTGGCCGGAAGTAATTCTCATAGCGTTCCAGAAGTATATACTGGCCTTTCTTCCACTCTACGAATTTAAAGGGCCCAGACCCAACCGGCTTGACGTTGGCAGGGTGCTTACGAATGTCCCCTTCGCCATAAATATGTCTGGGAAGAATAGGGAGATAGATGGGATGGGTGCCGATTAAAGTGGCCGGGGAGGGATATTTAAGCTTGAAGACTATCGTATGCGGGTCAGGAGTTTCCACTCTTTCAACGGGTCCATGGGTTTGTTCACCCCAAGGATGGTTTTTCTTGACCAGCTCCAGGGAGAAAGCAACGTCGGCAGAAGTGACGGGTTTGCCGTCATGGAAGGTAGCTCTTTCCTCCAGGTGGAAAGTGTAGGTGCGTCCATCCGGGGAAAATTCCCACTTTCTCGCCAGGTAGGGCCTGGGTTGATAATTGTCGTCAAACTGGAGCAACCCGGCAAATATCTGGCAGGCAGGTATAAGCATACCAAAGCCGGTAATCAGGGCCGAGTTGAGATGAGGGTATTCGTCCCGTATCATTTTAAGGGTACCCCCCTGTGGGATTTTTGGGGTTTGGGCAGCGGAGATTGGAACCACTAACCCTGAAATAACCAAAAGGATAGTGCCTACCCATAAAACTTTTTTTAGTTGATTTTCTTTAACGGTTTTCATCGTTCCCTCCTCTTTTGGATTTTATCAACTTCCCTCTCACCGATGCCTCTCCTCCAGTTTCCTTTCGTAACTTGATGACGCTTAATGCCTTTGGAAGAGCTGAGGATATCCCAGAGCTCATCGTAATTCGTAAACGCCTTTTTCCCTTTCGCCCCTAATTCTTCTACAATCCCCACCAGCCCGCGAGATTTCTTCTTTTCGAAGCGGTAAATGCGAACGATATAGTTGGCAAAAAATGCTTTGGGTGGCAAAGTGATCTCCTTCATTCAGCTCTCCTCAATCACACCCCTATCCAAAAGGGATCTTTCCCTTATCCAGCGGATAATAGGGAGCGAACAAGTTGGACATTTGAGGATCTATGACAGCTTAACGGCTTGAAAAGTCCTTCCCAAAAATCCCCCCGCCTCCCTTTTTCAAAGGGAGGCGAGCCTTTTTGATTTGATTACGATAAGAGATACCGCTTTTCCCCCTTTGAAAAAGGGGGATGAAGGGAGATTTCTGGGAGCGCTAAGCCATGTTAGACCTTTTTTTAATAAAGAGTTATTAATATTTTTTTATTGGCCGGAAACATACCGATGGCATACGGATTCGATTAAAGGCAAAAAGCGAAATGGTAGGGAAATAGAGGGAGGGTAAAACAGGGTCACCCATTGCTCATTTCATCGCTTTTCCGTTCCCTTATCAAGGACTTATAAAGGGCTTCGGTCTGGGAAGAAGGGGCGATCCCCAGAGCTTCCGAAAGGATCTTCTTACAGCGGTTGTAAACCGACAGGGCCATGGTCAATTGTCCGAGCCTTTGATAAGCGGCCATGAGATGCTGGTAAAATTCCTCGACTAGGCTATCTACTTCCAGTCCTCGTCGGTAACAATCTACGGCTTTATTCCATTGCCCAACCTTTTCCCAGTAATGACCTAAGTTCTCTACGCAATGCAAGAATCTACTTCGCAGACGCTCTCGAAAGGAATCTGTCCAGGGTTCCAGGACCTCCATGGGGAGGAAGGTCCCCTGGTAAATTTCCATTGCGTTTTGACTAAGTTGGGCCGCTCTTGGTATGCTAGTTCCCTCTGGTTCTTCACGCCATGCGGCATCGGCTTGCCTGACCAGACTTTCAAAAGCCCAGGCATCAACCCAGCAGCGTCTCGGGTCCAGGGTTAGGCACCCGTCCTTATGATGAATGACCTCATGCCGGCCGATCAACTGGCGGAGGCGGTGCAGAGCGGCTTCAAAAGATAGATGGGCCAGGTCGCCGTCTGCCTCCGGCCAGAGGCCATCCGTAATCTGGTCCTCTCTTACCTCTTTGCCTCCATAAGCGATCAAGGCTTTGAGCAAGGCAAGAGGTTTTCGCTGGACCTTCCGGGAGAACCGGATTGGATTCCCATCCTTTACTACTGCAAATCTCCCCAGGGTGAACACCTTTAAAGGCCAGGGCCAATTCTCCAAATGGAGAGAGGATCTTTCAGGAATGATGTTAAGCCTCCTGATTAGTTCCTGCACATACTCAACCTCGATCCCATTCCTAAGTGCCTTCTCGCAAAGCCCTGTTAGGCCGGATGGTTGATCGACATGGGGACAGAAGTACCCTCCTTCTCGACCGATCGCTAAAGCCTTTTTTAGTGATACTAATCCGGTTGCTTGTTCTCCGCGATCGAAGGCAAACAGGGCCTCACCTAACAGGACAAGAAATTTGTATAGTTTGCGTCCAATCTGGTCGGCCATATCGGAAGCGCGAGAAAGATGATGATCCGCTTCATGATATTTCCTCAGTTGGTGCAAGAGGTGGGACTTTACCAAATGACAAAAAAATACGCTGGTAGGAGTACCTACCTTCCCGGCAAATTTCATGGCCATTTCTGCATAGATAGCGGCTTCTCCCAGGTTTCCCCGAACCAATGCCTCCCGGGTTCTGAGTAAATAATAAGATTCTGTTTCTGACGGCCTAAGACTGTTCAAAGAAACCGCCAGTTTCTCCAGCAAGTCCCTGGTTGTCTCAAGATCGCGTACATTCAGAGCGCTGGCTGCACCCTGGAGGAGAAAAAATTTGTTTAAAAAGTGAATACCAATATGCTTGGATTGCTTCAGGCCATCGGATACCGCCCTCATACACCTTTCATGAAATCCCGAATATCTGTTGTGCATGGCTTCCAAAAATGTCGTCCGCAAGATAATTATTGGAGGAGCTTTCTTTTCTCGGGCCAGGTGTCTTAGCCAGTTCATGACCGTCATCGCCTTTTGGAACTCCCCTATTCGTATCTGATAGTATGCCAGACGAGCCTGAGCCGTCATTTTCAAATAGGTGTTTGAACAGGTCTCTGAGAAGGCAAGAACCCTTTCGGCCCAGGACTCTATCTCCGGATGTTGGGGTTGTCTCATTTTTAAGGCGAGCAGCATAGCCGAGGCCACACGAAGCCCCACTTCGCCGGAAGAAAATGATCCAGAGCTTTCCATCAATCCCCCAAGAGCAGCTATCCAAGGATCGAGACGGCTGAAATCACCAAAGTCAAAGAATATGGAATTAACGACGCCTGACCAGGCTAAGAATATTCCCGCGGGTTCCTCCTTCGTCTTAAATTTCTCGAAGGCTTTTTCAAAATAGAATTGGCTCAGCTGACAGTCGAATGGAAAATGGCATTCCCCCATCCAATAAAGAAGCCAGGGATTATCTTCAAGGATTTCTCCTGGAATACTTCCTATCCATTCTCCGAGAGAGCGATTCCTTCCCTGCTCGAGCATGAGAGGAGCATGCTTACTGATTAACTCAACCATTCCGTCCCATCTTCCGGAATCACGGAAGAGCGGTACCGCTTCTTCTGTCTGGCCGGAATTCTCAAGGAGAATCGCTGCCCGATGGAGCAGAATGGATTGGTCTTCCCGCGAAAGGGTCTCATTAGCCCGGGAAAGTAAAAACTCCCTGAACAGCGGATGATACTGGTATATGGGCTCTTCTTGAAAGCGCTTCTCGGTAAAATAATGAGTGCGGTTCAAAGCGTCCAAGATGCGACGGGCATTGGGAATACCCGTAAGGTCTTCAGCCATTTTCGGGGTCATCTTGGGCAGAAAAGCAGTTCTCAGAAGAAAATCCTGTATCTCCTTGTCTGTTTTATTAAAGAGTTCATTTCCAAAATAATCCATGATCTCTTCTGGAGTAAGCTTTCCCAGGGCCTGGGGTTCAATGACTCTTCTCTCCACACTCTCCATCATTAATACAAGTCCAGCCGCCCATCCATCTGTAGTGGTGTGCAAACGGTTTACCCACTCTTTGGGCCATTTCAGCTTAGCCCGCAAACGGACGATTCCAGCCGACTCCTCTAAGGTCAGGCGGAGCTCATTCCATCCAAGAATGTCCATTAAGTGATTGGCCTCCAGCCGGATGAAAACCGGGGGAGGACCCTTACGACTGATCAGTACGACATTTATGCCTTCAGGAATGTGAGATAGAGCATTGAGGATCACTTCATGAAAAGGTGATCCTTCCGGCACCTCCTTATAATTATCGAAAACAATCACAAATCCCCCCCTGCCCCCCTTTTTCAAAGGGGGGGAGGGGGGATTTAGCCGGCTGTAAAGTTCTTCAAAGTACCGCATCGTAAAGGTTGGAATGCCCTGAAGATATTCTGGAGTGAGGAGAGGGAGAAGTTTGCGTATTCGGGGGGCGGCCTTCTTAGCTGCCAGGCCCAGGTAATAGAAAAAAGTTGCCGGATCGCCATCCCCCGGGTCAACCTGATACCAAAGGCAAGGAAGGCTGCGGGCGTCGATATAGCTGGACACCAGAGTGGTCTTCCCGCAGCCAGCAGGTCCGGATACCCAGATCACCGGCCGTTTTCGCCCGGTGTCCAAAAGCTTGAACAACCGGCTCCTGGGATAAATTTCCGTAAGGATCGGGCGGCTGATCTTGGCTATTCTTGATACCGCCATGGCGATACCTTCTGTCAGCCCCTTACTATAAACCGATACAGAAGGTTTATTAGTTTTCCTCCGGAAACCCTACTTTTTCCCTCCCCCTTTGATGGGGGAAGGAAGGGTGGGGGTGATACCGGTACCGAATCTAAGATTTTCTTTTTGGTTTCCCCTCACCCTGCCCCTCTCCCACAAGGGGAGAGGGAGTCTCCGGATAGGCACTAATTAGATTGGAATGGTAAATTTCAGGCCTGTACTCTGATGGGAGTTTACTAAATCTATTTAAGAAAAACAATTGGTTTGTTTTCTTAGAGAGGGAAAGCGGGTTGAAAGCCTTAGAATGGTTTCAGAGGCAATGGCAAACTTCAATGACCATTTTGCCTGCCTTCTTTGAAGCCGACCAGAAAAAGGGGTTTAAAAAGCCGGTCTTCCATTTGAGCGTAGCCAGCTCATCGGAAACGACCATCACCCCACCGAGGTGGATTTTCCGGTAGGCGGCAACGGTGAATAGGGCAGACATTTCCATTTCCACGGCAAGCAGGCCTATTTCAGAATAACGTTTGGCCTTCCCCCTGGTCTCCCGGAAGAGAGCATCCGTAGTCCATACTTTTCCCGTCGCGGATTTAAAGTTCTTCTCCTGGCATTTTTCTTCGCAGAGCAGAATAATTTTCCTGTCACCCTTGGCCTCAATCTCTTGCGGTAGGGGATAATGACGAGAGGTCCCTTCTTCGCTCAAGGCCTCTACCGGAATGACCAGGTGTCCTATCCGCAAGTCAGGCTGTAGAGAGCCGCAACATCCGAAAGCGACAATCTTTCTTGCTCCCATGGCGATCAATCTCTCGAGAACAATCACCGCCTGGGGAGCGCCGAGAGGGGTCCCGAAGACAGAAATTTTTTTCCCCTCCACCTTACTTGTCAAGTAGGTCATGGAAGGGAAGCGCAAGTGTTTCAGGGCTGATTTTTTAAGCTGCAGTGCCTTGCGGAGAATTTCTATGTAGGGTTCAAACAGAACCAGAATAATGGGGTGATCGATGGTTGGGTCCCCAGGGATCTTCCGGGGCTCGATAAGCACGCTTTCATCTTCCATACATTCTCCTGTAATCATGGCCAAAGAGCGTAGAGCAGAGAGCATAGATTAAATAGCCTGGAGCAGAGGGCAGGGAGCAAAAAAGGAGCCCTTTGCTCTATGCCTTTAAGCGCCATCTCGGGCCCTGGGGCGTGTCCTCCACGATGATCCCGGCCTGAAACAATTTGCCGCGGATTTGATCGGCCATTTCCCACTGCTTTGCTTTTCGTAGCTTTTCTCGGATGTCCAGAATAATATTCAGCAGCGGGGAAAGAATCGAAGGCACGTCTTTTGGAGACTCATCGAAGCGAATACCAAGTTGCACAATCATCCCGCGGAGAATTTCGCGAGCTTGAGAAATTAGATCCTCATCCTCAAACTCTTTACAGGACTTCCAGATCATTTTGTCCAAGCCCACGAGAATATCGATCAGGGCCGCCCCTCTGTGTTCTTGCAGGGATCTATCGAAAGATTCCTTGGCTGATTTAACCCGATCCATGAAGGATTCCTGAGGGGGCTGGGTCATCAGGATCTGGGGGGGTGCGGGAAGCTTTTCTTCGAGGCGCGGAAGGGCGAATCCTTTAAATTCCTCCAAAGAGAGAATTTGGCCGTCCTTGAAGGTCTTCTGCCTTCCCTGATGGCGTAAAGTTACCTCTCCAATACCCTGGATCAAAATCTGTCCGGTTTGAAAGTTCAGGATGCAAGCAGTATGCTCGTCAATGCCCAGAATGGGGATCCCTGGTGGGAGCAGAGCTTCGAGTTGTAACAAGCGTGGTTCTCCCATCCAACAGAAGCGCGTGTCATGCGTCCCTCCCTCGGCATTATTCCAATGAGGGATGACGACGATGTCTAAGCCAAATTTACCCAGCAGATTTAGGCCTTCTACCCAATGCACCTCCTCGCCCACTTTATAGATTTCGTAAACTGGAAGGGTAAATCGGCCGACGGTTAGAGCAGCGGCGCTGGCTGGGATGAAGCAGGCACCGCTTTGGATCCTCTCAAAGATGATCTGGGGGATAGGGGTCCCAACCCAATTTTTCAGAGCATACGTCGGGCTTCCGGGGCCGACGAAAATATAGTTACCCTGGCGCAGAATTTGAAAAGCTTTCTCTGCTTCATAGGGCGAAATGTTTTTGGAGGATTTGAAGGAAACCTGAACCATGGGCTGATTAAAACGTTTTTCAAAATATTCTCTGGCTTTCTCGAAGAGGTCGTCGGCATTCATCTGGAAGCCTGCCGGAGTATCGATGAAGACAGCCTTGACCGGAGGGGGAAGTCTATCGAGAAGATACCGATGCACCCGGACCATGGAATCGGTTGTTTCCCCAGAGCCCATGATGGCTATTATGCCCTTGCGAGTGGGCATTCCTTCCCCCTGAGATTAATTTACAGACTGGAATTGGGAAAAGCAAGGATGAAATAGATATTCTCCATTTTTTTAATTGACACCCCAGAAACGTTTTAATATGATCGAAGCGGTTAGGCTTAGGGAAAGGTGCCCATCTCCAAAGAAATGCCATGCCTATTTATGAGTTTGCCTGCCATGATTGTGGAGAAAAATTTGAGATTTTAGTTTGCTCTGGTGATAAAAGGCGGAGGCGATGTCCCGCTTGTTCAAGCCGTAGGGTTGTCAGAGTGATGTCGATTTTTAGCTGTCTGGGGGTGCAGTTGACCAAAAAGTTTAGAAGGGAAGCCGAAGAAGGGCTTAAAAAAGAAAAGAAGTATTGAAAACTCAATTGGCCGGGGAAAATTCCGAGGAAAGGAGCGGAGGCGGATGTGTCATTGGTGTAACCAGCATGGAGATCGGGATCATAAATGGTATGAAAAAGTTGAGAACTACCTGTTCAACAAAGTTTTTCCTACTCCAGAGGATCAAGAAAGAGTGAAACAGGAAATGGTCAGGACGTTTGCCGACACGGAATGGAGATATTCGGACGCAGAGTTTATTCGGAACCACGATTTCCTCCAAGCCAGAGCCAGTAAAGGTTTTAGTTCGCAGATTGTTACCAAAGAAGAGATGCTCAGGATCTTAAAAATTGCCGAGGAAGCCACCAAAAGAGAAGATAGCATCATGGTGGCGGGTCATTGTCCTTGCCGGCTGGTTTATGAAGGGACAAGAGATTATGTTTGCATTGGATTTGGCATGCCCGTAACCATGTCCATGGAAATCGGCTATGGAAGGTTGCCGGGAGAGGGCTTAACCGAGTATGGCGGAGCAGAGTGGAAAAATCTGCGCAAGGAGTTGAGAAAAGGGGCGAAGGTTCCTCTGAAGCTTGAAGAGGCTGAGGCGCTGATTGATGAGTGGGAAAAGAGAGGGCTCTGGCACATCGTGATGAGTCGCGGGCGGTTGCCTTTAATTGAAGCCATCTGTAATTGTGAAAGAAGGTATTGTACTTACTGGATGAACAGATTTCGCAGCGGAGTAAAGGAATATGTTCTCAAGGGGCATTATATAGCCAGGGTGAACCCGCTAAAGTGCACCAGCTGTGGACATTGCTTCGACAGATGTCAATTTGGCGCGCTGCATTATTCGAAGACCTCCGACAATGTAGATATTGACATGTATATGTGTTTTGGTTGTGGGTTATGCTACAGTGCCTGCCCCAACGGAGCGATCGAACTTACTCCCCGAGCGCAAATTCCCGCGATCAAAAGTCTATGGTAGGAGAAAAAGATGGAAGTTAAAATAGATATCGACCGAAAAAAATGCAAGTATTCTATGTATGATCCGAGCGGATGTAAAAAATGTCTCCAGATCTGCACTCCGAAGGTATTTGCCACCCGACCTAACCAAAAAAGAGATTTCTCCGTCCCCAAAGAGAAAAGGATAGATCCTACGGTTTGGATTTTGCTGACTCCCTGGGCAGATTATTGCAATGGATGCGGGGCCTGCGTGGAAGCCTGTCCCAAAGGCGCCATTACGATTCAATTTGGGGAAAAGTTGATCGCTCCCACCCGAGCATCTTGAAGAGGGGTTCGAAAATAGGAAGCAAAATCAGGTCAAAATCTTCCTTAAAGTATTCTGGCAAAAAGAACTACGTCCATGGATGGTAGAATGCTCTCAGGATTGCGAATTCTCGACGTTACCAATTATCTTTCCGGCCCATTTGCCAGTCTCCTCCTGGGTGGCTTGGGGGCGGAAGTAATCAAGGTGGAGCGCCCTGAGACCGGGGATCCTTGTCGGTATAATCCCCCTTTTGCCAATCTTGGGCAGGTTAGCTTCGATCGCCAAGCCGATGGAGATCTATCCTTGATCTTCCTGAAGAGAAATCGGGGCAAAAAGAGTATTACTCTAAATTTGCGGAGCGAGAAGGGGAAGGAGATATTCAAAAAGCTGGCCGCAAAAGTCGATGTGGTTTTGGAGAACTTTACTCCGGGAGTGATGGACCGCTTGGGCCTGGGTTATGAGGTATTGAGCAAAGTTAACCCGAAGCTCATATATTGTTCCATCTCAGGTTTTGGCCAGAATGGTCCCTATAAGGACTTACAAGCCTATGATTTAGTAATCCAGGCCATGAGTGGGGTGATGGCCATTACAGGACATGAAGATGGCCCTCCTCTCCGGGTTGGATTCCTTATCGGCGATCAATGTTCGGCCCTTTTTGCGATCATCGGTATTCTCTCTGCTGTCATCGAAAGACAAAAGACAGGAAAAGGGCGAGCAGTGGACATCTCTATGCAGGATTGCCTGTTCTCCATGGTCATGGATGATGCCTGGGAGTTGCTCCTATCCCAGGGATTACCCGTGCGAACGGGAAATCGTGTCTCCAGGCTGGCTCCCTTCAACGTATATCCCTCCAAAGACGGCTACGTGGTTATTTGCACTGCCAGCGACGATCAATGGCTGAACCTTCTAAAAGCTATGGAGAGGGAAGACTTAAGGGAGGATCCCAGGTACCGGTATTCGGCAGGCAGGGTCAAGCATGTAGAAGAAGTCGAAGCCCTCATCGGGGAATGGCTCAAGGGAAAAACATCCCAGGGGGCCATCGAGATTCTGCGGCAGAACAGGGTACCCTGTAGCCCAGTGTTGGAAATCCAGGCTGTACTAAACGATCCCCAACTAAGACACAGGAAAATGATTGTAGACCTGCAACACCCGGCTTACGGAAAGGTCTGCGGCGCCTGCGCCGCGGGGTTGCCCATCAAATTCTCCCGAGTTGATTTACGATACGAGAAAGGAGCCCCACTCCTGGGGCAGGACAACGAAGAAATCTATTCTCAGTTCTTGGGGTATGATGAGGAGAAATTAGCTCAGCTTAAGAAGGAAGGAGTCATTTAACGTTGGGCCATCAAATTCGGTACTGTCAAAACTCTTATGAAAAACAGGAGAACATATGAAACCACAGAGGTCACAGAGAAATTCTCTGTGTCCTCCAAAAGAGTTTCCTTTAAAAGAGATAACCCAAAGAATAATATCTTGTGCCCTCGAAGTTCATTCCACATTAGGGCCTGGCTTATTAGAGAGCGTCTATGAGGAGGCCCTAGCCCATGAATTTACTTTGAGGGGGATAAGACATATCAGGCAAAAGGAAATAAATCTCAATTATAAAGGTAAAGACGTAGGGAGGCATCGGATAGACTATCTGATAGAGGATAAAGTTATTGTTGAAATCAAGGCTGTGGAAGCATTGCACAAGATTTATGATGCACAGGTACTGACTTATTTGCGGGCCTTGGATAAAAGAGTGGGTTTGTTGATTAATTTCAATGTAGTTTGGTTAAGAGAAGGGATAAAGAGGTTAATCATATAGAGGCCACAGAGGGAAGGGAAGAAAAATTTTTTTTAACTCGCTGAAAATTAACACGTTCTCCGTGGCCTCTGTGGTTAGTTTTTGACAATATATCAAACTCAATAAGGAGGTGCAAGATGAAGGCGACGAAAAAAATTAAAAGGGGTTTGCTTCTAATCGTTTTGGGGACAACGATTTCTTTCCTGTTCTCAATTTCCGCTGCCCAGGCTGCCTATCCGGAAAAGCCCGTTCAGGTATTCATCCCCTATGGGGCAGGTGGAGAAACAGACATCGCTATTAGATTTTTGGCCAGCGTCATTCCCCAATTCATAGGGCAGTCCATGGTGGTAATCAATAAAACCGGAGCCTCAGGGGCCATCTGTTTTGAGTACATTAGTAAGCAGGTTAAAGCGGATGGATATACTTTGATGGGAGCAGCGATTGGATCAAACGCCATCGTCCCTGCCCAAAACCTTAAGCTGCCCTTCAAATTCGACGATCTCACCTTTATCGCCCGCACTCAATTCAATCCTACCATGTTAGCCGTGAGGAGTGATTCTCCGTTCAAGACCTTGAATGACTTACTGGAATACATCCGCAAAAATCCCAAAAAACTGAAGTTCTCCACCGCTGGGGTGCAAACAGTTCAGAATCTGGGTAACATGGTGCTCATGAAGTCAGCCAAAATACCGATCGATTATGTCAGCGCAGTCCACTATGACTCGGGAGCTGAAGCAACTTTTTCCCTTTTGCGGGGAGACGTGGACTTTCTCTATAACAACACTCCCCTGGTCATTCCCCAAGTGAAAGCCGGTAAATTGAGGGGGTTACTGGTTCCAGCCAAACTCAAAGAGTTTCCAGACATACCCACTTCAGAACAATTGGGATATCCGGATGTGGACATCGTGGGTTGGAGAGGCCTTTGTGGTCCTCCCGGACTACCCGATTCTGTGGTTAATCTATGGGCAGAAGCTGTCAAAAAAACCATGGAACATAAATCCTGGCAAAAAATGGTGGAGAATATCGGAGACCTTCCAGCTTACCTGGGCCCCGAAGATTTCAAGAAATTTGTCACCAACGAAGTAAAAAGGTATAGGGATATATATACGGAACTGGGTTTATTGATCAAATAATTGGCGCTTAACCATTGCGGCCGTAAGCCTGAGTCCCAACGAGGGCCTTTCAAACGAGATCGGCAGCGCTTTTCCACGAAAGGTTGGGATGAGAAAATATAACCTTATCACGGGGGTCATATGGCTGACCATTGCCACCCTGATTTTTTCCGAATCCCTGCGCTTAGGTTTGGGTAAATTCAATTTTCCTGGTCCAGGTTTTTTCCCCTTTTTGACGGCCATCCCTCTGGCTTTTCTCTCTCTGCTGCTCATATGGGAAGCAGCACCCCTAAAACGGCAGAAGGTAAGAGAGACTCAAGCGGTCTGGGCGGCGGACACGAATTGGGGGAAAATTATCATGACTTTAGGTGCTTTGATAACCTATATATTGCTATTGGAAAAATTGGGATACCTTTTGGGTACTTTTTTATTGATGCTTTTCTTATTCAAGAACATAGAGCCTCAAAAATGGATCATTGCTATTTTGGCTTCCCTCGTTGCGGTTCTCCTGAGCTATCTTATTTTCAACGTTTGGCTGCAATGTCAGTTTCCCGAGGGAGTTCTCTTAAGAATTATAAGAGGGTAAGAATTTTTAATGGGGATTTTTGAGCAAGCGCTGTACGGATTTCAGGTTAGTTTAGAGCCAGCTAATTTGGCGTTTTGTTTCATAGGCGTATTAATTGGAACCTTGATCGGCGTCCTTCCCGGAATCGGTCCCGCAGCGACCATCGCTTTATTACTTCCAGCAACCTTTCACCTTCCTCCCATCCCGGCCATCATCATGTTGGCGGGAATATACTACGGGGGCATGTATGGTGGGTCGACAACTTCCATATTGGTCAATATTCCGGGGGAGGCTGCCTCCGTGGTTACCTGTCTGGATGGCTATCAGATGGCCCTCAAAGGAAAAGCCGGGCCAGCCTTGGGCATTGCGGCGATAGGGTCTTTTATTGCCGGAACATGCAGCATTATCGGTTTAATGATCGCTGCTCCTATCTTGGCCAAAGTTGCCCTGCAATTTGGTCCTCCAGAATATTTTGCGGTGATGTGTCTGGGGTTGACCATCTTGATTTATCTGGCTCGGGGTTCTTTAATCAAAGCGTTGATTATGGGTCTATTTGGCCTCTTTCTGAGCCAAATTGGCATGGATATCGTAACAGGGAAATTTCGCTTCACCCTGGGGATCATGGGTTTGTCAGACGGAATTGATTTAGTACCGATGGTCATGGGGCTTTTTGGAATTTCGGAAGTCTTAATAAACCTGGAAAAAGTCATTAAGAGAGAAATTGTCAAGACAAAAATAAGAGACCTTTTTCCAAATTTAGATGAATGGGAGAGGTCCTTAGGGGCCATTTTTCGGGGGACAATCTTAGGCTTTTTCTTAGGGGTCCTGCCAGGAGGGGGAGCGATTATCTCCTCCTTCGCTTCCTATGGAGTAGAAAAGAGAATTTCAAAATACCCGGAAAAATTTGGTACGGGGGTGATTGAGGGAGTCGCCGGCCCCGAATCAGCGAATAATGCCGCCACAGGAGGGGCCTTCGTTCCCCTTCTAACCCTGGGTATTCCAGCGAATGTCGTTATGGCCCTCATATTTGGGGCCTTATTGATCCACGGCATCCAGCCCAGCCCTTTTCTTCTATCAGAGAGGCCGGAATTATTTTGGGGGGTTGTATGCAGCATGTACATCGGCAACGTTATGTTATTAGTTCTCAATCTGCCTTTAATTTGGATTTGGGTACAAGTTCTGAGGGTCCCTTATAAGATTTTATTTCCCGTGATCCTCCTTTTTTGCTTAATCGGAGCCTACAGTATCGGGAATAACATTTTCGATGTCTTCAGCATGATCTTTTTTGGTGTCTTAGGTTATCTTTTTCGAAAACTGGAATATGAGCCGGCCCCCTTAATATTGGCTTTCGTTTTAGGGAGGATAATGGAGAAGACCTTCCGCCAATCCCTGGCAATATCACATGGGAGCTTTTCCATCTTTTTTATTAGACCCATATCAGCGATTCTTATCGTGGGGGCATTAATCTTGTTAGTTACATCCTTTATTTCTTATTACAAAAAGAGGGGTTCTTTGTACGAAATTGGAGGGTAATTGGGTCCCCCAGCTTACTAATGCAAACGCAGGAAGTATCTGGACAAGAGACTCCCTCTCCCGCGAGGGGAGAGGGGAACGGTTTTGAGTCAAGTGATTTAATGCGAAAATTTACTCCCATGGGGTCGATGGACTAAAGGAGGGACAATGCCATTCATTTCCGGACGGCAGGCTTTCCTGGAGATCTTGAAACAAGAAGGAGTCCAATACCTGTTTGGCAATCCCGGGAGCACTGAACTCCCCCTGATGGATGCTTTGGTGGAGCGCAGTGAGTTTCGCTATTTCCTCGGCCTCCACGAAGGAGTGGCCATTTCCATGGCCGACGGATATGCTCGAGCTTCTGGCAAACTGGCAGTTGTAAATGTGCACATCAGTCCTGGGGTCGGCAATTCCATGGGGATGCTTTATAATGCTTATAAGGCAGGCTCCCCAATTCTGATGACTGCCGGCCAACATGATCAGAGTTTCGCCATCACCGAGCCCATTCTCTGGTCTGACCTTCCGGATGTGGCCAGGCCTTATGTCAAATGGTCCTTCGAGATTCGCCGCCTGGAGGACTTGCCGCGGGCTGTGCACCGGGCCGCAAAAGTCGCCACCTCTCCCCCTGCTGGGCCAGTTTTTCTCTCCTTACCCATGGACATACTGAATGCCGAAGGAGAAATCGATCTGGGAGCCCGCACTCGCGTTGATCACTGTATTCGCCCCTCCCGCGCCACTATTACAGCAGCGGCAGAAATGCTAAGCATGGCGAAGCATCCAATAATCATCGCTGGCGATGCAGTAGGCCGCGGCGACGCCCATGCTGAGTTGGCTCGGGTGGCCGAACTCGTCGGGGCGCCCGTTTACCAACAGACTGTTTCAGGAAGCTGTAATTTTCCTTCTTCCCACCCTCTCTCTTTAGGGCCACTGCCGCGCATCCAAAAGGCGACTCGAGCAGCTTTGCAAGATGCGGATCTTCTCTTTTCGGTTGGCGCTGAGCTCTTAACGATGTCCCTGCCTTCAGACTTGGATCCTATGCCAACAGGCCTGAAGATCATCCATCTCCACCTAGACCCCTGGGAAATTGGAAAGAATTATGCAGCCCAAATCGCCATCCTCGGAGACCCCAAAGAGACTTTGCGCGAGCTGGCGACGATGCTGGATGGCCGATTGACCACACACCAACAAAAAGAGGCCCGGCTTCGCTTGGAGGGAGTCTGCCAAAGAAAGGGAAAGGTCCTCGCGGAATTGAAGGAGAGAGCAAAAAAGGAGAGGGAGCAAATTCCCATCACCCCCCTGGCCTTCACGGAAGCAATTTGCGATAGCCTTCCAGCCAATGCCGTGGTGATCGATGAAACCATTTCCTCTGGACGAGAGCTGAGAGCATTGCTGCGGAGCGAGGATGCAAAAAGTTATTTCGGCATCCGCGGCGGAGGAATTGGCTGGGGCATCCCGGCAGCCCTGGGCGTCAAGCTCGCGCTGTCAGATCGGCCGCTGGTGGCGCTCATCGGCGATGGAAGCGCCATGTACTCTTACCAGGGACTCTGGACAGCTGCGCATTATGGTCTGGCAGTCGTATTTATTATTTGTAATAACAGCGGCTACCGGATTCTCAAGGAACGCACTTATGCACTGGGAAGCTTCTCCGCCAAGACGGACTCCTACATTGGCATGGACCTTCAAAGACCTGAGATTGATTTCGTGGGTCTGGCAAGTGCGCTGGGCGTTCCCGGAGTACGTTTAGAAAAAATCCAGGAGGTAAAACCAGCACTCACCCGCGCGTTGGAGCATAAAGGCCCGTTCTTGATCGATGTTCAACTGGACCGCAGCTTCAAATAGGAAGAATCCGCGGGTTAGATGAGTCATTCTTGCGCAAAGAGCAGTTCAGGCCGCAGAGATCAAAGTGATTTATAAGCCCAGATAAGCTTGTTTCACTTTTTCCTCGGAGAGCAACTTTTGGGCTTCGCCGGAAAGGACAACCTCGCCAGTTTCTAATACATACCCGTGATCTGCAATGCTTAAGGCAACAGCGGCATTTTGCTCCACCAGGAGGATGGTTGTTCCCCGGACGTTGATATTCTTTATGACCTCAAAGATGCGCGAAACGAGTAAGGGGGCCAGTCCCAGTGAGGGCTCATCCAGCATCAGTAATTTTGGCTTGGACATTAATGCCCGACTGATGACCAGCATCTGCTGCTCGCCGCCACTTAATGTTCCAGCCAGCTGTTGTTGCCTCTCTTTCAGCACCGCAAAAAGCTCAAAGACTTCTTCCATCGTTTCCTTTATTCCCTGCCGATCTTCTCTGCGAACATAGCCTCCCAGGATCAGGTTCTTAAACACCGTCATCTGCGGAAAAAGCTTCCTCCCCTCAGGACAGTGAGAGATGCCCAGCTTGACGATGTCATCAGCGCTCAGGTGGTCTATCTTCTTGCCCTCAAACTCAATCGTCCCTCTTCTGGGCTCAATCAGCCCTGAAATCGTCCGCAAAAGGGTCGTTTTCCCCGCTCCGTTAGCTCCAAGAATAGTAACCAATTCGTGCTTTTCAACCTTTAGGGATATTCCCTTCAGAGCCTGGGCAGTTCCGTAGTAGGTTTCCACATCCCGCATTTTAAGCAGCATGGCTCCTCCCCAGGTAAGCTTCGATTACCCTCTTGTCCTGGCTTACCTCTCTGGGTGAACCTTCTGTTACCTTCCGGCCGTAGTTAAGGACCATGATCCGATCGGGTATATCCATTGCTACTTTCATCTTATGCTCGATGATGCATACCGTGACTTTTTTGTGCCTGATCTTCTCGATGAGGGATATGAGACTACTAATTTCCTGCAAATTTACGCCTCCTGTCGGCTCATCCAGCAGAAGTAACTTGGGGTCGGTAGCCAAGGCCATGCCGATGGATAGCCTTTTTTGGGCCTCCTGGGTTAGATTGCCGGCAATCATATTTTTCTCACGGGCTAAACCTATGAACTCCAGTACCTCCTCGGCCTTCTCTCGGCATTTCCTCCCCTCCTCCTTAGCGCGCTGACTGCCGAAAATGGCTCCCCAGAGGCCAGCCCTGATGCGCAGGCGATGACCAATGATCAGGTTGTCAAAAACAGTATCCCGGGTAAATACAGTCGTAAGCTGGAAAGTGCGGGCAATACCTCTTTGAGCTATCGTGAATGGCTTAAGGTTCGTAATATCTTCCCCCCCAAAAATCACTGTTCCCTTCGTGGCAGGATAAAACCCTGTAATGACGTTGAATAGGGTTGTCTTTCCCGAACCATTGGGGCCGATGATGCTAAAAATCTCCCCTTCTCGAATGTAAAAGTCAAGATCATCAATTGCCCTCAGCCCACCGAAATCCTTGCAAATCCCTTTTGCTTCCAGCAGCCCCTGGCTCATCTTCCCTACCTTCTTCTGAAACTTAGCCACAGCATCCTAACCCCACCTGTTATTCCGCCCCGGAGGCAGACCATAATGATGATCAATATAAACCCATAGGCAACAAGGCGAGGGAAGGCAATGCCGTGCAAAAGCTCACTGATTACGGTCAGGATAAAAGCCCCGATTAAAGGACCGGCCATCGTTCCCAAGCCACCGATAAGACAAAAGATCAGAAGCTCGAAAGTTACGTGGTAATCCGATATCTCCGGGCTGAGAAAGCCAATATAGCCAGCATAAAGAACACCAGCCCATGCGGCAAAGAAAGTGCTGATTAAGAACGACAATAGCTTAGCCCTCATGGCGCTCATCCCGAGGGACTCAGCCAATTCCTCGTTTCCACGGATGGCCATAAAAGTTCTACCCAGCATGGAGTGAACGATCCGGTAGATAATCAGGATCGTTAATAAGAGGGAAACGAGGATAAGATAATAATTCGCGGCCATGGATGTAAAGGTTATTTCTTTTCCAAAAGGCAAGGGGATGGGAGGAGGCCTGGGGATACCGAGTAGCCCCCGCGCTCCTCCGGTCAGGTCCTCCCAGCTGTCGATGATAACCGTTACGATCACGTTGAAGCACATGGTGCCGATGGCAAAGTAGGACCCCTTGGTTCGCAGGGCAGGCAGGCCGATCAGCAAGCCGAGGAAAACGGTTATGGCGCAGGCCAGAATCAGAGCTGGCCAGAAATTGATTCCTAATTTCAGGATCAGCAGCCCAGCGCTGTAGGCCCCAATGCCAAAGAATGCTCCGTGGGCGAGGTTAACCTGTCCTGTATACCCCATGATCAGGTTCATCGATGTAGCTGCCATCGCCCAGATGCAGCACATGATTAAGATATGGAGAATAAACCTGCTGGTTACATAGAAAGGGATGGTAAAGGCGAAGATGATCAATAGAAGGATGATCAGGTTTCTGGTTGAAAAAAGTTTGGCTGGGGTTTCCATTATTTTGCCCCAAATAATCCTGTAGGTCTGATCGCCAGCACAGTAACCAGGACACCAAAAGCAAAGACTTCGTTATATGAAGTGCTAATATATCCCCCACTCAGGCTTTCCACTAAACCCATAATGAATCCGCCAATGATGGCGCCGGGAATGCTTCCCATACCACCCAGGATGAGGATGACGAAAGCTTTTAGGATGACCGGCCCGCCCATGCCAGGGTGTACCAGGTGAATGGGAGCGATCAGGGCAGCGGCCGCAGCCGCCAGGGCCGTACCCAGAGCGAAAACGATCATCCTCACTCGCTTAATGTTTATTCCCATCAGTTGGGCTCCCTCTCTGTCCTGGGCTGTGGCCTCGATCGTTGCTCCCATGGTTGTTTTTTTAATAAAGAGATGTAAGAGCACGATTAAGGATATCGTTACCACCACTATGATAATCCGCTGGGAGGTAATCGTAATGCCCAATACATGCAACACCTGAGTGTGCATGGGTGGAAATCGTTTGAAATCCGGTCCAAAAATATTCAGAGCCCCGTCAACGAAAATAAAGATGAGACCAATGGCGGCGATAAAGGAACTCAGCGGCGATTCTAACATCAAGGGCCGGTAGACAAGGCGCTCCACAATAACCCCGATCAAAGCCAGGGCGATCATGGCCATCACCATCGCTAACCAGAAGTTGAGCCCCAGGGAGGTGACGATCAAGAAGGTAATATAGGCGCCAAACATGTATAAAGCGCCATGGGCGAAATTAGGTATGTGCAATATTCCGTATTCCAGGGTAAGGCCGAGGGCGACCAGAGAATAGACGCTCCCCAGCATGATCCCGTTCAAAACCTGCTGGATGAATAGGGCCATCATTTTCGTTCTGTTTATTAACCCTCTCCACCCCCTCTCCCTTGATGGGAGAGGGTAGGGTGAGGGTGAAGAATTAAGGAATTCCTTTAGGTTATTTATCCCCCTCCCCTTCATCCCCTCCCGTCACGCCAAGGCGTGAAGGGGAATTATGTCCTATCCAAATTTTTGACAGCTACAAGGTAAAGGAGAGGGATGAAATCACTATATCGCAAGTCTGGATAACTATAGCACCCTACTTAGGCATCCAGGTAGCGCCATATTTTTTGTACCAGGGCCTGGGGTCTATGTCGACGGGTGAGGCATATTTCCCTTCAAGGACCTGCATGGCGAAATAGCCAGAAAGGAATTGACCTTCCTTGGTCATGCTGTGGATGCCGCGGATGGCGTGTTGGCCAACGGGCAGAAGCCCAGGAATGGCCGCCATGATTTTGTTAAGATCGGCGACGGTTCCTGCCTTTTTCATTGCTTCGGCAAATATGTACATCACCTCATAATTAAATGCCGACTCCGAGGTAGGAATGGTGCCAAACTTTTCCCCATGTTTTTTTGAATACTCCTGCATAAGGGGAAGGGGCATCATTCCCACCGGACAGACCCCCACACTGGGGGATAAAAGCTTGAGAGGAGTTATTTTTTCCATCTCATCCAATTTGCACTGTGCTCCCAGCATAAACCCGCCCTTAAAGCCGAGTTCGCGAGCAGAGGAAATGATCATGGCGGATGGCTCGGATGGGCCGTAAAGGATGATAGAATCGGGTTTGGCAGCCAGGACTTTGGTAAGGTAAGGATAGAAGTCAGTCACTTTCATATAATCAGCTGGGGCATTGGCAATGATTTCTCCCCCCTTATCCTTCCACAAAACATCGAATATCTTCTCAGCCATCTTCCCTGCCTCGTGGGTTCCACAAAGTAAAGCCGCCTTTCGCCAGCCGTGTTTCCAAGCGAGGTCAATAACGCCAGAATTGTAAAACCCCATAGACATGGGAGCTTTCACTAAAAGCCTATTTCCTTGTTGAAGGACCGCAGGGTTATCGGTATAGCCATGGAGGATAAATCCTTCTTGTTCATTGAACTTCATCATACCCAGAATGCCGCCGGCGTGTGGGCAGAAAATAAAGGGCGGTTTGTGCAGTTCCACAAGCCTTCGGGCATTGGTTACAGTATCCGCTGGCTTATATCGATCGTCCAGAGCGATAACCTTAAAGGTATATTTCTTCCCGGCAACAGTGATACCACCTGCGGCATTCAATTCATCCACTGCCATCTCTATTCCTTCCAAATTATTCCTGCCGTATTTGGCAGCACCTCCACTCAGGGGTCCTGTATAGCCAATGTTGATAACCTCTCCAAATGCCGGTCTAAATTCGACCAAAGCTAAACTGAAGATGCCAATCAAAAATACCACTAAATAAGACCATTTTCTCTTATCCATGTTTTCCTCCTTTTTTATTAATTCATATTGTCAAAATATAACCACAGAGATCACCGAGAACTCTTAAATTTTAAGGGGCTTAAAAAAATTGTTATTCCCTCCCCTCTGTGTTCTCCAAATGATCGACCTCTATATCCCATCCCTTAGCCACAGTTTATCAAAATGTATCAACAAACCAAATCTCTTATCCCAAGAACGTAAATAGGTCAGTACCTTTGTTTCGGATATTCTCGGTAAATTGCTACAGCCCCCAGCTTTACAATCACCCTATCCTATACCGGGTAGTCTATCCAATGCCTCCCCACGTTGGGATGAAGGTGGAATGAACTTCGAGAGCACAGGATATTATTCTTTCGGTTTACTTCCTTAAAGGAAATTGTTTTAGAGTACACAGCGCGGCAGAGCCGCAACCAAACTCACCCCCTCCCTACCCTCCCCCCTCGAGGGGGAGGGTAAGGGTGGGGGGCAGATTTTTTGCTTAACAAAATTTCGAGAGTTTGCAAGATAGTAATACAGAGGATATCTCTGGGCCCTCTGTGGTTACATATGTTCCCCTGTTTTTTCATAAAATTTTTGACATTACCTATTAATTTTGTTGCCCCATAGAAGGATAAACCTCCAACGCGCTGAGCGCAGTCCCTCATCGATTCATGGGCATAAGGGTAAATTAGGCTGACAAAAGATTTATTGGCCGGAAATCATGTCTATTATTCGCCTATTATTTATTTTGTCAACAAAAAATAGCAGAAGGATTATAATCGATAATCTTTTGGAATGGGTATTGATTTTTGAATTGCTTCGTTCTAAACGGATGGCTCTTTAATTTTCAACTTCCTCGCTCAAAGGTGGTCGGATACTGTCAAGAATGCTATGATATTTTTATGGATGATCCCCAGTTTCAACAGCTTCTTAATTTTTTTGGCCTTTCCTGGGAAGGGTATCGGAAGGTCAGGAAAGGGGTGAAGAAGTGTATTGCCCGTTACATGCAGGAACATGCATTCCGGGAAATGGGCGCACTCCTATCCGCCCTGGAAAGAGATCCGGATCAACGGAAACAGGTGGAGAAATTACTGACTGTTTCCATCAGCCGTTTCTTCAGGGACAGGGGGCTATGGCAGGCGATCGAAAGGCATGTCTTGCCCGAGATCATCGCCCCGGCGAAAAAGAGGATCAAAGTCTGGTCTGCTGGCTGTGCCTGCGGCGAAGAGACTTACAGTTTCAGAATCCTCTGGGAGGAATTAACGGATCGCTTGGCGCAGATGCCCGAACTTGAATTGTGGGCTACAGATACGAATGTTGAATATCTTCAAAAGGCCCAAGAGGGTGTCTATCCATCCAGCAGTTTGAAAGAGCTCTCCGCAGAATTAAGATCAAAATATTTCCATAAGGGCGGATTTGAAACCCGCCCTTCCTTTTGGGTAATAGAACCCCTCAAGGAGGGAATTTTTTGGGAGATTCAAAATCTCTTGTCGGAAGATCCCCCCCAACAGAATTTTTCGATTATTTTTCTGCGGAACAACCTTCTGACCTACTATGAAGATGAATTGAAAATACCGGCCTTCCGTAAAGTGCTTACTTCCTTGGCACCTGAAGGGTTTTTGATCATCGGCGCCCATGAAAGAATACCTACTGAAGTCCCAGCACTTTTTCCATCCCCCCATCACCCAAATATCTTTCAAAAAACCCCGTTCTTATCCTCTCCCCTCCGGGGGAGAGGGCGGGGGTGAGGGGCTAACTCTGGGAGTTTTTTCTTGTCAATTTCTTGCAGATGATATAACATTTGCAAAGAATTAATTTTATGCCCTTTAGAAGGAAAGGTCTATGGTAACTAAAGCGAACAATTATCCTTTTTTGGTGAAAGAAATACGCAAACAGCTCGGTTTGAGCCAGGAGGACTTGGCTCGGGAATTAGGAGTCAGCTTTGCCACCGTGAATCGCTGGGAAAACGGCCAGGTCAAGCCCTCTAAACTGGCCAAGGCCCAGCTTAATGCTTTCTGTACCAGAATGAGCGGGAAGGGGAAATTGAAGCGTATTTCTATGTGAAGAAGAGCCATTTTGTAATCCAAGAGGATCGGGAAATGGATATCATGGAAATTTTGCAGGCTAAGAGAGAGGAGATATTGCGCATTGCCGCCAAGCACGGGGCCGGAAATGTCCGTGTTTTTGGATCGGTGGTGCGGGGCGATGCTGGACCGGATAGCGATGTGGATTTTCTGGTAGACCTGGGCCCCGTTCACTCGCCGTGGTTTCCTGCTGGCCTCATACTGGATCTGGAAGAATTGCTGGGCCAAAGGGTGGATGTTGTGACGGAAAATTCGATTTACTGGCTCCTCCGCCGACGCATCCTTAGGGAGGCCAGACCGCTATGAAAGATTATCGGGTCTACCTAGCACAAATCCTCGAGCGCATCGGGCGAGTGGAAGAGTTTACGAAAGAAGGGAAGGAAGCATTTTTGGCAAACAATTTAATCCAGGATGCCGTGATCAGGAACTTCGAAGTCCTCGGCGAAGCTTCAAAACGTTTGCCGCCTGAATTTAGGAACCAGCATCCCGGTATTCCATGGCGGAGCATAGCGGCTTTCCGGGATGTATTAATTCATGCCTATGACCGCGTTGATCTTCAGGAAGTATGGAGGATTATCGAGGAGGAATTGCCCCCTCTCAAGCAGGCTATCAGCGCCATCTTACCGCCCCTTGAGCAGTTGGAACGGGAAATTGCCGGAGAGGATGAGCCCGCCAAGACATCTTGAGGGCGACCTCATCAGCTAAGATTCGGCAAGTCGCATGACGGGAGTGAAGGCAAAAAATATTTTCCTCACCGGTCCTCCCCGATGCGGAAAATCAACTGTGATCGAAAAGCTCATCGGCAAGATCGCCAGGCCGGCAATTGGCTTCTTCACCCGGGAGATCAGAGAAGGAGGAAAGAGAGTCGGATTTTCGATCATTACTTTAGACGGAAAAGAAGGAATCCTGGCCCACGAAAACAGTAAAAGCGAAGCGCGGGTGGGCAAATATGGGGTGAACTTAGATCAGCTCGATGAAATTGCCGTTCCCTCCATCATGCCTTCGAAGCCCGACCAAATTGTGATCATCGATGAAATCGGGAAAATGGAGTGCTTTTCTCCTCTTTTCAGAGAGACATTAATGAAAACACTCGATTCCAAACAACGAGTAATTGGTGCGATCGCCCAAAAGGGCCATCGTTTCATCGAGAAGATAAAAGAACGGAAGGATGTGCTGCTGCTGACAGTTTCGGAAAAGAATCGAGACTCTCTGGTTGAGGATTTAATCCGGCACCTCTATTCCGGACTTTCGTGAATGCTTTGGCGGAAAAGAAATTAAAACGAAGGCCTGCTTTTTGTGGTAAAATTTTTGGAAACTCCCTCGAAAACTGCTCATCTGGGAAAAAGGAGGTATAGAAGATGTCCCGGCCTTTCGTAGAAGAGAATAACCGACAACGGGAAAGACTCCGCGCCCTCATAGCTCGCCTGAGTGATCGAGACCTCACCCGCCCGTTGTACGATGGCTGGACTGTGGCAGGAATCTTAGGGCATCTGGCTTTCTGGGACTACCGGGCGCTTCTTTTGATAAGAAGATGGAAGGAAACCAGCGTTCAACCTTCTCCGATTGATGTAGACACAGTCAATGACGCCATGCTCCCTCTCCTGGTTGCCGTTCCTCCACGCAGAGCTGCTGAAATAGCCATTGAAGCGGCAGCGGCAATCGATAAAGAAATTGAGGGCCTGAGTGAAGATCTCATTGCCCAGATCGAAGCTCAGGCAACGACTTTCAGGCTGAACCGTGGTACTCATCGCATAGAACATTTGAATCAGATTGAATCAGCGTTGGCGCAGAGCAAATGACAAATAATTTCTCTGCGGCCTCTGTGGTTAGGCGCTTACTGCGCAACTAATACCAACATGTTGGTAAGAAGCAAATGCCTTCAAGCGGCCAAACCAAGCATTTCAAAGGTATTGAACATCTCGCGTTGTAGGTTTTCATAATGCT